>Ga0164293_10003073_pt1 | contig 14213 bp, 15 predicted proteins | sample GEODES118metaG_FD_111487 | JGI IMG/M metagenome (GOLD analysis project Ga0164293, IMG submission 111487) | Eutrophic lake water microbial communities from Lake Mendota, Wisconsin, USA - GEODES118 metaG | ecosystem: Environmental > Aquatic > Freshwater > Lake | place: USA: Lake Mendota...
ACTGATCAGCAGCAGCCGGGCCATCGGCTCGGCCGGTTCGTCTTCGTCCACCCCGGGCAGCACCGCCACCGCCAGGTCCTTGCCCAGGGCGCGTTTCAGACGTGGAATCGCGGTGGCGTTGCAACTGATCCAGTCGAGCTGGCGGGTCTGCAGGCGCTGCACCAACTCCTCGGAGGAATCCAGAAACTGAATATTGGGATTCACATTGGCCCGGTACAGCCAGCGCAACCAGGCCAGAACGTATCCCCGCTCCACAGAGCTGAGCGGCTTGCGCCCCTCCACACGAGCCGGTTCATCAAGCAACTCCAGAATCGGATGCCCTGCCCGGAAGCCGGTGGTGGTCCAGAGCAGTTCATCCATGGCAAGGGGCAGCCCCACCAGGGTGCCGCTCTCGGCCCGCAGCAGCAGCTCGGCGATCGTGGCCGGTGGTGTGGGCACCCGGCGGCGGTTGTAACAGGCGAGATTCGGCTGGAGCAGAAACGGCAGGGCCCGGAAGTGGTTGCCGTTGCGAAAGCGCGACAGAAAGCGGATCCGCAGGGGATCGAGCTGCTGGGGCTCCAGACCGCTCGCCTTGGTGAGTCCATCGGAGGCCAGCACCGCGGCCGCGGCCGAGCGGGTGATGATCAGATCAGGGCTGGCCCCCAGGGCCGCCTTCTCCCGCAGGGTGGACACCACATCGGCTTCGTTCACGAAGCGCAGGTGCAGGTTCACGCCAGGATTCACCCGCATGAACTCCTGCACCATGCTGGAGGTGAGTTTCTGGATGCTGGCCTGGGCCAGCTGGTCAGAACCCTGCCCGGCCGAGATCAGGATCTGGAGGTTGCCGGGCGTATGGAAGCGGAGCTGTCTGGCCCCACAGCCACCGAGCAGGAAGGCCAGGGAGAGCAGGGCCGGGAAGGAGCCGAATGCAGAAGGCAGGCGAAGCTGAAACCTCCGCTTCATCAGTAGACCATCGCCTGAGCGGTGAACTCCTCCAGCTCGAACCGATGGGCCCCGGACTCCGGGCTCACCACCACCATCCGCAACCGTTCGCCCTGCAGCCCCTCCCTGGAGGAGGTGGTGGTACCGATCTCCTCACCCTTGGCATCGAGCACCTTGAAGATGGCACGCACATTGCCGCAGGGACGGTCCTTGCAATAGACCTCGAACACCTGGGCCTTCCCGCCTCCGAACAGTTTGGGAGGGTTGCAATCCTCCGTGCACCAACGGGTGAGCACGCCTTCAGCGCTCTGCTTCCAGCCCAGGGTGGTGAGCTGCTCGCGCTCCTGTTCCCGCAGCTCCTGAGCGGTGGGTTTCTGCTGGGAGCGGAAGCTGTATCCCCAGTAGAAACCACCCCCGAGTGCCGCCAGACCGGCGACCAGAAGAGGCACGAGCGCATCGAAGAAACCCCGCTTGTGGCGGGAATCCGAGCGGGAAGAGTCGTCAGGATGGACCATGAAGCAGGCAGAAATCAGGGCGAGCAAGCCGTGCCCAGGCTATGCATTCAACGTGAAACCGCCACATTCTGTCGCCGTTCGGCCCGCCACAGGCGCCAGCGCACCTGCAGATCGGCAGGGGTGTAGACCACGATCGGCAAGCGGGAGTCGTAGGGCAGAACGAACGGCTTGCTCCCCATCACCACGAAGCCGCGGCGCCGGCTTTCGCCAGGAGGGCAGGCCTTGCGGGTGGAGACCACCGGACCCACCGACCCCACCCGATACAGGCTGTAGCCCCAGCCGGGGATCGATTGGCGCCGCAGCCGTCCACTGAAGTGGTGGAGGTTGCAGTCGATCTCCTGCTCGCGACCCACGATCAGTTCCACCTTCCAGTCGGCGGGGTCGGCGGAAAGCAGGGGATCCCGGACGGCGGGCGGGGTGGCGGGCAACTCGATCACCCAGCGGCGCTCTCCGGCAGCGGCGGCAGGCCAGGCGCGCAGATCCGCCGGAGCCGCGGCCTGCGCTCCACGGGGCAGCAGGACAGGGGCCGTCAGCAGAACCGCCGCCCCAATCAGAGCGGCACGGAAAAGGGAGGGCATCGGGGGAGAGGCGATGCATGCATGTTGGCGGCAGGCGGCGGCCATGGCACGATCGAACCACCCATTTCTCCAGGCCCACCACGCCCTCCCCCCGGTGCCCACCGCCATCGCCCTGCTCTCCGGCGGCCTCGATTCAGCCACCGCGGCCGCCCTGGCGATCGAAGCCGGCGACCGGGTGATCGGCCTCTCCTTCGACTACGGCCAGCGGCATCGTCGCGAACTGGCGGCGGCGACCCAGCTGGCCACGGCCCTCGGCCTGGCGGAACACCACACCATCGCCGTGGACCTGGCCCGCTGGGGCGGCTCCTCACTCACCGACCCCCAACTGCCGATCCCCAGCGACGGAGTGGCGGCCGGGGTGATCCCCTCCACCTACGTGCCCGGTCGCAACACGGTGTTCATCGCCCTAGGGCTCAGCCTGGCGGAAGCCCGCGGCGCCGCACGGCTGGTGCTGGGGGTGAACGCGGTGGATTACTCCGGCTATCCGGACTGCCGCCCCGACTTCCTGGCCGCCTACCAGTCCCTGGCCGACCTGGCCACCAAGGCCGGCCGCGAGGGCCATGGGGCCAGGCTCTGGGCGCCCCTGGTGACCTGGACCAAGACCCGGATCGTTCAGGAGGCCCTGCGGCTCGGAGTGCCGATCGAGGCCACCTGGAGCTGCTACGGCGGCGGCGCCAGCCCCTGCGGCATCTGCGACAGCTGCCGCATCCGGGACGCCGCCCTGGTGGAGGCGGGCCGCCCCGACCTGGCCAGCAACGGCTGCGCAAGCGCGTGAGACAACCCCTGGCCTGGCGCGATCCCTGGGTGGTGGTCACGGCCCTGGCGCGGGAGCTCGGCCAGGACGGCCTGGTGTTCCTCGACGCCGACGGCAGCGAATTCGGCCGTCACGCCGTGCTGGGGGTCACCCCGCTGGAGGTGGTGATCTGCCGGGGCCTGGCGGGGGAGCGCGGCAGCCAGGATCCCTTCGCCGCCCTGGACCGCCTCCACTCAGGTGGGGGCTCCTGGCTGGGCTGGCTGTCCTACGAGGCCGCGAGCTGGGTGGAGCCGGCCGACCACTGGCAGCCCAGCGACATGGCCACGCTGCGGGCCAGCCGCCACGATCCCCTGGTCCACTTCGACCTGCGCGCACAGCGCCTGTGGCTGGAGGGCGAGGATCCCGGCAGGCTCGCCGACCTGGCCCAGACGCTGGAGCGGGTCTGCCCCCCGGCAACGGCGCCTGGGGAGCCGGCGCCGCTGGAGCCGGAGGGGGCGGCCATCGGGGCGCAGGCCTGGACCTGGCACACCCCCCCCGAGCGCTTCGCCGCCCAAGTGGGCCTGCTGCTGGAACGAATCGCCGCCGGCGATCTGTTCCAGGCCAACCTCACGGCCTGCTGTGAAACGCAACTCCCGACCCCGCCCGATCCCCTGGCCCTCCACGGCCGGCTGCGGCGCCATTGTCCCGCCCCGTTCGGCGGCGTGGCGATCGCCGGCGACGAGGCGGTGGTCTCGGCCTCGCCGGAGCGCTTCCTGCTGCTGGAGGCCGATGGCCTGGTGGAGACCCGACCGATCAAGGGCACCCGCCCCCGCTTTGCCGATCCCGCCGCCGATGCGGCCAGTGCCGCCGCCTTGATCAGCGACCCGAAGGACCGGGCCGAGAACGTGATGATCGTCGACCTGCTGCGCAACGATCTAGGGCGGGTCTGTGTGCCGGGCTCGATCGAGGTGCCTCAGCTGCTGGGACTGGAGTGCTACACCCAGGTGCACCACCTCACCTCGGTGGTGCGGGCCCGGCTGCGGCCGGAGTGCAGCGTGGTGGATCTGCTGCGGGCCTGCTGGCCGGGGGGCTCGATTAGCGGGGCCCCGAAGGTGCGCGCCTGCCGCCGGCTCGACCAACTGGAGCCAGTGCCGCGCGGCCCCTACTGCGGCTCTCTCTTCCACCTCGGGGCCGATGGCCGCTTTGACAGCAGCATCCTGATCCGCAGTGTGATGGTCAAGGGACGCCGGCTGCGGGTGCATGCCGGCGGTGGGATCGTCGCCGATTCAGACCCCAGCGGCGAAGCCGAGGAAATGGGCTGGAAAATCCGCCCCCTGCTGGAGGCCCTCGCCTGAACCCATGAACCCTCCCCGACCCTGCCGAGCGATCGCCTGGCTCGACAGCCCGGAGGGCGAAGCGTGGGGCAGCCCCGAAAGCCTGGCCCTGCCCCTGGGCGACCGGGGCCTGCTGCTGGCAGACGGCCTGTTCGAGACCGTGCTGGTGGAGGACGGCGAACCGAGGCTGCTGGAGGACCATCTGGAGCGGTGGCAGCGCTCGGCCGCTCTACTGGGGATGGCGCCGCCCCCGGATCGGCAGCGCCTCCTGCCCCTGGTGCAGGAGGCGGTAAAGCGCAGCGGCATCGACAAGGGGGCCCTGCGCCTCAACTGGAGCCGCGGCAGCGGCGGCCGAGGGCTGGATCTGCCGGAGGCCGGGCCTGGGGAAGCACCGCCCTTGCCACGCTTCTGGCTGCAGCTCTCCGCCTGGCAGCCCGACTTCCAGCCGATCGGCACGATCGTGAGCCGCTGGGAACGCCGCAACGCCGTCAGCCGCCTGAGCCGATGCAAGACCTTCGCCTACGGCGGCTCGATCCAGGCCCGCCGCGAGGCCCGCGAAGCGGGCGCCGAAGACGCCCTGCTGCTCAGTACCACGGGAGAGCTGTGCTGCGGCACCGCAGCCAACCTGATGGTGCTCTGCAAAGGACACTGGCTGACGCCCCCCGGCGCCAGCGGCTGCCTGCCGGGGGTGATGCGGCAGCGGGCCCTGAACCGGGGAATGACCAGCGAAGCGGCGATCAGCACCGACACCCTGGCCAGAAGCGAAGGGGCGCTGCTGCTCAACAGCCTCAGCTGCCGGCCCATCCACCGGGTGGACGAGCTGCTGCTCCCTCAGATCTCCGCAACGATGGCGTCAGGGCTCTGGCGGCAGCTGCTCAGCGACAGCCCTGCACGGAGACCCGATAGGTGAAACCGGTGGCCGCCATGTTGTTGGTGGAGCCCACCTTGATGTTCACCTGGCTCACCTGTTTGCCGGGCACCGTGGGAACCAGCTTGCCGCCGCCGGTACCGGGCTGAGGAGTGATATTGCCATCAAACACCCGCAGGCTGGAGCCGTCAGTGAACTTGAGGTAAGCCTGCACCGGATAGGTGGCACTCACCGAAGAATCAGCGGTGAAAAACAACTTATAGCCGCGATACGGCTTAGCGACGAAGAAGTCGGTGTTCCAGTTGGGCTTGCCGAGCGGATTGCCGAGGCTGATCGTCTTGGTGACAATCGGGTTGGTCCCATCGCCACCAACCGGCGAGAGAAATTCACAGCTTTCGGCAGTGGCAGCGGGAGCAAGGCTGAGGCTGAGCGCACCGCAGAAGGCCAGGATCAGCCCAGGTCGCGAACAAGAAAGCAGCTTCGTCTTCACGGCAGATGGCACCACAGCAGGCAGGGAAAGGCTCATCGGAACAGAACTCCGGAGAATTTCAGCGTACCCAGCGATCCGCAGAGGAACACGGATCGAAACAAACATGCAGCGACACTCAGACGCTGAGGAAGCGGTCGATCACCTCCTTGCTCAGATCGGCGGTCGGTCCACTGGCGACCACGCCGCCCTTCTGCATCGCGTAGTACCAGTCGGCCTGCCGTACAAAATGCAGGTGCTGCTCCACCAGCAGCACGCTGATGCCGGTGGTCTCGATGATCCTGCGCACGGCCCGCTCGATGTCGAGCACCACGGAGGGTTGGATGCCTTCGGTGGGTTCATCGAGCAGCAGCAGCCTGGGCTTGCCCAGCAGGGCGCGGGCGATCGCCAGCTGCTGCTGCTGTCCGCCGGAGAGGTCACCGCCGCGGCGAGCCAGGAACTTCTCGAGAATCGGGAACAGCTCGAACACCACCGGGTCGATATGGCGGTTGCGGCCCATGCCGCCCGGCAGGGCCTCCATGCCAAGCAGCAGGTTTTCGCGCACCGTGAGCTGGGGGATGATCTCCCGCCCTTGGGGCACATAACCGATGCCGGCCCGGGCCCGGCGGTGGGGCGCCAGAGCGGAGATCTCCTCCCCGCCGAACCACAGGGAACCGCTGCGCTGCCGCAACAGACCCACCAGGGTCTTGAGCAATGTGGTCTTGCCCACGCCGTTGCGGCCGATCAGGCAGACCATCTGACCCGGTTTCACGTTCAGGTCGACATCCCGCAGGATATGACTCTCACCGTAGTAGACATTGAGGCCATCAATATCGAGCAGGGGCTCGGCATTGCCGGACCGCTGCTGACCGAGGGGCTGGGGGAGAACAGTCATCGCGTAGGGAGTGGGGGAAGGGCTCAGTCGGATTCACGGCCGAGGTAGACCTCGATCACCCGCGGGTTGTTCTGCACGGCATCCATCGACCCTTCACAGAGCACATGACCCTCATGCAGCACCGTGACGGGAGCCTGGAGGTCGCGGATGAACTCCATGTCGTGCTCGATCACCAGCACGGTGTGATCCCCGCTGAGCTGGCGGAGCAGGTCGGCGGTGCGTTCGGTCTCCTCATCGGTGAGGCCGGCCACCGGTTCATCCACCAGCAGCAGTTCCGGGCTCTGGGCCACCAGCATCGCAATCTCCAGCCACTGCTTCTGGCCGTGGGAAAGGCCCCCGGCGAGCTGATTGGCCTGGGGCTCCAGCCCCACCACCCCCAGCAGATGCTGCACCCGGTCGACCGACTCGGAATCAAGGCGACCGAACAACAGATCCAGGGGGGAGGAGCGACGGCTCACGGCCAGCTCCAGATTGCGCCGGGGGGAGAGGTTCTGATACACCCGCGGCGTCTGAAACTTGCGGCCGATCCCCAGCCGGGCGATGCGATGTTCGGCGGTTCCCACCAGCGAACGACCACGGAAACGCACATCCCCACGGGTGGGGCGCACCTTGCCTGTGATCACATCAAGGAAGGTGGTCTTGCCGGCACCGTTGGGACCGATCACCGCCCGCAGTTCCCCGGGCTGAAGCGAGAGGTTGAGATCATTGAGGGCCCAGAAGCCATCGAAACTCACACTCACGCCCTGCAGTTCAAGCAGCGGCGTCATGAATCACCTCCTTTGGCACGACGGGCTTCGATAGCGCGCTTTTCGGCCTGGATCTCCGGATCGAAATCGAGGCCTGGATAGGTGCTGACGGCGGGGGGCAAACCGAGCATCGCCTTGAGGCGACCCGGACCACCCTGACGCCACCAGCCCACCAGCCCATCGGGCAGGGCGGTGACCACCAGCAGAAACAGCCCACCCTGGATGAAAAGCCAGGTTTCGGGAAGCTGCTCACTGATCAGGCTCTTGGCGTAGTTGATCACCACGGCGCCGAGAATGGCGCCGAGCAGGGTGCCGCGTCCGCCGACCGCCACCCAGATCACCATCTCGATCGAGAACGGCACCGCCATGTACTGGGGCGAAACAATCCCCGACTGCACGGTGTAGAGCGCTCCACTGATACCGGCCAGGGCGCCGGCCACGGTGAACACCACGGTCTTGTAGGCCGTGGGGTTGTAACCGGTGAAGCGCAGTCTGGGCTCATCGTCCCGCACGGCGGTGAGCGCATCTCCGAAGCGACCGCTGGTGAGCCAGCGACAGAGAAACCAGGCGCCGATCACCACCAGCAGGGTCAACCAGAACAGGATCCTCTGCATCGAATCCGATCCCACCAGCTGACCGAAGATGCGGGCGGTATCGGTCTTGAGGCCGTTGGTGCCGTTGATCAACTTCTGCTGGCCGTTGAAGAAGTTGAAGAACACCAGCAGGGCGGCCTGGGTGAGGATCGAGAAGTAGACCCCCTTGATCCGGTTGCGGAACACCAGATAGCCCAGCACCCCGGCCACGATCGCCGGGATCACCCAGATCGCCAGGAAGGTGAACAGGGGTGAGGTGAACGGCTGCCAGAAGGCGGGAAGTTCCTTGACGCCATACAGATTGAAGAACTCCGGCAGCTGACCAGGCTCCAGCGAAGTGAGCTGGAGGTGCATGCCGAGGGCATAGCCGCCGAGGGCGAAGAAGATCCCCTGACCGAGGCTCAGCAGACCGGTGTAGCCCCAGATCAGATCCACCCCGAGGGCCACGATGCCGAGGGAAAGAAAGCGGCCGAGCAGATTGAGGCGGAAGGGCGGCAGCACCGCCGGCAGGATCACGGCGGCGGCCGCCAGCAGCACCCAGGGCCACCAACGGGGAAGTTTGCTCAGAAAAGACATCGATCAGGCCTCCACCATGCGTCCCTTCTGGGGGAAGAGTCCGGCCGGCCTGAACTGCAGGAAGGCCACGATCAGGGCAAAGACGAGCACCTTGGCCATCGAAGTGGTGGCAAAGAAGGTGATCAGCTGGTTCAGGGCCGCGGGCATCGCGGGCCAGAGCAGCAGCAGCGAACCGGAGCCGATCACATAGCTGAGCACCCCGATTCCGAGGGCGGCGACGACGGTGCCGAGCAGCTTGCCGACACCACCGAGCACCACCACCATGAAGCAGTCCACGATGTAGTTGCCGCCGAGGTTCGGGCCCACCGAGCCCAGCAGGGTGACCGCCACGCCGGCAACGCCGGCCAGCCCGGAACCCACCAGGAAGGTGAGGGCATCCACGCTTTCGGTGGGGATGCCGAGACAGCTGCTCATCGAGCGGTTCTGGGTGACGGCACGGATCCGGATTCCCCAGACGCTCTTCTGCAGGAACCAGTGCACCGCTGCCAGCGAAATCGCCGTGAGCGCGATGATGAACAGGCGTGCCGTGGGCATGGTCACGCCCCCCAGGTCGATCGAACCGCGCAACCACTGCGGCGCGGTGACATCGATGTTGCGGGCGCTGAACCAGGGATGGTCGAAGGCGGGGATGGTGCCGAGGGCGGAAGCCAGGCCCACGCCCAGACCTCCCGCCAGCAACCAGCGCCCCACCGCCAGCAATGGGGTCCAGCGTTGCTTCCACCAGCGCGCCGGGGTGAAGCGGGGGGCCAGCAGCCCGATGGCGATCGCCGCCAGCAGGCCGAGGAAAAAGGCACTGGAGACCGAACGCACGAACTGCTGCAGAATCAGACTCACGCCCCAGGTGGCCAGCAGAGTTTCCAGCGGTCGGCCATAGAGACGGCGGATCACTGTCTTTTCCAGCAGCAGGCCGGCCAACCCGCTCACCAGAAAGGCGATCGGAATGGAGATCAGGATGTACATCGGAAACAGCCCCTGCAGGGGGCCGTTCTTGAGCAGGTTCTGCACCACGAAGGTGGTGTAAGCGCCAAGCATCATCAACTCGCCATGGGCCATGTTGATGACGCCCATCAGACCGAAGACCACAGCCAGACCAAGGGCTGCCAGCATCAGCACCGAGCCGATGGCCAGGCCGTTGAAGAGCGTATCGAAAAGAGCTGTCATGGTGTCCCGCAGGGGACCGGCAAAGGAAAAAAGGGGGGAACCTGAGTCCCCCCCGATGAACGATGGGCTGAGCCGCTCAGGAAATCAGAGCTTGAACTTGCCGGCGTCAGGACGCTTCTGCGTCCAGTCGCAGGTGTAGCCCTTGGTTTCAGGCACGAACTGGTTCCAGGCCACAGGCTTCACGAAGCCCTTGTTGTCCAGGATCTTGAACATGCCATCCTTCTGCACCTCACCGATCAGCACCAGCTTCTCGATGTGGTGGTTGGGCTGCACTGTCACCCGTCCTTGAGGAGCATCGAAGCTCACACCCACCAGCGCTTCCCGCACCTTGTTGTCGTCGGTGCTGTTGGCCTTCTCGGCCGCCAGCTTCCAGAGGTACACCATGGTGTAAGCAGCTTCGGCCGGATCGTTGGTGACCCGGTTGGCGCCGTACTTGGCCTTGAAGTCGGCGGTGAACTTCTTGGAAGCAGGGGTGTCCAGGCTCTGGAAGAAGTTCCAGGCGGCGTAGGTGCCCTCGAGGTACTCGGGACCGATGGCGGCCACTTCCTCTTCGGCGATCGAGAAGCTCATGATCGCGTAGCCGTTGGCCGGGGTGATACCGGCTGCCTTCATCTGCTTGAAGAAGGCCACGTTGCTGTCGCCATTGAGGGTGTTGACGATCACACCACCCTTGGGCAGGGCCTGCTTGATCTTGGCGATGATCGGAGCCACCTCGGTGTTGCCGAGGGGCAAGTAATCCTCACCAACCACCTTGCCGCCCTGGGCCTTGAGCTGCTCCTTCATAATGGTGTTGGCGGTACGTGGATACACGTAGTCCGAACCCACCAGGAAGAAGTCCTTGCCCTTGTTCTTCAGCAGCCATTCCACGGCAGGCTCAGCCTGCTGGTTGGGGGTGGCACCGGTATAGAAGATGTTCTTCGAACACTCCTGACCTTCGTACTGAATCGGGTAGTAGAGGAAGGCGTCCTTGGCCTCATACACCGGCAGCATCGCCTTGCGGCTGGCGGAGGTCCAACCCCCGAAGACCACAGCAACCTTGTCCTGGTCGACCAGCTTCTTCGACTTCTCTGCGAAGGTGGGCCAATCGGAGGCGCCATCCTCTTCGATCGGCACGATCTTCAGCTTCTTGCCTTCGATCGTGACACCGCCGGCCTTGTTGATCTCATCGATCGCCATCAGTTCGGCTTCGGCCACCGTGTTCTCGGAGATGGCCATCGTGCCGGAGCGAGAGTGGAGGATGCCCACTTTCACTTCACCGTCAAAATTGCCACCCCCACCGGTGGTGGACTCTCCGCCCCCACCGCCGCAGGCCACCAGGGAAAGCGAAGTGGCCAGTGCGGTCGCACCACCAATCAGCCGCAGGGAGGGCTTCCTCATCGGCAATGGTGTCATGTACATGCTCCTGTGAAGTGGAACGCCACGAATGCCATCAAGCATTCGAAGCGCAGACAGGCGGAACGTATCGACGAGACGGACCACGCCTTGGTAGCAGCTGCTACTGATTGTTCAACTGAGCACAAAACGTGGGGGCCCGCCTCGAGACGGGGCTCCGTCATCCCGGTAGCTGTTGCGACAGAAACGCCTCGACCCGCTCCACGCCTTCACCGCTGTGCAAGTTGGTGAAGCACCAGGGACGGCCCTGGCGCATCCGCTCGGTATCCCGCTCCATCACTTCCAGGCTGGCCCCCACCAGCGGGGCCAGGTCGATCTTGTTGATCACCAGCAGATCGGATCGGGTGATGCCGGGCCCCCCTTTGCGAGGGATCTTGTCGCCGGCGGCCACATCGATCACATAAATGCAGAGATCCACCAGCTCCGGGCTGAAGCTGGCGGCCAGATTGTCGCCACCACTCTCGACCAGCACCAGGTCGAGATCGGGGAACGCCTGCTCGAGCTCGTGCACGGCTGCCCGGTTGATCGAACAGTCCTCCCGGATGGCGGTGTGGGGGCAGCCGCCGGTCTCGACGCCGCGGATCCGCTCGGGCGCCAGCGCCCCGACCCGGGTGAGGAACTGGGCATCTTCCTGGGTGTAGATGTCGTTGGTGACCACGGCGAGCTGGAGCCGATCCCGCAGCCGCCGGCAGAGCACCTCCACCAGGGCTGTCTTGCCCGATCCCACCGGCCCGGCCACCCCCACCCGCAGGCGACTCATCGCTCCCTCCGATGCGCCACCAGCCTATGGCTGGGAATTGGGCATTGGGCCTTGGGCAGCCCTCAACGGCGGACCCTCAGCTGCGGAACAGGCGGGAATAGAGCTCGGCATGCCCCAGCTGGGCCAGGCCGGCGCCGACGCCGCCGCTGGTCATGCTCCAGGGGTCAGCCCCCACCAGCAGCCGCGAACGCTCCTCGATCAGCGGCGCCAGGGCGAGTTGCAGCCGCTGGGCCTGGCTGGCGCCGAGCGGCACCAGCCGCACCGCCGCGCTCAACTGGTTCGCCACCCAGCTGAACAGAAAGCCCTCCACCAGCTCCAGAGGTTCCAGCTCCAGGCACAACCCCGCCCAGGCCCAGGCCGCCGGCCAGCCCAGCCGGGGGGGCGGGCTGGCCGGCGGCGGCGGCAGGGGCCACCCCAGCTCGGCGACCAGCTCCAGCAGGGACTGCCCCATCTGCCGTTGCTGGGCACGCAGTTCGGCCGATTCCCGCTGGGCCAGCAGCCAGCCATCGAGATCCACCACCGCCGCCAAAGCGGTGGGATCGGCCTCGCAGCGCCAGCGGTGCAGCGCCTTGCCCAGGGGGCCGAGGGCCGCAGCTTCGATCGTGAGGGCACCCCGCTCCAGCTCAGCCACCAGCCAATCGGCCACAGCCCGGGCGTCTCCGAGCCGGCCGGACTGCACCAGCACCTCCAGACCCTCGGAGTAGCTGAAGCCCCCCACCGGCAGGGCTGGGCTCACCAGCTGGAGCAGATGCAGCAGACGCACCGTCACGGGCTGGGATGGTGGTGATGGTGGTCGTGATCCCCTGCATAGGCGCCTCCCTCCGGCAGGAACGGCGCCTGGCAGCGCTCCAGCAGCAGCCCGCGCCGCTCCAGCAGATCGGCCAGCACCGGGTCATCGAGCAGGCGCAGTTCCTCCAGGCGCACCTCCAGCGCCACGTGGCGGTTGCCCAGGTGATAGGCCGCCCGCAGCAGCTCCAGCCGATCAACGCTGCGCACCACCAGCAACGGCTCCGGCGCCGCCTCCACCTGCACCGCTGGCCCCTGTTCGCCGGCGGCAGCCAGCCATTCCCCGGGCTCCAGGGCCTCCCCCCGGGGCAGTTGGAGCAGCAGCTCCAGGCCACAGCCGCTGCGGCGCCTTCCCCGCAACCGGGTGCGTTCCTCGGCAGCGAGGGGAAGGCGCAGGGCTGCGTCGGCCGCGGTCCCCTGCGGGGGAGGCATCCGTCTCCGGGTGAGTACCAGGGGAACCGTGTCCATGCCCTTGCTGGCCTCCTGCCATGCACACCCTCCAGAGTGTGGCGGTTCCTCCGGCCCGCGGTTCCCGATGCAGGACCTCCCCACCGCCTGGCACGGGCGCGCCGAGCTGCAGTTCCGGTGGACCGGCGAGCACACCATCCACCAGGGGGGCGCCCAGTCCCCCCTGAAGCTGCAACGGGCCTTCCCCAGGGCGGATGGACGCTGCGAGCTGCCGGTGCTGCACACCGCCGGCGGCCTGGTGGGGGGCGACCGGCTCAGCCTCAGCGCCGATCTGGGGCCCGGCAGCCGGGTGTTGCTCACCAGCGTGGCGGCCCAGAAGGTGTACGGCTCAGTGGGTCGCCTGCGCCGGGCCCCCCAGGGGGACTGGGCCCACCAGGAGCTGGGGTTTCAGCTGGCGGCGGAGGCCGATCTCGAATGGCTGCCCCAGGAGCTGGTGGTGTTCGCAGGCGGCCTGTTCGAGCAGCGCGCCCGGGTGGATCTGGCGCCCAGCGCCAGCTGGTTGGGGGCCGAGGTGGTGCGGCTCGGACGCACCGCCGCCGGTGAGGGCCTGGGCCCGGGATGCTGGCGTTCCCTGCTGGAGATCCGGCGCGGGGATCCCGCAGCGGGGCGCTGGGAGCTGGTCGACCGCCTGGAGCTGGGGGAGGCCGCCCTGGAGAGCCCCCATGGCCTGGCAGGGCAACCGGTGTTCGGCTCCCTGGTCTGGGCGGCGCCGCAGCCGCTGACAGGGGAGCCACTCCGCGGGCTGCTGGAAGACTGCCGCCAGGCCCACGCCGGCCTAGAGGGCGAGATGGCCTGCGGAGCCTTGGAGCAGGGAATGGTGGCGCGCTACCGGGGCCCCTCGAGCACCGCCGCCCGCCTCTGGTTCGCCCGGATCTGGGCCCGGATCCGCCAGGAGCGAGGCCTCAGCCCGCCGGAATGGCCGCGGGTGTGGCCCTTCCAGGAACAAGCGCCTGCGGAGCAGGAGACGGCAACTCCATTCCCGTACGCAGGGTGAGCACGCAGGCCTCGAGATCTTCCCGCGATGGGGGCGGCGGCAGACCGGGCTGACGGGGCCACAGGGCCAGAAGCCCTTCCCCGTTAGGGCGCAGCACCAGCTTCTCGGGAGCCACCCGGCCACGAAACGACATCACCAGCGACACCCCGGGCCGGGGCAGAACCACCCGTTCCGCGATCCGCAGCACCGACTCCACCACCACCCCCCGCAACGGCACCGGCGCCGGCGAAGAGGGCGGCAGCGTGGAGGATTCCGACAGCGAAGGCGACGCCAGGGTCAGCCGAAATCCCTGCTGCTCCAGCTCCAGCTGCTCGAGGTCGCCGTTGGCCACCCCCCGGGCCAGGGCCGAAGGCAGGCGGGCGCAGGCGGGTGTGGCCACCACCCGATAGCGACCGGCCAAGGACCGGAAGCCCCGCTGCTCGATCGC
>Ga0164293_10003074_pt1 | contig 14213 bp, 10 predicted proteins | sample GEODES118metaG_FD_111487 | JGI IMG/M metagenome (GOLD analysis project Ga0164293, IMG submission 111487) | Eutrophic lake water microbial communities from Lake Mendota, Wisconsin, USA - GEODES118 metaG | ecosystem: Environmental > Aquatic > Freshwater > Lake | place: USA: Lake Mendota...
ATTAATATCGGGGCGAACATCAAAGTCGTGGGCGTAGGTGGTGGCGGAAGTAACGCTGTTTCCACGATGATTGATGGCCAAATGACTGGCGTCGAATTTGTAGTTGCCAATACTGATATTCAAGCTTTGAACTCTCACAAAGCAGGACAAAAAATTCAGCTAGGAAAAGAGCTCACAAAAGGCCTAGGTGCCGGAGCAAATCCTGACATCGGCAGACGCGCAGCCATCGAATCTTACAACGAAATCGTCGAACAACTTCAAGGCTCTGACATGGTTTTCGTAACCGCAGGAATGGGCGGAGGCACAGGAACTGGTGGTGCTCCCATCGTTGCCAAGATTGCTCGTGAACTTGGTGCTCTGACAATTGGTGTGGTCACGAAGCCTTTTATGTTCGAAGGAAGAAAGCGTGAAAAACATGCTCTTCAGGGTTTACAAGAGCTGAAAGACAACGTTGACACATTGATCGTTGTACCAAATCAAAAATTACTGTCGATCGCTGGCGATAAAATGCCTTTGATTGAAACATTTAAAAAAGCAGATAGCGTTCTTCACCAGGCGGTGAAGGGAATTAGTGACCTGATCAACATTCGTGGTTTGATCAATTTGGATTTCGCTGACGTTCGAACAATCATGAAAGAAAAAGGCATGGCAATTATGGGAACTGGATCAGCGCGCGGTGAAAACCGGGCTCTGATTGCAGCCAGTGCCGCCATTTCCTCTCCACTTTTAGATAGCATTAAAATTGATGGAGCCACTGGAATTATCATTAACGTCACTGCAGGACCTGATTTGACATTGTTTGAAGTGGATGAAGCTTCAACATTAATTAAAGAAGCGGCTCACGAAGATGCAGAAATTATCTTTGGCGCGGTGATTGATGAAAATATGGGTGATGAAGTTCGTGTGACTGTTATTGCCACTGGTTTCGGTAAAGATGAAGCTCAAATTTCACCCGTCAGTGTAGTGACTCCTCAACAAGCACAATTGATGGCACAAAAATCAGTTCAGCAAAATCAAATGTATGTGCAGCCTCAACAAATGGCAGCTCCGACGCCAAATCCAGAGCCTGTTCCCACAATGAGTGCTGTGCAAAATGCAGTGGCTCAATTTACACAAGAGCATCCTGTGATGCCATCAGTTCCTCAGTATCAAGAAGTTGTGGCACCTGCTCCTCAAGCTCCCGCTCAGCCTCAGTATCAACATCCGATGTTGTCTTCTGATGAAGCACTGACAGCTCGTGATTTGTTGCTTGCAAAAGCAAAAGCTTTCCGAGAAACACAAGACTTGAAAGCGCGAATGACTCAGCCTGAGCAATTGACGATGAATGTGGACATGGAAAAAGAATCTTTGGAAGAAGCTCGAAGAATGGCGCGGGAAGTGGCCACTTCTCCTTTTCCACAGAATTTAGATGTTCCTTCATTCATTCGTAAAAAGCAGGGCTTTGACATCAGCAAGCCATGATCGAACGTAAAGCTTATTTTGTATCTGATATCCATCTGGAATCGATCGAAGAGCGCAACGGACAAAACCTGTTGCGCTTTTTGCGTTTTTTAAACACACAAGATGTTCCCGTTGATTTGTATTTTATGGGAGATATTTTTGACTTTTGGCTCTCAGACCACAAAGTGTTTGTAGAAAAATATAAGGACCTTTACCCACCACTGATAGAACTTAAAAATAAGGGTTCACGACTTGTCTTTTTCGAGGGCAATCACGACATTCATATCAAACCGCACTGGCAAAAAAAATTAGGATTTAAAGTTTATAAAAAAGCTCATTACGAAAAAATTGGCAATCTTCAAGTCAGGCTCGAGCACGGAGATCTGATCAATTTAGAAGATCAAGCTTATTTGAAGTGGAAAGCGTTCACTCAAAATCCAGTGATGGAATTTCTTGCACATGCTCTGCCAGGCAGATTTTGGAATTGGTTGGGACAAAAGTTATCCGAAAAATCCAGAGCTCGTAGTTTTCATTTTCGAGTTGAAAACGAAGAGTCTATTAAAGATATGATTCGCATACATGCCGAGCGCAGTTTCTTAGAAAAGCCCTTTGATTTGATCATCACTGGGCACATGCATGTGAAGGTGGATGAAGTTTTCGATGTGAACGGAAAGATTTCTAGAAATATCAATTTAGGAACTTGGCGGGGGGAGCAAGAGCCTCCGATTTTATGTATCGAGGGCTCGCGTGTGAGTTGGTTGACGGCTGACTCTGCAATTTAATCTTAATGAAAAGGCCTTTAAAAAATAATTTCATCAAGGACATATATAAGTTTGATTTCCAAGAGGCAGGTTTGTCAAAAAAGGTATCTCATCCTGGCGAGATACTAAAAAATCTTTGGCTTGATGAGTTGGGCTACAGCCAGTCTCATTTTTAGAAGATTTCACCACTCCATAGAAGCTCTAAAAATTTTTGAACGGGATAGATCATAGTCCCATTTTTTTTAAGAGCGATAGAGCCTTGATAGATCCCATAGGCTTTCTGAACTTTTTTTTCTGATAGAAGCAGTTCAAGTCCATTCGAGTCTTCTTTGCGCCAAGCTTTTGATGATTTCACTTCGATGGCGATTTTACTTTTTCCCTGTGAGACGACAAAGTCCACTTCATTGCCGCTTGGGACTCCCCAATAAAAGAACTCCCAACCTTTCGCTTTGTAACTTGAATAGGCCTTCATTTCGTTGAGTATCAGTGTTTCCAGTAAATAACCTTTTTCATCGCTGAGGGGTTCACGAAGCTCTTGCCGAAGTGCACGTACAACGCCACAATCAAAGAAGTAAAATTTAGGAGTCGAAACTTCTTTGATTTTTGCTTTGAGATGGATGGCCTCTAAAAACTCACCCAGTAATGTGTCTTTGAGAATTGAAAAGTAACCATCCAATGTGGCCCGAGGTACGCCAGCTTCACGTGAAATATTATTTAAATTTAAGACCTGGCCATTCATAATTGCAGCATGTTTTAAAAAACGACTGTAGGCGGGTAGATTTCGAACAGCGGCCTCTTGCTGAATCTCTTCGCGCAAATAAGTCTCAACATAACTGCTCAAAAAATCGACCTTGTCCTCGATGCTTTTTAAATTAATTGATCGAGGTAGGCAGCCAAACTGAAGAATCGAACTGACTGAAAATTCAGACAACAATTCAGATGAACAAAGAGAAAAAAAATTTCGCGTGACTGCTCGCCCTGCAAGTAAATTACTTTGATTATTCTTAAGTTTGCGTGCACTTGAACCAGTGAGGGCAAACTGATAATTATCTTGATGTTCAAAAATCACAGAGTGAACTTCGTTCAGAAGTGCAGGAACTCTTTGGACTTCATCGATGACAATTTTCGACTTTTTGGGTAAAGCTTCCACATAGGATCGCAATTTTTCTGGATTCGCAGAAAGCTCGAGGAAAACTTCAGATTTTAGTAAATCAAAAGTTAAATCGGCTTTAAAGTTTTTTTTGAGCCAGGTCGACTTCCCAGTTCCCCTCGGGCCGAATAAGAAGAAAGTTTGGTGAGGGGCTTTTAAAATACGCTCAAAAATCATAATTAGAATCCTTAATATTATACAACTGATCCGTAAATTTTACAGTAAATTTTACGAATCAGCTAGAATATTCTTTGACTGGGTCGGGCTATGAGGGAACCCCTATTCGATAACCGAGAGCAAGGGGCCGAGTGTCAGCTGACTAAAGGCTTAATCAAAACTTCATCGTATAAGAAACTAAGCCTTGAAGACCAGACATTGTGGTTGATAAATCTGAATTATTAAATTCCACTTCTGCACCTGAAGCTCCACCCGTGAGACCTGCAGAAAAAGTTCCAGAAGTGCTTGTCACAAGATTTCTTTCAATTGGTAAATATCTCAAGTTTCCTTCGACCGTAATACAGTGGCTTTCAGAAATACAGAAATCCACACCAAGGCCTGCCATGGCACCAAAAGCAGATCCTTTAAATTTCATAGATCCAGTGCCCTGTTTAATTTCGCCGGTCATGCTTCCATATCCAAGCCCCATTTGAAAAAAGAGGCTGATGAAATCATTTTCCAAAGGCAGCATTTTCAACAGAGGAAAGAAAGAATAGCCAGTGACACCGTAGTCACAACTTTGCCCAGAATTACAAGTTCCATCCGTTGCTTGAGACATATAAGAGGGCCTAAAGACGAAGGCATACCAAGACCTATCAAATCGAATTGAGTATTGAGTAAAAAACTCCAGACCACTTTCTAAGTTCTTAACGTTTCCACCACCCGTATTTGCGTTGTCAATGATGCTATCTAAATTGCTTTGTTCGGCAGTGATCAAGCCTAACCCGAAAGAGATCGAGTGCTGGCCACTTAAAGAAACACCACGACCTCGGCTTTGGGCTTCGGATTGAACAGTTATAAAGATAAGAAAAAAGGCTGTTACATAAGACAACAAACGAATCATTTTGACCTCCAGTTATAGGGTCTCTGCCAATGAGAAAAATAACAACTAAGACTCGATTTTCGTCTGAGTTCATGGAAGACTGACCCGATGTCAAAGCAAAAAAAATTGGCTCAAAAATTACAAGAAAAAATTCTGCACAGTGAAGTGGTTTTTGAAGGAAAATTTTTAAAAGTAAATCGAGATCAGGTCCAGCTACCCAACGGAGATATTTCCCTTCGAGAATACATAAAGCATCCTGGTGCTTCGGTCATTCTGCCAGTTGATCAACAAGGCTTTATTTACGTTGTTCATCAGTATCGACATGCTCTGAAAAAAGTCTTTCTCGAGCTGCCCGCGGGTCAACGAGACCTGGGTGAAGATCCATTGAAAACGGCCCATCGAGAGCTTCAAGAGGAAACTGGCTTTAAGGCTGGCCGTATGGATTTAATGACAGTTATTCACCCAGTCATTGGTTACGCAGATGAGGAGATGTATTTGTATCTGGCTCAAGATTTAATCCCAGGTCCAGCACAACTTGATCCAGGTGAAAATTTAGAGGCTGTAAAGATGAGCAGTGAAGAGCTCAAAAAACTAGTTCAATCTGGCCAGATCTCAGATGTCAAAACACTGGTTGGTTTATTTTGGTACTGGAATTATCTCGAGAAGGGAAAATCATGAAAATTCAAGCAACAGGACATCCCAAAGGTTTATATATCCTATTTTTTACTGAAATGTGGGAGCGTTTTTCCTATTATGGCATGCGAGTCTTGCTTGTTTTGTACATGACAAAACATTTGTTATTACAAATTGATCAAGGCTTTACAGTTTATGGATTTGAAACTTTTAAAACTATTTTAGAATCTTTTTTTGGTCCACAAAGTCATCAAGCCATTTCAAGTCACATTTACGGACTTTACACAGGCTTTGCTTACTTCACGCCTTTTTTTGGCGGCATGATTGCTGATCGATACATCGGGCCCAATCGATCCGTTTACTGGGGCGGATTTCTGATGGCAGCAGGGCACTTGCTCATGGCTGTCGAATCCTTTTTCTTAATTGCCATGATTTTGTTGGTGATCGGTAATGGATTTTTTAAACCTAATATTTCCACTCAAGTGGGTGGGCTTTACCCGCAAGGCGATGCAAGACGAGACGGGGCCTATACGATTTTCTACATGGGAATTAATTTAGGCGCATTGATGTCTCCATTTATTTGCGGAACTCTGGGGCAAAAAGTTGGATGGCACTGGGGATTTGGAGCTGCAGGAATTGGAATGCTCATTGGTCTTGTGGTTTACCATCTGGGGCAAAAACATTTGCCCGCTTCGTTCAATGAGGCCCCTCTAAAATCAAAATCCTCTTCCAACGTTAGGAATGAATCTCTCACAAAAGAGGATTGGAAAAAAGTCTATGCATTGATCTTCCTTTGTACAGTGAACATTCTTTTCTGGGGAGTTTACGAGCAGCAGGGAAATACTCTTCAGCTTTGGGCTGATGAAAATGTCGACTGGAATTTTTTTGGCTTTTTAATTCCGTCCACTTGGTTTCAATCTTTTAATCCTTTTTTGATTATTTTATTTGCACCTCTGCTTGATCAGTTCTGGAGATGGCAGTCAGCACGAAAAAAAGCACCTGGAACAGTTCAAAAAATGGGGATCGGTTGTCTCTGGGCAGGTCTTGCTTACGTCTTTATGATAGGTCTTTTGCATGTCATAGGTGCTGACAAGGCTCATTGGACTTTGATCATGATCTGCGTCTTTTTCTTTACAATGGGAGAGCTCTATATCTCTCCGATCGGTTTATCACTTGTTACCAAGATGGCACCTGTTAAGATTGTCTCGATGATGATGGGGATGTGGTTCTTAAGCAGCTACTTTGGAAATTATATGGCAGGCTTTATTGGAAGTTATTATGAAAAAATGAGCCAGCAAGATTTCTTTATGCTTCTTGTTGGACTTTCAATTGTGGCAGCTGCCCTATTTTTTGTTGCTATTAAACCGTTGGGGACAATCATGAGTAAAGTGGAGTCATGATCTATCGACTGCTGCGGTCCTTACTGACCTGTCAGCCACATCAAAAAAGCCACTTCTTCTGCGGATTCTTTCAAGCGCTTGTAGCGCCCTGATGCTCCACCATGACCCGCTTCCATATTGGTATGAAGTAAGATCAAACTTTTTGATTTGTTAAAATCACGAAGTTTTGCAGCCCATTTTGAAGGTTCCCAATACTGCACTTGAGAATCGTGAAATCCAGAACGGATATAAAAGCTGGGGTAGTTCACTTCACGAATATTATCGTAAGGTGAGTCCTGCTTCATCCATTTGTACTGAGCTTTAATGTTAGGATTCCCCCACTCTTCGTATTCGAAAGTTGTTAAAGGGATCGTGTCATCCATCATCGTGGTGATGACATCTACAAATGGCACCTCTGCGATAATGCCTTTGTAAAGATTAGGTCTGAGGTTTGCAACAGCACCAACCAGTAATCCGCCGGCACTTCCACCTTGTGCAAAAATATTTTTTTGATCCCCGTAACCCAGTTTGATCAGCTCTTCTGTCACATCGATGAAATCATAAAATGTGTTCATTTTATTTTTCATACGTCCTTGGTCATACCAATCTCTGCCTAATTCACTGCCTCCACGAATATGGGCGATGGCATAAACAAAGCCACGGTCTACTAGGCTAATAGCAGTTAAGCCAAACCAAGGCTTCATGCTGTAGCCATAAGATCCATAACCATAGACCATCAGTGGCCCTGGCTTTTTTGTGGAATAGTCTTTTTTCATCACCAAAGACACAGGCACTTTTTTACCATCTCTGGCTGTGACCATGATTCGAGCCGTCTTATAATGATCAGAGTTAAAGAAAGGAACGGGGTCTTCTTTTAGAGTTTTTTGATCTAAAGTTTTGAGATCCACTTCGATCGTTCGCTCTGGAATCCGCTGAGACATATAACTGATTCTAAATGCTGATTGATCATAGTCTCCGGAAATGCCTGATTCTACGACGTAGGATTCATCTTCAAACTTGAGGTATCGTGATTTCATGGTACTTGTTTGAATCACTTGAACTTGATCCAATCCCAAGTGTGTTTCAAAAACAACGAGATGATCTTTTAAGGCTTCTAGGCCCTGAATGTAAACATTTACATTTTTTTTAGGGATTTTCTTCCAGGCCTTTTTCTTTTTAAAATCTGCAAACGGAAATGAAAAAATCTGATAGTTTTTATCACCTTCATTGGTGTGAAGGTAAAAACCCTCTGCACTGTCAGTCAAATCATCTTTGATCCCAGCTTTGCGGGGTCTGAAAATTTGAAACGAATCCTGAGGTTTTGACGCCAATAAGAAGCGAGTTTCAACAGTTTGTAAATGATAACAGCTTAAGTAAATGTATTTCCCGTGAAGACTTTTAGAAACTCCCACCGAATACTCTGTGTCTTTTTCTTCATAAATCAATTCACTTTTAGCTGTAGGCACATGGTATCTGAAGACTTGATGAGCCCTTAAGGAATCTGGATCTTGCCTGACATAAAAAACAGTTTCGCTATCTTCGGCCCACACCAAATTGGATGTGATATTTTCAATTTTTTGAGGTAAAAGCTTGCCGGTTTTTAGATCTTTAAAATAATGGGTATAGAAACGACGTCCTTGAGTATCGGCTGCGTAAGATAGAATATTTTCATCGGGACTAATTTTAGGTCCTGTGGTGGCAAAGTAAACATGACCTTTTGCCAATTCATTTTCATTGATCAGAACTTCCACTTTCGCCTTTTTAGAATCTGCCAATTTTCTGTAGTAAACGGTGTGTTCTTTGCCTTTTAGAACCTCAGACCAATAAAGATAATTCCTTTTTTTCACGGGCACAGTGCTGTCGTCTTCTGCTGTTCTTTTTTTGAGTTCTTCAAAAACAGAATCCACAACCTGCTTTTGAGATTTCAAAAAACTCTCGGTGACTTTATTTTCTGCATTTAAATACTGAACCACTTTTGGGTTTTTTCTGTCCTTCATCCAGTAGTAGGGATCCATTCTGATATCGCCATGCTTAGCGATTTCAAAGGGAATCATCTCAGGCTCTGGATACACGACAGCACTGGCATTAAATTTTTTATTTTTAGAACTCATCTGACAACCTACCGATAAAGACATAAGGGACAGCAAAATGAATGTTTTCAATTTCGAGCACAGGCTTTCAAAAGTTCTTCAGCATGAGCTTTCGATGTTTTTGTTATTTTCTCGCCAGATATGAGTCTTGCGATTTCACCCACACGCTCTTGGAAATCCAAATCCAAGACTTCCATTTGCACATGATCTTTTTTCTGAATTTTTTGAATTAAAAAGTGAGAATCCCCGAAAGCCGCAACTTGAGGTAAGTGAGTCACACAAATCACTTGCTGACCTTTAGCAATGGACTTTAACTTTTTACCCACTTTTTCAGCAGTCGGTCCTGATACGCCCGTGTCCACTTCATCGAATAAATAAGTTCTTGGATACTGAGAGGATCCCACCACACGTTTTAAGGCTAAAAGGATTCGGCTGAGTTCGCCTCCCGAGGCAAACTTAGAGAGTGCACGAGCTGGATCTTTCGGGCTTGTCTGCGATAGAAATTCAACGTCGCTGAAACCGGTGCTGCTAAGTTCAAGTAGCTTTTCGATACGAACTTGAAACATCACACCTTTCATATTGAGCTCTTCAAGCTCGCCGTTGACAGAATCAACCAAAAGCTTGACGCCCTTAGATCTTCTGGAGTGAAGATCCTCTGCCAATTTTGTTAGCTCTTTTCTTAAAACTTCCACTTCTTTTTTATGAGATTCTAAAGTGAGCTCTGATTTTTGAAGCTGAGAGATCTCGATTTCCATTTCCAAAAGTGACTTTAAGATATCATCAACAGTCGGGCCAAATTTTTTCTGAATTTTACGAAGATCACTGAGGCGTGTTTCCATTGATTCAAGCTCTGATCCATCCACATCCACAGTTTTTAAATACTGGCTCAGATCAAAAAGAGTTTCACCAATCAGGCTTTGCGCTTGTTCTAAATTTGAAAGCTTTGAAGGTAGTGATGGATCCAAGGAACTCAGATCCTGTCCCTTCTTAAGAACAGTTTTGATCCGTTGATTAACAGAGCCTTCATCGCCATCCAATAAATTTTCAGCAGCTTCTACAAACTGAATCAAACGTGTGGCATTTTTTAATTTCTTCACTTGAGTTTCAATTTCTAAATCTTCCCCGGGGCTGAGATCCAGATCTGTAATTTCTTTTCTTTGATACTCAAGGTAATCTAAGCGCTGATTCAGCGTTTGAGATTGGCCCTCTAAAGTTTGAATTTCAGACAGTAACTTTTGAAGATGACTGTATTTTTCTTCAAACACAGATCGCTTTTCTAAGGTTCCAACATATTGATCTAAAAGATCCAAATGATAAGCTTTGCTCATCAAATGGCGATTTTCGTGCTGACCTGTCATTTCGATCAACGGCACACTTTGCCCTGTGACCTCAATCAGCGGAGCTACGATTTCTCGAAGATTTTGCAATGTGCTGAGAGAGCCATTTAAATAAATTTTTGATTTTTCATCTGCAGAAATAAGTCTGCGAACCACAAGTCTGTCGTCTTCAACGTCGATGCCCATTTCCACAAGTCTGGCTTTCACATCATGACGAGTTTTAAGATCAAAGGAACCTTCAACAATGGCCTGATTGCGGCCAGTTCGAACTGTGTCTGCAGAAGCTTTTCCGCCCATCAAAAGGCTTAAAGATTTCAAAAGCACGGATTTTCCAGAGCCTGTTTCACCGCTCAGAATATTCAGTCCATCTTTAAACTGCAGATGAAGCTGATCGATAATGGCAAAATGATTCACTTTAATTTCGAGTAACATAATTTTTCCCCTCTTAACTTTTTTTTCATCGTTCTTAAGTCAGCTTAAGACCTATGACCAAATAAAAGTTTTTTTCGAAGCAATTTAAAATCATTATGACTTTTAGTAACTACTAACTGGTGATCAATTTCAGATTTTTCAAAGCGAAGCTCGTCGCCTGATTTCAAATCTAATACTTTTTGGCCGTCCACCACCAAATGGGCCATGGCCTTGAAACTTTCCATTTTGAAAGAAATAATTTTATCATCAGCAACAACTAAAGGCCTATGAGTCAGTGAATGTGGGGCCACGGGTGTGATCACAAAGGCGTGAGCTTCAGGATCTAAAATCGGCCCACCTGCAGCTAAGTTGTAAGCAGTGGATCCTGTGGGAGTTGCTAAAATCAGTCCATCTGCTTTCACATCTTGAACTTCATCGTTATTGAGTCGAATGGCTAAATGAATCAACTGCGAGCGTGAGCCTCTCTCGAGGACCACGTCGTTCAGAGCGGTAAACAAAAGAGGTTTTTTAGAACCTTTTCGGTAAGCAGAAACCTGCACTCGAGTGCGGTTTTGCTTGTTCATTCCGCCGCTGATGGTTTTATGAATGGTCTCGAGCATTTTTTCAGGTGAGTGGTGGGCCAGATAGCCCAGGGTTCCCATATTAAAACCCAAAATGGGGACTTGATATGTTTGCATCATGCGAACAGCACGTAAATAAGTTCCATCACCACCAAGAACGATGACGAGGGAAACTTTTTGAAACTCTCGGGCTTGCTTCATCAGCTTGGTACCAGGTACTTTTTTTTGTTCAGGACCTGTGAGCACTTCGATGCCTTCTTTTTTAAGCCAGACTGAGACTTGAGTTGCAGCTTGCACCGCTTTTTCAGTGTGGAGTCTATAAACAAGGGCTACTTTGAAAGCCCCCTTTTTGTTTTCAATCTGCAAAGGTGCTGATTTCATCAGATCAAACCATCCCGTCGAAGAAGAGCATTTGGGTCCGGCTCTCGTCCTCGGAAGCGCTTGTACAATTCCATGGGGTGTTCAGATCCCCCGCGAGATAATATGTTTTCTTTAAAAGATTTTGCAACTTCAGAATTAAAAATACCCTTTTCTAAAAAGTACTCGAAGGCATCTGCATCTAAAACCTCAGCCCACTTGTAAGAATAGTATCCAGCTGAATACCCACCAGAAAAAATATGACTAAACGAACAAGAGCTGTTGCTGCCAGGAAGCTTAGGAATAAGCCTTGTGGCTTCAGTGGCTTTGGTTTCGAATTGATCCACATCTGTAATTGTTGCGGGGTCAGTCGAGTGCCAAGTCATATCCAATGTTGCGAACTGAAGTTGTCGCATCATCATCCAGCCGGATTGAAATTTTTGCGCTTTCTTTAATTTTGCGACGAGCTCTGCAGGAATGGGTTCGTTGGTTTCAAAGTGTCTGGCAAAGACATCCAGTCCTTCTTTTTCGCCCACCCAGTTTTCCATAATTTGCGAAGGAAGTTCGACAAAATCCCAAAAGACATTTGTACCAGATAAAGATTTATATTTTCCATCAGCCAAAATTCCATGAAGGGCATGGCCGAATTCATGAAACAAAGTTCTGACTTCGTCATAGGTCAGTAAACTTGGTTTTGTTGCTGTGGGTTTTGTGAAATTGCAAACGATAGAAACATGGGGTCTGCAAATCTTTCCACCATGCAGGCCTTGATCACGGAAAGTGGTCATCCAGGCACCGGCTTTTTTAGTCTCGCGGGGAAAAAAGTCTGTGTAGAAAAGTCCCATGTACTTGCCAGATTTTTCTTCGAAAATTTCGTAGGCTTTCACTTCTTCGTGATAAACGGGGATCGAAGAATTTTCTTTGAAGGTCAGACCGTAAAGGCGTTTGGCGTGTTCGAATACTCCTGCAACAACTTTTTCCAGTTGAAAGTAGGGCCTGAGGTCTTCTTCGTTGAATGCGTATTTGGATTCTTTTAATTTTTCAGAATAATAAGGAAAGTCCCAATTCTTTATTTCATTCAGACCATCCGTTTTTTGTGCGAAGGCTTGAACTTCTTCCACATCCCGAAGTCCTGCGGCTTTGCCAGCAGAACTCATGCGATCTAAAAAGCTTTGAACTGTTTGCGGGTTTTTAGCCATTCGCTCTTCAAGCACGAAATCAGCGTGGGTTTTGAAACCCAAAAGGTTCGCTCGTTGATGGCGAAGGGAAACAATTTTTTTGATATTATCTTGATTATCAAATTGATCATTAAAAGCTTTCGTTGTCGCAGCTCGAGTGATTTTTTCACGCAGAGTTCTATTTTTGGCGTAGGTAACAAATGGTAAGTAAGAAGGAAACTGCAAATTAAATAACCATTTGCCAGCGTAACCTTTTTTTTCTGCGGCCTGTGAGGCGGCCTCAATGGCAGACTCGGGCAAGCCCTGTAAATCCTCTTTTTTATCTAAAACCATCTCGAAGGCATTAGTGGCTTTTAAAACATTCTCTGAAAATTGGGGGCTTAAAGCTGCCAACTCTTGATCGATGGCTCGAACTTTTTCTTTTATTTCGGGTGTTAACAAAGCGCCGTTACGAACAAAGGATTTATAGGTTTTATCCAGCAACATGGTTTGTTCTGGCGATAAATTCAAATTGGCTTTTTGATCATGGACAGATTTAATTTTTTTAAACAATTCAGCATCTAAAGAAATGTCAGAGGAAAACGAAGCTGACATTTGATACATAGTTGGCGCAAGCTTCATCATCTCGTCACTGCCATTGGCAACTTCAAGGTTGCCAAACACAGACATCACAAGACCCATTTGCTCGCCGACGGATTCCAAAGCTTCAATCACATTTGAAAACGTGGGGGGCGTGTTGTTTTGTTTAATCAACGCCACTTCCTGTTTTGCAAGCTCGATAGAAGCTTCAAGTGCAGGTTTGTAGTGTTCCAAACGGATTTGATCAAAGGGAACACAGGCATCGATTCCAGAAAATTTTGTGAGCATTGGATTTGTATTTTTCATCGCAAAAAAATACCACCCGAAGGTGACAGGTACATTACCCGTAACGCCGCGTTAGCTAAGGCTTTGACTATTTTCTGAGGCAGATACCAATAGGTGAATTTTGAGCTGATGCCTGACAAGTAGATCCATTGGGACATTGATTATTTTGTCCCACAAGACAGCTCCAAGCCACATTGGAATAACAGCCGTTATTATAGGTGTTGGTAATATTCGACATTTGCGGAATGTTTACGTAGTGCGAATTGTAAGCAGATCCCGAAATTGTATTCAGCTCATGAAAATAAATGGGGGCAAAATTTATAAAAACACTGTTTACGGCACAACCAATTCCCAAAGCTCCGTTATAGACAGGGCGAGAGCCTACAGGGCAAGAGCAGAGTTGAGATTGATACCCTGTTTGATTAAAATAATACTGATCTAATTGATAGCGATAAACACTGTTAGGATCTGAACTATAACCCGGAGCACCTGGGTAAGCTTGAAAACCAGGAGTCCCGGTGTAACCCGTATTATCACAAATTCCTGTGTAGGGGTTCACCAAACACTGAGTGGAAGTACCGTTAGACGAAGAACTGCTTTTTTTACTGCATCCTGCAAAACTGAGAACTCCAAGAATTAATGCGATCATTATGTTTAGTTTCATAGTCCACTCTCCGTAGGCAAAAGACTGCAACCCTAAGGCCTGGTTAGCTTGGAATCTGCGGGTTTTGAGTGTCTTAAAATTAGACAGTGGGACAGGAAAGGGATGTTCCCGAAATGCCCTCTCCGATTTTTAGAAGGGGGTCGTTTGTGCCAACTCTGTCGGAAGCTGCCAAAACCAGTCTGACGAAGTCTTGATGAATCTGCAGCAGTAAAAAAGGTAGCGGTATGATGATTCATTTTTATCTTGCAATATGTGTAAGTTATATGTAAATAAGACTTCACAATATGTCTGCAAAACAAAGCTCATTTTTTAAACCCCCTCGCACGCAA
>Ga0164293_10003076_pt1 | contig 14209 bp, 10 predicted proteins | sample GEODES118metaG_FD_111487 | JGI IMG/M metagenome (GOLD analysis project Ga0164293, IMG submission 111487) | Eutrophic lake water microbial communities from Lake Mendota, Wisconsin, USA - GEODES118 metaG | ecosystem: Environmental > Aquatic > Freshwater > Lake | place: USA: Lake Mendota...
CAGTGGATTCCTGGCTGCTTTTTTTGTAGATCGGTACGACAGGAAAAAGGTGCTTTTGCTGGGATATGCGGGGTTTCTGATAGGAACACTTTTTTGTGGACTGGCGCCCAGCTATATGACGCTATTACTGGCGAGGATCGTTGCGGGTTTATTTGGCGGATTGATCGGAGCGCAGGTGCTTTCGATTATCTCGGACATATTCAGCTACGAGGAGCGGGGTAAAGCGATGGGCTCCGTGATGTCGTCGTTTGCCGTGGCATCCACCCTTGGGATTCCATTTGCGCTTTACCTTGCCAATGCCATCAGCTGGCATGCACCCTTTTTATTCATTGCCATTGCCGGCGCCGGTATGTATCCTTTCCTGTTGAAGCATATTCCCGCCATGGAAGGCCATCTTACGCATCGGGATGGCCAGGGGCCCTTTCATGCCCTGCAACTGGTGGCACGCGATGGCCGACAGGCATTGGCCTTGCTTTTTTCTATGCTGATGTTCATGGGCCATTTCATCATCATTCCTTTTATCAACCCCTTCATGGAATTCAACATGGGGTATTCAAAACTCCAAACGCCGATGATCTATCTGGTGGGTGGTTTCTCGTCTTTTTTCGCTGCCAATATCCTTGGCCGCACCTCGGATAAATACGGCAAGCTGAAATTGTTCATGATCTGCATGACGCTATCCTTCGTGTTTATCTATTTGATCACCCATCTTCCTGAGCTACCATTCCCAATGGTGCTGTCTTTCTTTGCTGGATGGTTCATCTTAAGTACGGGCAGGGGGGTAGCGGCGCAAGCCATGATCAGCAATATTGTTCCACCCCAGCAGCGGGGAAGTTTCATGAGTTTCAACAGCAGCGTGCAGTCCCTGGGTACCAGTTTAGCCTCGTTTGTAACCGGGGTGATAGTAACTGCTGATGTGTCAGGGAAACTCAATGGATTCAGTTCGCTCGGATATATCAGTATCCTGATCTTGTTCCTTTGTATGATGCTTGGCAGGTATCTTTTTGGTTCGATGGATGGACGCCCGTTAATCTAACCCGGGAAGTTTCCATTCCGTTACGGGCAACATGCTTTCACCGATATAGAATGGAATGTTCAGGGTGAAGGTATGTTCTACCAGCCTGTTGTGCCAGATGGCCGGATACAAGGCAGGAATGATTTTGATTACGCGGATCACTTCCTGTGACATGGTAGGGTCAGGTGAGCTGATAATGACAGGTTCCGTGATCTCACCGGACTTGCTAACAATGAATTTCACAGCTACGTATCCTTCGATTTCCTTCTTGTAGGCTTCCAGGGGGTATCTGAGGCTGTCTTTTACAAATTTTTCTACGCCTCCGTATCTGCCTTTGATAGCCGGAGGCCTGTTAATGGCGCAGTTGGATCCCGTTGCCATACCGGTGCTGTCGAAACATTCAAGTGATTCCAACTGGCCATTGGTATATTTTTCTTTGGTAGCGATCTGGCCGTTTTCGTGGTACCAGATCCATTCGCCATCTGTCTTGCCATCTTTATAGGTTCCTTCGGATTCAACGATGCCCGACTCGAAATATCGGTAGCTCCGACCATCTGGAAGGTCATTCTTAAAGAAAATCGAATCCTTGATGCCGCCACCCGGAAACCAGGTGAACCACCACCCGGTTTTCATATTCCGCACAAATTGCCCGGCCATGTATCGGAGGCCCAGGTTGTTGTTGTATGCAAAAAAACCATCCTTGATCTTGCAGTCTTCATCCAGGTACCTGCCGCGCATGATGATCTTTATAGAATCGTTGTAGACCACTGCGTTCCAGCCACTGACATCTTTGATCGCCACCCCGATGAAGATGGCTTCTTTCTTTTTAACGGGCTCCAGCAGGGTGTTGAAATACCGCACCAGCGTGTCTTTACCAGGCTTCTGGGCAGCACCCATCAGGGGAACGAGGAGAAATGCCAGAAAGATCTTTTTCAGCATGTTGTAATATAAAAAAACATCCCGATTCCATAAAAGAATCGGGATGCCTTATGATTACCGGTGCTCTTAAATTGCGACGGCTGATTTCACTACTTTGCTCAACTTGCTTTTCAGGTTGCTGGCTTTGTTCTTATGGATAACACCCCTTTTAACGAGTTTATCGATCTGGCTTACCACATCCGGCAATGCATCAGCAGCCTCTTTCCCTTTCAGGACTTTAAGATTCCTTACAGCATTCCGAGTGGTTTTCCCGTAGTAACGGTTTCTATCCCTGCGTTTGCTGGCCTGACGTACGTCTTTCTTAGTTGCCTTATGATTTGCCATAATAGTACTGACTTAAAATTAGGACGGCGAAGGTAGGGTAAAATTTGGTATTTGGAAAGGAAAAAATAAAAAAAAAGACCTGCGGCTGCTTTGGCCTTTGAATCAGCAATATCCGGGTTTATACTCTTTCGGTTGGCTTTTATACGGCAATGGCCGGTTTCCCCCTAAAATCTCCATAAAACAACTCAATTTTTGAACTTTCAGAGGGGTTTCTAACGATATTTGCAGGCCATGAAAGATTTCTCGTTCATAACCCATTCTCATCCGTCTTTTATTGAAACCCTCTACCAGGATTTTGTGCGTAATCCGGAGGCCGTAGACCCGGAATTCAGAAAATTCTTTGAGGGGTTTGATTTTGCGTTGACCCATGGCGTTGAGCCAGCTACCAATGGAACTCCGAAAACGGGGGCTGCGAAGGCCGTTGTGGCGCCCACAGAACTGGCCAAAGAATTGGGTGCGTATCGTATGATCCTGGGTTACCGGAACAAAGGGCACCTGATTGCCAATACCAATCCGATCCGGGCAAGAAAGGACAGGGGCGCTAATTTGAATCTGAGTTTCTTTGGTCTGCATGAGGATGACCTCAACACCGAGTTCTACGCCGGAAACCTGATCGGTTTGGGCAAAACTACACTCGAGAAAATTCTCGCCCACCTGAAACGCTGTTATGCTTCGCATGTAGGCATTGAATTCAAATATATTTCTAATCAGCAGAAAGTAGATTTCCTGACAGAGGAGATGGAGAAGAAATTCCTTGAGCCGATCGCATTGGAAAAAAAGAAAAGGATACTGGAGAAACTGAACCAGGGGGTGATGTTTGAAAAATTCCTGCATACTAAATATGTGGGTCAGAAAAGGTTTTCTCTGGAAGGTGGTGAAACCACTATCCCCGCTATAGACGCCATAATCAATGCCTCTGCCTCCATGGGTGTAAAAGAGGTAGTGATCGGGATGGCGCACAGGGGCCGGCTTAACGTGCTTGCCAATATTATGGGCAAAACCTATCAGCAGATCTTCAGCGAATTTGAAGGCACGGCCATCCCGGATCAAACCATGGGTAGCGGTGACGTGAAATATCATATGGGTTACGGTTCGGAAGTACAGACCCCTGATGATAACACGATTCACCTTAAGCTGATGCCCAATCCTTCCCATCTTGAAGCAGTAGATCCGGTAGTGGTAGGCTTCGCCAGGGCGAAGGCTGATGTCATGTATGAAAGCAATTATGACGCTATTCTTCCGATTCTCATTCATGGAGACGCATCTGTTGCGGGGCAGGGAGTTGTATACGAAGTTTTGCAGATGAGTAAACTGGAAGGTTTTTTTACCGGTGGCACCATCCATTTTGTGATCAATAACCAGATCGGCTTCACCACAGACTTTGACGATGCACGTTCGTCAGACTATTGCACCTCTTTGGCTGCCATGGTGCAGGCTCCCGTAATGCACGTGAACGGCGATGATCCTGAGGCTGTCATTAAGTGCGTAGAGATCGCTACCCGCTATCGTCAGCAGTTCAATTCAGATGTTTTCATCGATATGGTCTGCTATCGCAAACACGGACACAACGAGGGCGACGATCCGAAATTCACACAACCCCATTTATACCAACTCATTGAGAAGCATCCGAATCCGCGTGAAGTGTATACCAACTATTTGCTTGAGAACGGTGAGCCGGATGCAAAGGAACTGGCTAAGGACATGGAGAAAAAGTTCTGGGCAGATTTGCAGGAGCGCCTTGATGAAGTGAAACAAAATCCTCTGCCATATCATTACCAGGCCCCCGAGCTCGCATGGAAAAGCCTGCGAAGGGCCACGGAAACAGATTTTGAGAGCAGTTTCAACACGGCAGTCCCGGAATCGTTGTTCAATAACGTATTTGACCACCTGATGTCGTGGCCAGCAGATTTTAAACCGCTTAGAAAAGTGGAAAAGCTGTTGCAGGACAAGTTGAAATTGTATAACGACGAACAGAAGGTCGACTGGGCAACAGGGGAACTGATGGCCTATGCTACACTGCTGGCAGAGGGCAACGATGTGAGGATGAGTGGGCAGGACGTAAAAAGAGGGACTTTCTCACACAGACACGCAGTGCTCATGGACGAGGATACGGATATGGCCTACAACAGGCTGAGTAATATCCCTGGTGCTAAAGGAAAATTCAGGATCTATAACTCCCTGCTGAGCGAGTACGGTGTACTTGGCTTCGAGTATGGGTACTCGTTAGCCAATCCCAATACCCTTGTACTTTGGGAGGCGCAGTTCGGTGATTTTTGCAACGGTGCCCAGACCATCATCGATCAGTTCATAGCCAGCGCAGAGCAGAAGTGGAACCGAATGAACGGTGTAGTGATGATGCTTCCCCATGGCTACGAAGGGCAAGGCCCCGAGCATAGCAGCGCCAGGATGGAAAGATTTTTGCAGCTTTGCGCTGAACTCAATATGATTGTAGCCAACGTTACCACAGCAGCGAATTTATTTCACCTGCTGCGCAGACAGCTGAAATGGCCATTCCGTAAACCGTTGATCAATTTTTCTCCTAAAGCCATCCTCAGGCATCCTGGAACTTATTCTGAAAAGTCGGCCTTCGTTAGCGGGGCCTTCCAGGAAGTCATTGACGATGCGTCGGCCCTGCAACCCGGAGATATCAACAAGGTGTTGTTTTGCTCAGGAAAAGTTTATTATGACTTGCTGGAGTACAGGCAGAAGAATAATGTCAGCGACGTGGCCATCGTGAGGCTTGAGCAACTGTATCCATTGCCGGCTAATCAGTTGGAAGTCCTGTACAAGAAATACAGCAAGTCTACCTGGTTCTGGGTTCAGGAAGAACCTTTGAACATGGGCGCTGCTTCTTATCTTCAGATGAATCTGAAAACGATCAATTTTGGCATGATCGGCCGTCAGCCAAGCGCTGCAACAGCAACTGGTCATTCAAAAGTGCATGCCCAGGAACAGGCAGAAGTTATTGAAACTGCTTTTGAAATATAATAGCGCTCAGAATCTTAATATAAAGAATGTATGATAGATATCAAAGTCCCTACAGTTGGTGAATCAATCACCGAAGTATCGCTTGTTAAATGGCTGAAGAAAGACGGCGAATGGGTTGAGCGCGATGAAGTGATTGCAGAACTCGAAAGTGAAAAAGCAACCTTTGAGATCAACGCGGAGAAAGCGGGCCTGCTTACAATGATAGCCCGGGAAGGTGATACGCTGAAGATCGGGGACGTAGCTGGGCAAATCGATGAAACGGCAACTGCACCTGCCCGGCCGGCAGAACCTGCAGCGAAGGATGTTCCTAAAACAGAAACCCCCGCGCCTGCAACTGCGCAGACCGCGGCTGCACTTGCACAACCCGCGTCTGCAACTGCGCAGACCGCGGCTGCAACTGCGACTCCAGCCATAGACGTAAAGGCGACTCCAGTTGCTGCAGCCATTCTGGCCGACAGGAAAGTGGATGTTAAATCTATCACGCCTTCAGGCTCAGGCGGAAGAATCATGAAGAACGATGTTCTTGACGCATTAAGCAACCCCGGTCGTAAACCAGGTTTGGACGCATTCAGCAGGAACGACCGCAAGGAGAAAATGAGTAATCTCAGGAAAACAATTTCACGCCGCCTCGTGGAAGCAAAAAACTCCACAGCCATGCTCACCACGTTCAATGAAGTGGATATGAGCAAAGTGATGGAGCTAAGAACAAAATACAAAGACAAGTTCAAGGAAGCACATGGCGTGGGCCTGGGCTTCATGAGCTTCTTCACCAAGGCCTGCTGCTATGCACTGCAGGAATGGCCGGCAGTGAATGCATACCTTGATGGGGAAGAATTGGTGTACCACGACTACTGCGACATCTCTATAGCAGTTTCTGCACCGAAAGGACTGGTTGTTCCTGTGATCAGGAATGCTGAAAGCCTGAGTATGGCAGAGATTGAAAAGAAGGTAGTGGAGCTGGCTGGTAAAGCACGCGACAACAAACTCGCCCTCGAAGAAATGCAGGGCGGAACGTTCACCATCACTAACGGTGGTGTCTTTGGCTCACTGATGAGTACCCCCATTATCAATATCCCACAATCTGCGATCCTCGGCATGCACAAAATAGAGGAGCGGGCCGTTGTAATAAATGGGCAGATCGTTGCCAGGCCGATGATGTATCTGGCATTGAGTTACGATCACCGGATCATCGACGGAAGGGAGAGTGTGGGTTTCCTCGTCAGGGTGAAAGAATTGCTGGAGAACCCAGAGCTGCTGCTTTTCGGTAAGGATCCGGTTAAAACACTCCTTGAGCTTTGATTTGAACGGAAGATTATACTCACATATAAATACGGCAGAGGTTCTGATCGGCCATTATGATGGAGACCTTCCTTTTCATCATTACCTGAGAAATTTTTTCAGGGAACATTCGAAATATGGCTCCCGCGACAGAAAGCAGATCTCTAAATTATGCTATGCCTATTTCCGGACCGGAGCTGCGTGGCTCGACAAACCCGTGAAGGAGAAGATACTGGGTTCCTACTTTCTGTGCCACGAAGACCAAGACGGCATGATCGATCTGCTGAAACCAGCCTGGAAAGATCATCTCCAGCATGGCTTGGATGATAAGTTGGAATTGCTTCGAAATCACGGGCTGCCACTTTCGCCTGATAAGATATTTCCCTTGTATGAACATTTGTCCGATCAGCTGGATTATCGGGATGGCTTCGTCTTTTCCCATCTGATTCAACCACGTTTGTTTCTACGGATACGCCCCGGCAAACACGAACAGGTAGCGAATGCGCTGCGTTCTTCCGGGGTACCCCATAATATTTTCGATGACACTGTGGAACTCGCAAATGCAACTGATATAAGCCATGTGCTTGCCATCGATAAAGATGTCCTTGTACAAGATCTGAGTTCACAACGAACAGGAAGTTATATCCGCGGCGTACTTGACCTGATCAATCACAAGCCCGGGGTCTGGGATTGTTGTGCCGCCAGCGGCGGGAAATCCATACTGGCGCACGACATCCGAAAAGACATTGACCTCACCGTATCAGACGTTAGACCTTCCATTATTCAAAACCTCAAGCACCGGTTTGAACGAGCAGGCATCAGGGATTACAAATCCTTTGTATCAGATCTTTCCGTTTCCCCTCCTGCATCAGGCTCTTTTGATCTCGTTATAGCTGACGTACCCTGCAGTGGTTCCGGCACATGGGGACGAACCCCTGAAGAGCTATGCCATTTTTCTTCGGATAGCCTTCAGCGTTATAGGTTGATCCAGGAGAAGATAATTAGGAACATCAGGAGAGCAATCAGGCCGGGCGGTCACCTGCTGTATTTTACCTGCTCGGTATACCGGGAAGAAAATGAAGGGATGGCATCGTTCATTACTTCAAATACTGATCTTGTTTTGAACAATATGGAAATACAATCAGGATGGGAGAGTGGGGCAGACAATATGTTCATGGCCTGGTTCAGTGCACCAGTCTGACGGTTTTATCACTACCGCCGTTTTTAATTCTCAGGTTATAGGCACCCCTTGGCAGTTGTTCAAGGCCCTGTAACAAAATGCTGATCACCCTGTCTTTTTCTCCAGCCTGTACACCATTTCGCAGCATCCTTCCACTCATGTCTGAGAGTTGATATTCTATATTACCCGTTTCCCAGGCCTTTACCACCACGTTCATATATGAGGCGAAGGGATTTGGGAATACTTTTATCCAGTCGTCCTTTAGCAGCCCTGAAAATTTTCTTTCAAGGAGCAATTGATAGGCGATCTTCATGTTGGGGATACCGTATCCAACGCGGTTGTCAGGAATAGAATATTTTGAAGAACTTTTTTTAACTGCGTCCAGAATTTCCATGTTGTTGAATTCCGGAAAAGCTTGCCACAAGCAAGCGATAAGTCCTGCTAAATTCGGGTTGGAAAAAGAAGTTCCATCACCTCGCGCTATGTTTCCATTGGTAACAACAACAAATGTATTACGTCCAACAGATGCCACATCAGGTTTGATCCTGCCGTCGAAAGTAGGGCCATAACTGGAGAAACCTGCAGGCGTGCCATTCACATCTACAGCACCTACTGCCAACACACTGTCCCCGTCAGCCGGCGCGATGATGAATCTCCACCGATCGCCACCTGAATTACCCGCGCTGTTACAAACGATCATGCCTTTTTTAGCTGCCAGATCTGCGCCCCTGGTCACCATGGTGGTATTGCCATCCATATCGGGGTAGGTATGATTAAAGACGGATTGATCGTACTCGGAATAACCCAGTGAAGAACTGATCATATCAGCGCCAAGACTATCCGACTGTTCTGCTGCAACCACCCAGTTGTGTTCTTCAACAGGATATTCGGACGCAGATTCTTCGGTTCTGAATAGGTAGTAGGATGCTCTCGGCGCAGTGCCAACAAAGGTGCCCGGAAGATTGGCTCCCATAATGGAGAAACAATAAAGGCCATGGGCATTGTCTTCATTCACACTGGATTCGTTTTTTACAAAATCCCAGGTCCCGAGGATTAGGTTGTTGTTTCTGAGGCTGTCAAATGCCTTTAGGTTTGCGTAATTCATAAAGCCGGCATCTAATACAGCAATGGTAATCCCCTGGCCCATGAAGCCGTTATTATGAAGAAACTCACCATCATGAATATGGATCTGCCCGTAGGAATTTCCATATTTCAGCACATCCGCTGACGGTTGATTTACTTGTGCCGTTTGTACGGTGTTGTTGATCTTTTCATTTCCAAATTTGTCAACCGGCACCTGCGGGGCCTGCGCGCGTTCCGCTATAGGTTGAGTCTGCTTTACAAAAGGAAATCCGGAGATCCTGGCAAGAGCCCCAGCGTCCGTGGTCTGAATTAACACCTGGTTGAGCCACCTGGAAGTACTGAGTATCGTTACTGCGCCGGCTTTTTTGATGCTGTCGAGGTATGCGGCCGAAACCGGCAGGTCCGTACTGTCAATATTGATGTTGTATCTGGTTCTTCTGTTCAATGCTTTTGGGGATAGGAACCGACCTGGTTCGGCAATGGAAAGCGTTCCCTTTTTATCGGACAAACGTATGATATGCCGGGAAAACTGCGCTTCGGCGAATAAGGATATGATCAAAAGTCCTGAAACAAGAACGCTTTTTTTCATGGACGGTTTACTTGTTTAACAACGGTTAGAAATTATGGTTCAGGATGGTTAACCTTACTCCATAGCTGTTAGGCTCAAAATTTGCGGTCACGGGCTGCCATGACTCGTGAAAAAAGTCCTTGTAAATAAGGCCTACACCTTTGGCATAAACCTCCGATGAGCGGGTGATCTCATAGAAGAATCTGTTGTCGCCGGGCGTGCCTTCCACCTCGTCGATATGATTCACGGTGACTGTCTCAGGAAAATTTCGGTTGTTCACTGAAAAAGGGTCACCTGTTTTTTCGTAGAAATATTCCCAATTTTCATAGAACCGGAGGAATCCATTCAGGACATTGATCTGACTATTTCCCTGCCACGTAGTAAAATCGCGTACGGGGTTGATCAGCTTGATGAATCGAAGATTGTTTTCTATGAATTCGGTTTTCCGAAGCGAGGGTATCACGAGAAAAGTTGCATTGTCGGTCCACACAGTAGTATCAGTATTACTGCGCATCGTTCTTCTGATCCGGTACGCGTCGTTGCCCAGATTGTCTTTCACAATGGCGTCTATCTTGTCTTGCACCATATAGGTGCGCACCACCTTTGTGGTATTCAGGTTAATGTAAACCGTAGAATCAAGTCTGTAGGTAATATACTTTCCAACCTGCAGGGGATAGTATTCAGACATGTTTGCTGCCGGGGCGCCAACCTCGGTTTTACTGCAGCCCGAGGACATAACGAAGAAGATCGTCAGATAAAGCAGTATGTTAAATGGTTTCAGCATGCTTGAAGGTAACGATTTTAGCCTTGATTTATTGCAGCAGCGACGAGGTATAGCGGTTGATCGTACCGCCGCCAATAACATCGTCTCCTTCATAAAAAACAGCGCTTTGTCCGGGTGCCACCCCTTTTGCATCCGTGTAGAACCGAACCTTCACCTGGTTATCAGCAGGATGAAGTGTAGCGAGAGTGCCCCTGTCTTTGTATCTGATCTTTACGGTAGCCTCCATTTCATTCGGGATATGATCATATTTGATCATATTAATCTTCCCAACATTCATTTCGGTTCTGTTCAGGTCTTCTTCTTCCCCCAACACAACCGTATTTGTTTCCGGGATGATCTCGGTAACAAAAGCTGGTTTACCAAGGGCAATGTCTAGTCCTTTTCGCTGGCCAACGGTATAAAAAGGGTAGCCTTTGTGTTTGCCGAGCACTTTTCCGGAACGATCAACAAAATGCCCATCCGCCAGTTTCTCCTGGAGGCCTTCTACTTTCCTTTGCAAAAATCCGCGGTAGTCATTGTCCGGCACAAAGCAGATCTCGTAGCTTTCGCTTTTTTTAGCCAGCTCCGGGTATCCGAAATCATGCGCCATTTGGCGGATCTCGGTTTTACGGAAACCGCCGAGCGGGAGCAGGGTTCTGCTGAGCAAATCTTGCTGCAGTCCCCATAGCACATAGCTTTGATCTTTCAACTCGTCGAGGCCTTTGCTGATCACCTGTCTGCCGTTTTCTTCACGGACTTTTGCATAATGGCCGGTGGCAATGAAGTCGCAGTCCATCGCGTTCGCCCTTTTGAGCAGTGCGCGCCATTTGATGTGGGTATTGCACATGACGCAGGGATTGGGTGTTCTGCCTGCCAGGTACTCCTCTACAAAGTTCTCGATCACAAAATCACCGAACTCATCCCGGATGTCGAGGATGAAATGGGGGAAACCGTGATGTACCGCTGCTGCCCGCGCGTCGTTGAAGGAGTCCAGGTTACAGCAGCCGGTTTCTTTTTTGCCGCCGCCGGCAGTAGCATAATCCCAGGTTTTCATGGTTATGCCCACCACTTCGTAACCCTGCTGATGCAACATCAGGGCTGCCACGGTACTGTCAATACCACCGCTCATCGCTACCATTACCTTACCTTTTGCACTCATTCCTACTGCAGATTAATGGGCAAAATTAGTGAAAATTGGCGGAAGCAGGGGATTGGCGGATTAACGAATTGGCGAATTGGCGAATTGGAGGAGGGCTAATCCGCCAATCCGTCAATTCGCCAATTCGTCAATCGGCCGACCCCCCGCCTTTTTTGTGGAAAAAATCGGAATATCATGATCAAAATACCATAGGGAAGCACTGTGGATTTGACGAAATTGCTACTCTAAATTCTAGTGTATGATAAAATTACAGGTGATTGGAAATCTTGGTAAGGATTGCATTACCAACAGTGTGAATGGCAAATCAGTGATCAATTTCAATGTGGCCCATACTGAAAAGTACAAGGATGCAACGGGTCAGCAGAAAGACAAAACTGTTTGGGTGGAATGTGCATATTGGACAGACAGGACGGCGGTGGCGCCTTACCTGAAAAAAGGGACCCAGGTTTATGTGGAGGGAACACCGGAAGTGAGGTCATACACCAAGAATGACGGCACTTTTGGAACTTCCTTAACGCTCAGGGTATCCAATGTGCAACTGCTGGGAAGTCGTGCTGATCAATCAGGCGGGTATGAGCAACCATCAGGCAGCAGTGCTGGTGTGCCAGTAGCGGCAGGAGGGGATGAAGGGGAAAGCGATCTTCCGTTCTAAGAAGAAAAGTGTGGTGTTAGTTAGTCAGAAATACAAGAGGTGGTCTAAGGATCACCTCTTGTATTTCTGTTCAAAGCTATTTACTATAGGTTCGATATCTGCGCCGGTAAGCGCGCGTTTCTGGTTAAAATAATCGATTACGATGAGGTAGCCTTTTCTCTCTGGCGTTCTGATATATGCGTTGACCATTTTCAACTGTTCACTTTCTTTCAGCCTGCCCGATGACGGGTCCCAAATCTCTTTAGCGCAAAGGCAACCCAGGGTTGGGGTGAATGGGTAGAAGCTTTTTGATGCGAAAAATTCGGGATCGATCGTGGTTCCGTGAGCGATGATCTCTGTTCTTCCAATCAGTCCTGCCCGAAATGATTCATGAACGGCCGAAAAGTTTTTCCATGAATCGGGGAGCAGATCATTGTAAGCGATCTCGGGCTGTATCGTGTCAGTTTCCGGCGAAAAGAAATCTTTCCAGTAATATTCGAAAGGCATGGCCATTTGCAGGTTAGGCGTAGGGCCAATAAAATTGTTTCCGGAACTTCCGGTCCCAGTAATGGCATATATACCCTGCGGCGTGTTACCGTTGGTGATGAAGTAGGGAAGTCCTGACGCAGAGCGTGCCAATTGGCCAAAGGCTGAAATGCTGCCATTGTCTTCCCTTTCAAAACTCCCGTCATTTTTTTGGATGATGGCGATGCCCGGATAGTCTCGGTTCCGATTCTGAAAAGAGTATATGATCTTGCTGCCATGGATGGTTTGGTGAGCGAAAAGATCGTGGATGGAGGGAACCATGTCCAGTTTGCCGTATTGGTCCAGATAATGCTCCAGGGCAGCGAGTATCTTATTGGCAGTGTCTTGCCTGATCTTTTCAGTGACAAGCGCCTTCATCCGGGGCAATGTGGCGGGGTCTTCCCTGATCACCCAGGCCATGGCCATGGCCATCAGTTTGGGGTGTTTTTCTTCTCCTGCGATCTTGTTCATCATGGGTAAAAACCCGGGAGGTTTTACGGCATACATGGCTTCGAGAAAAGCCCTCCTCGTTTCTGTCTCCAGAGAATCATGGTAGGCTTTGATCAATTTGAAGAGACCACTGCGTACAAGATCATTGTAGACCATGAATTGGGTGATGGCCCAGCATGCTGATTGGTAGCGATATTCTGTTTCTTTGTTCAGGGGTAGTGCAAAAGACTGTTGAATGGTGTAGTTGTATAGATTTTTTTTCAGGTTATCACGTTGTGCCTGCAATACAAAACCTGTTTTTATGCTTTCTGTTGAATACTGGGCGCGGGTTTCCACAAAGCTGAGGAGTATCAATGCGGCGCATATAAAACGTATCATGAATTAAACTTAAGGTATTGGCAGTATTTGACCTTCAAAAATAAATGGTGTTAAGCAATTCCGTGGTCTCAGGGATATGTTTTGCTGTCAGATGTTTGCTTTGGCCTTATTTTTGGAGGATGGAGAAGATCTTCTTTATCGATGAGCTGCAGCAATTCACCAACCGGATTTTTGTGTCGATGGGATGTTCTGTTCAGCATGCTGCCCAGGCAACAGAGGCGTTATTGTCGGCCGACTTAAGGGGCATTGATTCGCATGGTATCGCAAGGTTGAGCGGGTATATGAGGTTGTGGGAAGCTGAAAGGGTGAATGCAAAGCCAAATATCCATATCGTTCATGAATCGCCCAGCACCGCTTCAGTTGATGGTGACCGGGGCCTTGGGCTTGTAGTAGCGCCCTACGCGATGGAACTGGCCATTGAGAAAGCAGAAACATGTGGAACGGGTTGGGTGGCGGTCCAGAATAGTAATCATTTTGGCATAGCGGCCTACCATGCGATGAAGGCATTGGATCACGACATGATCGGTATTGCAATGACAAATGCGAGTGCGCTTGTAGCGCCCACATTTTCGAACGAGCGTATGTTGGGCACCAATCCTATTTGCGTAGCCATACCCTCAGGTGTTGAGCCACCGTTTGTTGCTGATCTGGCAACAACTACCGCGGCAAATGGTAAGCTCGAAATTCTCCAGCGTAAGCAAATGCCTGCACCAGATGGGTGGATCCAGGATAAGGATGGAATTGGCACGAACGATGTCCATATTTTGAAACAGGGCGGCGCACTGTTGCCGTTGGGGGGCGACAGGGAACATGGGAGCCATAAAGGGTATGCGTTGGGTTCGGTGGTGGATATTTTCTCTGCGGTTTTGAGTGGAGCCAACTACGGTCCCTGGGTCCCGCCGTTCCCGGCCTATGTCCCGATGCCGGA
>Ga0164293_10003078_pt1 | contig 14208 bp, 16 predicted proteins | sample GEODES118metaG_FD_111487 | JGI IMG/M metagenome (GOLD analysis project Ga0164293, IMG submission 111487) | Eutrophic lake water microbial communities from Lake Mendota, Wisconsin, USA - GEODES118 metaG | ecosystem: Environmental > Aquatic > Freshwater > Lake | place: USA: Lake Mendota...
CGGCATAACAGTCTTTGCCCTAGCCGGAAATATGTGGAACAACGCAGCCCAGAGCAGTGATGCACGAGTAGGCAATGTGGCAAAGGTGATGTGTATCAGCGCTACAGCGCTAGGAGCCCTCACCCTGATGATCCCAGCAGAGCTCACCTGGTTCACATATCTATATGCAGCTGTGGGCTTTGGGTTTGGAGTGGCTTATGTGATGGGGATGGTGCGGGGATTACAAAAGAATTGATTCCGGCAAGAAACCGTAACTGCCAGTTGCACCCAAATTAGCGATGAAGGCCAATTGGTATCCGACCCAATTCGCAAAGGACCCTATGAAACATTCTTTTCGCTCTTTTTAATCTTTTCTGTAACATCGGGTGAATCAAATGGATTACTTAGCTCGATTTCCAAAGGCGGTGGTGAGAGTATCTACCTGGTCACAAATGCACTTTACGCCCTATCCATCGCGGTCAGACTTTCTCTCTGCTAAGTCTCCTCACGAGAACATAGTTGTACGCGTCATCATCGAGGCTCCTTAAATCTGACTACACGGCGAAACAAAGAACTATTGACCATCCGGTGAATCAACGGTTACTCTGCGTCACCAAAGAGTGGGAGATTTCACTTGGCAGAGTACATAGATGTTCACTGGGAAGGTGTTGAGTTACTTCACGATGCTTACTGGCCTTGGAATGAGGCGCTCAGCCAGACACCGTGGGCAGAGAGGGGTGCCAATATTCCGGAGGCCCTGACCGAAGCAATCGTGTGCCTCTGTACCGATGCAAAGTTAATTCGAGGCGGTGTTGGGGATGTATTCCTTCCCAATAGGAAGGTCGGAGAAGTCAAAGCGACCAGTAAGCCATCGGGTGACTTAACCTCATTTAGCCCTACTGAGGAATTTGATGAACTCTTCTTTGTGATGGCCGATCCTCAAAATAGTCACATTTACACAGTCTACGATTTACGAATGTCTCGCCGGGACGTTGAAAAAATCAAGGTCTCAAGCTCGCAGACCTTTAAGCAACAGAGCGACGAGGGCCGTAGGCCCAGATTTTCAGTGATCGAAAAGATTATCAAGGAGAAAGCCGTTACCCCCACTTGGAAAGTGGATATCAAGAAACACCAGGTCAAAAAAGTCTAACACGAGTGTTTTGTCAGACCTCTATCGTAGTTTACTGCCATGACAAATAATCACTCTTTACGATTAGGTGGGCTTTTTGCAGGCGTTGGCGGAATTGAACTTGGTTTTCAACAAGCGGGTTTTGATCCGGTGTTCGCAAACGAAATTGATAAATATGCAAGTATCACCTATGGCAAGAACCACAAACACGAGCTAATTACACAAGACATTAATTTCCTCGATGTTGAATTAGTGCCAGAAATTAATGTGCTAACGGGGGGATTCCCTTGTCAGGCATTTTCAGTTGCAGGTTATCAAAAGGGTTTTAAGGATCCTCGCGGAAATGTATTTTGGGAGATTGTTAGGCTAATTCAGCACAGGAAACCCGAGGTGGTTTTTCTGGAAAACGTGAAAAATCTGGGGTCTCATGACGGAGGGAAAACTCTGCGAATAATCAGAGAGGCGCTACTCGACGAGGGATATCACGTCAAAGCAATGGTTTTAAACGCCAATAAGTATGGTGGCGTTCCGCAGAATCGGGAACGTATCTATATTGTTGGTTTCAAAGACAAAAAACATTTTCAGAAATTTCAATTTCCCGGTGAACTAAAAAAACAACCTCAATTATTTGACTTTATAGACTTCAATGGAGATGTGCCAGAAGAGTTCTACTATCGTGAAGATCGTTATATGTACAAGAAGCTCGTTTCAAGTATGAAACGCAAAGATACGGTTTATCAATGGAGGCGTCAGTACGTACGAGAGAACAAAAGTGGTGAGTGCCCCACTTTAACTGCAAATATGGGTACAGGAGGACACAACGTGCCCCTGATTCTAACTGACGCCGGCATCAGGAAGTTAACGCCTAGAGAATGTTTTAATCTTATGGGTTTCCCTAAGTCATTTAAGTTGCCCACAGATATGGCAAATAGTCATCTTTACAAACAAGCCGGCAACGCTGTTGTCGTGCCGGTGATCAAGAGAATTGCCACAAATATATCGTGTGCGATGAATGGAGATGAACTCCCTTCCATCAACAGTCAACAGGGATTATTTGAAGTCTGATATAGAAACTCTTGTAGTTCTCGTCTTTCCGCTGTAAAGTAGCATTATGAGGCCAGAGCAGTTGCCAAAGAATATTGAACTTCTTGATTCGATAATTAGAGTATTGGAATCATCCAAGTTGCCAATGTCATCAAAAGATATTGATTTGGCGGTTGCGGAAGAACTTGAATTACTTCAGTCCCAGCTTGAAGTTATGCGTACTCCCTCGAGAAGTGAGTACAAATACCGTATGGCGTGGGCAAGGACTAAATTGAAAAGTCAGGGTCTAATTGTAAAATTAGAAGGTGGCGAATGGAAAATAAGGTCATAAAAACCTGGCTTCCTTACTTTAAGTTAGACTCTACTTTCTTTCCCATGGTGAATTTTTCGAAAACAGTGTCTCAGACGCTCTAAAAATAACCAACTCCAATTCATCAGGCAAAATACCATAACGGGAGGAGATTTCTCGGGTCCACCGCCAGTATTCTGAGTAGGCTTTGAAGTTCCATCGTTCCGAGGTAACCGATAAGTTGGCAAACGATTCAATTTCAAGATACTTGATCCACTTCGCAATATAGGAATCAAATATCGGGGCACCCACCTCTCTTGGGGTGCTGAAGTAAATGAACTTCGAAGAAAATGATGGCCCAAGGTTTCTTATCCTGTTTTGCTCGAGAAATTTGTAGGCTTCTAGAGGCTTTCCTGTTGACCCAAACTCAAGCACTTGACCAAGAATCTGTTTGCAGTTCCTTTGTTCAAGCATTTTGCTTACCCGGTATGGTCCATATCCTCGATCTCCGTATCCCCAAATCATTGAAGTTAGAAATTTAGAAATCACGTCAATCTCCATTTCAAACACTTTTCGAACGAAGTTTCGGTCAAGCTGATCAGGAAGCTCCGAAATATGTTTTTTGTATTTAGGAAACTCATGATTCCAACGTTCTCTGCCCTTTGACCAATCAAAACTTTCTTGCTCTGGTCGTCCAGACTCAATCCAGTCCAGAATAAGTCGATTCAAAAGCGACTCGTAATCACTTTTCGACATTTTGGCCACGTCCAATGAGATTAGAAATGTGAGTTAACCAGATACTACCAATCACTCAGCGCCTTATCTAGGAACTCCGCGCCCCAGCATCCTCTACTTCATACATAACTGACCAGACCTTCATTAGAGGGTGAGCAAAGTCGTAGCCGCGCGTCGCGGACACCTCTGATTTGAAGTTTTTGTAGGTGATATGGCTGGCTAAATGGGCAACCCACTTGGCAAAGAATTCATGAGTAACGATCACCCGATAGGGGTAATCATTCTTAGGTGTTGAAATGATGTCTACTTTGGCAGAATCTGCAATTGGTCCAAGAGATTCCTTATCCCGAGCCCGCACCATTAGGTCTTTGCCATTGCTGACTGCGCTTACGAATCCTGTATTGGTAAATAGCCACATGTTTAATCTCCTTAGTGTGTTGAAATTTCATGAGCGAAGTTCGCCCAGACTTCTGGGGTTCTTGTATCGGGTAGATATCCCCCAGCTCCGCCTATAAGGATTGGGAGATTGGGATATACGTTTCTTATCTGTTTAGCAACGGCTTGATAGCCGTTGACTGAGTATTGAAGTGATGAGAGTGGATCTTCTAAATGTGCATCGGCACCGCAGGCGATGAAGATTAAGTCAGGCTTGAAGGATTGTGTCAGTTCTAGAAACTGGGCAATCCCAGTTTGAAGTGTTGCATCCCCTTTTCCTGTCTCTGTAGATAACGGGAAGTTGAAGACATTGCTTTCAGCATGGTCCTTGTTGCCTGTGCCAGGGAAGATTCCTTTCTCGTGAATTGAAAAGGTGAGTACTTGTGGATTGTCAGCCGTTAAGTTCTCTGTGCCATCACCGTGATGAGCATCGATGTCCAGGATGGCAACTCTCTTGCCATGTTCCTTGGTCGCGATATCAGCCGCAAGAGCAAAGTCAGCAAATACACAGAAGCCAGATGAGTGGTCATACTGCGCATGATGCTTGGCTCCGGGAAAGTGAATAGCTGTTTTAGCAATCCCTCGAAGAAGGAGCTCGAGCCCGACAAGAGTCCCTCCAGCGAATATGGTTGCTAGTTCTGCCAGGTCAGAGCGCGGCCCAGACCATTGAGCGGATCTGTGCTCATTAAGGACCTCATCTAGATACTCAGATGAGTGAACTCTCTCCAGTTCTGAACGTGTTGCAAGGCGTGGAGCTATCTCTGTAACTTCATTGGCTGACGCGCTCATCAAATCGATGAACTGGTTGCGGCCATTGATGAATCGCCTTCCCTGGGTGGGATGGCTCGGGTCAAAGACCCAGTTCGCGGACTGTTCTGAATGAATTAAGTATGTAGTTTTTGCGGTGCTCTCCTTAGTTGATAGCTTCTAATAGGGCCTTGTAATTCTTTCCGTAGTTATTGGGCGATAAATATGAGCACTGTGAGCTTGATGGCTGGAAATATCGCTTGTACTTTTCAAGTCCTGGAACATTCTTAAACCACTCAGCTCGCCCTCTTCCAATAACAATTACTGCATCGCGTTCCATAGCATCTGCCACTAATTGATAGGTATAACTTTGTGTGGGTGGCGTCTTACGGGGCCTCTTCCAGCTAAATGAGTGATACGGAGCCAACTCGCACGACAGAACTTTATGTGCGAGGTTGTGAGGCGAAGTTTCCATAATCAGATGTTGAAAACGTTTTGCGTACCAGGTATGGCCGTCTGTGCCCTCCAGTTCAGGATTGAAGAAGAAGTGTGGATAATCCTTGATCTGCCCTCGCAGATTCTGAATCGAAAGTTCATTGATTCGATCGGCACCTTTCTGCTTCTTTCGCGCCACATCCCCTTGAGTTGCACCTGGGTTTGCCAGCAGAACCAGCAGATTTGCAGATTTGTTGCCAATCCACGGTTCAGGGGCAAGATGATCTAGAAATTGGAACTCTTTAGTTACACGAGAATTATGAAGATCAAAAGCTTCTTTATCCATTTCGTGAACCATTGAAGAGCTGATCTCAAATGAAGTCCAAGGATTTCTCAAAGTAGTCATTGCCCAATCCTCTCCGTTACGCAGCCTGCTGTGAAGAGGGTGAGAAGAAGGCGCCGCCTTCGGTTAAAAGCCAATTGCAGAAGTCGTGATTGAAGAGAGCATCTTCACCGCGACTCTCACGGATGAGATCGATAGCCTTTTCTGGCGTGCAACCATCCTTAATCAGGATGAGCGCAATAACTAGCCCAGATCTGTTAAGTCCTGCCTGGCAACGGATAAGCACGCGATCGCCGGACTTCCAGCGGGCGTAGCCGAACTCGACCACTTCGCGTAAGCGAACAAGATCGATATCGCGAATTGAGGCGTCAGGGACTCCGTAGCGAAACTCCTGGACGTTCCAATCAGCTGGGCGCGCCCACGCATACATCGTGACGATGGCATCAAAGGGAAGGTCGGTGCGCTTGCGGTTATTTGTAACAGGTAGGTGGATGACATCGAGGTCATCGGTACCTCCCTGAAACAAGTTAGGTGCGATCATTGAAAACAGTTGTGGGTACATATTTCTCCTTAGTTCAAGTAATCAGGGTCGGTAGATTCAGTGGCATCCTGGCTGGGGCGGATGTTTCTTGAGCGGGTCTTGCGAGAGTAGGACTCGCGCATGCGTTTTGATGAATAGGCAAGATCATCATTTTCTGCTGTTTGAGCAAGAGCTTCCATCTCGCTAGCCTCTTCTAGAATGATTGCCAGAGACTCTGCAGAGCGTTCGTCGGTGACGCGAATTTCAGATGCTTGAATTCGCAAGTTTGCAGCAGTGCCCTGTAGTCGCTTGCTTGCTGACTTGGAGTCACCTTGCAAGATTTCTTCTGTGGCGATTGCTTTCTCACTTTGCGCCTGCAAAATCATTCGCTCAGCTTTGACAATTGGATCTTGAATGCGGCCAGCAGCCTGATCTCCGGGAACAACATTGACATTTACCGGTATCGTCAAGCCAACTTCACTGCGCGCTGCCAAGTCTGTGTATTCAAACGTGACATCAGCAATCTTGCACAATCCCAGGCTTTCGATGCCTGGCACATCAACCATGATGATGAAGCGACGATTTTCACCAGCGTAGAGATCGCCTAGTTGGACGACGTAATCCTGGCCATCCATCCAATAGGGAAGACGTTGCAGCAACTCAATCTTGGGTTGCCCTTTGGCGAGTGCGGTAGGGCGAAAGCGCATAACGCAGTTGACTATCGCCTTGTCTAGTAGATCATCGACTTCAGCAGCTATTGCTCCTACCGCTTCATCTATGTCAGCTGCGAATCGGTGCGCGCCGCCACCGCCCTGTGCAATAGCTTCCAGAATGGTCTCGTCATAGCCATTGCCTAGACCGATGGATGCAGAGGTAATGCTCTCTGTAGCTGATTTGGCAGCGACATCGGCAAAGAACTGTGGATCTTGCTCGCCGGCATTGGCATGGCCATCGCTAATCAGTAAAAGGTTTGTGCCGCCTTCTAATTTGACTCGACCTGCCTCACGCATCGCAAGGGTGAATCCTGCAGAAATATCTGTGGAGCCACCGCTTTGAATATTGCGAATCGATTTCTTTAGTTGAACCATGTTGTGATCAATTAATGGACGGGTTGGCACTGCCACTTTGGCGGTATCGTCAAAGATGACTATTCCAAAGGTGTCCTTCTTATCAAGGCGGTCAACGAGTTTAAGGATTGACTCCTTGGCTGCCGCAAGTGGTGCTCCTGACATTGATCCACTGATATCTAGGCAGATCTGTACTCCACGTGGCGGGCGCGATAACTGGCTATCCGCGATGGGGGCTGTTAGGTCAACCATCAGCGTGACCTTGTCGGCGGCCTCAATAGCGATGATGTCGGTATCGAGAATTAATCTTGTATGCATATAGCTCCTTAGGTAGTTAAAACTTTTTAATTAGTTTGCAAAAGTAGGGGTAGGCAGGCGCCAGGTGTGCATTGAGCACGGAAAATTTGAGAAGTTACTTAATCGGTAGGACCTGGATTGGCGGCCCTGCGCGTAGCTAGCTAGATGGCTATTGGGTACAAGAAGGCACGAGCCGGCGCTACTAACTTAAATGCGTTCTGTGTAAACACTGGTGCCTCCATCTCTTTATAGGTTAATTGCTGAACTATTTGGAATGTTACAGGTAGCCACTGACATCTCTCTTTTGGCTACTTTGGGTTGATCGCCCTAACTGAGGGAGATTGGACTCTGCAGTTCGGGCAGGATCTGATTGAGCAACTTGTTCCGGTTGATGTCCTTCACGCTGAGCCACTCACCCATGGCGAAATAGATAGTGCTGGCCTCTAGTTTGACCTCTAGTACGCCAGACTGGTGGAGGCGGTACGAGCAGGACTCTGGGACTGAGATTGTTCGACCCTCACGTAGTGAGATGCGAACATCATGGTGATCTTCGGTAGCGCTCTTGGAAATGATTGGCTTTGTAATGGTGAACCTCGTTATCGTCTCGGTGCGTTTATAGGTGGAGCTCTTCTGCATATCTCTTCCCTTCTAGCGCACTCTGCGGCGCTTTGCGCGTAGCTTTGGATAGATATCAACGTCATACTCGCGAACCATCTTGTAGATAGCACCTTGTATAAACTCCTGAAAGTTATAGGAGCTATGTGAGATGGTCCCAAAGTCAACAGTGCCGCGATCTTCACTTGCAGGAAGGTCTAGCTCTGCTTCTCGGACTGGATCATTCTCATCGAGAATTAGAGAGAAGTCAGCCTGGTACATGTAAGTTCCGGTGATGCCAAAGGCATGCTTTTCGGCAAACTCACGTAGCTTTCCTTCATACTCGTACCAGAGCATCAGCGGTTGCTGAACGCCTGCTTTATTTCGTTGCGGACGAATTTCGATAAAGTAATGGTCAGCAGCTGGGATGCGGAGGAAAGACTCTTCTCCTCCGGTGCGAAATACCTCAGGCACATATCCAAGGCTTTTGATGCCGTTGTATACATTGTGGAAGAAGATGCTTCGCTCTACATCCCTTATGGGTTTGACCATATCGATGAAGATTGAGTTGATCTCCTCTGGGCTTTTATCGTTAGCTGGCAAGTGAGTAATCCTCTCGTTTAGATTCTTCGAACTTGGCCGCATATGCGCCTGCGCTCAGTTTTGAGACGTGGTAAATCTTGGTCTTGCCGTGGGTGCAGGTATCACAGAGATACCAGCGATCTTCTAGCCGCTTGGGGGTACGGCCCTCAGCGAGCGCCTTGGCGCGCTTATTCCGAGCCATTGCCACAATCTCCTTGGCGATCTCTGGGTCGGTTATCTTGAACTTGTCGCAACGCTGGGCTCTGATGGCCGCCAACTTGTCCTGAGGTCGATCCGCCTTTGAGCGAGCCGAGAACTTGCCTGGCGTCACGTGCCGTGAGCGATCTTTAACCAGAGCCAACTTGTGGCCCCGGTAATCGACCACGAGGTCGGTGTCAGTGTTCTTCACTATCGTTTCCTTTCAAGTTAATAGTTGAAGTCAGCTCTTAAAAGCATTGCCAGCTAATAAGAATTTGCCTTTTCAACTCGGTACAGCTCTTGCATTTGGAGACCTTCTCCAAAAGAAGTTCTTACTTCCCGAAGGGTATCACACTCGTAGAAATCTACCAAATTGGCCAAATAGACCAGGCAGTTCGTGTCTGGAGTTCACGCTCATTTGGCGTGGCGTAGACCAGCCATAGATTTCTCCATTAGACTAAACGACATGAGCTTCTACAAACTTCCCACTTCCGGCGAAGATTTGGCCTACGCGACTCGTGAATATGTGGCCGAGGCCTACGAAGAGGTCCGCAACGCCCTGGAGTGGCGTTTTCTACCCCAAGGGCTAGCTGCTATCTGGGCCTTCTCCCCCACCATGAAAGAGGTTCGCCGGGAATTTCCTCACCCAAAATCTGAGTTTGAGGAGATTTGCCACATCATCGTGACCTTCCCTGGTTCGGCAGCGGTAGACCGCATACGCGATGTCTTGATCCAGAGCCAGATAGTTCCTAATGCCGACGGGCAGATTGAGCGGGCTCAGGTGATTGCCGCAGAGTTGTTCACGCTAACTATGAGATATACCCGCGTTCAAAATCTTGCTCGTCATATTCGTACCGCGGTTAATAGCCACTTGAAATCCTTAGGTATCGAAACAAGTCGAGAGCGGGCCCGGTCTAGCACCCTCTATGAGCCGGCGCTGCGACGAATGCCAGTTGATGAAGCGACCCAGAAACGAATCCATCATCTGCGAGGTGTGATGCTCAAATCAAATCGTGATGTGGATGATTGGGCTGATGATGTAAATAACTTGTTCAGTATACGAACCAGCCACGGGGTCCTGACATCAGAGCGAATAGATAGCGCTACCAAACCACGCAGTACTGTGGCATCGAGCGCAATCAACTCCTATAAGCTCAGATTTAAGCAGGCTCTAGCGTCCACTCTGGGTATTGATCTCTCAGAGAGGGATTCCCAAATAGAAAAGACCTCTAATAAGTCCATTGAGGGTATGTTACGGGAACTGGAGGAGCTTCCCTCTAACTCTCAAGATCTTTATCAGATGCTGACCAATCTGCGTCCTAGGCGAACATCGCGCCCAGATATCACAACAAAAGATTTCACTTATGAACTCAAAACCTTAGGCAATGGCAGCTCAAGAAGTAGTCTGGTAAAGCATGTGCTCAGCCTTGGTGGACGAGAATTAGTCATCGAAGGAACTCGTGGTGGCTTCACTTCAGAGTTAGCACTTGGGTTAATTAAGACGGTCTCGCTACAACTATCTATCGAACCTGATGCCTCAGAGTTAAACGCTGCATTTGAAAGTCGCGGCCAGATGCTTCGCGTGCGGATTCAGAATCCTAAGAAATCTGACCGGAGCAAGCTTTCAGAGATATTGATGCAGTTGGTATAGGCCTCTTTAGCTTCAAAACACTGCAGAATACGTGGAAAATTAAGCGAGAGAGTGCCAGTATTCGGGTGTGCCGCAAGCGAAGAAACCTGATAACAACCAGCCTGTAAGGGTTTTTGGCAGGTGGCGTGAAGTTCGAGAGATAAAAAGTGGTGGTTTTGGTACCACCGTTGAGGTTGAGCATCTAGATTTTAAGAAGTTTGCAGTTGTAAAGATTATTAAATCCGAGCACTATGGTGATGAGTACGATGATTTTGTACGTCGCTTTAAGCGCGAAATCAAGATTCTAAGCAATTTAAATCACCCCAATATATGTAGATTCTACGAAGCAGATCTTGACGCACCAATTCCCTGGTTCGCCATGGAGCGCTACAAAGGAAACACCGTTATCGAAGAGCTAGAGCAGTACGGCCCAGCTCCTGAGAAAATTTGGTTTGATCGAGCCAGAGATATCCTAGAAGCTCTCGAGTATGCGCATCGTGAAAAAGTTATGCATGGAGATTTAAATCCAAATAATGTGATTATCGATGGTCGCGGTGCTAAGTTGATTGACTTTGGTATTGCTCGAAAAGATAACAGCCTTAGCGGTCAAAGCACAAGAATATTTGGCGCTAATGGTTGGACCTCACCACAGTACGGAACTTTGCCACCATCAATCCAAGATGACATATTCGTCGCAGCATCATTACTTGTTCTACTAGGCACTGGCCATCGCGCTTTTAAAGCAAATACGGTTGACAACTATCTTCCTTCAATAATTAACGATAATCCTGATTACAGCGGACTAAGTACCAATCAAATTCAACTTCTTCGTCGAATGCACCATAAATCCCGCGAACAAAGGTGCACGGCATCTAGTGCACTTGCAGATATAGGTAAGTTAGAGCCAGCAGCATCGGCACGCCCGATTGTTGCACGCCCAGTAAAAAAGCCACAGGATAAGAAGCCAGACAACTTTCAGCGGAATATTGACATCGTCAATAATGCTGGTGAGTTAGCAAAGGTTGCATTTGCCAATCCCCTTGATCTAGCAAAGAATCCAATTGTTCAAGATGGCGTCAAGGTGGCCTTTAAGTACAAGGGTCTAACTATTGCATCATTGCTATTAGGTGGCATTCCTCTTATTTCATACTGGATTATCTCCAAAGTAAAGCGAACTAAAGATCTTAGTTATGCGCAGAAGTTTCCTCTTTCACTATCTGCTATTGCCTACTTTATGACCTTTGGAATCTTCTCTCCTATTACGACAATCTGGTGGGGTCGACGACTAGGTTTCAAATCGCTCAAAACTTCCCTACTTCTGCAGTTCTTCTTCGGGAGCCTGGTTCTAATTGGAACTGTCGCCGAGGCAAATCAGGAGCCTTCCGGATTCTTGACCGCTTTCCGAGTTATTGGATTTGCAGTCGGAGCTTTGGGGTATAGGAAAGTAGTTAACAAATTGCTTAATTCGGAGGTTCGTGTACCGTTGAACGAGCTCAAGGTAGCAAAGGAGCCGACGCCACCACTCACTAAGGTGGAGATACGTGAGGGTCAGAATGGTTCACAGATTGTCGGAACTCACAATTCCTGGTCAGAGGTCGAAACATTCTTCACTAAAGCTCTCTCTAGTAAGCGTGGAAAAAGGTTCATCTTCGAAATTGAATCAGATGTCTATAGCGACATCTACTTTCAAGGCTACTCCGAGCCGGATTTATCCCGGACCATCGAAGCAGCCGCTGACCTATCGGTGACCCCACCACTAACGGACTCTCAAAAACTGAGCATGTCGGTAATTGGATGGGACTTGCCTTCGGAAGATCTTCCAAACTTCATCATGTTTCTTGAATCTAGTGAGAGTAATGACGCGTCAATTGCCGAGATTTTCACCCGAACTCTGCGCGAAGGTTATGGCCTTGAGTTGGGAACATTTAAAGTCCTTGCCCCAGTTCGTTAACTGCTGAATGCACGACAAGATATTTCATGTTGGGTCGAACTACTAATCTGCTTGTCTGGTCTTACTCTTCAAAGTCTTCTGCAGAAAATACCTTTATGAATCGCACGCCTAGCGCACGGTTAAACACTTCTTCCTCAAGGAATTGTTCTATCTCAAGATCGCTCTCTTGAAAGGGTCCAAACCCGTGAAGATCAATTTTGCAGTAATCACACACACAATTACTCTCACCTGTAGATTTAGAAAGTTCCTCATGTGTTTTTGATATCTGCTCCACTTGCTTTTCCACTTGTTCGACTAGAGGGACTACATACAATTCGAGATTACCTGATAGTTTTCCAATTTCACGCATCAATTCAAGCTCAGTGCTCTTATCGTTAAACTCAAAGTGTCCGTGGGATTCATTTGCAATTTCATCCTTAATTGAATTTGCATCTACCAGTATTTTTCCCATAATCTGGGCCTGCAGCATTCTATGATGGAAGAGCAAAACCTCTAGTCTAAATGATGTGCGTTGCCAAGCGTGAAGAGCTGTTGTCAACCCGTTGCGTAATTCAGTCATCATTGTAGCGTCAACATTTTTAGATTTCTCAAAGTTGTCTAATAATGAGGAAATTTTCAGCATCTGATCTAAAGTTCTGACATTTTCTGGCAAGTTTCGTGCTACCGCAGGGATTGAAAGTATCAATTCTACCGGGGATTTACTCACTAGAATCTCTTCGCATGAAAGCTTAGTACTTTCGCTCTTGGCATATTTTTTAACTAGCGCGGCCAGGGACCTTAAATCTCTTAGATTTACCTGGCTTTCAATATCACTTTGGTCATGCGCCCATTTGTTCCGGTACTTAAAAATTTTTCCAAGTTCTTCAATTTCGTTTTTATCCAAACTGTGTCTGCTAAAAAGTGACTTTGCTAAAGCCATGCGAAAATTCTGATTATTGTAGTCAACTATCTCTTTTAGCAAGGTATACAAGTCCTTGGTCGGATTCTTACCTTTCCACTTTTCATCTGATAAACATTTTTGAAACCAATCAGTTCCATGAATCGGTTGCAGAATATTCTCAATTTCCGGGAATAGTCCGTTTTGATATTCACTCAGAAGGCTAAAGCCAACTTGTCGAACCTCATCGTTGGAGAACAAGTTTTGACTACTCACTCTGCTCACTCATTTTCATGAACTCCATGACATCCCACTCCAGTCCGTTGGATCTTCCAGAGTTGAAATCCTTACCTGATGCTGTACTTATGTCTAGGGTTCTTAGGTAAAACTCCCCTTCGCGCTCGGCCAGATCTGACAGCTCTACTTTGACCTTCTCTTGCGCGATTTCGCCTTCTGCGCAACTAGGGTCACATAGCTTCTCTCTGAAAATGCCAGCTCCCTCGGCGCCACCTATCCCCCACGTATTCCAGGTGATTGAGTGCACCATCCATCCCCCGTCGGCACAGGTGAGCGTGATGGTGTCTGGTTTTTGGACAGGTAATTCACAGTCCCAAGTAAGGACATCTGAATCTTTGAGATCTGCGGGGATGGTGATTGTGGGCTTTGGCGATGGAACTGGCTCAGCAACTGAGTTATTGGAGAGTGTGTTCGCAGCAAGTGCGGTGGATAGGAACACCGCACTTGCTGCGAAGATGTAACGCGCCTTGTTCATGCAGCGAGTGTGTCTTCAATGGTCTTGATGCGATCAAGACGTTTCTGGGCTTCTTCCTCGCGGTTTAGTGCCACAAGCGCCTGTGCAAGCTGCTTGTTAACCGCGACGATATCTTCCCAATCCTTGTCCTGGTCAAGGGTTAGTAGTTCAAGGGAACGAACTAAATGCTTTTCAGCTTCTTCATACTCTTCACAGAGTAGGTGGGCGGCTCCTAGTCGGTACCGTGAATAAGCTTCCATTCCAAGGTCTTCAGCCACTTTGGTGTAGTTGAAGTAGTGCTGTGCATGGAATCGTGCTTCAGGGCCATTGTTAAGAGCTATGTAAGAGAGTGCTAGATAATTATCGCACCATCCGACAAATTCGGGGTTCTTTGCCTCTTTGCAGAGAGAGCGAGCGCTTAAGTAGTTATCAATTGCTTCCTGATGGTTCTTAAGTTTTGCTAGCGCCATTCCGATGTTGAGTAGATCTACTCCCATCGTTAGCGTGGTCGTATCTGGATCAATGACTGCCTTTGCAGCTAAGTGATTGTCGAGTGACTTTCGCCAGTGATCAATCCGGTACCACGCGCGTCCTGCCGCACGTAG
>Ga0164293_10003079_pt1 | contig 14207 bp, 12 predicted proteins | sample GEODES118metaG_FD_111487 | JGI IMG/M metagenome (GOLD analysis project Ga0164293, IMG submission 111487) | Eutrophic lake water microbial communities from Lake Mendota, Wisconsin, USA - GEODES118 metaG | ecosystem: Environmental > Aquatic > Freshwater > Lake | place: USA: Lake Mendota...
CTATCACTCCACTCTTGTTTGTCAATTTCTTCAAACCAAACTGTAAGCGCATCTAATGTATAAGCAATTTTTTCTAATTCTTTTACTTTCTTTTTTTCTAATTCAAATTGTTCTTCTGTCATATTGATATTATTTTATTAATTAATTGTTCCCATTTTGAATACCCTAAATAATGATAAGTTGGTGATAATTCAAATCCAAATCTTTCATCATCCAATGGTAGTTTAAATCTATACTTTGCCAATTCTCTGTACATTTTTCTATATTCCTCAGAATAAGAATATTCTTTATTTTGATTTGCAACGTGCCTAATTCTACCTGCGCAGGTGCTATCCCATTTAAAATGATGAACTTGCACATTATACATTTCAATTGGTGCAATTAAAGGATGCTTCCAACCCTGCCATTTCCAAGTTGTATGTCCATCTATCTTTGCATAATGTTGTCCGTTTGTAATCTCAACATATCCTTTTGCAATACAAATTTTATTAGGGTTTGCACCACTTAACGGGTATCTAAAAAATCCTGCATATGGAAACTTTTCAAATATATCATCCGTATCTAATAACTCGACCATCTCTCCATCTACACCAATTCTATCTACGAATCCACCTCTAACCATATCCCATCCATTCATATCGCAAGCTGCTATAATAGATTTAAGTGAATACGAATAAGAGTGAAACTCATCATCATCTGATATTACCCACCAATCATTAGGATGCGAGGATTTAACTTCGTTGTAAAGTTTAGTTACTTTTTCCCAATTATATAATTCTTCAACTACTACTTTTACTATTTTAGCATTTCGAAATTGAGATACGATATTTTGAACCTCTGCTAAATTGGATTGCTCTTCCCAATCATACACAACGATATGCATTTCATCCACCATATCTGTATAGTGGTTTAACATATGTTTTAATGTTGTTGTTCTAGAACCTGTTACTGTAACTAATCTAATCATTTTCTTCTAACTAATGTAAGACCTGTTGATGATGGTTTATTTTTTACTATTCCAAAGTTAAACAAATCAAATGTTTCCCATTTCGGATTATCTTTTAATTCTTTTACAAACTGAATAGGACCATTCCAATCTTCATGGTCGTTTCTATCTTTAACTTCGTTTGTAACTAAGTAACTATCCGCAAAATTAGGGTCAGTATCGTGAATAGAAATAATTCCATTTGGGGATAGCAGTTGGGAATATAATTCAAAATCTTCTTTAACATTTTCATAACTATGTCCTGCATCTATATGTAAGTAATCAATTTTAATATCATTTAATACAAAAAAATTATGGAATGCCTCTTCTGTAGTAGTTCCTAAAATACGTGGATGAAAAGTTCTTCTGAAAAAAGATTCTTCTTTAAACCAATCCACTTTACCACCGATACCATTCATAGCATCCACTACATAAGTAACTCCAATATCTCCCCAATTTAAGTTAGCATCACCTTCAAATATATTTTGTCTATATAAATCATATCTAGCCTGAGTCATTAATCTGGGCACAAAACCGCCTCCACTACCTAAACAAACGCAAACTTTTGCTCTCATATACTGAATAAGAGAATAAATAATTAAACCATCTCCTAAATGAGTATCGGTTGCTCCATGAGACCATCTGTAAGGAACTGGTGTTTCTTCTTGTTCCTGATGTTCATTGAATTCTAAATTATTTGTTAAGTAACTTTTTAAGTAGTGTAAATCTTGTAGTACTGGAAGCATTGTCAGTTTTTTAGCTTGGTAATTAAAAGTACATCAAATATACAAAAAAAAATTGAGATTAACAACTTTTTCTATCCATTTATTTTTATCAGTATATTCTTCTAATCCTGTTTTTAATTTATTAAATTCTTTCAGATTTTTTTTATAACCTTCTTCTAATATTTCTAAATATCTTTGATGAAATTCTCCTTTACTACTTGCTCTGTATTTGTAATCAATATGTTTCATCCAATCAGTATGTATAATTGGAATTTTACCATTATCAATAGCATCAAATATTGAATATCCAAATGGTTCTTTTTCATAACACCCGTGAAATATTTGAAAATTACTTTCAAAAAATTTTTTATGAAATCTATAATCAAATTCCATAAACCTATGATAATCCGAATTAGTTTTGGAAGCTTCTAACATTCTTCTATAATCATATTTGTTAGAAAATATAATCGATGGAATGTAATCTAAATAATGTGCGTTCTTTCGTGTTTCACATCTTGCAGCATAACCTATTTTATCCGATAAAATTCCTAAAAACGGAATATTATTTTTCCATTCATAGTAATTGGTAATTATTTTTGTTTTAGGATAGTATGTATGAATTGTATCAGCTTTGTATCCAATCCAAACTATATTATCAGAATTATCTAATATTTCTTTTTGCCATTCCCAATCAATACGAGTCATTAGATTTTCATACTCATCGTTTAATCCCAACATATCGGGAATAAATGCGTGAACAAAGGTTGTGTGAGTTTTGTAAAGATACTTTTTAATTATAGGATTTGGTTTGTATGAATGATGTAGAAAAATTATCTTATCACACTCATTTAATATCCTATTTATTTCTTCATCGTTTTGGAAAGTGTATATTGCATCTTTTTCTGGCAATAACGGTCTTCCATCAACTACAATTTTGTAATCTTCTGTAACTAATGGTAAGATGTTCTCTACAAAGTTGTTACACCATATATCCGAACCTCCTACTATATTTTTTCCATAACCTGTTGTAATAAATACTATCATATAGAACCACTAAGTTTTGCTTCCAATTCTTCTATTCTTTTATTTAAATCTTGTACTACTTTTATTGTAGATGCAAATATAGATTGGTAATTTAAAGCTTCAATACTTCCAGACTCATCGTGTAATACCCAATCGATATATCCTAAATCATTAACTTCTTCGGCTATTAAACCAGTTGCTTTATTTCCGTTATCCGTTTGTTCAATGCCATTATATTTACGAACATTTAAATGTAATATACGATTTGCATCCGATTGTGATAAATCTTCAATATTTTTTTTATATTTTCTAGATGATGCTATTTTTTTAACTTTATTTTGTGCATTTACTCCCAATGGGACAGCTTGTGAATCGTTATATAAAAAATCAAATGATAATGAATCTGAATAATCCGACTCTGCCTCTTTATTTTGGTACAATCTTATTCTTTGGGTAAACATTGAGTATCTTTGAACCGAAGTACCAAATATACCTGCTCCGGTAGTAGCATATAATCCTTGGTCATCTATTTGTAAATTACCAAATTTTATTGAGCCAAATCCAGCAACAGTTATTCCATTAACTCCAGTAACCGTCAACCCATTAGGTCCCATTGTTACCGCACCTGCAGTTACATCACCTGTAAAAGTACCACCGGTTGCAGTTATTTCTCCTCTAAATTTGGCATTACCACTACTATCTATTAAAAAGTTTCTTGAAGAAATCCAACCACTTCCAATTGTAATACTACCACCACCGGTAGTATATACTCCATCAGTTCCTTTAGTTCCTTTAAATATTGAATTTGAATCAATAGACCATCCACCTATTGTTGCTCCCAATGCGGATAATTCTGCTACGGTTATTTTATCTGCCGTTACTGCTCCTGCTGCAATCGTACCTGCCGTTACTGCATTTGTTGCAATTTTTCCTGCTGTAATTTGCCCCGCACCTATTTTTGAAGCAACTACTGCCTCTGCTGCTATTTTACCAGAAGTTACTGCATCTAACGCAATGTTTCCTTCTTGTACTGCGTTAGCTGCTAATTCTGCATTTGTTACTGTACTTTTAGTTGCCAATCCACCCAAACCGGTTATACCATCTGATGGTGATACACTATTTTTAGTTGCCAATGCCCCCAATCCACTAACTGCCGAATTTGGTACTGAACTACCAACTGTTAAATTTCCGGTTATATTTAATGTAGTTCCATCCCAACTTAATCCATTTGCTCCCGTACCACTTAAAAAGAAATTACCATTGTTAGCCATATAGGTTTTCCAACCTGCCGTAGTTCCACTCCCATTATGATAACCTAAATATTCTGAACCTAAATAGAGACCAGCAGTTCCAGTTGATGGTGCTTTAATTATTCTACCATTTGCATTTGTAAATACCTTACCATCAACTGCAATTGCAGTAGCACTTGCAGCATCCGCAGATGTTTGTGCATTACTTGCGGCAGTAGCAGCATTACTTGCGGCAGTTGCCGCATTATCAATTGCAGTTTTGGTTGCACCACTTGTAATATTAACCTCACCAGTTAAACTCAATGCACTTCCATTCCAAGATAATTTATCTCCCAATGAAAGTTTACCGGTACTATCTAAATATACAGGTGTATTTGTATTATTAAATGCTCCAGAATATTCATTATATACCGTATCGGATGGGTTTACTATTCCACCTATGAATATTTTTCTAGGGTTTTGTCTTGCATCTAAATAAATAGATGGAGTTGTACCAACTTTAAATAATGTACTAAAGTATCCAAGTTGTCCACCAATAACAGGAGAATAAATTGAATCATTTTCTATAAATGTTCCTGGATATCCACCATTTGCTAATTGTTGTACTCTTGCAAAAGCATCTGCTTTTGCATTATTAATACTTGTACTTACACTACTACTTAACGATGTAATAGAACTACTAACACTTCCACTCAATACTCCAATTGTACCACTTACAGAACCACTTAATACTCCAATTGTACCACTTACAGAACCACTTAAAGTGACTATACTACCACTTACACTTCCACTTAGTGTTACAATTGTAGTGTTAGCTGATGAACTGTATAATGTAGCCGTTCCACTAATAGAAGATGATACCCTATTTAAATCTGCTAAAGATGAAGATGCAGATGAACTAATTAATAAAATAGTACCACCAATATTTGTATTACCACCATTAAATAACGCCGATTGTGTTACCGAAACAGGTACATAGTTATTATTTATATCGTAAAATTCAAATTTAAAATTAAATGTTTCATTACCCAATACGGTTGGCATTGTGGTTATAAATCCAATTTCATCTGGTGAAAATGCAGTATCTTCTGATAATTTTAAACTAACATTTCCTAAATGCCATTGACCTTGTGATTGAGAAAAATATAAAGATGCAGTTGGATAATCTCTATCTATTTTAAATGGTATAGTTGTATCTAATAAATTTTTAGTAGGTTGTGTTCCTATTAGTGTGCCAATACTACTACTTGTTGAACCAGATATTAAATAAATTCCTAAGTTACTATCAGTTGATGCTGAATAAAATGCATCTAAATTTAATTCGTAAGTATTTGTACTAGATAAATCCAAAGATTGTGTATATCTAAAATTACCGTTTCCAGTCAATCTAACACCTGCTTCAACTCTTGAAGAATCTAAAACTGCAGTTAATGAACCACTATTCCATTGATTTTTTAAAATTTCTGAGGTAAATATACCAGTATTACCAACTACACTTCCACTTAAACCATATGATATTAATAATTCTTTAGATTCAACTAAAATATCTTGTATCAAATCATAATCAGAAATATCACCAATAGATGTTCTAAAAACTTTTACTCGTTTTACATCACCTGCAAATGTTTCTAAATTTGAAAGTTTTATATCGGCAAAAGATTGAGTAACTGCCGATGCTACTTTTAAATCATTTTCAATTTTATAAATAGGACTTAATATTTCGGAAATTTTAACAGTAGGTCTTTTATAAAAACGAATTTTTGTATTATTTGCCAAAGATGGCACTACATTTATTTCTTTTTGCCATTTAACATTATAGTTCCCCTCCCAATTTGCAGGTATAGGGGTATTTATCCCATTATTATCATAAGATGATAATTCACCTAATATAGTAATAGTACATGGACCAAATGCGGTATCCGGATATATGTAAACAGAAACTAATTTAGAAACACCCTCATAATATTCAGTTACAATTGGTTCACCACCAACCGATGCCGAAATAATACCTTCACCTGGTTCGTGATAAATAACATCACCATTCGCATCTTTTAATTCAATTTTTATTAAACTATCTGCAATCAAATATTCAGAACCTTGTATAAGAAATGCGTTTTTACCACCAGTAAACGTATCAGGAAGTTCTGTTAATTTAAAATATTTGCTTAATGGGTCTGTATCTGTAACAAATGTATTATATTTGTCTAAATTATCAGCAAATAATGTTTTTTTAGTAATAGCCATTGATAATATCTTTAATATAAATATCCCAAAAAAATATATTTTACATAATTATATAAAGAAAACTAATAATTACTAAAGAAAACTAATATGAAATATGCAATGTTACAAATAAAAAAAGAAACCCACGAACTTCTCAAAGATTATTGTGAAGAACATGGGTTTAAAATGGGTAGTTTAGTTGAAAACTTAATCAAAAAACACGTTGGTGTTCATAAACCATCTGTTAATGTTTTAAGAGCAGATAAAATTAGAAATTAATCTTACTAAATCCATTTTCTTTTTTAATTTCAATTAAACCATCTACAATATCTCTCATTTGTTCTAAGTGAGATATAACCCATATAAAATCAAATTGAGTTTTAAGATATTGCATCATCATAAATAAAGATGATAAATTATCGGAATCCAATGTCCCAAATCCTTCATCTATTACTAAAAAGTTTGGACGAGGTAAATTACATATGTTAATAAGAGCAACTCTTATTGCTAATCCACTAACAAACTTCTCCATACCACTACACATCTCTAATGGCCATTCCTGGTCATCATAAACTATCTTAGCATTGATTGATTTTCCATCCATTTCCATTACACAACCAAAATCAACTACTTGTGCAAGAATGTTATTTACTTCGTTTTCAATAACAGGTAGAGCTTTAGAAATCAACTCATAAGGTATTCCATCTCTCTTTACAGAATCCAAATAGTAGGTGTATAAACGATTTTTTTCCTCTAAGTCTTTAACTTCATTCATCCTACCCTTTATCCCCTCTACAAACGAAGATATGGAGGCAATAACACCCTTTGTATCACCAATTTTTTTACTCAATTCGGATACTTCCGATTCTATTTCTTTTTTAGTTCTTTGTAAACCATTTATAATAGTTTCTATCTGAGTATTACGTTTAATAGTTTCTTCATTTATATAATACTTACGGATATTTTCTTCAACTACTTCTAATTGATGCTTTACTAATTCTATTTTAGTTTTTAATCCGTTTAATTCTGCTTTTTCGGTTTCTATTGTAGAATATCCTTTTTGATATTTTAATTTTAATGTTTGTAAATTTTTGTATTGTTCTTTGGATGTTTCAAAAAGACTCATTACATTTAGAGAACCATTTACATCATTTAAACTATAATCTAAACTTGCTTCCAATCCTTCTAACTCTTCTTTTGCTTTTAATGCATCTTTTACGAACACATTATCGCAACAAAACTTACAATTAGGGTCATACTCATGCGTTTCTAAATGAGCAATCTTATCTTTAATAGATTGAATCTTTTGTTTTAATAATTGATGTTTAGTATTTGCTTCACTAAAATCTTTTTCTGCTTGAACATAATTAGAGTGTGCTTCTTCAATATCAATGTGTTCTTCTTGTGAAACATAAAACTTTTTAGTGTCTTCCATTGATTGAGAAACTTCTCCAACTAATTTACTATAATCAGTAATAGTATTTTCTTTTGTTTCAAATGAAGCAGTATATCCATTTAATGTAGATTGTAATTTTGTTTTAGATTGATTTAAATCATCTATATTTAAATTACCATCCATAGGAACTAATTGAGCACTCAACCCAACAATTCTTTCTCCTAAATCATCTCTATCGTATGTTCTATCACCTAATGTTTTTTCTAAATCTTTAAGTTCAGCAGTTTTACTAATAAATTCAATTTTCTTTTCAGCTAATTCTGAAGTAAAATCTGTTTTCTTAAAGTTTTTAATTAAGATAGAAACTTCTTTAACATCTTCACTTGCAATATCATATAGTTTATCAAAGATATTGATACCCATAAACTGTGCTAGTAAATCTTTTCTTTCTGATTGAGATTTATCAATGAATAAAGCATTGTTTCCTTGTAGTGATAAAGCAGTTAAAATGAAATCTTCATATTTTCCTACATATTGTTCAATAATGTTATTTGTATCACGTCTTTCGTTTCCGTTTAGGATTGTATTTAATCCACCTTCTTCTTTCCAAAACTGAACATCAACTTTAACATTTTTTCCTTTGTTAATCGTTTTGGCAGTTCTTTCAATATGATAATCTAATCCATCAATTTGAAAATGTAAATGACAAACAAAATCCGTTTTACGATTATTTAGAATATTAGATGCTTTAAATGCTCTACTACATTTATCGTATAAACAAAAAGATATTGCATCAAACAAAGAAGATTTACCCGCTGCATTTGGTGCAAACAAGCCCATTAATCCACCTACTTTAGTAAAATCAATTTTGTTATTTTCCCCATAACTAAACATATTTGAAAACTCAAACTTAACTGGTTTCCAATGTATATTTCTTTGAATATCATCGTGAGTAATTCTACTATTTATATCTCTATTAATCGTTTCTAAACCATCCAAATCATCTTTACTAACAAATGGCATCATTCTGTTAATATAATCGTTTATAAGAGAGTTCTGATAGTTTACATCGGTTATATCTTCAAAGTCTAATCTATTGTTTCTATTTCCTGTTTTTGATTTAGAAAGAGAATCTGTTCTAATAATTGTAAAATCATCTACACCATATAATTGTTTTATTTCAGCAATTACTTTCTTTGTATCAGCCGTATCAGTATTTGATAAACGAACTCTTAAACGAGGATTCTTTGGCATATTGGAAACCTTTGGAACGTTCCCATTATCAATATCCATAGTATAATATCCATAATCATTTTGAATATCAATTTCCTCATAACTCATTTTATCCAAATCCCAAACAAGCAATCCATGTTTATCTAAAGTTTCACCAAAGTTTTGTTGAACTAATGAACCTGCATACGCAATCGTACATCCTTTTGGAGATTTAATAATTTGTCGTTTGTGAATATCACCTAATAAGGCTAAATCATATCCATCAAACATATCAGGTGTAAAATGACGAGATGAAACTACATATCCAATATCTGTTTGAGATGTATCCAATGGTCCGTGAAAAAGAGCAATCTTTTTATTACCAAATAGTTTATTAGCAGGAATCCAATTTTCTCTTTTATCAAAAATAGAGAATACCGAAAAATCCACTCCACCTATTGAGTAAACTTGCGTATCTCTCAAATATGTAAAGTTTGGTAAATTTAATGCCTCAACGATTGGTGTAAGAACATCCAATCTATCGGAATTATTCATATTACAATCGTGATTACCTGTAATAAGGATAGTTTCACATAACTTAGAACATTCCGTAAATAACCAACTAATCTCTCTTACCAATTCAGGTGAAAGTTCTAATTTAGCATGGGCAATATCTCCTGCCAAATAAATAATAGAATCATCCGTTCCCCTCTTACGAATTTCATCAAACATTTTTTCAAATACCTGACGATACTCATTGTGTCTTTTCACATTACGGATATGTACATCGGCAATGTGATAGATTTTCTTTAAACTCATAAACTATTAATTTTTGTTAATAACAACTCCTCTATTCCAAACTCTTTTGTATTATTTAACTCTTCATAAAACTTTTGATACCCCATATCGGCAGCATCTTTATCTTTTAGATTCATAAACTTAACATTTATTCCTTGTTTTCTAAAATATTCAGATGCTTTCAATGCTTCTGTTTTAGCATCATTATCTAACGAAATAACAATATCACTAACTCCATTCATAAATATTTTCTCAACTAATGTTTTAGATGGAAACTTACCTAAAAGGGGAATTGCGTTTCTTCTGATTGTAATTGCATCAAATACTCCCTCACATAAAATAATAGGTTCATTCCAATTGATTTGGGAATCAAAACAAATTACATTTTTACTGATTGGTGGATTTTTGTATTTCATCTTCTCATCTACATAATAAGAACGAGAAACGAAGTAATTTAATGAACCATCACAATTATAAGATGGGATAATTACTCTTCTTGCATACAAACCCTCTGAACAATATCCTATACCATACTTTACAATTTGTTTTTCTGTTATACCTCTTTGTGTAAGGTAGTTCATTGCCTGTTTATATTCTGGATTAAATCCTTTTGGTTGTTCTGCTAACGAAATAAACTCTTTTGGTAATGATATGAATATCTTTGTATCATTATCATCGTTTTGTGGATTGTAATGTGAATCACCATATATCTCCCTAATAACTGCAATAGTTTTTCTATCAACATCTAATCTTTTTAGTAAAGATGTTAATTTTTTACCACCACTATTACACGTCCAACAATGCCAATTCTGTGTTTCGGTGTTTACTTGTAATTTTTGTTTGTGATGGTGACAGAATGGACAGTAGAATGCTAATTCGTTTCCCCTTAAAACGGAGAAACTACCTAACACATTAGAAAGTGTTGTAGTTATTTTTGTCTTATCTGTATTATTCAGCATGATACAAATATACAACAATTATTTCAAATTTCCAAATTAATTAAACCATTCTTCTGGAATAAATTTATCTGCATACAAAAACCCATTCTTATCACACCAATCCGCATAAGATGTTTTTGAATTTTTTGAAATTTTGTTTTTGGATGATGTGAATACAAACCTAATATCAAATTCAGGATGTTGTTCTTTTATAAATAGATGTTTCTTTCTATCAGCAGGAACAAACCTACCTTTGGTTTCTATAAAGATACCATTAGGTAATTTGAAATCTGGATTGTATGTATGTTTTGAAGCAGGTACAATGTATGGAATCTTTTCTGATTCATATTGTACGGAAATACCTTTACTATCTATTTGAATTGATATTGATTCTTCCAAGCCCGATTTAAAACCATGCTTCCTTGCCACCCAACCCTTTTTGGTTGGTTTTTTTAATGTAACCTTTTTAGCCATTATTATTTTTTTCTATCGGTAGCACCGTATTTTTTTACGTTGGTGTATCCATTTTTAAGAAAGCTACTACCTGCACCCAATTCACCTAATTGATATTTATTTCCACTTGCATTAAGTTTTTCAACGGCTTTCAATCCTTCTTCATCAATATCTTTTTTACCAGCGTATCCAGTACCCAATGAATATGGTGTTTGGTCTCCACTATAAAATCCACCTGGTAGATTATTATATTTTTTAGCGTCTAATGTTTTTACATCCGGTCCTCCTTCAGTAAATGATTGGTCTTTTTTTGATTCGTATAATTCTAGTAATGTTGGCATAATTTATTTTGTTTATTTTAATGCTACTATTGGAAAATTAATATCGTTTTCTTTAATTTTATTTATTATTTCTTCCGAATTTGGATAAATATCTAAAATTATATGTTCATATTTATTAAAATCTTCTTCTAATATGTGAGCTATGGTTAATTCACCATTTTCTAATACAGCAATACCAAATAATTTATTTTCAACTAATTCTGAATTTACAGGATTAATTAAATATTCTCCAAACGCTTCCAATTTTAGTTCCATAGTATTCTTTTGTATATAAATATCAATTAAGTATCAAAACGGACAATAAAGTTTACGGGAATTTCTGGGTCTGATTTAATTGGTTTTGGTAACTTTGCTACCGCAACCAAATCACAATCATCATCATATAAACCAATTGTTGTTATAAACGGTGCAAGGAATGAACCAGTTGAATCTACAGAACCACTTAAATCATAATGTTCAAATCCTGCCTTTGTAGTTCCTATAGAACCACTAAATCTACGGTCTAAAATATTTCCGTTTTCTAATGTAGTTAATTTTTTAATATATTTTACAGGTTGTTCTGTATATACTCTTTTAGCTTTACCATAATCATCAATAAATGTTTCATATGAACCCCCTACCGATTCTACCGCTGATGGGTTAGTAGATACATTATAATCGGATTCATTTACAATTAAAAGATATTCATGTTCGTAAATGGTTTCTGTTGATTTAAATGTTAAATCCCAAGGTTTTACCAAACGTATATCAGGCTTTCTAGTTACCACAATTAATCCGTGATTATAAAATACGTTACCAATTTTGATACCACTTGCTTCTTCCGGTAAAAATGTAAAATTATTTACAACCATAACACCGGTTTCTACATCAAACGAATCAACTAATGCATTATATTCTACAGAATCTATTTCTAAATAAATTTCTTTTGATTCTACATCAAAAAACAAACTATCTATTACTGCCGAATACTCATTTCCAATAATATCTGAAAATATCAAAGTACCAGAAGATGGTTCAACTCCATTATCTATTAATGAAATATATACTTCATCTCTAGCATCAAATATGTTACCATTGCCATCATCTATAAATGAAATATTATTTTCATATAAAGTTAATGATTGTTTTTTAATTCCTTCACCAACGTATATATTTGGTATAGATATAACTTTTGCACTACTACTTAAAAATCTTTCAGTAGCAGTTATTGCAGGTGTATATCTATTACTTTTGTTACCAATTCTAACAAATGGATTATCTTCATGTCCATTATAAAATTGAGCTCTTAATTGCCCATAAACAGAATGTTTATTATACGATGAACCATTTAAACTACCAGATGTTAATATATTAGAATCGGTTGATGTATAATCACCACTAACTGCTTCTAATACACTAATTTCTGTAGATTCATTATCAAACGCCCATTCTTTATAAGCTTTGAATGGTCTTACACTAATATCCGATTTTGGTATTCTTTTTAACATATCAGTAATAAATATCTCATAAACTAAAAACCCACCAAAAGGTGGGTTAGTAATCTATAAATTACTTTAAATTAAAAATCTAATTTAACTTTGATTGCCACTTCTTTGTCAAATGATTTCTCAACAGGTTTAGAAGTTTTTGCTACTGCTAACAATTCGTTAGCATCATCATATAAACCAACAGTTGTTATATAAACTTTAGGGTCTCTTTCAAATAATGGTTGTACAAATTCACCAACCGAACCCGTTACAAATGTTGGGTTGTTTGAGAAATTAAATTCTCTATTGTTTGCTCTTACAAAATAGTGTGATGTAGAAACGTTTTCAGTTCTACGAACTTGAAAATCTGCTCCTCCACTAATTGCCATTAATAATGCTACCGAACCAGATGTATTACCATTCTTTTGGTGATATATATTTTGTATTGAAGAATTAGCAGGGGCTAATTTAATATCAACGGATGAACTTAATGCAGTTGGGTTTAACAATATAATTCCCATATCTGGATAGAATAAACCATATCCTTGTCCGTTTTTAGCTGCGTAACTATGTATAGATGCAGTTGCCGCTGAACCAATATTTAATGAACCACTAACTAAGTTGTAAACTCTACCCGCAGTTGTTACATTTTCATCAGTTCCACCACTATCATCAATTAATGTTACCAATCCTTCCGAACCACTTAAATCTATTGATATGTTACCTGGGTCTAATCTTTCTTTGTATCTAGCTCTATTTACGTTTATTGCATAAAATGAACTCATATCAGCTCCCCCTGCAACTATACCTGCAGCTGAACTACTTAAATAGATACTAAAATAGGGGTCAGCCGAATCTAATAATATATTTTTGTATTGATTATATGTAGCTTTTGTTGGTGAAGTTGAATCATCATTTTGAGTCAATGTTGGTGCACCAAACCCATTAACATCACCATACGCAATTGAAAATTGAACTTCTGCTGATGCAGTGTTTTCTGAATTATATACATCCAAATAGTATCTACCACTTGTAGATGCTGCTTGTAGAGAAGATGTATAGTTTGCCTTTACATCAAATGAACCAGTATCACCACTCCATATTCCAGAAGTTACAATTTCAGTTCTATTTGTTACTCTATCAATTGCTCCAAACTTTTTATAAATACCATTTGTAATAGTAGTTATATCGGAACTAATTTGTTCTCCAGTTCCTAAAAATTGATTTACGATTCTAACTAATTCGCTAGTATCTACCGGAGTTCCTGCCGTGTTAGCAGCACCTGCCAAATATTGTGAAATATTACTTGCTAAAAGTGCCCCCCTATTATCTCTTATTACTGCCATTGTTATTTATTATTGAACGTAAGTTACGGTTATTGGAATAGTTTGAGAACC
>Ga0164293_10003082_pt1 | contig 14200 bp, 9 predicted proteins | sample GEODES118metaG_FD_111487 | JGI IMG/M metagenome (GOLD analysis project Ga0164293, IMG submission 111487) | Eutrophic lake water microbial communities from Lake Mendota, Wisconsin, USA - GEODES118 metaG | ecosystem: Environmental > Aquatic > Freshwater > Lake | place: USA: Lake Mendota, Wisconsin...
GGTGCCGCACCTACTCCAGTTCAAGGTGGTATTTACTTTACCTCTACTGATATGTATATCGGAACAACACCATAAAAACAATAAAAAAGCATGGCAACTTGGAAAAAAGTCATAGTATCGGGTAGTAACGCCGAGCTAAATAGTGTAAAAGTACAGTCGAACCAACAAATTTCTGGTTCAGCTGCATTTACGTTTTTAAGTGGTTCGTTCAGTGGATCATTTCAAGGTGATGGTAGTGGGTTAACTGGTTTAGCTACAACATTAAGAGTTACAGGCTCTGTTGGTAGTGGCTCTGTTTATTTATTAGACCAAGCTATTTCAATTTTAGGTACATCAAACCAAATAGTTTCTACAGCCGCTTCTAGTTCAGCTGGTACTACTGTAACACTTAGTTTACCTAATAATTTAGTTTTACCTCAGAATTTAAGTATCCCTGGTACTTTAACAGTAACAGGCTCAGCTACATTCTTAAGTGGTATTACAGGTTCATTTAGTGGTTCAGCTTTATTACCTGCTTTAACTAACAGCACTGGTATTAGTGCTTTCACTTATAATGGTTCTGGAGTTGCTAGTGTAGCTGTGAGTGGTGCTGCTGCTTTAACAAGTAATTATGTAACTAAATGGACTGGTAACGCGTTTGCTAATAGTAACATTAGTGATAATGGTTCATTAGTGACAGTATCTGCTAATACAACATTTAATAATAATGTAATTGTACAAGGTGACTTAACTGTAAATGGTACAGCTTCATTTATTAATACTGAAGAATTATTAGTTAAAGATAAATTTACAATCTTTAATAGTGGTTCTAATACACTAACTGACTCAGGCTTCATATTCCAATCTAGTACTAATAGTGGTATAGCCTCAGGTAGTGCCTTTTATTTAGATGCTTCAGTTGGTACTTATGGTAGATTCGCAGTTCAAAAAGATGTATTATATAATGTAACATCTGTAACAGCTGATGAATGGGTAATAACAACTAAATTATCAACTTCAAATCCATTAGACGCAACACCTCCAACATGGGGTGGATCAAATGGTGAAGGTAATATGTGGGTTAACACCAACACAAGTGATATATTCATATGGGCTTAAAATCAATTTTTAAAAAAATAGTTATGGCTTTTAACGCAAAAAATATTGTTGATATAAATAAAGTAGAGGAGCCATCAAATGCTCCTCTACCCTCATCTCTAGATTTAGATAAAGCTGAGATTGAAACATTGCTAATGATGCTTAAAGAAGCTCATTTTAAAGGCGAGCATGTTGAAAAAGTATATAAACTTGTTTTGAAATTACAAACGTACTATTCCAAGTTACCTTAATTTTTTCATATTTATTACAAACATACTGCTGGCCGAAAGGAGTGGGCATATACACGGCATAAGTGTATGTATCTAACCGCAGTACAAATTGTAATATACTATGCCGAATTGGAAAAAAGTCATTGTTAGTGGCTCTGAAGCTGCTTTAAGTTCATTAAATGTAACAAATTCAGTTACAGCATCTATTTTTAGTGGATCATTTACTGGTTCTTTAGCAGGTACAGCCAGTTGGGCTAATAACGCTATATCAGCCTCTTATGCTTTAACAGCATCATTTGCATTAAATGGTGGTGGAGGTGGAGGCGGTGGCGCTCAAACATTCACACAAACAACTCCTGCTGTAAGTTGGAGCTTCACACATAATTTAGGAACATATACTCCTATAGTTCAAGTATATGACTCATCATATAATACAATACAACCAGCAACCATTGTAGGTACTAGCTTAGATATTACAACAATTACTTTTGCTACTTCAACTTCTGGTTATGCTATTATATCAACAGGAGGATCAATTAATATAAGCGGTTCAAACGCTACTTTAATACAATCTACTCCTGCTACAACATGGTCTTTTTACCATGGTTTAAATGAAACTTATCCTGTATTTACTATTTTTGATAACAATGATGATGTCATTGTTCCTTTAAAAATACATGCTGATAATGCAAATACAGCTTCAATATATTTTACAACCGCAAGAACAGGTACAGCAGTAGCTGCTAACTGTGGTTTAAGTGGTTCAACTTTTGAAAGTGCATCTTGGGCTGCTACAGCATCATTTGTTACTCTAGCTCAGACCGCTTCATTTGTAACAACAGCACAAACAGCTTCTTACGTACTAAATGCTCAAACAGCTAGCTATGTATTGAATGCTGTGAGTGCTTCATTTGCATCAAACGCAGCAGTAGCAACATTAGCACAAACAGCTTTATTAGCAGCTCTTGCTACTACAGCTTCTTTTGCTCTAAATGCTGCTACTTCTTCTGTAGCATTAAACGCAAACTTTGCTACATCAGCTTCATTCGCGGCAATAGCAGGATTTGCTCAAACAGCATCTTTTGTTGCTTTAGCTCAAACAGCCTCATTTGTAACAACAGCACAAACAGCATCATTTGTTTTAAACGCTGTGAGCGCATCATATGCTTCAAATGGAGGTGTGACTCAAATAATAGCAGGACCAAATATTACAGTATCACCATTGAGTGGTAAAGGTCAAGTTACTATTTCTTCAGCAGGAACAGGTTCAACTAGTTTTAATACAGCAACAGGATCATATGGTAGTTTTTATGATACAACTACACAAACAAATCCAGTAGCTAACGTTGCACGTTCAATGTCATTTAATGAAACTGCTATTACAAATGGAGTTTTAATAAGTGGTTCATCAAATCCTTTCAACACTTACATTAAAACAGAAAATCCAGGCGTATACGATATTCAATTCTCTGCCCAAATAGATAAAACAGATAGTGGTGCTGATGAAATAGTAATTTGGCTTGCTAAAAACGGTACTGCTTTAACTGATACTGCTACTACTCTAACATTAACCGGTAATAACGATAAACAAGTAGCAGCTTGGAACTGGTTTGTAAATTCAGCGGCAAACGATTACTATCAAATCATATGGTACTCAGCCGATACAGATTTAAGAATATTAGCCGAAACTGCAGGCGGAGGTCATCCTGGTATACCTTCAGTAATAGCAACAGTTAATAGAGTAGATCAATTCTTAAGCAACACAGGATCATTTAGTGGTTCATTTAATGGTTCATTTACCGGTTCATTATTAGGAACTGCTTCATATGCTGATTTATTAGATGGATTAGATAGTACTGCTTTTGTATTTACTAGTTCATTTAATACTTTCTCTTCATCATATTCAACTAGAGTAACTAACACAGAAGCAACTGCTTCTGCTTATGTAACTACAAGTGGATCTTTTAGTACAAGAATAACAACATTAGAAACAGCATCAGGTAGTTTCTCAACTAGAGTAACTAATGCTGAATCATCAATAACATCCCTTAATAGTAAAACAGGTAGTTATGCAACTACAGGTTCAAATACTTTTAACGGCGCTCAAACAGTAACAACTGGATATATAACATTAACACAAGTATCTCAAAGTTTAAACTACGCAGATGACGCCGCAGCAGCAGCTGGTGGAGTACCATTAGGTGGTTTATATAGAAACGGAAATTTTATAGCAATAAGAATAGTATAATATGCCAATACAATTATCAGGATCATTAGCAATTACAGGTAGCTTATTAGCTACAAGTACTATAACAGCACAAACGCTTGTTGTACAGACAGTTACTTCGTCTATTGTATATTCTAGTGGATCAAATATATTTGGAAATAGTGTTTCTAACACTCAACAATTTACAGGATCACTTCAAGTAAGTGGTTCAAACCACTATGTTTTAGGAAATGTTGGTGTAGGTACTACAAGTCCGGGAGTTTTGTTACAAGTTGAACCTTCACAAACTGTTAATTTAATAACATCTCTATTTACCAGAGGTAATTCAGATCCTAACTTTAGAGCAGGATTTGCAAATGGATCTGGTAGTGGGACAGCATCTGAGCATGCAAAAGTTGGGATGTGGTATGGAACTAGTGGTAATCCTGTAACCCATATTGGATTTTTAAGAGGCAATTCATCAGATTCTAGTGGAATGACATTTAATGTTAATAATACTGAATATGTGCGCCTTGATCCTTCAGGCAATGTAGGTATTGGTTCTGCCTCACCAGCTTATAAATTAGATGTTAATGGAGCTGGGTATTTTAATACTGGAGTTTTAATAAATGGGGGCTCTACATTTACAGCAGGTGAATTAGGTTTTACTAATTCAGCATCAGGAGCACAATTTGGAATATACACTACTGGAGCCTCTTCTCCAGGTATGTTCTTTGATCATAGAGCAACCTCTAATACAGGTCTTTGGACTTGGAGAAACGGAACTGGTGGCGCAAATACAAGAATGGTCTTAACTGGAGATGGTAATTTAGGTATAGGTACTACTACCCCAGATATATTCGGTAGAGGAGATGGATTTGATGTTGGTATATCTTCAGCAGGTGTAGGATCTACTCAAAACATGTCTTTACAATTAAATGCTGGTGCTACAGCAGGTAGAGGAGCTCAACTATATATGGGTCAAGGTGGTACAAGACATTTTACAATATCATCTAATGTTACAGAAACTTCTATTGGTACTACAAGTAATACTCCTTTACGATTTGTAACATGCGATAGTTTAGAACGTTTACGTTTTACTAATACAGGTATAGCCTGTTTCGCTTGTCAAGTTTGTTCACCTTCTTCTATAATTAAAGGAACTATAAATGAACAATTAGTTTTAGATTTTGTTGCTGGGGCTGGAAGTTATACCCATCAATCTTTTAGATTGTGTGGTGCTAATCAATATAGACTTATTGGAAATACAAACGGTAATTTCATCTTACGAAATGATGTTATATCATCTGATGTTTTAACTTTTGCTTGTGCAGGTGGAGCTACATTTGCTTGTAGCATAACAGCAGATAGTTTAAATATAAATACATCAACTGTATTTGTAAAAGCTAATATAGCAGATACATTAACTGCAACAAGTATAGGAAGTAATTATAATCCAGGTATTTTAAATATTCAAAATAAAAGTGCTACAAATGGTAATTTATCATTAATAGGATTTCAAGATGCAAGCCAATTTATTAATCTTGCAGCTATGGGTGCTATTAATGAAACCCATGCAGGATCACCAAATAGTGTTACTGGTGCATTAGCTTTTTATACTAAAGCTTCTGGAACAGGATTTATTTCCGAACGTATGCGCATAACAAGTGGTGGTGTAGTATTAATAGGAACTACTTCAAATTCTAGTGGTAGCCCTACTTTTTATATACAAAATAAAAGCGGATTAGTAGCAAACATAGCAGGATTTAATTTTAGTAGTACGACAACTGCTGAAAATGGGAATAATAATATTTTAAGTTCTGGTGCTTACTATAACGGTTCTGCAGTGGTAGCTACTCAAACAACTGCAACTTTATATCAGCAGTATAACGGAGAGCATCTTTTTTATACAAATGCAGGATTAACCGAAGGAAATTCTTTTTCAGGAACCGAACGAATGAGAATCACATCGGGTGGTAACGTAGGTATAGGTATCACATCGCCAAGCAGCTATTATTCTAAAGAATTAGTTATATCAGCAATTGACCAAGGAGGAATTACTATTGCAAGTACTACTACAACTGGGGAACAATTTTTGATGTTTGCTGATGGAAGTTCTGGTGCGGATAGATATAGAGGATATGTCGCTTATAATCATAATGGCAATTATTTATATTTTGCTTCAGATGCAGCCGAACGTATGCGCATAACAAGCGCAGGTTGTGTTGGTATAAATACAAATAATCCACAATCAGTATTGGATGTACAAAATTGTATAAATTCTTCATATGACCCTACAAATACATTAGTAAGTAATCAATGGTTTAGAACATCTAATCCAAGTACTATAGCATGTGCTACTTCAGGTATTATGTTTGTTGCACAAGGTCCTAGTGGTGGAAACGGTTTAGCAACAATAAACGGTGTAACTACATCTTGTGGTTCAATGGCAATAACATTTGGTACAAGAAATGCTAGTGGGGCAGTTACCGAGAGAATGCGCTTATCAAGTGCAGGTAATGTAGGTATAGGTATTACAGCCCCAACATCTAAACTCCATGTCACTGGTTCAACAGACGCTGTTATATTTGAAGGTTCAGGCTCAAATATATTCGCAGTAGATGGAACTTCAGGTCGTCTATTCTCAGTAGACGATGATTTAACTAATAGTTTATTTAGTGTAAATACAATAGCAGGTTTACCTGTGATTGAAGCATTTGCTGATAATACTGTTAGATTAGGTACATATAGTTCTGTTAGTGGTTCTACAATGATGATCACAGGAAGTGTAGTAGCTATAGGTACAACATCAACAAGTACTGAAGCTAATCTATATCTAGGTGCTAGAGGTACATCAGAAGGAGGTCAATTAGTATTACAAAAAGGAACATCTTGTAGTTGTGCTACTCACTTAGATAACTTCCAAGATCGATTTAGAATAATGTCTGGTACTAATACTACCAGTACAACTGAATTATTTAGCATCAGTATGAATGGAGGAGAGGTTACAACATACAGTCGTTTATCTACAATAAAACAAGGCGGTGGTGGAACTTACAAACAAACAGTTGTTGGCCAAATAACAGCTGCCTCCTCTGGAACTGCTAAGAAAATAGCTTATGTTGGGCATACCCACTCAGTTAGAGTTTATGTTTGGGCTAATCAATCAACAGGAAATGGTAGTTCAGCTATTGCTGATATAACAACACTATATGGTTCTAGTAATGGGGGTACAACAACCGAAGCTAATTTTGGAAATGTAAGCGATATAGTTGTAACGTATGATAATGGAGGCAGCCCAGCATACACAATTAATGTTACATTAACCTATAGTGGAGCTGCTCCAACAATAAACTACGTAATTGAAGGAATAAACAACGATAATAATATCTATACATTATAATATGGCAATTAAAAACGGACCAGGAACATCTTTATTAGGCTTAAGATTTGCTTATGATATGGCAGATGTTAAAAACTCATATTTAGGAGAACCAACTACTAATTTAGCTTTATATAGTCAAAATTTTGATGAATGGACGGGTAATCTATTTAGTAACTGGATTAATAGTGATGTTACCTTAAATGCATCTTATGCTCCTGATGGTACTTTAACTGGAAATAGATTAGGAAATGGATATTCTAGATATACTAAGACTATCTCAGCTTCAACTAGTACAGTTTACACATTTTCTGTTTGGTTAAAAAATGTTAGTTTGACAGGAACTGGTGTAGATTTATATTCTGCTTTTGGATTGAATGGAACTTTAGTTAGTTATACAGGAGTACTTAATGTAAGTGTAGCTATGCTATCAACAACAGAATGGAGACGATTTCAAATCACAGTAACATCTCCATCCTCAGGCATAAACCAAATGCAATTTGGAGTAGTTCCTTATATAGGATATGGAAATAACAATAGTGGACAAAAAGTAGATGTATGGGGAGGACAAGTAGAACAAAAATCATATGCTACTCAATACATATCTACTGTAGGATCAACATCCACCCGCTCAGTAACAAATTCATTATTTGATATAAGTGGGTATAATGCTTCTTTAGATATGAGTAATGTATCTTTTACAACAGCATCTGTTCCAACATTTGATGGATCAAACGATTATATACCTGTAGCCCACGCTAATTCTCCTATAACAAATAAAAGCTACGAAATGGTTTTCAGACCTGCCTCAATTCCAGCTTCAAATACATTTAGAAGCATTTGGCAAAAATCAGGAAACTGGAATGGAGATACAGGTATATCAATGCAATTTATATACAATAACTTTACTTTTTCTTATGGCGCCTCTTGGGGAGGATCAGTCGCCTTAGCTCCTATTTCTAGTTATGTGACAGCAGGAAACTGGTATCACGTTGTTGGTACAGTAAGTGGAAATGGAGGAAGTGCTGCTATGTACATAAATGGATCTTTAGCAGGCACAGGTACAGCTGGTACACCCACAACAACAGATGGTTTAAATATTGGTTTAGGTAATGGCGGTAGCCTTCTTGGTGACATACCTATTTTTAGAATGTATAGTGAAACCCTATCAGCTGCTCAAGTACAACAAAACTATTTAGCATATAAAAAACGCTTTGGAATATGATAGAAACACGCTACTTAATTATACCTACAACAATAACAGGATCACTTAACTATAATCAGTTATTAGAATATGATACATCTACTCTTAGACTATCAATAGATGGTACTAAGACATTTGTAAAATATAACATAAATGATGTTACAGCTTCATACACACAAAGCTGGTATGATCCTATCTCACATCAATCTCAATCTATTACTATAGAAGCTGGAGTGTATGGTCGTCCTGATATTTATCCTTCAGGATCAGAATACACACATGAACAAATTTTAGTAATATTATCTAATAATGAATGGATTTTAATTCCACCAACAGAATAAAGTTATGGCTATACAATATGGACATGGACAAATAGTAACATTAGGGTTATCATTATCTCTAGACGCTGCTGATATAAATTCATATCCTGGTAGTGGTACTACTTGGAGTGATACAAGCGGTTATGGACGTAATATAACTTTAGCTAATGGTCCAACTTTTAATAGTGCCAACGGTGGTAATCTTATATTTGATGGAACTAACGATTATGGAAATAATACAAGTACTAATATTACAAGTATACAATATTGTACAATTAATATGTGGATTAAAGATTCTGTAAGCACTGTAGCTCATAGAGGACCATTTTGGATTTCAGATTCTTCGTCAAGAATGTTATTTTTAGATATTAGAAGTGATTACAGTCATTTTCAAATAAGTACTGAAACTAAAGCTAATAATAGAAGAGCATCCTCAAACCAAACCCAATTAGTGAATGGAAATTGGCATAATGTAGTTATTACAAGAAATGATTCTATATTAGGAGGATATATTGACAACACATCTATTTCTTTAACACAAGAAGATGGATATGGAGGGTGGGGAATAGGAACTAATGACTTTTCAGTAGGTTCATTTATGGATAATGGTAATATTTACTCATATTGGGCTGGAACTATAGGTAGTATTTCTATTTATAATAGAGTATTATCACCATCAGAAATATTACAAAATTACACAGTCCAACGTAAACGTTTTGGAATTTAAAAATATTTATACAAAACAAGTCATAACAGATGTTAATACATAACGCACAAGTAACAGGTTCACTAACATTAAATGGTATAGATATTGGTGACATTACTGGTTCAGAAGTATCAATTGGTGCTTTAAACTCATTCTCTTCTTCAATAAACATATACACAGGCAGTAATAATACAAATATAAACGCTTTACAAACGTTTAGCTCGAGTATTCTAACATATACCGCGAGTAATGATTCAATAAATACTACTCAAAATAATCGTTTATCTTCGTTAGAAACAACTAGTGGATCATTAATAAATGCGTCTTCTTCTTTTTCAACTCGTGTATCTAGTTTAGAAAGTTTTAGTTCTAGTTTAGATTCTACTTTCGCAACAGATGCTGAATTAACATCTTTAAGTAGTTCTGTAACAGGAAGATTAACAACAGATGAAAATACTATTACAAATAATAGTTCTTCATTTGCTTCAAGATTAACAACAGATGAATCTAATATTTCTTCATTACAAACTGCTTCAGGTTCTTTCTCTACTCGTACAACTAATTTAGAGACAGCTTCAGGTAGTTTTAGTACAAGAGTAACAAGTAATGAAAGTAACATTACATCTCTTAATTCTAAAACAGGTAGTTATGCTACTACAGGATCAAATACATTTGTAAATACTCAATATATTAGTGCTGCTAATAATTCTTTTTCATTTACTTCAACTGCCTCACTCTATACAGATGGAGGTGTTAGAGTATCTAAAGACTTATATGTAAGTGGTACTTCATATTTTAATAACGTAACAATTTACGGCACTCAAAGTGTACAATATATAACATCTTCTCAGCTTAACATTGGTACAAACATTATTAATGTAAACACAGATACACCAAGCATTCGTTTTGGTGGTTTATCTGTTTATGATAGTGGATCAACAGGATTGACTGGATCAATGTTGTGGGATTCACAAGACAACCAGTGGATTTATTCTAATCCTAGTGGTTCTGAATATGATTCAGCGGTGTTTTTGGTTGGCCCTAGAAATTCGGGAGTGTTAGGAAACGAACCAGGTATTAGCTGTAATTTCCTTTCTAAAGGAAATGGTCTTCATCACATGACATCAAGTGGTATTTTTGAAGACGGTTCTAGAACTTGTTTCTATGGAAATACAGTTGTAAGTTCAAGTGGCACTGTTTGCACTACAATGGCTAATGCAAGCTGTATTGGTATTAATACTACTACTCCTTTTAAAAGATTAACAATAGATGCTTCTGAAGTTTCTTCAGATGGCATAGCAGTAAGAGGTAATAGTTCTCCAGCATACATACTCTGTGAAACATCAGGTGTTGGATCTACATTCACCAATGATTCAGCTGCTGGTTATATAGGAACTATTACAAACCATCCATTTAATGTAAGATCTAATAGCCAGAACAGATTAACATTTTCTAGTACTGGAATAGCATGTTTTGCTTGTAGTGTAACGGCAACAGGAAATGTAACAATTTCATCAACTGCGAATGCAAGTTTAGTTGCAGCAACAAATTCAACAACAGGTTTTACATTTATTGATTTAATAAATAATGGAACATCTGGTAGAAATTACCAAATAGGAATTGGCGGTAATAGTGCTGCTTCAGGATATGCAAATAATTTATATTTTGATTTAGTAGGTGTAGGTAATATAATGACTTTAACATGTGGTCGTAACGTAGGTATAGGTACTCAATCGCCAAATAGGCTTACTGAAATTGCAGCTTCAAGTGGGGCTGTATTAGGAATAGCTAATAACAATGAATCTGGAGGTTCTGGTATTTTATATGGAAGAATAGCTATGTATTCAACTGCTGGTAGTAACACATATATAGATTATGGTGGAGAAATCAGGTCTTATAGTGGACCGGGAGTTGATTATTCTGATTTAAGATTTTACACTGCTTTTGGAGCAACAAGTACCGAAAAAATGCGTATAACATCCGCAGGTATAGCTTGTTTTGCTTGCCAAGTTTGTGCTCCTTCATTTACAGGAGGAACAGTATCAGGTACTAGTGGTACCTTCACAGGTAAATTATCAGTAACCCAAGCAAGTACTGATTTTGTTGCTGAATTTACAAACACAGCAAATTCAACACCTTATGGATTACGAGTTAAAGACGCTTCATCTCCAGCAAATAACTATCCTTTATTAAGTGTTACAAATAATGCTGGTACAACTGAATATTTTAGAGTAAATAGTGGAACAGGTATATCTACTTTTTCTGGTACTGTTTGTGCTTCAATATTTGCAGGGGGTACAGTTAGTGGTACTACAATTTATGGATCAACATTAGTTTGTGGAGCAAGTATTTGCTCAGGAGGAACAGGTAGATTTAGAGATATTTTAATATCAGATTGTAGATTATCAGTTGGTGCATCAGATCAATATTATGCTAGTGTTTTTATTGGTGGGGCATTAACATGCGGATCAAATCAATATGCATTACTACTAGATCCTCAATTGTCAGGAACTAATAATTATGGATTACTTGCTAATGCTAGAATTAAAGCTTCAACAGCAACAACAAACGCTTTTGGAGTATATATAGTTAATAGTGAACTACTATCTGGGGCATCTATAACTAATAACTATGGTTTATATATAGCAAACCAAACAAATGGTTCTAGTGTAAATTATGCTTTATATTCAGCTGGTGGTGCGTCTTATTTTGCAGGATGTGTAGGTATAGGTACCACAACTCCAAACTACAAATTAGAAGTAAATGGTACTTCTTGTTTTGCAGGTAACGTAACAATAGGTGGCTCATATTGTGCTTTTGCTCTTAACGTTCACGGTGTAACATATCAAATTGGAGGAAGTGTTTGGGTACAAAACGGATATGGATATGTAAATTCTGGTGCTGTATCAACAGGTTTATTTCCCCAAAGTGATTGTACAATACAACTTAGAATAGCTAATAGTACTGCTTTGATTGTTAACGCATCATCAAATGTTGGTATAGGGACTTCAACCCCATATGGTAGACTTCATTTAACTGGAGTGTATAATGGTGCTCAAAACACTTTAAATTTAGAAAATAACTGGCCTAACACATATAGCACAAGTCTTATAAATTTCTGGGCTTATTACAATGCTACTGACCCAATGGCAGTAATTGAAGCGGGACAAGATGTTTCTGCTACAAACGCTGGCGTTATTATGTTTAAGACAATGGCTGGTGGTACAGCACCCGTTACTAGAATGAGCATTTCTCCTACAGGTGTGACTTGCTTTTCAAATACAGTTTGCGCTCCCGGAATTATTGTTGGTACTAGTCAAGAAAATATTATACTTAGTTCTTCTAGAATCCACCTAAACACTTGTGTTCAAAGATTTTATACAATTAACCATTGGCAATTAGCAAATGGCTCTGCAAACCAATGTATTGTAGTAGATGGAGCTGCAACTTATGGTTGTGCTAAAGTAGCAAATATTAATGCCTCAAGTACATTTTTCTATGGCCCATATAGTTATTTAACACCAGGCTCTTATGTAGCTAAATTCAGAATGAAAGTAGATAATAACTCATGTAGATCAACTTTATTTTATTTAGATACTAATAGAGGATCTGGTATGAACGTCTCAGCAAATACTTTCTGTACTAGTGGTTGTTATCAATATATTAATATACCTTTTACTATATCTAGTCCTGGAGATGTATTTGAAGCTAGAGCACTAGATTACCGATCAGGTATAACTTGTACTTATCTAGACCATGTATTAGTTGAAGCAGCTGAAAATCCAGGTCAATATTTTTCTAAAGATAATTTTAGATTATATACTGGTCATTTTAACTGTGCTAGATTATCAATAGATACAAATGGTAATACTATATTTAACTGCAATGGAACTTATTGTTCAAACTTTGGATATAATTTCTTAACAGCATGTAATGGATCTATACTTTCAGGAACCCACACTATGGGTAATATGGGAGCTGGAACTCAATGTGCTACTCCTTATTGGTGTGATGGAGGTGCTTTAAGAATGGAATTTAACTGGTCAACAGGTGGATATATTCAATGGATAAACCACAATAATTGTGTTCCATACTTATTACAATGGTCAGCGGATAATTATAATACTAAACACTGCTTTGATTATAATGGTGGTGCTTGCCATTGTGGTATAGTGACTGCTAGAGGATATCAAGGAGCAAGTTTTTCCACATTAAATGGAGGATCAGGTACAGGAAACGCTATATTTAATACAGTAACACGAAGTGGTGCTGCATTGTACGAAGTAGCAATTGTAGCAAACCCCAACGGAGCTGGATCTGGAGCATATGCTGATTTTTACTACGGAGATTTACTTATAGGTACTGGATTTAGTGGAGCTGCTGTTACTGATTATATATTTTGGTGTCAAAGAAGTACACCTCCAAGATCTTTATATGGATCTGGTGGTGGTAATTTGACAGTAAACGTTTGTATGTTCTATAGTGGTGCTGAATATTCAAGTATTGGCTTAGGTGGAACCTACACAATTAGATTTAAAATAAATGGATATAATTCATCAGCTACAGGTGATGGTACTACAATTTTCTTAAAACAAATAATTTAATAATATTTATAATAAACAATAAAACAAACACAATGTCATTAGATATCACTTACAACTGGAACTTCAACCCATTAGAATGCTACCCAACAGAGTCAGGCCAAACCGACGTAGTATTCAACGTACATTGGCAATTATATGCAACCACTGGTTCATACACTGCTGGTAGTATTGGTACACAAATGGTAGGACCATTAGGTACAGGTTCATTTACTCCGTTCGAAGATTTAACAAAAGAACAAGTACAAGGATGGGTAGTAAATGCTATAAACGCTTACGACACAGGAAGTGTTGATAGAATGTATGCTAACTTAGCTACTCAAATCGAGAATCAAATTAATCCTCCAACAATTAATTTAACTGCTCCTTGGTTAGTACCATCTCCAAGTCCAAGTCCAGAAGTACCTTCACCATCAGTGACTCCAACTCCATCAACAACTCCAACTGTTTAATAAATGTTTTACATTTTAAAAC
>Ga0164293_10003084_pt1 | contig 14195 bp, 12 predicted proteins | sample GEODES118metaG_FD_111487 | JGI IMG/M metagenome (GOLD analysis project Ga0164293, IMG submission 111487) | Eutrophic lake water microbial communities from Lake Mendota, Wisconsin, USA - GEODES118 metaG | ecosystem: Environmental > Aquatic > Freshwater > Lake | place: USA: Lake Mendota...
AAATAGATGGGTCTAGAAAGATGGGCTCTGTATCTAGAATATTGACCCTTGTGCCATTATAAAACAAATCACCAGATGTCAAATTGATATTCCTATTCAATGTTAGATCTTGTTGAAAGTATACACTATCATTAAAATAAACGTCATTTGTAAAACTTGCTGTATTTGTTACTGTCATTCGTGAAACATTGAGGAGATTTACTGTTGCTGTTTCATTTACTAGGAGGTTTCTTGTGGTTAACAATTGGTTAACATTCAAATCATAGAAGAATGTATATGCATAATCATTGAAGATACCTCCTCCAATTTGTCCTGCATATAATGTCATGCCTTTGGCACGTACATAGATGTCATCCAAATGCTGAAATTTGTTTGTGAAATAATCATATACCATGACCTCTTTCATGACACTAAGACCACTGACTTCTAGCTTGGCATATTCTGTCTTGATGGTCTTTATCAAATCTTGTCCTTGGAAAGATAACTTTTCATATGTATACTCATTGGTAATATTTGTTCCAATGCCAACATTTCGACGGGCATCAATTGTCATTGCTGGCAGATCAGTACCATTTGTATATGTTGGTATTGATTTGTTACCATACAAGTTATTGACAGCAGTGCTACCAATACTAACATGAAATTCTAGCGGCATTCCTTCAGTTGTTGAAAGAACCGCTGGAGAAATATTACTACCACCAATAATACCCATTCGGAATGCTGCCGGCTCACCATCATTACTTACATCATTTTTGATGCATACATGGATATTATTGATGGTATTATTTGCTGTCTCAACAATATTCAACGGGTATGCATTACTGAATGTATCACCTAAACCACCGAAAGTCAGATAGGTAGTTGTATAAATATTATCTACATTTGCAATAGCGCCTGTTATGTCAGGGATATAAGCCCTAAAACCTGCCTGAAAAGGCTGATCTTTTTCATTAATTTGTTTGATGAAACTATCTAGCACATTGGAATTGATATCATCTGCGATGGTTATGTTATCAAGAACAAGACCCTTGGCATGGATATTACCAGCACATACAATGTTATTATCTACATAGAGTCCGGCTGTTTGACCCAAATTGTAATTGATTGTATTATAAAGACGTCTGCTAGCATTCACTGCGACACCATCACTGTTGACAATCATGTTATATTTAATATCCAGAGGATCCTTTGTTGGATTGTGTCTCTCACCAACTACAAGATACTCATCGTCACTCATATCAAGCTTATACAAGTTTGATATATTTGCAAACCCTATACCCAATGAATTAACTTCTAATGTAGTTGGAAGGAACCCATTACGTACTAGAGAATTCATTTTATATGATATTCTATATAAAAGAAACAATACTAATTATAAATAATTCATAAAATCTTTATGTACTATTGCAGAAAAAATGATTCAAATATTTAGATAATTATATTATCCAGGATGAAAAAGATTGATGGTATTCATAACAAGACGAAGGAGATTGAGGCAGAAAATCTCCCTTACAACAATAAAAATGTTCTTTTGATGGAAAATGATTTGATAGAGCTATTTAAAAAAAATGGCTTAGAAAATATAGTCTACAAAAACATCAATTTGTATAGAACTGCTTTCGTCCACAAGTCATATTGTACTATGAAAAACGTGGATTTCGAAAAAAGCAATGAAAACCGTCCAGCAGATTGCTTGCCATTACAGGATATGTCTTATGAAAGGCTGGAATTCTTGGGTGATTCACTGCTAGGCATGATTGTTGCTAGCTATCTCTATAATAGATTTCCGGACCAGAATGAGGGTTTCTTGTCGAAAATCAGGACCAAGATAGTCAATGGTAAAATGCTAGGGTTTTTATCAGAAAAAATAGGATTTCCGAAATTTGCTATCATAAGCAAGCAAGTGGAAGAAGCAGGTGGTAGAAAGAATTTCAAGATTATGGAAGATATATTTGAGGCATTTTTAGGAGCGCTTTATTTAGATTTCCAGACGGATGCAGACGAAATGGAGATGCCAGCACATATCAAGATAGTGCCTATGTCAGGTGCAGGCTTCTTCATAGTAGAACAGTGGATCATCTATATCATAGAGAATTATATTGACTTCTGTGAACTAATTAGAGTCAAGAACAATTACAAGGATATGTTAGCATCCTATATGCAGAACAATCTGCAGGATACGCCTAGATTTTATGAGATTAATATTGTATCCAAGGACAATAGTCGAATATTCACATACTGTGTGAAGGACAGAAATAATACTGTGCTAGCAACTGCTACAGGGAGTACAAAGAAAGATGCAGAGAACAATGCTGCCCGCGAAGCTTTGAACTACTACGGCGTAGATATCATGGAGTATAACTTTACATAGGCCGAAGAAATGAAAAAGACTGCTTGTCTTGTAAATGGTATTCAAAACATACAGAGAGTAGCTGAAGTGTATGATTGTATTATTTTTATTATGTATTATTTTTATAATATTACGCTAATATGCTTTTCAGTCTCAAAATACCTACATAGAGGTATCATGAAATGCTAAGAGAATATATAGAAGAGTTTATGATAGGTTTACCATAGACTTAAAAAAGAGCAGCGTAAGCGCATAATTGAATTATTTTTAGATTTTCAGAAAGTTTTTGTATTTTGTATTTTTAACTTGTCTATGCGCTACGCTGCTTTTTTTATAATGTTATATAGAACTATTACGCTAGTATGCTTTTCAGTCTCAAAATACCTACACAGAGGTATCATGGAATGCTAAGAGAATATATAGAAGAGTTTATGATAGGTTTACCATAGACTTAAAAAAGAGTACATAATTGAATTATTTTTAGATTTTCAGAAAGTTTTTGGAATTTATATTTTTAACTTGATTATGTACTATTTTTTATAATGTTATATAGAATTATTACGCTAGTATGCTTTACAGTCTCAAAATACCTACACAGAGGTATCATGAAATGCTAAGACAACTTACAAAAGAGATTATGAAAAGTATATCATAGACTTAAAAAAGAGTACATAATTGAATTATTTTTAGATTTTCAGAAAGTTTTTGTAATTTGCATTTTTATTTTAATTATGTACTCTCTTTATAATGTTATATAGAATTATTATGCTTTACAGTCTCAAAATACCTACATAGGGGTATCATGGAATGCTAAGAGAATATATAGAAGAGTTTATGAAAAGTATATCATAGACTTAAAAAAGAGCAGCGTAAGCGCATAATTGAATTATTTTTAGATTTTCAAAAAGTTTTTGTTTTTTGTAATTTGTATTTTTATTTTAATTATGTACTATTTTTATAATGTTATATAGAACTATTACGCTACTATTGCTTTACAGTCTAAAAATACCAACATAGAGGTATCATGAAATGCTAAGAGAATATATAGATATATCCCTTGAAAGTAATATAACTTAGGGCGATGACTGTGAAAACTTCATATTTCATAATAGTAAAGTTTATGAAAAGAAAAAAAATAGTTTTTGCAAAAATATTACATAGAACTATTAGTCCTTGCTTCTCTGATATGTGTTTTGGTGCCATTTCTGAGCTGCATAGCAAAATCAGTAGAACATAAGTGTTTAGAACAGAAATATGAGTCATATATATAGAGTTCGCTAGCAGGTTTGCTATACAAGATGTAATGTTTTCCTTGGACCATTGCAATGATAAACAATAGAAATGTAATAAATCTCATTTAGTATATAAAATAATATAACTATAGTTTATATATATTTATGTCCGAAATACATATAACTCATTTAGTCCTATCAGGTGGAGGGATGCATGGTGTCATATTTGTGGGTGCATTTAGATATCTTTATTTGGAAAATATGCTGAAAGACATAACGCATATTGCGGCAACTTCCATCGGTTCATTTATTGGTCTGTTCGTTGCACTCAAGCTCAGTATGGAAGAAATAGAATCCATTATGTATAATATATTTGATAAAGAAGAATTCAATTTCATACCACGTAAGGATTACTTCAAATTATTCTCACATCTAGGATTATCAAGTACTAAAAGTATTACAAGCGAACTGCAAAAGGTAATGAAAACTAAGTATGGGATTGAAGATATAACTTTCAGAGAACTAGCCAAGCGTTTTGGTATCAATATGTATATATCAGCTACAGATATTATTCACAGTATGAATACAATATTTTCGATAGATGATACACCAGACCTATCTGTCATAACAGCATCGGAGGCATCTATGTCAGTGCCTTTTTTATATATGCCAGTACTAATAGACAATATCTATTATTATGATGGCGGCCTATGCAACAATTTTCCTATCAAAGTTTTCTCAAATGTACCCAAAGAAAATATTTTGGGAATGGTCGTACATAAAGAAAAGGATACTGCAAAGTCCACCTTGAAAGAAAAAGTGACAATTTTTTATCTGGCAAAACAAATATTCAATATGTTGAATGCTATAAGGGCAAAAGAAGTCACACATAGGCAAATTACACATCAAGAAGACATCTTCATAGTCCAAAATATACCTTTCGAAAACTTCATCAATCTAAAAGTAAGCATCCAAGGAATTAAATTTGAAATAACCAGAGATGACATCAATGCAATGATTTATGCAGGTTTTGATGAAATGCATAAGTATATGCATACCAGACTAAAAAAATTAGAAGAACAAAATAAGAAACTATTAGCAGATATATAAGCAAATAATACAGTGTATACAAGCATGCATTTCAAGTTTGTAAAACGCCTACAAGCTGCTGAAAACTCTATATTTTACTCTATCGTACAAAGAGATGATAAGCTTTTGGCTATAGGTAGATTATTCTATAACCAAAGGCTGATAAAAATGATGACATTGGACGAATATTTCAATGTCTTAGATGATAATATACCTATTCTTATCAAAGGTGAAGACCCTAGGTGTTTTTACCATAATAGTCAGCTCTATATTCAAGATAACTATTGGAATGATATGCATATCATAAATGTAGATGATGATTACAAAAGTACTGCAGTAAACATTTTTGGCAAAAACATTTCCTTTATTAGCAGAGGCAAAAGACTATATTTTATTCATTATATGGCACCATTCACACTTTATGAGTTTGAGGCAGAAACTGGCGAGATATTCCCTGTAAATGTTTACACCAATTGTGAAAACTTCGAGTATCGCGGTGGAACGCCGGGTTATCATTTACAGGATGATGTATACTATGGCTTCGGACACAGGACGTATATTTCAGATAACAACACTCTATTACACGATGTCTTTTACTGGGAAGTAGATTTTTCCTATGATAAGCCATATATAACCATTTATGATATCATTCAGCCAGATGCATTTCTCAATATCTGCGACCCCACAAGTGTTATAGAAATAAATCATAGAAGATATTTAGTTACGGCCGAAAGTAATTTTCCATGGTTTCAACCACAAGACTATGTAACAAATATTTACGAGATTACACACGCCCCATCAAACTATCATCAATCACAAAAGCAGATTGATTAATGATTTTTTGACCTGCAGGTAAAGTTTCTACAAAGATATTATTTATAGGCATAGCTAACAGTTTATTTATTATAGTTTTATACATGATATCCTTGTGCGATGGTTCATTCACAATACCCCTCGCTATCTCTGTCTGTAAAGAATGAATATATTGTGATACAAGTGGTGCAGGTAATTTAGCATGCTTATTCCACCCCTTATTTGTTTTATTCTTGAATGCTGTTAGTATTCTGATATAATCAGTCGCAATCAAGTCTTTCAAATTTGCCGTCCTGGCATTGTATTTGGTAGCAAAGCCAAAGTCATATATCATTAAAGTATAACCAGAATTCTTCAAATAATAATCTTTTTTATTAATTCTATAATGGTAATACCCTGATATATCTTCAGTCATATGGTATAAGAAATTACCCCAATGACAGTCTTTGTGGATGTATCCAAGATGATGAAATGTCTCAATAGATAACATGGCCTGTGCTGCCAAATTTAGAATTAATTCGTTATTCTTCAAAAGATCTTTATTTTCACTCATGCTTTTTAAATCGCCGTGGGCCAATTCATTCAGTGTTATATAATATCTGGTATTCATGATAATTTTCGGCACCTGAAAAGCCATATTTTCACATTCAAATGCCTTGTATGTCAAAAGAAAATGCCTGGATAACATGGGCTTTATAATTTCCTTCGAAATATTCATATTCAAAGTAATCTCAAAGCGATTCTCTGTGTTAATTGGCATAAGCTTGGTTGCGATGGGTGCCTTTCCTAACATATTCTTGACAGAAGTTCTATAAATAACACCATATTCGCTCTTAGTACCTATTTGTTTTTCCAAATCAATGATATTATTGACAGTATATCCATGTGTAATTTTTTTGTTTTTATCTTTGTATTCTTTGCTTTGCAAACAGGCTTTTTGATCCAAGTCTTTCAAGAAACTTCGCACATATCTATAATAATTGACACGTTTTTCTAGTGTAAAATATTTTTTGATGAGGTTCTTCTTCAGAAACTTCTGAATCCTGGTAGCCTTGATTTTTTGCAACATCTCTTTCACCTTTCTGCTTGTACTGGAGGCAGATTTATGAAGTGATTTTTTGATCTCTGCATCTTGTTGTTCTTGCAAAATATCTTTCATCTTTCCATCATACACATCTTTGATGAAAGGATGTCTTTTGATCTTTTTTAAATGTATATTTCGTAAGGTATCTTTCGCGACATCTTTTCTCAATGGATTCGAAGTTGATCTAGGCTGAAAGGCTGTCTTCCCCTTCTTAATAAACTTTCCATTCTTCTTTTCCTCATGTTGTTTTTTGAATACCTTACTGTATTGAGATGATTTTGAGGACGAAGACATATGCTTCACAGATGAAAAGTTGGATAATCGCTTCATGGAAGAAATACTAGGGCGCGGCGTAATAATAGGACTTCTACGAGAAGTTGACGAAGACCTCTTTATGATGGCTAAGTTTTGTGTTCCTTTCTTTCGCCTATATATACGCCTGCCTTTTTCTGCCTTGATTTTGATACATCTGCCAGTTTTTGGATTTTTAATTTTGCCCGGAGGACACTTCTTTTCAGGTTTAATATAATGAATTTTTTCTTCATATCTATTGCAGGCTTCGTCCCTTGCCTTCTTTTTATCAGCAAAATATTCCTTCTTGCATTTTTCATTATGAATATTGTTTCTTTTGCACCAAGCCAATGCCTCAAAATATGGATTGGGTTTTACACACTTCCTCTTCGTCTCAGAATAGCTACATGTAGGAGCTTTACAATTGCGCGAGCTATGCATTCGGTTCTAATATATATGAATATTCTTTTACACAGCAAGGCAATAAATAATATGCATTATAAGTAGATTTATGAATACAACTCCTTATGTGTTTATATTAGACCTTGATGGAACCATTATAGGAGATTGCAGTTATCAATGTGATGTCTATAATATCCAAGAAATTATCAAGAATAAATTGATAACAAGTAAACAAACTGTGTCAAACATAAGCAAGCTGCAATTGGGTGCAATAGCAGCAATAGGAAAACATAAGACATTATGTGATAAATCGTTGCACGAATGCTATTCATCATGTTCTAAGCTTATCAGGCCTTTTTTTGGGTCTTTCATAAGCAAAATGCGACAGACATATCCTAATAGCCATTTTTTTGTGTATACAGCATCTGATAAATCTTGGGCCATCAAAGAAATTGCCATCATAGAAAAACAGAATAATCTGAAATTCAATAGGCCGCTATTCACAAGGGAGCATTGTATCATGGATAATTCGGGCAATTTACATAAATCCGTTGCCAAGGTCTTGCCTGCAATATTGAAATCCATCAAAGCTCCAAAGGATTATAACATCAGAGATAAGTTGCTTATCATAGATAACAACCCGACTTTCATAGACTATAAGGAGAACCTTCTGATATGCCCTACATATAACTACATTCAGTTCCAAAATCTATGGGATAATATACCACATGATTATCAAAAGATTGAAGAACTGAAGAAATTTGTCACCAAACTTATAACATCCAAGAAGATTTATGCCAGACATACGAACGCCAATTCGTTAATGCTTGAGAAGATACATAGATGGCTATATAGAAAGTATAAAAGAATTAACAAGTATAATTCGTCATTTGAGAATGATACATTCTGGAAGGATCTGGCAAATCTTATTAGCAGCAATCATGTCAAAATTTATAATAAGAAAATTGTTAGTCTATTGCAAAAGAGTGTTGTTGCAAATCGAAAATAAAGCCTTGCTTCATACAGTATAAGAAATAAATAAGATAAACATCATATATGATATATATCAGTTTTGACATAGGGGTCAAGAATTTGGCAATCTGTATTTTAGAATATACGGATGTTATGAAAATAATAGACTGGCGTATCATCAGTCTTGCAGAAACCAAAAAGGAATTGAAAGGAATTGATGACATTTCTGAACGGATTTTTGCGGAAATGGATAATGTCATTGGGGGTTTAAAAGAATTGTCTATAGATTTTATTGATTATGTCTTGATAGAAAATCAGCCTTCTAATCTGAATGGCATCATGAAGACTATTCAGCATATCATCTACTGCTATTTTAGTCTAGTAAAATATTGGGACAAAACAGTAGGTAATGTTGTTCTTGTCAATGCCTCATTAAAGTGCAAAAATCACGAATATAAGCCTGATATCCCTACTTTATCTTCAGAAGCACAGAAAAATTCCAAGGGTTTCAAGCGTGAAAAATACAAGCAAAATAAAGCAATGAGTATAGCCATTTGCAGGCATTATATTCAAAATGATGAAAAATTAGTAGAAATATTTGACACAAATAAAAAAAAAGACGATTTATGCGATGCATGCCTACAGGCTGTTTCATATATCAGAAGCAAGGCCAAAGATTTGTCTTCTTTGAATACAATTACGAACTCTAAATAATTTTTGTTATGCGTTTTATCCAATTGATAAAAAATGCAAAGTATATATAAGCGTTTAAGTGTCAAAGATAATAGATAACCAATGACGACTTTGAGTTTAAACAATAGAAATGATGATTTGATAGAATTAAATAGAGATAGTTTCAGCAAAAGCCCATTGAATTTCAATATACCCAATAAACAAAATAGGGTCAGTGCTAGCAGTTTCCATAATGATGACCTGTTATTCAACAAAAACAAAGTAAGTTCTGATGTTGTTTCCATGTCGTCGCGGTCATCATCACGTGCAAGCTCTGTAGACGGGGACAGATATGATAAAAAAAAATTTATGAAGAAGATGCACGCCCATAAAGCTTATAAGCATGATTCTGATGAAACTGAAAGCGGTACATCTGATGCATCTAGTGTTGTCTCAAATAGCAAAAAAATAAAATACAATGATAATGCTAGTGTATCAGGCAGTGATAGTAGCAGTGAAAGTGCTGGAGACAGGAGTAGCGGTAGCAGCGGTAGCAGCCGTAGTAGCACTGAAGACAGTTCATATGAATCTGAAGGGACCGAAGACAGTCAGCTCATGAAAGGAAGAATGGATCCCAAGCAGAGAATGATGAATGAAATGAATGAGAAGCGGGAGATCATGTATCAGTTGGATAGGCTGGAATCGAAAGGATACAAAATCCCATTTAAGTTCAATCTAAACTCTGATATTGAAGAGATGCGAACTGAATATCATCGCATAGTGAGAGAAAAAGAAATGGATGCTAGTGTGCGATTTCAGCAGAAGATGCTGATGGCATTTGTTTCAGGTACTGAGTATCTGAATACCAGGTATGACCCATTTGCTATCAAATTAGATGGTTGGTCCGAACAGGTGAGCGAAAATATCAATGATTATGATGATATTTTTGAAGAGCTGCATTACAAGTACAAGTCGTCTGGAAAGAAGATGGCGCCTGAGCTGAGATTATTTATTTCCTTGTCTGGCAGTGCTTTCATGTTCCATCTGACAAGCAGAATGTTTAAGGAACAGCCTCTACCCAATGTTGAGAATGTATTGAAGTCTGACCCAGAATTGATGAAGCATTTCCAGAATGCTGCAGCAAAACAGTATATCATGGGTAATAATGGTATGCCACAGCAAAGCTATCAGCAAAGCTATCAGCCTAAGCAAGATAGTGGCATGGGACTTTTCAATATGGTAAGCAACCTCTTTGGTACTTTGAGTGGACCTTCTATGCCTTCTGTAGAGATGCCTAGACAGAAGCCGGTAGATGATGTGGATAACATTATTAAGAACGTGCATAGCAAGATTTCCATTGACAATATGGATAACAATATTGAGACACTTTCAGTAAGTGACGAAGAAATAACTAGTATTATAGAGGATACCGCGGACATCAAAATCCTCAGAGGTTCTAAGGGTAAAGGCAATGCTAGAACTTTGAATTTGTAATCAGGTCTAAAAAGAGTACATAATCAAGTTCAAAATATAAATTACAAAATCTTTTTGAAAATCTAAAAATAATTTAATTATGTACTCTTTTTATATCCCCTCTTCTTTTTTTGTTTCTTTGGGCCTACAAAAAGATTTCTGAATAAATCCATGATATGATTAGTTTTTACTTTCTTATTCTTCTTTGCTTTAGGTTTAGCAACCTTCTTCTTGTATCCACCTTGTGATAGTACTATTTGTGATGGTGGAAATTTATATGCCTCCCGTATTTTATTCATCAACTCCAATGCATCCTTGTCAGATAACCATGAAACACCTTGTTTGAAAAAATCAAAATCATCTTGTAATGCAGCTGTTCTCATCTTAGTGCCAGACATTCCTTTTACATCTATCAAACCTTCATCTCTTTCTAATGTTTTAAATTCAACATTGGTGTATATGCTAGCATTTAATTTAGCTTTTTCTTGCTCTATAGTACTTAAGTTTGTACTATTATTAATTATCCTGGTAGCCATGTCTTTAAAACTTTTTTCAAATGTGCTTCTATCACTGCCTATAACCATTATTATTTTATCGTATATTCTCCCTAAAGAAGGTACTATTTTCATTATTTCAGAATTACATAGTATATTTTTTTCTGGAAATGTAGGACATAATAATTTTATGTACTGTATTTTTGTATCACAATCTAATGGATTATGTAACTTAATTGATTTAGGTGTTATTTCAGTTTTATCAGATACTAATTGTTGTATATTATTATCCTTTAAATTATTAATTACATCTTTAGATATGTATCCGTTATCATTATAGACTGTAATTCTTTGTCTTTTAGATTTTGGTGATGTTGATGATTTTTCAGGATTTGGTGATGATGATAATGCATTTTTTATTTTCTTTTCAATTACATCTTCAAGCTTTTTTTGAAGATCAATATCCTTATCTTTCTCTTTATCTTTAACTTTAAATTGATCTTTATTATTTGTTGTTGATACATAAATGTATGGTTCAGCATGTATTCCTCCCTGTTTGTTTAATTCTTCACATTCGGCCAAAATTGCATTAAATACTTCAAGATGACCCACTGTAGGTGGCTGAAAGCGACCAAAGGTAAATACAGCAACCTTGTCTCTTGATCTTGGAGAAGCCCTTGGTGATACTGACCTTCTTGCTGAACTAGTCGACCCAGACATATTTTTCTACATATATCGAATATAAAAATAAATATACCTAAAATTTTATCTGCGCTTGGAGAGCTTCTTCAGGTCCTTAGCAGACTTCTTAAGGAACTTGCCAATATCCTTGGCAGACTTAGAAAGCTTCCTGGGTGATTTTCTCAAACTTGAAACAGGATTATAAATACCCTCTCTTACTTGGTCTCTGAAGTTTGGCAGTCTAGCCATGACAGAGAGAATACTCTCAATCAATACTGGTATGATAATTGCAGTAAAAAGGGCTACTATAAATAATATCAACTCAATCATAGTACCTACCATGATAATATCTCTGCTAATACCTTCAGAACACTTGCATTTCTCATTAATTAAAAATCTGACATATTCAAATGTCAAATAAATGTATACAATAAAAATAACATAGAAGACAATAGTTACTACAGCAGCTAATACAGCAATTGTTTCACCAAAATTGTCATATATGTCATTAATAGAGATGAAAGATGAAAGTAATAAGAATACTAGAGATATAATAGTAAATGATTTGATAAAATCCTTATTACTATGTTCGGCACAGGCACAACCAATAGTTTCCAATCTCATTATATATGTCAATATAACAATAAGAAGAATGAATATTAGCAGATTTAATACGAGTCCACCAATGTATCCGATAGTAATTTGTGATTGCATTTCTATTATAAATATTTATTTTTTTTCAAGAATATTCATTATAAGGAACTTCGACGAACTCTCAAATGTGTTTATATCCAGCTCACCTATTTTCCTGAGTATGTCCGAGTTTTTGTGTACTTTTAAAATCTTATATATCTGTTCTAGATATATATCTATAATATATTTATAGATTGCCCCTGTACTTTGGCTGTATCGAATCATCTCCTCGAAAATATTATTCAAGAGTGCATTAACATTCATTTTAAGTTTAACCCAAGTCATATTCAAATTATTGACCTCCTTCTTCCATTTTATGTAATTGCAATACATTTCATATTCATCATTCAACAATAGAAGATTGTTTTCAAGGATATAGTTGGAGGGTTTCCATTCTTCATTTGTGATATAAAGAGACCATAATGCATCCACAGATGTTTGCATAAAATCCTTATTAAACAGATAGATAAGATGAAAATACAAATTACTGTCTGATGTCTTGATATAAGACCAAATAACTTGAAATAACGCATCTTTATTGTCATCCGTTATGATACCTCTAATTTTTTCATAAAGTAATGTTCTGTTCTTATCAGTTAGTTTATTCAAATAACCAGTCAACTGTCGTTTATTCATGTTGTCATCAGTGAAATCCGGTATAATAATATGAAATCTGCTTTTTGCCTTATTACATACCTTGTCTTTCTTGCTGAACTTTTTCTTCTCCCATATCATTTTCGGGTCATAAAATGAATTGAAGCAATTATACGTCTGCTTTATCTGTGATGCTTTTGCCAAGATATTTTCGGGAACATCTTTTACAGTCTTTTGTTTATAAACATCTGTAAATGTAGAGGCGTGGATTTTGGTTATATTATCATCTTGCATTATGCATCTAATAATATATAATATTTTCAGTATTTAGTCTTATATGATAGCAAAAAATGAATATTTAAGAGTTTATCTTGTTATACATAATATATCATGAGTATCAAGGTGTATTCGTCAGGTATTCAAAACGATATTTCTAACAATGCGTCTGAACTATTCATCAATGATATGGAAGGTGTTTACCAAACACATTCTATTTATAGAGGCATTGTAGCAACTAACTTGAATAGAGAAGAAGAGTACAAAGAGCTTCTTGAAAAGAATACACATACTGTTTGTATCATTCATACAGTAGATGATATTGATTATGAGACTCTTGATAGCAGAGTTCTTGTCATGGATTATTTGATATTTAAGGAGTTTGTCAAGAAGGTCCTATATAATAAGGATACATCATATAATTTCATAGGAATAACATATGATATTGACAATGAGATAAAGGATGAATTGATTGCATTCTATAACAATGTATCAAAATACAAATCTGATGTAATTATTATCTAAAATATATAATAGGAAGATGAAGAGACGCGGAAAGGATAACAATTATATTTTATTATTCTTCATGTTTTTACTATTTTGTTTGCTGGTTCTCTTTATGGCAAATAGCAAGACTATTCAAGAGGGATTTGAGAATATGATGGGACAATCATCTGGAGAAAAGCCTTTCACCTTTGAATATTATTATACAGAGACTTGTCCTTATTGTGTAAAATTCAATGAATCTGGTGTATGGGACCAGCTTTCAGCACAAAAATACCACAAGGTACAGCTCAAGAAGCGCATGGTATATGATAAAGATCACAAGCCTGTAAAAGAAAATGTGGATAAAGCAAGTACATTTAATATTAATTCTTTCCCATCATTTGTCATGGTAAGAAATGGAACCAATCAAGTAGTCATGACATATGATGGAGACAGAAGTTTTGCTGATATGAATAAATTTGTCATGAGGTACGAATGAAGGTACGAATGAAGGTACGAATGAAGGTACGAATGAAGGTACGAATGAAGGTACGAATGAAGGTACGAATGAAGGTACGAATGAAGGTACGAAT
>Ga0164293_10003086_pt1 | contig 14192 bp, 13 predicted proteins | sample GEODES118metaG_FD_111487 | JGI IMG/M metagenome (GOLD analysis project Ga0164293, IMG submission 111487) | Eutrophic lake water microbial communities from Lake Mendota, Wisconsin, USA - GEODES118 metaG | ecosystem: Environmental > Aquatic > Freshwater > Lake | place: USA: Lake Mendota...
ATATGGAAATTGCGTAAACGTCTCTCCAGTAACTACTAAATCGGCATAAGGATTTTGATTTAAAAAATTGCTAAGGCTATCTGCATAAATAATTGCATCATAATACGAAATCAAAAACTCTCTCATCACTGATCTGAGTGGAAAACAAAGACCTTTGAAAACAACGTATCTAGGAATAATAAAATGGGTTGTAATTAATGACTTATGGATCAAAATGAAATTTTTGAAAATATTTCTCATTTTTAAAAAGCTAAACAATGGAACTCCTTTTCCATGATGTTTTACAAAAAAACTATGATTGATTCCTTTACTAAAGAAACCGTCGTTATATAAAATTAAAAACTTATTGGAAGCCTCTTGTAAAGGGAAAAATAAATGAGTGTGTGCTAACGAACGAGACAATAAAATAATGTTATATCGTCCAAAGCTAAAATTTTTATCGTATCGGAAAGTGAGATTTGCTAATAAGTATACAAATGGTTTAATACATAATATACAAAATCTTCTTAGAAAAATTCGAATCAGTTGATGACTTCTTGAATGCTTTTTTAATATTTCAAAATTAATTTTATGTTCAACTAAATACTTGACCAGTATTTGTGGAATATAATCATATTTTTTATAGAATAGCATATTATTTACTTCTCCCTCTGATTCATAAAATGGCATATAGTTACATTTCACAAAATCAGTTATTACTACATCTATTTTACCATATTTTTTTTTTGCTCTTTCTAAATGCCATACCCATTTGTAATTATTTCTAATAATATTTAAATAAAAGGTAGAAAAATTCGATGAAAATGCGTCGATACTTAACTTATCAGAAAGCCGTGTCCTAACATAATTCTTGAATAAATTTGCTTCATCTCTTAGTTCACAGCTATCTACATCATAGGGATTTACAATAATTTGTACATCGTCAGGAATTTGTGGCAACTTTTGTTCTACCAAGTATATCGCCTCTGGTTCATAAGATACACCTTGATCAAAAACAAGAATGATTTTCATCGATAATTTTTTTTCATTACCAAATAAAAATTTATATTCAATAATAAAGAAACTATCAACATAGCGCTATTGAAATATAGAGATAGCAATTTTCTTTCAGGTAAAAAATAACTCATTGCCAAGTAAACTAAAACGAGTAAGAAAACCCAAATAGCGAATATTCGAAAATACATAAACTCCTTAGAATTAACGACCATATAAGCATATGGTATTGTCGTAATCAGCAATATAGCTTTTGCTATTAATTGCAGAGTGAAGTGCAAAGTAAAATTAGGATATTTACAAGTGTATGGACTTATCCATGGAATCAAAAAATAATAGATAGACATAATAGTTAAAAGAAACAGGAATATTGCACCAATTGACCGAAGATATAAATCATTTAGCTTAATATCTGCATTGCGAACTAGGGCATAAAATCGAGGCAAAAGCACAAACAATACTGATGTTATTGAAAGTGTAACACCATTAGTAATTGTATCTACTAATTGTACTGAACCTAAATATGCTTTGGGTATTTGAGCCAGGTTCAAGATACTCCTATCGACAGTAGTAAGCGCTATCCCAACAAAATTGATTATCAACATAATTATTCCATCATTCAGAAAGCGAGGAAGGATCCTAATATTACTCAAAAATAGCTGAAGCCTTACTGTATTAGTAGGTAAGAGAACGGATCCTAATATTATTGATACCATTAGCGATGAAAGCCAACACATAAAATACAGCTTAACCGAAAAAGCAAAGAAAAATGTTGAAGACAAAAAAAGAAAGGAAAATAAAAAAGAAAGTAGATTTATACGAAGTAGATTTTCAGTCACCCGGAAAATATTAACAAACGCCTCGTAAACTAGCTTCAGGGCGGAAACTGATGCTGCGTAAAAAAACATTAAAGAACCTGAAAAAATAGCTATGATGAGAATAAAAATAGATGCCAACAAGGTGGCCCAAAACATTAGATTTATTGGAATTAGACCATCTTCGTCATTCTTTCGATTTGCATACCATTTTAATAGCACTTGATTAGCCCCAAATGATGCAAATTGAAGATAAGTAACTGAAACAAAAAAAAATGCAGCAGCTCCGTATTCTTCAGGGCTTACTCTTGCCGCCAGAAGAATTGTTAGAAGTGCCGTAGCACCAAACTCAATGTATTTTAAAAAGGTGTAGAGGCCAATTTGCTTCATATAACTAGATTGAGCCTTTACCGATCAATATATAACCATCAGCGTCATCTGAGCTTTTACCTTGTGCTGTAATTGTGAAATCAGTATAATCACTTTCTGGTACTTGCCAATTAGAATCCGATTCTTTCCCATATGGCAATTGTTTCAATTGCCAGTTAAACTCCTTATCTCTTTCCCAAAATTTAGAATTTCGAAATTGATCAACGATATAAAAAAATGAATTTTCTGTAATACCCAACCACTTAGTAAAAAGTGAAATATTTTCAGGTTTTTTTTGTGTGTAATTATTCACAAGTTCAACTCCTTTCTCTTTTGTCATATGTCCAAGCCTTATCTCCCGAGTTGCATGATCTAGTACTTTGCCGTAACCATGTTTTATCAATTTTATATAATCATGAACATCGCTATAGTTCCAGCAGTCCACATCGTTGTAGGTATCAAAAGTGCGAGTTTGCGGCGCCGTTTCGTAGCCATACTGTAAAATCATGGCTTCGTGTTGGCTGCGGCTATCCCAGCGTATATAGTTATTGAGGTAAATTCCCCGCACCCCTACGTTTTCAATTTCCTGGTCGTCGGGGTATATAAAAGGTCGTACCGTATCCTCGGTTATATTATCAAATTCTTCGTTTATTAAATCTTCGGCTTCATACCCCATAAGGTCATGCTCCTTTCGGTATTTACGTGTCATTTCAACCTCATCAAGGTGCGAATACATGCCTACCTGATCAATGCCCTGGTGGGCGCCCCAGATGATTAACGGGATTTTAAGTTTTACGGCCATTTGCACCGGATATACCGTTTGCCCTGCAATACAATGCCAATAAATACTCCCAAAACGTCGAAGTGTGGCCCGAGTGATTTTTTTAATTTTTTCCGGATTTACAGTCAGGCTCATAATATCACAATCTAGTTTGATTTTGAGGTTTGATAGATTGCGGTATCCCACAGCAGTATTATAATGTTTATTATATGTAACCAATAAGGGGTTTAACCCTAATACATATTTTACCATATGTACAATAAAGTACGAATCACGGGCACCACACACCGGAACAATACAATCGTAGTTTGTACCCGATTGGTTTTTATAACTTGCTACGATAGATTTGAGTTTTTCAAATCGTTTTGACCAATCCAGGGTATTTTTTTCCTCATGTACCCTGCATCCACTGCAAATACCTTCGTCATCTAAAACCAAGAATAAGGGATGTGCATCTGTATATAAGCAACGTTTACAGTATATCATATAATTTCTTTCTCAATTTTTAAATAGAGTAAATGTTCCAAAACGGCATCATCTTTTTTTATAAGCCGACCATAAGCATCTACCTCATTTTGTTTATAGTTCGCTGCTGTTTCGATGCGTATGGCATCCGAGTGTTTTGCAATTTCTTTTTTTGTGATCGTTACACTATGCTCGAAAAAATGGAAAAAATTTCCCGCACAGGCCGCCGACACTTCAGTTGCATTTAATAATTGAATCATGCTTTCGGCATTCCTTGCACCTCCGCAGGCTAAGACCGGTACGGTAACCTGATTGCAAACTTCTGTAAACAACTCAGTATCATAACCTGTATATTTTCCATCGTTGTGAACCGAATTGATCAGCAATTCACCGGCACCGGCCTGAATTGCAGTTTGTAAAACTTGAGCTACCGACTGTGTTGAACGGGTTTTTGTAGTGTAATCCCAAACATACAGGGAATTGTTTTCACGAATTATATCAATAGATGCTACTACACATTGGTCGCCGTAATTTCTGGCTATTTCCGAAATCAATCCCGGGTTAGTTAAAACTGGATTGTTTACACATACTTTATCGGCTCCGCTATGTATAAGTTCGTGCACATCTTCGAGTCGGGTAATACCACCGCCGACTGTTAACGGAACCAAACATTTTTTACTGATTTGTTTTATAAAACCGGGTTGTATAACACGTTGGTTTTTGCGAGCCGTAATATCTGCAACTACAATTTCATCAATACCCCAGGCATTCAAAAATTCTATGGCAATTTCAGCTTTACCCACCGGAAGGTATTTATGGAAGCCGATACTTTGCACTACAATTCCATTGTACACCGGCAATACGGCTATGATTCGTTTCTTAAGCATATTGTTGAATTCCGTTTACAAACGACCTAAATAATTTTAATCCGTTAGTTTGACTTTTTTCGGGATGAAACTGCACTCCGCATATGTTTTCATGTTGTACGGCAGCGGTAATAGATGGGCCATAGTTTACTGTAGCAGCAACATGGTGTTGGGCATCGGGTTTGAAATAAAAACTGTGGTCGAAATAAAAATGCGATTCGTTATGGGCCGTGGTAAACAAGGGCTCGTGTATCACCGGTGAAATAGTATTCCATCCTACATGCGGAACCGGGAATCCGAATTTTTCATCCAGTTTTACAACAGCACCCGGTATCCAGTTTAATCCGGAATGGTGCCCGTTTTCTTCTGAATAGGTAGCCATCATTTGCATACCCACACAAATCCCCAAAATCGGCTTTTGTTTTTCAATCACCAGTTCGTGGAGCAACTCTTGCAAGCCGGAAGACTTTAAATTTGAAATGGCTACTTCGAACGCGCCAACTCCGGGTAAAATAAGGATATCGGCAGAACGGACAATGTCTGAATGCTGTGATATTTTTACCTTATAATCAAGAAACGAAAGGGCATTTGCAACAGAGTGTGTATTGCCCACACCATAATCTACAATACAAATAGTTAAACGACTCATAATCCTAATCCGACTTTAAATTTAGATATATATACTCCTTCCGATTTTCTATCGAACAATGTTTTGTTTACATAGGAATCTACTACTTTCCAAAATTCGGTTTTGCTGATTTCGATATAATTGCAGAATTTTTCAATGATCCATTCCGGACATTTTCCATCAAATTGTTCAACGATTCGAATGCCTTGTTCACGTGACATTCTACCATATCGTATTTCTTCATTGGTATTATCACTTGCTCGACCGAATCCAAATTTTAACCATTTAATCATCATGTTCATGGTAAAAAAATCTTCGTCTAGCATTGAGGTTCCCCAATAATCCGCATCCGTATGTGTTGGCTCTTTAACGTTTAATCCTCTAAGGGCTGAAATATTTCCGTTGGTATAAATTGAAAAATCGGACCAGAAATGGGCAAGGAAAACAATTCGTAAATTGGCTTTCTCCATTTCGGCATCGCTTGGATAGGTATATTGCAATACTTCTTTTTTATCAAGACCTGTATTTAAAATCCAATCGATATTGCCACCGGCTAGGGTATTGCTGTATTTTAAACGATTACCGTCACTTTCTGATTTGCCTTTCATCCCTAAATCACCCAATACCACACCGGCATTTTCGCCCCACCATATCAGGGGAATCTGGTAGGCAATCGCTGCACGGGGTACGCTGCTGAATAAGGCAATTTCAGTGGCTTTGGCCCAGTTGCCGTATTCATAAAAGGCCTTCCGCATTAGTTTTTTCCAAATTTGTGGTGAGCAACTAACGTTCACACAATCAAAGCCGAGTTGAATTAAGTTGCTCAAGTTATCGGCGCCAGTTTGCGACATTTGGTCAGGAGGATAATTGAGCGAAACCAATAAGGGATTCATGCCCAAGTTTTCTTTTACAAATAGGGCTTGACGTGTGCTGTCTTTTCCACCACTTACACCTATGATACAATCGTATCCCGAGTGGTTATTGGCCTTACCGAAAGCGATAACTTCTTTCAATTCTTCATTACGTTCGTCCCAATCGATTTCAGCCGGATTCAAGTAAACGGCACAAGGAGGACATAAACCATCTTCCGTAAATTTGATATTAGGGCGAGTACTTACGTTTAAGCAGTTTTTACAATAAATCATTTGTCTTTATATGTAGTCGCATTTTTTAAATAAGAAATCAAATCCTGGTTATCTCTGTACTTTACAATATTGTTGATATTGATTTGAGCTGCTTCGGGATAACGGTCAAAAAAGCCAATAACTTCATCAAAACTAACACTTCTGTTTTTGATATCCAGTACCGAATAGATCTTACGAAGCAGTTCCAAGTCATTGGGTTCATCGAAAGTTAATCTCCAGTTTTTTATAAATTTTTCCGGAGCCAAAAATTCATTTACTTGAAATAAATTACGGTTATTGGTAAAATAATAAATCAAATATTCGCTATGTAGCGTTTGAGGGAAATAGGTTCTTAATTTTAATAAGGATTCGGCTTTATATATTTCACAAGCAATTCCCAAAGCAGTTTTTGAAGGTGTATATGTTAAGTCTGCACCGGTTTCGATATGCGATTGAATTAACAATTCGGCCAGTTCTGCAGAAACCAACGGGCAATCACCCGTTACACGAATGATATAATCAGGTTTATTCTTTTCAATGTATGGAATTATACGTGCTAAAACATCTTCCTCAGATCCCTTTACTACCTCTATATTGCCATCCAGATTACACCGTAGGAGTGGTTCGTCTATGGCTTCAGTGGAAGTGGCCAAAATTACCTTGTCAACTCCTTTGATAGATTGAGCATTGATTAACGTACGTTCGATTGCTGTAATACCATGAATGTCAGATATCCCTTTATTCGGATAACGAGTTGATTTTAACCTGGAGGGAACAAATACTACAATCATTATAAGAGTCCGTTTGAAATACCTCCGTCAATTTGCAGTGTGGTACCTGTAATACCGGAAGCAGAAGAGGAACATAAATAAGCTACAAAACTTCCAAGCTCATCGGGTCGCTGGTACCTTCCCAGCGGTAATTTTATTACATTTTCAGCTTCAATTTCTTCGGGAGATTTATCCGCTGCAAGTGCAGCATTTTGTATTAATTCTTTAGCTCTGTCGGTTTTAAAGGCTCCCGGACATACATTATTGATGGTGATATGCGATTGAATCAATTCCTTGGAGATGGACTTTGCAAATGCAACAACACCTGCACGGAACACATTGGATAAAATCAACGTTTCGGCTGGTTCTTTTACGGATAATGAAGTGATATTAATAATTCGCCCCCAACCTTGTTTTTTCATATATGGAACCACTGCTTTTGTTAACCTTATGTTATACATAAGGACACTTTGAAAAGCAGCTTCGTATTCTTCATCGTTCAAAGTATCGTATTTCCCTGACTTTGGACCACCACTGTTATTTATTAAAATATCAATACGGCCAAATTTTTCAATTGCCTGTTGTACCATTTTATCATTGGCTTGTTTATCGGCCATGTCGGCTGCAATTGTGAGTACTTCCACATTATAGGGCTCTAGTTTTGAAGCAGCCAGCTTGAGCGATTCCGCATTGCGTGCTATCAAAATAATATGCGCACCATTTTTAGCCAAGGCTTCAGCGCATCCAAATCCTAATCCTTTGCTTGCTCCTCCGATAAGTGCAACCTTACCCTTTAATTCTTTTTCCATTATTATTTCGAAATCATTGTTTGATCTAGTAACCTATCAGCAGGTATATGCTGCGTTGACGTTTTTCCCAGAACGGTGTGAATAGATGAAGGAGGTATACCTGTTCCGGGTCGTTTAAATCCCAGGTTATCCATTGTAAATAAGTCGCCCTGTTGTATGGCTTTTGTAGAAACAATACTTCGACGCATTACACTCCGGTCGAGATCTTCACCCTTAGCCAGTTCTTTATTTGTTACTCGAATACTACTGTACACTTTTCGGGCAAGCGTTATAGCCTCTTTCATTTGCTCGGGATTTAAACAAATCTGATGATCGGGCCCCTTGATGATATGGCTAAGGTTAAGATGTTTGGTTACAATTTGTGCTCCTGCAGCAACGGCAATAGCAGGAGTGTACATGTCGGGAGTATGGTCAATAAATCCTGTTGTATGTTGGTATTGATGTTGAATACGCTGCATAACTCCCAACGCGGTATCTTCTAAATTTACAAATTCATGCCCACTGGCCATTGTATGTTGGCCTTGTAGAAAGGCAAAACAGGCATTTGGGTCTTGCTGCACAATGCGATCGTATACCCACTGTATCTCAGATATGGTGGCCAATGGCATACTTACAAAAAACGGTTTTCTAGTTTTTACCACTTCATCAATAATACTTAGATTGTTGATATCGGAAGCATTAATATTAAAAGCGTCGGCACCATACGCAGCCATTTTACTCACCAGTCTATAACTCAAGCAGGTTGCTACAAAATGCAAGTGGTTTTGGTGTGCGGTTGTAACCATTTGTTGCAACTGTTCGTCCGAAAATTCACGGGTTTTATAAATTGCATATCCTGGTTCGGACCGGATATAAAAATCATCAGCATAGGCAAGTTGAAATTCAATCGCATCAGCTCCGGTCAACGCTGTCATTTCAATCATTTGAATAGCCTTATCGTAATTGCCTAAATTAAATTGAGCTTCTTCTACAACAAAGTACAATTCTTCTTCAGTATTTTTATCTTGAATAACCATGTATTGTTTTTAATTTATTTCAATATCTTCTAACGACAATCGGTCGCCATACGTAAGCTTTTTCTTTACTTTTTTTCCTAAGACTGAACTATAATACTTAGGATGTAAGCCAAATCCCGGTCTTATACTACGAATATTTTTTTCGGTTAGTAGTTCTCCTTGTTCAATGGTGTCTGTTACATATAATGATCTAGAAAAATCTTTTCCTTTGAATTGTTTTTCAGTTAACGTATAATCAACGACCCCAATAGCACTTTCTGCTTCACGAACAGCTTTTACCATGGCGGTAAACTCTTCTTCATTCATTGAAAAAGTAGCATCTGGACCACCAATTGACCTATCTAAAATAAAATGTTTTTCAATAATTTTTGCCCCAAAACAAACAGCAACAATAGGAACAGTTGCACCCAAAGTATGATCAGACAGACCACTTATTACATTATATCGCTCAGCTAAATCTTTAACCATAACCATATTTGCCTCATTTATTGGAGCAGGGTAGCTAGATGTACATTTTAATAAAGCGATATCGTTATTGCCCATTCTTCTACATGCATCTAAAGCTAACTCGATGTCTGTAGTTTCTGCTATTCCTGTAGAAATAATAACTGGTTTACCTTTAGAAGCAACATACTCAATTAATGGAATATCTGTTATTTCAAAAGAAGCAATTTTATATGCAGGTACATCCAACTCTTCCAAAAAATCTACAGCTGTTTTATCGAATGGAGACGAAAAACAAACTAATCCTTCTTCTTCAGCAACCTTAAAAAGTGCTTCGTGCCATTCCCATGGAGTATATGCCTCTTGATATAATTGGTAATAATTCTTACCATCCCAAATTGATCCTGATTTAATTAAAAAATCATCTTTATCTGAATCTATTGTTAATGTATCAGCTGTGTAAGTTTGAAGTTTAATACAATTAGCCCCTGCTCTTTTAGCAGCTCGTATTGTTTCCATAGCAGTTGATAAATTACCATTATGATTAGCCGAAAGCTCAGCTATAATAAATACTGAACTATTATTACTTATTTCAATTGACCCAATTTTCATATTTTTTCAAATTTAGTATTAACAATAAAATTATTGATAGAATTTCTTAACTTACTAATTTTAACGAGTCCGTTAGGTGTTTTAACTCTAATTGGATCTTTCGAAACAATTGTACCGTTTGGAATGTTAAAATCAAATCCATTATCGTCTAATTCTATCCAATCAATTATTACCTTATAATTCAAATAATAAGTAAACGCTCCAGGATAGGGAAAGGATTGTGCTCTAACCCAATTATATATTCTTTCTCGCTGCCACTCCCAATCAATAAGACCATCATCCGGAGTTCTTTTCCCAAAATATGTGGCTTTTGAATTATCTTGTGGAACTGTAACTAATTGATTAGTTGTTATCTTATTAAACACACTTTTAACTAAAGAATAATATTTATGCTCATATTTTTTTAATATAGAAGCTCCAGTATCATTATCCTCAATAATAATTTGAAATTGTTCAATGATTTCACCTGTATCACATCCGACATCAATTAAATGAGCCGTAATTCCAGTTAACTTTTCATTGTTTATTATTGACCAAACATGAGGTGTCCTACCTCGATATTTAGGTAATAATGAGCCGTGTATATTAAAAGCTAGAATTTTAGGGATTTGGATAAGATTTTGTTGAATTAAAAAAATATAATTTATTGAAATTAAAACATCACATGAAATTCTAGATAGAAATTCATCTGAATTACCATCTCTAGGATTTCCAACAAAAATTGGTATATTAGACGTATCACAGAAAAATCGAATTGATGATGAAGCTCGATCTGTCATAACAAATGATAGTTGATATGATTTCGAGATTTTCCTCAATATACTATAACCTAATTTTCCAGAAGCTAATACTCCAATTTTCATTTTTTAATCTTTGAATAAATAACTACGTCTATAAAACTGCTCTGAAAAAAACAATGTTCAGTAAGAACTGCTTCTTTTATATACTCTGCAGCCTCTAATGCTCTGTATAAATGTGGCCTTATATCAAACGCATAAATAAAAACTTTGTGTAAATCCAGTTGCTCAAATGCTAATTGTTCTATTAACCCTAAATAAGTTATCCAATGTAATTGAAAATAGTCCTTCTCTAAAGCAGTTTCAATTATAAAGGAAATCTCTGCATTTTTATCAATCCAATTGATGTGTACTAAACCTCCATATCCTATACACTTTTGATTTTCCAAATAAGAAAATAAGATTTGACCAGGTTTTTCTTCACTAAAAAGTGGTTCTACAATATTCTTGAAATATCTCTCTTGATCCTCAATTGTTAATGGCTTATTCTGTCTTAAATGATAAATTTGTTCATTACGCCAATTCATAATATCTAATCGATCTTGAAATCGAATAGGCACAATACTATAAATATCTTTTGTGAAAATTTGTTTATTCAATATTTTATAGACACTCATTTTAAATTCTACTAATTTCCTATTTCAGTTTCGATTTCAAATAAATTATCAACTTAGAATTTATCAAAAAATATTTACTATTATTTTAATTATAAATGTGTAAAATTAGCCATTATAGAATGATCTAATCTTATTAATAACAAAAAATTGTTCTTCATAAGTTAGAGTAGGATAAATTGGCAAACTAATACATTTCTTATAATATTTTTCGGAATTTGGCATATCACCTTCTTTCCAGCCAAACTGCTTATAATAAGGCATTAAATGACAGGGAATGTAATGAATTTGAGCGAAAATATTATGCTTTCTAAGATAATTATACAGCCCTAATCTATCTTCTACTTCTATGATATACAAATGATACGCATGACCTGCTACTACACCTGATTGCCCTTTTATAAAAGATAATTCATTAAATGCATTAGCATAATTTGATGCAATAGCTCTTCTCTTTTCCAATCCATCATTGGCTCGTTGCAATTGACTAGATCCCAAAGCTGCCTGAAAATCGGTAATTCGATAATTAAACCCTAAGGTTTGCATTTCCATATACCATCCTGGATATTGATTAAAATGTTCACTTTGACCGCAAGCAAACTCTAGAGAATTAGAATATTCTGTTTCATTCTTAGTTATACCATGCGTACGAAGTGCTAGTAATTTGTGATATAAATCTGTATCATTAGTAGTCACCATACCTCCTTCCCCACAAGCAATATGCTTTACTGGATGAAAAGAAAAAATTGCCAAATTTGCAAAATTGCTATTCCCGCATCTTTGTTTGTTTTTATTCGCATCCACAAAATAACCCCCAGGCGCGTGACAAGCATCTTCAATAATCCATAAATTGTAGTCGTCAGCTAATTTTCTGAATGCCTCTAAATCAACTGCTCTCCCTGCAAAGTCTACAGGTATTATTCCTTTATAAGTTCCTTTAGGTACACTCTCCAATAATGTTTTAACTTTTTCAATATCTAAAAGATAAGTTGATGGATCAATATCTGAAAAAACAACTTCACCTCCACAATAGCGAATACAATTAGCCGATGCTGCAAAGGTGATAGGTGTAGTAATGACTTTATCGCCTTCTTCAACTCCTAAAGCCAAAGTACATAAGTGTAATGCTGCCGTACCATTAGCTACTGCAACAGCATATTTACTACCAACATATTTTGCAAATTGATCCTCGAAATCTTTAATTCTAGGACCCTGAGTAAGGTAATCGGACTGCAAAGCTGCAATGACTGCATCAATATCTTTTTGTGTAATATTTTGTTTTCCGTAATGAATTATTGTGTTATTCATTTATTCAAAATTTGAATCTACATGTTTCTTAATAAGCGTTCTTAAACTCTCAATAGTCTCCCATTCAGTATTAGTTCCAGAATCATAGTTGAACCCCTCTGGAACCTTTTTAGCTCCAAATGAGGTGATAAAATCATTTATTTGAAAATTAGGAACTGAAGGAAGAATAGTGTAATATTTACCTAAATCATAGGTATAAAAAGAATCAGAGGCGGTAATCATTTCTTCATGTATTTTCTCTCCTGGTCTAATACCTACAATTTCAACTTTGGTATCTGGAGCAATGGCTTTCGCTACATCAAGAATTCTATAGGAAGGTATTTTTGGAATAAATATTTCCCCGCCCCAAGCATGTTCAAGTGCATGCATTACCATATCTACACCTCCTTGTAAAGAAATATTAAAACGGGTCATAGCAGCATCAGTTATTGGCAATTTCCCTTCGCTTTTTTTCTTAATGAAAAAGGGGATAACAGAGCCATTGGACCCCATAACATTTCCATATCGCACTACCGAAAATTTAATAGGATTAACTCCTTTAATATTGTTAGCTGCTACAAATAGCTTGTCTGAAGTTAATTTAGTAGCTCCATATAAATTAATGGGTGCGCAAGCTTTATCAGTTGATAGTGCTACAACATTAGATACACTAGTTTGTAGTGCAGCATGAATTATATTTTGCGCTCCACCAATATTGGTTTTGATACATTCATCAGGATTATATTCCGCTAAATGCACGTGTTTCATTGCTGCAGCATGAATTACGATATCTACTCCTTGAAAAGCTCTGATTAATCGTTGTTCATCTCTAACATCTCCTAAGAAAAAACGGATTTGTGGATATTGATTCAAAGGAAATTCCTGAGCCATTTGAAATTGTTTTTGTTCATCCCTGGAAAAGATGATCAACTTTTTAATATCAGAATGGTGCTTGAAAATATGAAAAGTAAGCGCTTTTCCTAAAGAACCTGTACCTCCTGTTATTAATATAGTTTTATTTTTTAGCATAATTTTATATTTTATTTTTATTATAGTCTTGAATCTACAATTTCACGGTCTAAGAAAGCTTTTGTATCAAATATTACAGATGAATTTGATGATTTGAGCTGATTTAAGTTGAGTCCTAAAAATTCTTTATGAGAAACAGCTAAAATAATTCCATCATAGGTTTTGGTTATTTTATCAATTAATGTTATGCAATATTCATCTACAACTTCATTTCCATCTGCATGTGGATCAAATACATCAACATTGATGTTAAATTGTTGTAATTCCTTTACGATATCTATCACTTTTGAGTTACGAATATCTGGACAATCCTCTTTAAATGTAATGCCCAAAACCAATACATTTGAATTTGAAATCACATGGTTTTTAGCTATCAAGAGTTTTACTAATTTATTGGCTACGAATATACCCATATTGTCATTTACCCTTCTCCCAGATAAAATAACTTGTGGGTGGTAGCCCAAGCTTTCGGCTTTGTGTGCAAGGTAATAAGGGTCTACACCTATGCAATGCCCACCAACTAGACCTGGCTTGTACTTTAAAAAATTCCATTTGGTCCCTGCTGCGTCCAAAACATCATTGGTATCAATTCCCATCCGATCAAAAATTAACGCCAATTCATTAACAAATGAAATATTCACATCCCGTTGTGCATTTTCTATGGCTTTAGATGCCTCAGCAACTTTAAGGCTCGGGGCTTTATGGGTTCCAGCATCAATAATACTTTTATATAGTTCATCAACAACATCTGCAATTTCTGGAGTTGAGCCAGA
>Ga0164293_10003087_pt1 | contig 14188 bp, 2 predicted proteins | sample GEODES118metaG_FD_111487 | JGI IMG/M metagenome (GOLD analysis project Ga0164293, IMG submission 111487) | Eutrophic lake water microbial communities from Lake Mendota, Wisconsin, USA - GEODES118 metaG | ecosystem: Environmental > Aquatic > Freshwater > Lake | place: USA: Lake Mendota, Wisconsin...
AGGTAAAGCTGGCATTTGGTTTCGCATTCACCACAATGGTTTGCGTACGAACCGCCACACAGTTTCCGGTAGAAGTAAATGTATATGTTATAGTGTGTGTTCCGGCGCCGGCAACTGCAGGGTTAAACAGACCGGCCGCATTCACACCGGGACCGCTGTAAACACCTGTTCCGCTCACGCCATTGGTTACCGTTGCAGTGGCAACTGATAAAGGTGCTGCACTTTGACAAATTGCCGCTAAAGCTGGATAAGCCAATGCAGGTGTAACACTGAACGTTGCATTCACCACCGTATCGTCCACACAACCATTGAGGTTGGTAACGGTTAGGGTTACATCATAATTGCCAGTGTTGCTATAGTTATGCGGCGGACTGGCTAAAGTTGAAGTGTTGTTGGCACCTGAAGCCGGATCATCAAAATTCCAGGAATAGGTTTGTCCTGCTGATACTGAACCATTGTAAGTAAACTGCACCAATCCGGTGGTAGGCAAACATGCCACACTAGGGAAAGTAAAGCTGGCGTTTGGTTTAGGATATACCAAAATCGTTTGAGTGATGGTTGATACACAGTTTCCGGTTCCGGTAAAGGTATAGGTGATGACATGACTGCCTGCACCTGCGATTGATGGACTGAAGAGCCCTGCAGGAGTTACGCCCGGGCCGCTGTATACACCGGTACCGGTAGCGCCGTTGGTAACAGTAGCTGAAGCAACAGAAACAGTGCCTGTTAAACTCTGGCAAACCGGAGCTAAGGCCGGATAAGCAAGCGCCGGAGTAACATTGAACGTATTATTAACAATAGAATCTTTGGTACAACCATTAGCCGTAACCGATAGCGTGATGGTATATGGCCCTGTGGTATAATTGTGAGAAGGGTTTGCAAGGGTTGAACTGTTCAATGCACCACTGGCCGGGTCGCCGAAATTCCAGAGATAGGTTTGTCCCGGTAAGGCAGTGCCGCTATAAGAGAAGCTCACATTTCCGGATGGAGGCAAGCAGGCTGCAACCGGAATCGTGAAGGCTGCATCCGGGGTAGGCTTCACTGTTATGGTTTGGGAAACAGAATCCCTGCAATTGGCGGTTGTAGTATATACATACCAGATCGTGTGTAACCCGGCTCCGGCAATAGAGGGGCTAAACAGGCCTGCAGGATTAGTTCCAGGGCCATGATAAACCCCGGTTCCCGGAACCGCATTGGTAACAGAAGCCGTAGCTACAGAAACCGTGCCTGCTAAGTTTTGACAAACCGTAGGCAATGCGGGATAACTGAACAGCGGTGCCAGGTTAAACGTGGCATTTACCGTGGTATCGTTCGAACATCCGTTTACGGTAGTTGCCTGATAAGTGATGGTATAATTGCCAAATCCCGGATAAGTATGAGTCGGGTTTGCTAAAGTTGAGGTATTGGCAGCACCTGAAGCCGGATCGCCAAAATTCCAGAGGTGACCATTTACGGCCTGGCCATCCGGCGTGTAAGCGGTACTGTTAAATTGTACGATACCGTTGGCAGGCAAACAACCTGTTGGATAAGTAAATGTGGTATAAGGTGGATAGTATACCGTAACCACCTGTGGTACCGTATCGCCTACGCATGCGCCCCCTAAACCAGCCACATGATTCACCGTATAGCTGCCCGGACTCGTGTACGTGTGCGTAACCGGGTTTCCGTTATTGATGATGGTTCCATCGCCAAAATCCCAGTACGAAACACTGATGGGTGTGGAGCCGGTATAAGTGCTGTTATCCGTAAACGTTACTGAAGAGCCTACACATAGTGCCGTAGGGCTAGTAGTGAAGGCTACTACAGGTGCTGCGGATACGCCCACATTGATGGTAGTATCTGAAATACAACCTTCGGCGGTTACCAAACTCAAATTGACCGGCACATTACCCGTTGTGGTGAATAATTGGTTGGTATTTTGCGTGCTTGCCGTTACGCTACCCGGGAAGGTCCATAGCCATTGATTGATATTGTATCCATTGGCAGATGCGGAAGGCCCGGTAAAACGTACTGTATCTAGTACACAACCGGTATGGGTAAAAGTAAAGTTTGGAGTTGGGCGGCGACGCACTTCAATAATATAGTATAACTCTTCTGTATTGTTACAATTTTCAATACTAGGGTGGGTCGCTAAAATTGGAACTCTGTAATATCCAGTATCCGCAAAGGTATATGCTCCAATCAAGTTGTATTTCAAATATGAAATGCCATTTACAATCTGTGTTCCTGCTGGTGTAGGTGTATTATCTACTACATCTACATTTGGAGTAATTCCTCCTCCTACCTGACTTATTTTCCAAACCAACCTAGATGGTGCTGTAGGATACCCTAACAATACAGATAATTTCAAAGGAGAACTGGTACAAGCGAAAGGATGTGTAATAGTAGTTGTACTAGAATCACTTATGTTAAAAATTGCACCTACCGCACTTAGATTGTTAATTAAAGTACCTGCATTGTAACCATAACTCTCTACATTCCCCAAGCCATAGGTGATGGCTGTGAAGGCAGAATCACTTTGAGCTCTGCCCTGAGCCTGAGCTGAAGTCCAGCGTTTTATCACAACAGTATATCCCGGTAAATTAGGATGAGCGTAGGTATGATTGAAAGTAGAAGAACCATCAATCGTTAAGGAGCTTACACCTGCTGTCGGAATGATCAGTGTTAGATAATTTACATTGATTTGTTCCTGATTATTTCTAAAAAAACCTATTTTCTTAATACCCTGTTCTATAGGACTTAAATACATCATTTCAGGATCCCCTACGCCGCCACCACCTAAGCAACCTCCACCACCGGTCATGAACTGTGCAACCATCACGGGTTTGTCTGATTGAATATAATCAGCTGTACTACTTTCATAAGTATAATAAGAGTTATTAATTAAGTTAGCCAGTGGTATAATTACACCGTTTCTTTTAACAACAGTTGTAGGATCCTTAACAGCAATTTTATAAGTATTAGTCATGAAAGTAGAAGCAGTTACAGAATTAGATGTAGGCGCTGTCAAATACCTTTTACCCCAAGCCTGAAAAGGGAAACATTGCTGATTATCGTTATCACCACCTCCACTGCCGCAAGCAGCAGGATTGGAGGTACGGCTACTTCCTGCAAAAACCGCAATTTGATTACAAGCTCCTGCTGAGTTAGCTATAGATTTGACTGTTGTGCCAGACAAATCAGGCTTTGCAGAACCTGCTTCTGGACCAGCCATCAATTGATAAATCTGGCCCCTGTTTAACGTTACCGTAAATGGCACATTTGCGGGCTTAAATGATCTTGTAACAGCTGTGGGTGTGATTTCAACTACCGTATTATCCTCCTTGGCAATCACATATACCCAGGAAAAACAGTTGTTTGCATAAGATTGCTTACTGTTTAAGGTTACGTAACTATATCCCCAGGTTTCAACAGGCATGAGCATGGTAGCTCCTGATGATGCACTGCCATATATATGTGCGTAGGCAACAACAGGTACATTACTGGTGATATGTATCCCTTTATTGGAAAATATGCCTTCACCACCACAAGGAGTACCTGCAGGAACAAAAGAACAGGGTAAGGATATCAAACGGGCATCTGAACTGCCAGATTTTGGGATGAGATCAGAAACAATAACAGAATTTGCATTTACCAGATAATTGCGAACCCAGGAAGTGCCCTCCACTTTAATGGTAACATTAGCTTGCTGTTCTGCGCTAATATAAATCACCATTTCCTGACTATTGCTTTGGCCAACTTCCATGAACTGGTGATGCCCATAACCAACCCAGAAATCTACACCCCTGTTGGATAAATTTTGGGCAATACCTTTCATTCCAAAGAACAAAAAAGTAATCACCAGTAATCGTTTGATATGGTTCTTTATAATCATGCTTATTAATTATTAAAGAGTATTACCTCACCAAATTAATCGACCCTTTCCGCACTTCCTTCTTACCATCATTCAAAATCAATTCGCACACATACATATACACACCGCTGGGTTGTGATTTACCCTTGTATTTACCATCCCATCCGGTTGCCTGGTTATTGCTTTCAAATATCTTTTCTCCCCATTGATTAAATATCAGGAAGCGCATTTCTTTTATCGTATAACCATATACCAATAAGATATCATTCAACCCGTCTCCATTCGGAGAGAAAGCATTCGGGATGTATATCTGGCCCGGTAATGTTTTGGCTTCTACTGCTGCGGATACCGACTGCTGGCAACTCACGGCACCGGTTGCACGAACAATCAGTGAAACGGTTTGCAATGGATTCAAACCGGTAACCGTATGGGTTAATCCGGTTGGTCCCGATGAAGGGATAATCCAATTTGTGCCGGCATCGGTAGATACTTCATAAGTAAGTGCTCCCGGAACAGCCAGCCAGCTGAACTTGATCCGGTCTACACCAATGGAATCAACCACCGCTACCGGTATGGGTAAGTTAGGAAGGATGTTCGCCACTACCCTTTTCCTTTCACTGATACAGCCTGCAGCATTGGTAGCGCCCACAAAATATTCCACAAAGCCGGTTACGTTAGGCACTGTAAATGATGGACCAGTAAATACCGGAGTACCACCGGTAAGGGTTGTAAACCAGTCGTAAGTAGTTGTAGCATCCGGATTGAGCACATCAAAAGTAACCGGGTTATTTCCGCAAACCACTACTGAATCTGCCACTACATCCACCGGAGGTAATGCATTCACCACAATAGGTTTCGTGGTATCTGCCAGGCAACCATCGAGCGCCACCAAACTCAGGGTGACATTATAGGTTCCCGGCGTGTTATAAGTTACCGTAGTATTCTGCCCGGTTGCTGTTGTGGTATTTCCAAAATCCCAGTTCCAGGTATTGATACCCACACCATTTGATGTTGTTCCGATACCGTTAAGGATAACAGGAGCTCCGATACATCCGCTGAATATGGCACTGAAGTCGGCAACCGGCGCATCAATAACGGTAACGGATAGGGTAACTTCCAGTTTGTTTTCACATCCTTCAATCGATACCGTGTCTTTTACAATGATCGGCACAATGAACTGACCTGCCTGTGAGAAGGTATAATCGGCCGGTACGTTATATCTGTAATACCAGCGCCCATTGATAAATGAGGAGTCGAGTGGAACCGGGTTTATTTGTGTAACATCGGCATTCGGATTTAAGGTAGCGATATTGCTAAACTGCCAGGTAAGCACCTGAGGTTTGGCAGTGATGAGGATACTGAACCGGAATGGTGCACCTACGCAAGTATATTCTGAAGTGCCACCGGAACCCAACGTATTGGTAATATTCGGACGGGCGTTGAGGTTCTTAACCAAAGTACCTGCATTGTAGCCATAACTTTCCACACTACCCAATCCATAAGTGATGGCAGTAAAAGCAGAATCACTCAATACGATATGCTGGCTGGCAGCGCCCCCAAAATTCTGACGTACACAAGAGTAGCCTGGTAAGTTGGGATGAACAAACACATCGGTAAAAGTAGTATTGCCATCAATAGACAAAGTAGCTAAGCCTGCAGTCGGAATAATGACATTCACATAATTCTGGGTGATGGCACTTTCATTGGTATTGTAGAAAACGGCCTCTTTAATTCCCTGTTCGATAGGGCTGATATAGATCATTTCAGGATCACCCAAACCAGATGCCGAAACTCCCGGGCATTGGTTAGCAGAAGTGGATACCATGAATTGAGCCACCAAAACCGGTTTGTTGGCTTCAATGTACAGAGAACCATTTGGCCCATTACCCGCAGTAGTAGATACTTCATAAAAATTACCAGGCAAACTCAAGGTAGTTTGTACTACACCATTAACCGTAACCACCGTGGTTGGGTCTTTCACCATGATACGGAAAATGTTAGAATTGTACTGGGTATTACTTGTAGAACTTGCTGTGGCAAAAGCCAGGTATTTTTTACCCCATGCCTGTGAGGGGAATACCTGCTGAATCAGGTTATCACCATTACTGGTGTAACAGATGGCTGTTCTGCTACTTCCTGAGAATACGGCAATCGGATAACATTTGCCTGAGGCATTAGCAATAGATTTAATGGTGCTGCCCGATAAGTCGGAACCCGCGCCTGTTCCATCAATGGTGCCCATCACATTGTACACCTGGCCTTTCATCAGGTACTGCGTAAACGGCACACCTGCAGGGCGTCCGCCTTTAGTAACAACAGTTGGAGTAATTTCCACAAGCGTACTATCCCGATCGGAGATAACCGCAAACCAGGAATAAGAACCTGCTCCACCAACAGGATAGAATTGTTTAGAGTTTAAAGAAAGGTATTCATATCCATACACGCCCACGGGTAATAACAGGGAAGCACCTGAAGTGGCTCCATCGTAAATATGCGCATAGGCAACAATCGGCACATCGGAAGTGATGCTGATTCCTCGGTCGAATAAGCCTTCATCGGTAATCCTGGCATCTACCAAACCGAATTTAGGCATGATATCACTCACCCTAACGGTGTTTGCAGCAATCGCATAATCTCTGCGCCAGTTGGTGCCGTTAACCCTTACCGTTACATTGGCGGAATCCTGTGCACTGAGGTAAAGCCACATATCCTGACCATTGGTATTGAAACTATAATGGTGTCCGTAAGGCACCCAGAAACGTGTACCCCTGTTTGAGGTATCGATTACTGTAATATAAGGAGGCAAAGGATTGATGGTTGGGTCGCCGGCTATACCCGTGTAACGATCGATATGTACCAACCCGGTATCGGTGATTACATTATCATCTACATTCAGTGTACTAACGGTACTTACTTCCCAAACATTGGCAACATTGGTTTTACCCATCCTGATTTCAGGTTCGGTTGGGATAAAGCCTCTCCAGGGATCGATATACGTTTGTTCTAATTTATATTTATAGGCTCCCTGTGCAGGTACTTCCAGTTGAGTATAAAAATACATGGACAATTGTCCGGCACTCAAACCTGTTGGCAATACGCCGGAATAACGACGTAAACCAATCGAAGCCGGAACAGGAGCCGTTGCATCGTAAGTGATTTTTGCCACTACATCAGTACCATAAGTAAAGGTTTGAGTAATACCCGGTGCGGGTGCTGCAGGATTTGCTACAAGTAAAGTAGGCAATGAAGTAGGTAAGAATTCATAAGCCCCCATATCAGGCACACCGGTAGTGAAAGTGGTTGGCCTTGGGTTGTTATTGAAATCGTAATCGTTACCAGCGATTTGTGTTCCCCTGCCATGAATAGCCCAAACTTCCGGACTAGCCAGGTTCGGTTCCAGATTAGTTACACTGGTGAATTCTGGTTTGATGGAGATGGAATTTAAATCCCAGTTGCTGGTATTGATCCAATCTTGCAGGGTAGCATAATTAACCGTTCCAAACTGCATCAGTGCAGTGCCGGTAGTATAAAAAGTATTGTAATTGCTGAAAATGAAATTCAGATTGGTGACCTGCATGGCCCTTCCTCCACCTTCATGAGAGAATATATTGTTCTGAATATTTACAGAAGGTAAGGTACCACTGCTTTGCGCAAAATAAGCCGCTGCATTATTGGTAGTTCCGGGTGAAGTGTTGAGTACAGAGTTGTTTTGAAAACGTACACCACCTCCTCCGGTTAGGTAAGTACCATATGATGTAGTTCCGGAAGAATTAATACTGATTACATTATTCACCGTATTGTTAGATGTGCTTGCAGTTTGGTACAAACCGTATAAAATCCCTGTGTTTCCGGTAAGCCCCAAAATTGTATTGCCAGCAATTATTCCGCGATTGGCATCTCTACCATCGCACCCTGTAAAGAAAATTCCATAACTAGTGGTAGCAGTTACACCGTTGATATTTACTTTATTGGCAGTATATTGAAATGCGGAATCACTACTGGTGCTATAGATGCCATAATTGGTTGCAGCACGTGGGCCGGTTACCGCTACTTCATTTTTTGAAACTTTGATTCTTCCGTTATTACCCACATAAATACCATATTGGAAAGATTGGGTTACCACATTGCTATCAATCACATGGTTGTAAGTAAGGTTGGTTGTTCCGGTACCTGCCCAGTAGATACCTGCTGAACCACCAGTGATTCGGTTATTTTTAATCACGTTGTTACTACCTCTTAATGAATTAGCATACACACCGGCTAACACATTGGTTGTAGCTGTAGAAAGCGGCGCATTGATATTACAATTGAGGATACTATCGAATGAAGCCAGGCTGGCCAGTTCGATAGCACGACCATTAGCGCTATTAATGGCAGTGATGGTCATGTCTTTATAGGTGATGTACCTGGCACTGTCTAGTTTCAATACATAATTATTCGCTGCGACAGTTGCATCGTAAGTGAGCGTAACTGAAGCTGGATTGCCGTTTGCACTTCTAAAAGTAACCCGGCTGTTGGGGCCCGTTCCTGCTACATTACGCATCCGAACCTGTTCGGTATAAGTACCCGGTGCTACATCAAAAGTTACAAACCCGGTGATACCGCAATCGAGTGCAGCAACTGCTGAAACAAAATTCTGGAAGTTGGGCAATGTTGCTGGCAATGCAGGATTGATGGTGTAAAAGCCAGATAAGAAAGCAGGGTTCACATTTACCAATGCTGGAGTTGAAGGAGTACTGTTTCCGCTACAAGTTACCAAACAACGATAATACAAAGTGGTGCTGGCAAAAATGGTAGTATCCGGGAATAAACGAACACCTCCTAAAGGAGACCATGGCCCGGCAAGTGTGGTTGCAAACTCCCATTGATAGGTTTGTCCGCCACCAAAAATATAATTTGTTAGCGTAAGATCGATTTCAGTACCTAAACAGATCCCAGAGTTGGGATTGGCAACAGCATCACCACCTGCAGGAGGTGTGGTACATGGTGGAACGTCAAATTCATAAGCACCGATATCCGGTGTGGTGGCACTGCGAACTGCATTTAAGATATCATCGGTGATACCTACCGGAGTACCCAGGTTATCAATAGCCGGGTAGAGCGGGCGGAAGTTGCCTGTAGCCGGACTGGCATAAATAGGATCGGCACTAACAGAATTTGCATCCTGCGAAGTTGCAGCCTGCCAGTTGGCTAAAGTAGCCTGGTTGTTACCATTAAAACCAAAAAATGCATTGGTTCCGGTTACTAATATATCGTTGTTATTTGAAGTAAATGTAGTAAGTGCAGTGGCCAGATTAATACCGAATTTATTCCCTGTACCGGCACGGCTGATGGTGATGATATTGTTTTTGAAATCGATCGATTCTGCCTGAGTTGTTTGGAAAATTCCATATGTGGCCGTTGTACCTGTTTGAGCAATGTCTTGCAAAGAGATGGTATTGTGGTAATATTTTACAAAATCTGAGCTGTTATTGTATAACCCATAATGGATACCTTCTCCATTAAAATCATAAACCAGATTATTAGAAACGATATTTTCTGCTCCCAGAGTTGCGTCGCATCCGGTGAAATAAACCCCTGCTGCCTGACTGGTACTTGTTGGGTTTCCGCCAAATGGATTGCTTACCCTGTTTGCGTTGATGGTAGATTTGGTATTCAATCCGGTTACAAAAATGGCAAAGCAATTGGTTACTGTATTTCGTGTTGGGCGGCGCAGGTTGTTCGCTTGAATCAGTGCATTCTGATTCCCGGCCATGTAAACTCCATTACTGTAAAAATCCAGAATTGTATTTCCGGTAACCTGGTTATTGAAAATGGGCGTACCGGTTGCAGCACCACCGGTTAATGCAACGCCATAAAAACCTCCGGTTATGGTATTATTCCGGAAGGCATTGCCATCACAAAATGTATTACCTGTAGTAGTTGCTGAAGATGCAGAAGAACTGATCACAAGCCCGGCATAGTTGGTGCTTGTTGAAGTAGCAGGGATCAATACCGTGCAATTGCGTACGATGTTACTGTCGGCATTATTGATCAGATGTACACCAAAACCGAATGTTCCTGCTCCGTTGGCATCAATAACCAAGCTATCAAATATGATATGGTCGGTACCACGCAATTTTATCACTGCACGTTCTACGTTATCAATCGAACTGAAAGCAATCGTGTTAGCATTACCGTTAAAAGTGACGGTATTTATGGCTGAGGTTCCCGGTACAGAATCTAAAATAAATTGTTCGTTGTAAGGGCCGGTTCCGGGCACTACATTAAATACAATCGGGCCTGCGATACCACAACTCAGTGCCGCTTTTACTGCAGCAAAATTATTATAGTTGCCTCCACCTGTTGGTAAGGTTTGGTTTACGGTGTATGTTCCTGCAGGTAAAGCAGGGTTTACGTTTAACAATGCAGGAGTTGAGAATACGGTGCTTGCGCCACAAGTAACGGCGACCCGATAAAACAAAGTAGTAGTAGAAATGATGGAGGTATCCGGGTTGGTAAGCACATTACCCAGATTGGTATAGGGCCCACCGCTGGTTGGTGAAGTTTGCCACTGATAAGTTTGGCTCAAACCTACGGAGTTACCACTTAGCTGTAAACTTACCGAACTGTTTTCGCAAACGGTGGTTGGGTTTACCAGTGCAACGCCAGGTGTGGCAGGTGCTGTACATGGTGCCGGGGTGAATTCATAAGCACCCAAATCAGGCGTAGTTGCACTGCGGGCTGCACCTGTTATATCGATGAGAATACCCAAAGGAATACCACGGTTATCAATAGACGCATTTGTTGGACGAAGGTTTCCTGTAATCACATCTGTAAATACAGGATTGGTAGAAACTGAAGTAAGGTCATCGCCTGAAGCCACCTGCCAGTTGGCCAAAGTAAGTTGTGCCACGGCATTATAAAAACCAATAAACTGGTTTCCTGTTGCTGAATTGAGGAATAAATCGTTATTCTCAGAAACGATATCAGATGCTAAGGTGTTATGAAAAACCGCATATTTAGCCCCTGAACTTGAACGCGTAATCGAAACAATATTATTTTCAAAACGCACACCTGCAGCTAAAACGGTTTGATAGAAACCTCTAGTGATACCTGTTCCGGTGCTGCCATCCATCAGGATGGTATTGTGCTGGATCCAAACATTATCTGATCCGTTGATTTGCACACCGTTTTGTTCACCATCGCCATTCAAGCCAAAAATCTTATTGTTGATAACCTTGTTTTCCAGTCCGCCCAAGGCATCCACCCCAGTGATAAATATGCCATTGAAAGTTGAAGTGCTGTTAGGAATTCCACCGAATGGATTAGAAATACTGTTACGGGTAATATTTACAAAAACATTCAAAGCCGTTACAAAAATGCCATTACAAACACCATTTACAATATTTCTTGTTGGCCTTGAAATGGAGTTAGAATCTACCTGAGTATTGAAGTTTCCTGAAATATAAATACCGTAAAAATGAAAATCGGTAATGTTGTTCCTGGAAATAACATTATCACGGTTGGCATCTGTGTTGCTTCCCACACAAGTGATTCCAAAATGGCCGCCGCTGATACTATTGCCGGAAAGGATATTGCCATCACATAAAGTAGCCCCCGTTCCGATAGCATTAGTAGCAGAAGCACTTAAAACGATACCTGCATAATTAGTTGAGGTGGATGTTGTATTGATATTGATTGAACAGTTGGTAATAGCATTGCTATCGGCATTATTGATCAGTTGAACACCGAAGCCAAATTCAGTAGTAGACTGACCCAGTGCATTGATCACCAGGTTATCGAACTTGATATGATCGGCACCATTCAGTTTGATTACGGCTCTTTCAGTATTTACAGTAGCAAGGAAATTTAGCGACCTGCCATTACCATTAAAGGTTACGGTGTTTACTGCAGATGCACCAGGCACTGCACTCATGATCAGTTGTTCGGTATATGGTCCACTGGTTCCGTTCACATTAAAAATAACGGGGCCATTGATGCCGCATTTGATATAATCATAGGCATCATTAAAGGTTTGGAAATTGGTACCACCTGTAGGCAAAGCGCTATTGATGGTAAAGGTTCCTGAAACGGCTGCAGCTGTTGTGATGAGCTGACTGTTTGTATTTACGGAAACACCACAAGTAACTATGCAGCGGTAATAGGTTGAAACAGTTTGAGATGTTGTTAAAGTAGGGTTTATTGCACCTGTAATAGCTGTCCATACAATATTATCAGGTGAACTCTGCCATTGATAAGTTTGACCGGTTCCACCTGTGCTACCGGTTAGGCTTAGGGTAAATGGAATACCCAAACAGGCATTCGTTGCCGTAGTACTAACGGTACCGGCTGTGGGCGGATTGGTACATGGACCTGCAGGTTGAAATTTCACTTCGCCGGTAAACCAGCGTGGGTTGTTTGTTCCACCATAGCCTACATTCTGACCTGCTATTTGAACATCGCCTAGCTTCAAGTTACATCCACCCCCGGTGAACGTGCTTGGCGTAACCGTTCCAGCACCGGTTCCGCTATAATGGCTTCCGATAGAAACATACCATACAGCAAAACGATATTGTGTACCGGGGGGAATTGTAAAGTTGAGATTATTCCAAACCGGTGTAATACCATTTACTGCAGGAGCAGGAAAGTTAGTAACCTGTGCAATTTGAGTCCAGGCAGGTGTGGCAACGGTAGCGGGCCCTGAAAGTGAAGTGGCGCTGTACCACAACTGCAGTGTACTGTTGGCATCTGTTGTATTTAACCAGGTAGACACATCGGTAAGCAAAATGGGAAAAGGGTTGGTATTTTCCAATACGAATGTAATGGAGGTATTTGCCCCGGCACCATTCGTAGCATTAAATGGTGGATTGGGTAATGTGGTGAGGGTAGTTTGTGCTTTGGTAACTGATGAAAGTAAAATCATCGCCATCATCGTAGAAAACAAACCGGCTTTAAAAATAGACGTGTAGCCTTTTCTCATTTTTTCAATTTTAATGATAAACAGAACAAAAATATATGATTAGTCAATGTTGACTAATGCTTTAAAAATAGATTGAGGGACTTTAAAAACGAATACTGGTTAGTTTTATACAGGGGCGGATTGAACTCATACTGAAATGTAAAAAGGACGTTCGTAATTTTTGAACAAATAGGAAATAAAGATACAAATTAAAACAGTTAATTTTCAAAAATCAATCCATAATTCAAGAAAAATCAGGCTTAATGGATTTCACATTTTAATAAATACAAATATGAATTTCGCATTAACTGCCAAGTTCTGTTATTTTTGTACCATTTTGAAAGACCCTCCTGAACAAATTAATGATGCTTTGAGATAGAAATATATCTTCCCCCCAATTAAAATTTCGAAAAGGTTGGTTGTTTCTTCAATCCGGTTAATTGCTTACTCTTCAGTTTTATGGAAAATGCATTATTCAAATAACTTATTATTCGATAAATGGATGATTGGTGATGAAAAGCACAACTTTTTTTAAAAAATTAGTCTTCAATACGATTTCATATCGCATCATTTTGTAAAATTGCGCAAAATTACCAAACGCACCATATATGAATAAGTAATGGTGTATTAAATAGACTAATTGTATTAATAAAGCTGAAAAAGGCTTAATTATGCATGAATTTTGTTCTCAACCTTAAAACTCATCAAAATGAAAGTAAACAAAAACACTATTTTATTAGGCTTAGTATTATTTATGGCCTCCTGCGCACCAAGCCTCAAAGTATCTTACGATTACGATAAATCAATCGATTTTAAAACGTATAAAACTTATAGTTTTTACAATTTGCAAACCTCAGGCAGTGTAAGCCAGCTTAATGCCGACAGGATTGTGAATGCCATCAGGGCTGAAATGAGCAAGAAGGGTTTTACGGAAACCAGTACCAACCCCGATTTGATGGTGAATGCAGTAACCATTTTAAAAGATAAACAGTCTACAACAGCCTCTACCAATTACTATGGATATGGCGGCATGTATCGGCCTTATGGTTACTATGGAGGCATGGGTGCTACAGGATATACCACCGTAAGCACTTATGAATACAAAGACGGTTCTTTAATCATTGATGTGGTAGATGCTAAAACCGACAAGATGATTTGGCAGGGATCGGGAAATAAGGATATCGATAAAGCCCCAAAAAACCCGGAAGAAGTAATCAATGCAGCTGTAGCTCAAATTATGGCCAATTTTCCTCCCGGAACTAAATAAATAACCGGGCATATTACAAGCAATCAAAAATTTTCTTCCTAAACATCGAGTAGGAAGTAAGGGATTATTTCCCTTACTGTCCTCTCACACCACCGTACGTGCCGTTCGGCATACGGCGGTTTGTTAA
>Ga0164293_10003088_pt1 | contig 14186 bp, 9 predicted proteins | sample GEODES118metaG_FD_111487 | JGI IMG/M metagenome (GOLD analysis project Ga0164293, IMG submission 111487) | Eutrophic lake water microbial communities from Lake Mendota, Wisconsin, USA - GEODES118 metaG | ecosystem: Environmental > Aquatic > Freshwater > Lake | place: USA: Lake Mendota, Wisconsin...
GTAGGCGGAGCCTTCCACTCGCCGTTGATGGAACCCGCCCGCGAGGAATTGGCTGCCGCAATTGCCGCGACCACCTTCCATGCTCCGGTATGCCCCGTGGTGCAAAACGTGGTGGCTCTCCCCGTTTCAGACCCGGCCCAAATTCAAGAAAACCTGATTGCTCAATTGACTGGACCGGTGCGGTGGACGCAGTCGGTACAAGCCATGGGAGCAGCCGGCGTGGGTCGATTTATTGAAGTCGGACCCGGCAAAGTGCTTCAGGGCTTGGTGAAAAAAATCCTGCCCGAGGCAGAAGTGCTGTCGGCATGAGTTTCCAAACTGCCTGGCGCAGCCCGTCGAACATTGCCTTGGTGAAGTACTGGGGCAAAACGTCTCCCCAGTTGCCTACCAATCCGTCGATTAGCATGACGCTAGACGCCTGCCGTACGGAAACTGCCGTGGAAATTGTTCCGGGGTCGGGCAAAATCCGGGTATGGGTGGACGGGGTGGAGATGCCGTCGTTTGTTCCCAAAATTGCCGGATTTTTCAAAGCCATTGCGGAGCGCCATCCGTGGACCGCGCATTTGGACTGGAGCATTCGGACGCACAACACGTTTCCACATTCCAGCGGCATTGCCAGCTCGGCCAGCGGCTTGAGTGCCTTGGCGCTGTGTGTGGTGTCGTTGGCCAAGGAATTTCAGGAGCGCATTCCGGCCAAGGACTTCTTCCGCGAGGCCAGTGTGTTGGCCCGGCTGGGGTCTGGGAGCGCGTCCCGCAGTGTGTACGGAGGTTGGGTCGTTTGGGGACGGACGCCGTCGGTTCCCGGAAGCAACCAGGAATGGGCCCATCCGTATCCGCATGCCATCGACCCGGTCTTTGCAGACTTTCGGGACACGGTTTTGCTGGTCGACGTGGGCCAGAAGGCGGTGTCCAGCACGGTGGGGCACGGTTTGATGAACAACCACCCGTTTGCCGCGGCTCGTTTTGAAATGGCCCACCGGAACCTCGAAGCCCTGCAGCCGCTGTTGGCCAGCGGGAACGTGGGTGGATTTTTGGACTTGGCGGAGCGCGAAGCATTGATGCTCCACGGTCTTATGATGGCCTCCAATCCGCCTTTTGTATTGATGAAGCCCGCCACGCTGTCGATTTTGGAGAAGATCCAGTCGGCGCGTCGAGAGGGTTTGGAAGTGGGCTTTACGCTGGATGCCGGCGCTAATGTGCACGTGCTGTATCCCCAACGGGCAGAACAATCCGTTCATGCGTTTGTTAACGACTCGTTGTCCGTGCATTGCAAGGACGGTGCCTTCATCCACGACCGCGTGGGAGCCGGCCCCACCTTGATCACCGAACCCACGCCCCTGTGAACAAAGTAAACCCCTCCTTTTTTGCGAAAATTCTCCTCTTTGGAGAATACGGTATCATTCGCGATGCCATGGCCCTGTCCATTCCCTTCAAGGAATACCGGGGTTCTTTTCGCTTCATTTCGGAGGGCGCTGCCGCTACGGAAACCGAGGCCGTGGATTCGCAAAATGCCTTGAAGGCGTTTGCGGCCCACCTGCGGAAGTTGTCCGAACGCCGCGAAGCTTTGGCTGTTTTGGACTTGGACCGACTGGATGCCGACCTGGAGCTCGGCTTGTATTTTGACTCCTCCATTCCGCAAGGCTTTGGAGTGGGATCGTCCGGTGCACTGGTTGCGGCCTTGTATGCCCGGTATGCGGTCAACCCCTCCCCGGTAGACCACACCCTCAACAAAGACCGATTGGTGGCCCTCAAAGCCGAATTGGCCCAAATGGAAAGCTTCTTCCACGGCCGCAGCTCCGGAATTGACCCCACCATTTGCTACCTGCAACTGCCGCTTTTGATCCGATCGGCCGACGATTTGGGCACGGTGGCACTCCCCGAAGAAAACGCCCTGGGCAAGGGCGCAGTTTTCCTCATCAACTCCGGCGCACCCGGAGAAACCCAGCCCTTGGTGACCCACTTCATGGAAAAACTGAAGGAAGAAGGCTTCCGGAAAGTCATGAAGGACCAGTTCAAGAAATACAACGACGCCTGCATCCAGGCCTTCCTTCAGGGCGACCCGGGCAGTTTGTTCCGGAATTTGAAGCCGCTGAGCCGCTTGGTAATGGAGCACTTCGACCCCATGATTCCCTCCGGCTACCACGACCTGTGGCAAAAAGGCATCGACTCCAACGCGTACTACCTGAAGCTGTGTGGTTCTGGTGGTGGCGGATACATTTTGGGCTTTGCCCCCGACTTTGAGGCGGCCGCTCCCCTTCTGGATTCCCACGAACCCGAAGTTATTTTCCGCTTCTAAAGCGCACCGCGTGGCTGGGTTGCGTCGAAAAGTGGCATTGCGCACCGCGGCCCTCTTGCTGGCGGTTCGGTGGTACAACATTGCCTTTTTAACGGTTGCCCAATCCGTCTACATTTGGAAGCTTGTGCAGTACCGTCCGGATGCGTGGACGGCCTACGGGTCTTGGGGCTTGACCGCCCTCGTGCTGGCTATCAATGCGGTGCTGATTGCGGGAGGTTCGCTGATCAACAATTTCTACGACACCGAACACGACCTGATTCACCGCCCCTGGCGCACCTTGTTTGAGCGTACCGTCGTGTTGAAATACGGCATTCCCCTGGCCTTTGCTTTTTGGATTATTGGATTGGGGTTGGCCTGGGGACTCGGCTCCCGCATGGGGCTGTTTTTTGCCGTTTATGCCCTGTTGCTTTGGATCTATTCGCACAAAAGGAAAACCCTGGGTCGGGGTGCCCACGCAGTAGCCGCTGGACTCGCCTTCTTGCCCTTTTTGGGATGCAGCCTGTGGCTTAAAACGCTGCCCATTCCCTTGCTGGGGTATGGGCTGGTCATGCTCTTGTTTGAAACTGCTCGACAGGCGGCCAAAACAGCGCAAACCGACCCCAGCATCCGCGGGTACCGCGAAGCCTACATCCTTTTGTTTGCGGCGGCCGCCACCGCCGTTGGTGTGGGATTTTTCACCCAGCAACCCGGATTTATTATGCTCGGTTTTCCGGCCGGAACCGCAAGCGCCCTGATGTCCCGTATTCAAGGAACGGTTTCCACGCAGTCGGCCCGAAACCTCGACACCTTTTTGAAGGTCTACATAGTGTTTTCCTTGGGGGTGTTGGTGTTTTTGCTGTAAGCTGCCAACCGGAAGGAATTCGCTCCAACGGAACGACTTTCTCCCGCTAATTACCGATACAGCGTAAACACCCCCGTCTCCTCGGCTTTCTTGCCCAGCGGCAGGTGAAGCAGAACCCGATAGGAGTACACCCCGTCTTGCGCGGGTTGTCCGCCGAAGGTTCCGTCCCAGCCTTGGGTTATGTCCGTGGAGGTGTAGATGACGTTGCCCCAGCGGTTGAAGATTTGGAGCTCCATCCCTTCGATCCCCAAACCTTTCACCAAGAAGTAATCGTTCACCCGGTCTCCGTTGGGGGTGAAGCCCGTGGGTACGTAGAAGTAGTAGTCCATCTGTACCACGACTTCCAGGGTGATGGCGTCGGAACAGCCCAAGGTGTCTGTGATGACCAGGGTCACGTTGTAGCGCCCCGGAATCGCGTAGGTGTGGATGGGGTTGGCGTCGGTGGTGTTGACCGGCGTTCCGTCGCCAAAATTCCAACTCCAGGTGCTGTGCGGCGTGGCCAGGTTTTGGAAGCGTACTTTGAGCGGATTGATGCCGTCCACGTTGTATCCAAAAGAAGAATTGGGCACCGGCATCACTTGCACCCACACCGAGTCGGTCCGGGTGAAGCCGCAGTCGCCGGTGAGCGTGTATTTGTAGTAACGGGTGATGGCCGGGGAAACGCTGATGCTGTCCGTGTTTTGACCCGTTTCCCACAAAATGCTGGAGTACGCGCCGCCCACGTAGCCGGTATTGCCGATTTTCACCACGGCGCCGGGGCAGATAACGGTGGATGCGGGGATGGTTTTGAGCGTATCTACCTGCTGGAAATACACGGTAACGGAATCCACCACCGCGGTGCCCATGCACTCGTCTTGCGCGTAGAAATAATACGTGGTTTTGGTGGTGGGGGCGACCACCAACTGGTTTCCACCGGTGGTGTCCGTGTTCCACCAGGACTTGACTACGCCTTCGCCACCCGCCGCTGTACCCACAAAGGTGGCCTGGTCGCCGGGGCATTGGAGGGTGTCGTTGCCCGCTTGCAAGGCAATGGAGACCGCGGGGTTCACTTTGTCCCGTATGCGGTAGCGCACAATTTTGGAGGGGTAGTCCGCGCAAAACGTGCTGACCGGTTGCATCACCAGCTGGATGATTTCCGGACCCTCGGCCACGCCGTCGTCAAAAGCTTGAATCCACACCGTGTCCCGCGTCTGGCCGGGCAGCAAAGTGACCACGCTTGGCAGCGGCGTAAAATCCACGCCGGGCTGGGCAGTGCCCTGGTTCTGCGTAAACGCAATATTCATGGTATCCGTGGTGGCTCCCTTGCGTTCGATGATCAGGCCGGAGGCTTTGCACCCCTCTACCACGTTGGTGTCTGAAAATGAATTGCCCGAATTGGTGGAGCGGGACAGGGTGATGGTGGGGAGCTGGAAAGAGCGGGCGCCCAGAAATACGGCGGAATTCAACGAGCCGTCGGCCACGTCGGCGATAATCATCTTGATGGTGTAGAGCTGGCCGCATTGGACGCGGGCTTTGGCGGTGAAAACGTCGGTAAACCCGGAATAGCCGGTGCTAATCCCTGCGGCAGCCACGTTGTTATTGAAGTAAACCGAATGCGCCACAAAATTGGGGTTGGCCGCCAAACAGGTGGCCACCGACCCGCCTCCGGTGGGGGCACCTCCGTTGATGGTGTTTACGGCCACCGGCACGTTGGTACCGGGAATTTTCGCCAAGTTGACCGTGTCGATCGTGGTGTTACTACCCCCGTTGATGCCTTTTCCGATGAGAAAAAAGCCAAAGGCGTCGTTGTACTGGGTGCAGGTATAGCCTGCGTATTCGTTAGACGCGAAGACATAGTCAAACTTAACCGAATCCCCGGGTGCAATGAACGAAAACATGATTTGCGCCTTGTCGTTCAGAGAGGTCTGGGAGCTTCCGATGGCGGACAAAACCGTCAACAAATTGGCCGACTGGGACGTTCCGTTGCCTGCTGCACCAGATTGCCCTGGAACCACGTCGTTCGCACCGCCCGTAACCATAACAATGCCACTGTCCAGACCGAAGTTGGAATTGTGGGACGGAAAGGTGAATTTGCCAATTTGGGGACTCGGGCCCTGGTTGAGGAACATGTTGTTCGCCAAGTTAATGGGCATGGGAAGCAAAGAGAAATTGGGACCTACCAATACATTCTGCGCCAGCCACTGGGGGTTGTTGCGGGGCGCCGTGGAATTCACGGAAATATTTTGCGCCCACGCCGGGAAAAGCAATCCCGCGCCCAGAAAGGCCAACGTGCAGGCGATCAGTCGCTTGGTGATCATCTTCCAAATATAGGGAATTCCCCTTGGCTGCGGTACCTTCGTATAAACCTCTGAACCATGGATGTCCGGCCGTATTTAAACACCCACTTTGACCGATTTACCGACGAACTCAAAGAATTGCTTCGCCTTCCCAGCGTGAGCGCCGACCCCGCCTATGCGGATGCCGTGCGTCAAACCGCGCAGGTGGTGGCGGACCATTTGGAGAAAATCGGCTTGGCCGGTGTGGAAGTTTGCCCCACCCCCGGGTACCCCGTGGTGTACGCCGAATACCTGGCCGGCGAGGGACTGCCCACCGTTTTGGTGTACGGCCATTACGACGTCCAACCGGCGGATCCGTTGGAATTGTGGGAGACGCCTCCTTTTGAACCCACCGTCCGCACCACCCCCATCCATCCGGAAGGCGCATTGTTCGCACGAGGAGCCTGCGACGACAAGGGGCAATTTTTCATGCATGTGAAGGCCATTGAGGCCATGCTGGCCCAAGGTCCCCTTCCCTGCAACGTCAAATTCATGATCGAAGGCGAAGAGGAAGTGGGTTCTGCCAATTTGGCGTGGTTTGTAGAGCGCAACCGCGCCAAACTTGCCTGCGACGTCATTTTAATTTCCGACACCGGCATGCTGGCCCCCGGGGTGCCCAGCATCACCACCGGACTGCGGGGTCTTGCGTACATGGAAGTTGAACTGACAGGCCCCAACCGGGACCTCCATTCCGGCTTGTACGGCGGGGCGGTGGCCAATCCGCTCAACGCCCTGGCCCAATTGATTGCTTCCCTACACGACGAAAACGGAAAAGTCGCACTTCCCGGATTTTACGACGCCGTAGAAGACCTGGACCCTGCCACACGCGCAGATTTGGGCCGGGCTCCTTTTGACCTAAACGTTTACAAAGCCGCCTTGGACCTCACCGACGTGGTGGGCGAAACCGGTTACACCACCTTGGAACGGGCCGGAATTCGCCCCACCCTGGACGTCAATGGCCTGTGGGGCGGTTACACCGGCGAAGGCGCCAAAACCGTGATTCCGTCCAAAGCTTTTGCGAAAATTTCCATGCGGTTGGTGCCCAATCAAGATCCGGAGCACATTGCGAACTTGTTCCAGAGTCACCTGGAGAAGAACGCCCCAAAAGGCACCCGGGTGCGCGTAACACCCCACCACGGCGGCTGGGCCTACGTATGCCCGCCGAACCATCCCGGTTACCTCGCCGCGCACCGCGCGGTGGCCCAAACGTTTGGCAAAGAACCGGTACCCGTGCGCAGCGGCGGTTCCATTCCCATTGTGGCCTTGTTCGAAAAAGAGCTCAACGCCAAAAGCATCCTGATGGGGTTTGGCTACGACTCCGACGCCATCCACTCGCCCAACGAGCACTACGGCCTGGCCAACTACCGCAAGGGAATTGAGACCATTCCGTGGTTCTACACCTTTTTGACAAGAGTCGGGTAGTTCCTCCTCAGGAAGAAAGTACGGCCGTGGAGATGCCCCGGGCTCTAAGCCCGGGTGCCCCCCGTGTTAATGCATTGTCTTGATTTGGTTCACCGCCTTGGCCAACCGAAAGGAAATGGCCACCAAGTCGCGCATCTCAAAAAGCAGCTGGGCTTGCAACATGCCAACCCGCCCACCTACTTCTTGGCTTTGGATGAGTGTCACTTGGGCTGCCGTGGATTTCTGAATCTCCAAAAGCAAATCCCGCTTTGCAGCATAGAGGTCTTCCAGGTTTTTCTTGCCTTGGAACACCTCTTCGAGGCCGTCCAAATAATCGACAAAGGTCTTATTAAGGTCCATCAGCCCTTCCATGAACGAGCGATGCGGCAAACTGTGGTGGTTGGACAAGTGGTAGCGGATGGCGTCCACATAGTTCGAAGTGCACCGCTCCAAATCCAAAGTCAAATCATAAATAGATAGGTACAACACCCCGCCTTCCGTTCGACTTAGCCCCATGCGCCGAACTCCTTTGGCCATGCGCAATGCGAGCTTTTCCCTTCCAACCAGACTCAACTTGGAATTTTTGTAGGCCCGCGTAACGATATCGACATTTTGGCCGATCAATGCACGCGAACTAACGGAAATGGATTTTCTAACCCCTTTGATCGACTCCAACACGGAAGACTGGACCGATTGAACCAAGGCGCTGATTTCTGCATCCATGGATTCACCCTCCCCTGCCTGTTCCAATAAACGTTCTTTTTTGAAATCCGCATGGCTCTTCCAAAGCACATACAGGGTCAATAAGAACAATGCAACCGTCATCCAAAACTGGCCGTAGTACATCAACAATGCCAGGGTAGCGGCTGCCGAGAATGCGGCAACGGCGGTGATTAACCATCCCACCACAACCGTCAAAACTCCGCTGATTCGGTACACAGCGGTATCCCGGCCCCAGGCACGGTCTGCCAAGGACGAACCCATGGCCACCATGAAGGTGACGTACGTCGTGGACAAAGGAAGCTGGAGGGACGTCGCGTATGCAATCAACACGGACGCCACCAATAGATTGACCGAAGCACGGACCAAGTCAAAGGCGTGCCCGTTTTCCACTTCCACCTTTTCAAATCGCTTTTCTACAAAAGAGCGAACCGCGTCGGTGTTTAAAAACGCAAACGAGCGAGAAAGGGTTATGGTCAAGCCAACGATTCCGCGGGACATGCTGTTGGACGTAAACGACTCGGTTCCTTCTTCTTGGCTGCTCAGGTTAATTTCGGTCTCGCTGACCTTACGCGCTTTGGCACTTTTCCAAAGCGTTATGATCATAACCACACCGCATGCCAATAAAATCAAGGTTGGGGTTTGCACTTTCTCTGCAAGGCCCCCCATGTAAAAAGAGGAAGGGTCCATACCCGACGCCATCAACTGGTTGTAGGCCAACCAACCGCCTACCCCAACGCCGATAAAGTTCACCAAATCGTTGCCAGCAAAGGCCATGGCCAAACTAAATGTACCCAACAGCACGACGTACTTCAGGGGATTAACTTTCCCAAACTGAATCATGGCCTGGGCAGCAATGCTCATCAAAACAAAAACGACTCCGTTGATCAACATGTCGTTCTGGTGCAACCATTCCAACTGAGTCGGGCTCAAAAGCGACGAGCCTTCCGCCCCCTTGACCAATAAAAAGTGTACAATAAACGTTCCTACCAGTCCGCTGAACACCCCCCCAAAGTGGCGCAATGTTTTTTGCCATTGAAAGGTGAAGGCCAAACGCCACACCCACTGAACCAATAAACCTCCAACGAAGGAAAAGACAACAGAGGAAAAAATACTGGAGACAATTTTCGAGGCTTCGTCAAACTTCATGGCCTGACCCACCCCGTCCCAGCCCAAGCCCTTTGAATGGGCTACCTGAATGGCAACAACGGTTCCTGCGCCCAACAAACCAAAGACCAACGAAACGGTCGTCGAAGTGGGCAAACCCTTCCCGTTGAAGTAATCCAATAGCAAAACATCCGTGAACATAACGGCCAAGAAGACCCACATGATGTCCGTGAACGTGAAAAACGCAGGATCAAACACCCCTTTGCGCGCAACCTCCATCATTCCAGACGAGGAAAGCGTACCCAAGAGAACGCCCAAACTCGCTACAACGAGAATGGTGCGCATGCTCGCTACCTTTGAGCCCTGAGCCGAATTCAAAAAATTTACCGCGTCATTGCTTACCCCTACGGTCAGGTCAATGGCTGCCAAAACCGCCAAAATAAGCACAAGAATCAAGTACATGTCCATGGTTCGCGAAGTTAAACCCCGGAACCGACGATTTCGTTAACAATGAATTAATTTTAAATGCCCAACCGCCTCCAAAACAGCGCCAGCGCCTACCTCCAGCAGCACGCAAACAATCCCGTGGCGTGGTGGCCGTGGTCCAACGAAGCCTGGGAAACCGCCGCCGCAGAAGGAAAGTGGGTGGTCGTGTCCATTGGCTATTCCACCTGCCACTGGTGCCACGCCATGGAACGCGATGTTTTTGAAAAAGAAGAGGCGGCCCTTGCGATGGCCGACTTTGTGTGCATCAAAGTGGACCGCGAAGAACGGCCAGACATTGACCACACCTACATGCAAGCCGCGTTGGCCATGAACGGCCAGGGTGGATGGCCGCTCAATGTCATCGCCCTTCCCGACGGCAGACCCCTCTGGGCCGGCACCTACCTGCCCCTGGACCAATGGCTGGCCCTCTTGGACCGCATCAAAACGATCCAGAAAGAACAACCCGCGGACGCGGAACACTTTGCGCACCAGGTAGAAACCGTTTTGCGTTCCTCTTCCCTCCCCACCCCTGCCCCTATCGAGTCCTTGCCGTCCCCGGAAGAACTCTGGGACCGCGTGGCCAAGGGATGGGACGGCGAGCGATTTGGGCACCGACGGCCCCAACCTTTCCCCTTGCCCGACGAATGGCTGCAAACGGCGCAAACCGCCTTGCACCTGGAATGGCCCGCCGCCCTGCACCACGCCGGAGAAACCCTTCTCGCCTGGCACCGAAGCGGTACCTACGACTGCTTGGATGGTGGCCTCATGCGCTACGCCACCGAACCCAGCAAACGCATCCCGCATTTCGAAAAAATGCTCTACGACAACGCCCAATTTGCCACCGCATGCCTGGGAACGTCGGCCTTGGCGCGGCATCCGCTGGCTTATTATCCGGAGTGGGGACGGCAAACGTCGGAGGTGTTGAAACAAGCTGCCGAACAGACCTTGGTGTTTATGGAAACTTACTTGTTGCAGCCCAACGGGTTGTACGGAGCGGGCTGGGACGCCGATTCGGAGGGGCACGAAGGGCACTATTACACCTGGCCCGAAGACGAACTCCGCGCCGTTTTGGGACCCGAACGCGCCGAAGTCCTTCTGCAAAAACTCCGCGCCGCCGGAGGCTCCGCCTGGGAAGGGCGCTGGATTTTGCACGAGGTGGCCCTGTCCGCTGAAGACCGCGGCGCCCTCCAAAGCGCCCGGTCCCAACGCATCCCGCCTTTCCAAGACACCAAAGCCTTGCTGGGATGGAATGCATTGGCCGTAATCGCATGGACCCATGCCGCCCGTTGGGGGCAAAACCCCGATGCCGCCAAGCAACGTGCCCTTGAATTGGGCAACCGGCTGGCTTCCGCCTTTTTCCCCGCAGAAGGACCTGCTTATCCCCTGGAGAAAATCAAAGCCACCCCGCCCAACCGGATTTGCTACAGCCCACCAGCTCCCAGCCCCCTTGCCCAATTGGAGGATCTGGTGCTTGCGAGCCATGCCTTTTTGCATTTGGCCGCTTTGGGAGACTCCGACGCTTGGCTGGCCTTAGCAGAGGCCTGGCTCAGCCGAGCCTTAAACGACTTCCCCCACCTTCCGAACGGACAAGCATCCACGTCGCGCCTTTCCGCCGACCGTCCGTTTGTGGAGGCCATTGAAATGGAAGACAGCGTGTTGCCTTCCGCCAACGCCCTGCTCACCGAATTGCTCCTGCACGTGGGACTGTGCACCGGTGATTTCGAAAAAATCCAAGCGGCCCAAACCCGACTGGCGACGGCAAAAGGACTAACCGCCGAACACCCCGGCAGCCACACCCACTGGCTTGGCCTGTGGACCGCCCTGGAGCCCTTGTCCGAGAAAACACAACGGAGCGCATGGACGTTCGGTGGCAGCCAAGCGCATGCTTGGCGAAAACGCGCAGACGACCTGGGCCTGCTCCGGCCGGAAGACCCCGTCGTACTGGTGGAGAGCGAACAAGCGCCGTGGGCCACGCAGTGCACAGCCAACCGGTGTTCGGCTCCTTATACCGATTGGGAGGCCTTTTTGGCCGCGGCTTCTTTGAGGTAATTGGGCGAAAATCGCTCCAGCGATTCTACGTGGCCGTCCTTCCACCGGGAAAAGGCACACAAAGCGGACCCTGTCAACCAGCGTTCCGGGTCCATGGATCCCAAACAAACGCTGCCGGCGGGCATCCATTCCGATAGCTTCTCGGCCCCGTCCCCAACCACCAAAAGGGGTTGGTCGCCCCAGTCTGCTGCACGGTCCGGGAAAATCCACGCGTCGTCCGGGGTTTGTCGACGCCCGTCTGCATCAAAAAAGGCTCCGTAGACTTCCAACCGCCGGGCATCCACGGCGGCAAAAATGCGCAACGGCGCTTCCTGAGCGCGGGCCAATCGGGCGCCAGCGGCAAGCGACTCCAAGGTTGGCACGGCCACCAAGGGTATGCCATAAGCCATGCACAATCCTTTGGCCGATGCCGCACCAATGCGCAGGCCGGTGTACGAACCCGGGCCCGCTCCGACTGCAATCGCTTGCCACGAAAAACCGGAAAAAGCCCGCAGAGCCTCCTCAATTAAAACGTGTAACCGCTCCGCGTGCAAAAAACCAGATTCCGCCCGCTCGGCACGGTGCCAGAGCAAGGTGCCGTCGTCGGCATGTACCACTCCCACAGCACACAAGGCCGTGGAGGACTCCAGATACAACAACAGGCCGGGGTGCGAGTTCACCGCAAAGCTCCGCTCTGGGGGCGGGTTCATTTTTTCTTGGACACGGCCTCCGCTCCGACCGAAGGGCGGGTTTGTTTCTTTACGGCTTTGCCGTCCTGCAACTCCGTCGAAACCTGATCGTAGGGGCCCACGATCAATTCCGTTTTGGGCTTTAACCCTTCGGCAATTTGTATGAACCGATCGTCTTGAATGCCCACAACAACCGGACGCTCAACGGCCTTGCCCTCTTGGATGAGAAACACCACTTCGCGCTGCTTACCTGTGGCGGAATCTTCGCGGGTAGTGACCGCCTGAATGGGTACCGCCGGCACATTCCAAGCGCGCGCTGTTTGGATGTTGACCGTGGCCGTCATACCGGGGCGAAGGGGCTGTGCATTTCCAGCTTCCACCAAATCGGCATACGACTCGGGTAACAACGTCATCACAACCTCAAAATTGGTCACCTGGTCCACGCCTGAAACGGCAGACCGCTTGGCTGCGCCTCCAATTTCCGTTACCAAGGCCTTAAACTCCCGACCCATGTAGGCATCCACTTGGACCAGGGCCGTGTCTCCCATTTTTACCTTCACAATGTCGTTTTCGTTGACATCCACCACCACTTCCATCGTCTCCAACTGGGCAATGCGCATCAACTCCGTACCGGCCATTTGCGCCGTACCGACAACCCGTTCGCCCAACTCAACAGAAAGGCCTGTAACGGTACCCGCAATCGGCGCACGCAGGGTGGTACGCTTCAAGTTGTCTTCGGCTTCCCGCAATCCGCTTTGGGCACTTTGCAGCTGAAAACGAGCCGATTCCACGGTCAATTCCGCCACCTCAAATCCCCGAACGGCCTGGTCCCATTCCGCGTCGGACAAAACCCCCTGGTCGTGCAGTTTTTTGCTGCGGTCGTAGGAGCGCTTTGCTTCGCGAAAGCTCGCTTCTGACTGGGAAACGGCCGACTTGGCCACATTGACCGATGCCGCCCCCCGGCTCAATTGGCTTTGGTAAATGTCCGGGTTGATGCGCAAGAGCACGTCGCCCTTTTGGACTTTCTGGCCTTCCTTCACATACAACTCGCGGATTTCGCCGGAAACTTCGGGCGAAATGGCCACGTCAAAGGACGGCTGAATCTTGCCCGACGCATTGACGGTCTCAACCAACCGCTCCAACGTAACTTGGCCGACTTCGACTTCCACCGCTTGGTCTCCTTGTCCCCACCAACCGGCTTTTTTTCCACCAATTCCAACCGAAACGGCAACCACCAAAGCGATCAGACCGCCAATTTTCAAATTCCGATTTTTCATTTTGTCAGGGCTTCCAAATTATCAGCAGGCATCAGGTACAACTCCAAAACTTTTCGCTTGAAATACCAGTCGTACTTCGAACGCAGGGCCTCCGAAACGGCTGCCAAATGTGCATTTACCGCGGCAGAATAGTCGTATGCACTCAGCAAACCTTCTTCCCGTCGCGCAAAGGCATAATCCCGATTCTCTTGGGTAGATTGTGCCGCTCCCTCCGCCGCTTTGTACTGAGACAAGGCTGCACGGGCATCCAATTGGGCGCGCTCCAGGGTCTGGCGGTACTGTTGTTCTTGAATCGTCACATTCAACGCCGCACTTTGCTCGGACAATTTGGCCCGCTGAACGGCGTTGCGCACTTGCAGACCGTTGAAAAGGGGTACGCTCATGTTAAGTCCCACAAATTGGCGCACGTTGTCCGTAATCTGATTGCCAAAAGCCTTGGTTTGGGTACCCGTGGGAACCGTAAAGTCCCGGTACACATCCACGCGCTGGGTAGGGTCCAACGGATTGACCCAATACCCCACCACCAACGGCACGGTCTGCTGACCCGTCGTGATCAAATCCAAATTCGAATACGTGGTGGACCATTGACCGTTCAGGCTCAACCGGGGCATAAATCCTGCCTCGGCCGCCTTACGGGCATGGAACGCACTTTTTACTTGCAACTGCGCCACCTGGATCGTCGGCTGGTGCTCTCGAGAAGCCTCTACCAAGCTTGCGATGGGCGAAGACAGTACCACAGCAGCCCCTTCCGATTTCGTTGCTCCCTCAGGCGCTACCAGAACGGCATTTTCTTCCAGGGGAAGATTCATCGCTTGAAAGAGAGCCAAACGCGTTAAATCCCGCTGGTTCTGAGCGGCTACCGTCCGTTGGACGTCGCGGGAATACTGGGCCTGCAATTGGAAAACATCGGCTTGTGTACCCGCACCTACGGCCTTCATTTTTAGAATTCGTTCTACGAGCCGCAAGGATTGCGCTTCTTGTTCACGGGCCACTTTCCATGCTTCCTCTGCCATCAGGACTTGCAAA
>Ga0164293_10003089_pt1 | contig 14182 bp, 14 predicted proteins | sample GEODES118metaG_FD_111487 | JGI IMG/M metagenome (GOLD analysis project Ga0164293, IMG submission 111487) | Eutrophic lake water microbial communities from Lake Mendota, Wisconsin, USA - GEODES118 metaG | ecosystem: Environmental > Aquatic > Freshwater > Lake | place: USA: Lake Mendota...
AGCATAATCTTCAATAGAATTGGGACCACCACCATCAAGAGCATACAATCCTTCGCTGGATGCTAGAGTCAGTGTTTTGCATGTATATTTACAGTGTTCAACTGATGTAAATCTATTTATTGTGGCAGTGCCGGTAACGTCTAGATTGTTATAGTATCCATTATTCCATCTTTTGCTAGATGAACCTAGGCTATAAACTTCTGTTGCTGAAGGAAGTATAGATGTTGAAGCACTGAGTTGATTTGGAGAAACATAAGTAATACTTGTGTCATTATCAAAGTGTATACCGCTACTTAGATATAGTGATCGCCAAGGGGATAGCGGATGACCAACAAAAAAGACTTCTCCGCTAGAAGGAACAACATTACCTTCTACTTGTAAAGCACCATAACTGGTTAAAGTTCTAACGCCAACACCAAGTCGCCTAGAAGAAAAATCACCGTACAGTAATGGTATTAAACCAGACCCTTCTGGATTATCGCACAAGTATTGAGCATCAACTTGATGAGAAGCAACATACAGTTTATTGCTTTCATCTTTGTTTGCGTAATATCCTGCACCGTGACCAATAGCTACATTAAAATTACCAGATTTATTTCTGTTTAATGTATAGTTTCCAAGCCCTAAGTTACCAACCCCAATAGTGTTGCCGCCAAGCGAGCTATGTCCTACCGCAGTATTATCCTCGCCATAAATATTGCAATTTAAAGCGTGGGATCCAATGGCTGTATTGCGAACACCTTGGTAGTTGGACTTAAGGGCAGCATAACCAAAAGCAGAGTTATCTACGCTAAAATAGCCTTCAAAGCCTAATTTTTCTAGCGTAAATTCTCCAGCCTTAGTTGTTCTTGAGGCTGGAGTAGCAAAATTATTGGCATTGAGATCTTTGCCAATAGTTAGAAGATGTACAGAGTCTATAATATCCAATAAGTTATGCCTAATATCGTGTGGGGATATTAGACCAGTTGAATTATCGGATATCTCTGTAACTATATTCTCAACAAGTTGGGACTTGCTTAAGATCATGCTATTCTTTCTACTTTAGACTGATTTCTAAAGAGTTAGTGTCGAATTTGATATTATCACCAGTATAAACGTATCTTGGATTTTCTAGTTTAGCATACATAAGCATATTACCAGAAGAGTAATTTGCTGTATCAACGATAGCTATGCCAGAAACCCAACCCCAATCCGTTAAAGCGGTGTTGAACACTAACTGAAAAGCATTTCTTATAAAACCGTTGCCGTCATATGAAGTATAGCCGGGATCAGAAACGACACCGGACTGTTGTAAACTTGTTGGAGCATAGAATGTCACAGATGGGAATTCTTTGAATTGCCAAGCTGATGAAAAGCCTTGTGGTTGTCCAGTATTGCTCTTGTCAGAATTAGTTGCTGTTTGATTATTTAGATAGAGTGGATAAAAATATCCACTAATTCCCACTTTAGCTCCAGATGTGCTAGTACCATAGACAGAGTAGGTTGTTAGGTCATCAACGCCAACGTTATTCCAAGTGGCATCGCCAGAAGTAGCTGGATTGAATAAGTTTATTCTTTGATATCCAGTACTTACAAAATTATTGCCTCTAGCAACACCAGATGGTAATTCTGGTATTGAGCTTCCAGTGTTCGAATCTAGTGGAACACCGCTTGTTAAAGCTATGGCAAGTTGTTGTGGTCTAGTAAAAGCCGTATTTCTAAATATGTGACTAAGTAGACCAGACTCAAGATAATCCGATAATGCTGCCATATTTTTCTCCTAATTAGAAGTCCTCAAAAAGAACATGTTCTACACTATTATACACGAAAAAAGCCACCCCCAAGCGATTGAGGGTGGCCTTCTCCTGTCCAACTTGCCCTAATGTTTAGAAATTAGAATGAGCCAAGAATGACTCTTCTGTTGTCTAGAACACCAAAGCCAAGCTCTGCGAAACCATAGTAACCAGCGCGTTGCTGACGATGGAGAGTTGGGTCTTCGAAGACCTGTAGCTGCTCCTTCACGGGCATGACGAAACTATCGTTGGTTGACTGATCAAGACCAACAACTAGTTCAAGGTCACTACCCTGCACGTTACCGCTGAGATCATTGCTGAAGAAGTCTTGATATTCTTGACCTTCGCCAAGTTCATCAAGGTCATGTAGATTTACACCGAAGATTCTGGTGATGGGAGCGCCACCCTCAGAAGCTGTGTAGATCTCACGACGAGTTACTTCGTCAACTTGATCTAGACCCCAGTTACGGACATCCTCTAAGGCTTCTGGTGAAACATAGAGGTCAGTTAGGCGACCACGACCAACTGATGCCGAATTGCCACCGCTATTACGACGCATTACTGTCTGCATAAGAGAAACGAGTCTCTTTGAGAAGATGCCAGCAGTAGCATCAGCGTCATAAACTAGGATGTTACGATCAACGCCAGCGGCGAGAAGGGTGTGCCAGCCGTCATCGTTCATCTTCTTGGTGAAACCAGCTTCCATAACCTGCATAGCACGACCAACGATATCCCATCTGGCTTCGCGGGCATAGCGAAGTAGATAGTCAACCGATGATGTGATACTATAGGTTGGGATCATTACATAGTCACCCTCAACTGAACGCTCTGGAATTCTTCCGTGGCCGGGATTGGTGTAAGCGACATGCTCACCTTCTAGGCCGGGAGAAACGAGGTCGAGAGGATACTCTGTTGTCGAACCGGGTTCCACGGTAATAGTTTCGAAAATACTACCGAGGATATTACCGACTAGAACGCCCTTACGGAGAGGAAGTTCTAGAGCCTTTGCAAACTCACGTTGAGCAGCAGCGGCTACATTGATATCGGCATCCCCTGACTTACGTAGGAGAGCGATAAACTCATCGCTAGGTCTTTTGTTTAATGGCATGTTTAGTTCTCCTTGAGATGTTGAATAAATTAGGGGAGGTTGACTTCTACTTTGGCGTAGCCGTCTTCATCCTTACTTGAAAGGAAGCGGCCTACCTGTAGCACACCCGAACTACCGGGACTATCTACTCTTAGATTGCCAGCGTTTACGTGGCAAGCATAGGCAGGATCACCGGCGTTTACAGTTGCGCTTGTGATACTATTTGTTACAACATACCCCTTACGGAGAACTGTAACCTTACCACCCTTCTGCACTTCATCCTTATGCTGGTTGAGGTGAGTACGGGTTAGATCCTTATTAACAACGTCGTTTAGTAGAATACCTACTGGGCGACTTGCCGAAGTCACGGCAGCGTACTTCACAAGGTTAACACCTTGATCCATAGCAGCGCCAGAACCGGCTGTATCATGAACAACTACACCACCGCGAGTAGCAGTGCCTTCGTTGTAAAAGAAACTGATATCAGTTTGAAGCTCGTATCTATCTGATTTTAGGGCCATAGTTTTTCTCCTGTTTAAATCACTTACGTAGGACGTTTTCTGTTAGCCACTCTGCCACACTAGCTCTTGTGGACTCTAACTCATCTTTCACATCAGAAGCGTCTACAAGAGTGGCTTCTGTTGATTTTACTTCTTGGAAGAGTTCGTCGGTAACTTCTTCTTCTTTGGCTTCTGTTGTTTCTGTGGCAACAGCAGCTTCCGAAGCCATTTCCTTCTTTTCTTCCTTCATCATCTTATCCTTCATAGCGCCCCACTTCTTTTTCATAGCGGCGACTACGGCTTCAAAAGCCTCGTCACTGAGGGCATCATAAAGTGAAAGAGATTCTTCGGCCTCTGCATCTTCAAAGCCAGCCATAACTAGCTTATCTTTACGCATACGGTCTTTTTCTTTCTTTTGCATATCCTTCATAGCAGCCGAAACTTCTGCTAGCTCTTTTTCCTTTTCGACTAAAGAAGCTTCTAATGAAGCAATTCTTTCTTCTGAAGTCTTAAGTGCTAGGTCTTTTTCGGCAAGACTACTCTCAAGAACCGAAACCTTTTCTGCAAACTCTTTGTTTACAGTCTCAACTTCGGCCTTAACAGTCTTGTTTTCTTCTTGCGAAGCTGCTAACTCACTTTGTAGATCTGCTAGCTGCTTCTCTAAGTTAGTATCTGACATATTAATATCTCCTTTAGAAACGTTTGGAATACTATACTGTTCGCTTACAGAGAAAGCTTTGCTAGAATCAAGAATAACACTTCTTGGATTAGCTGGTCTAGATACAAGACCTTTACCAGAAAAAGAAATGTCTCTCAATGATCTACCAATTTTATAGCCTTCGTACTCTCCTGTGCCACCATATGCTCTTAGATGTTTAGTCAAAAATGCTGACTCTTCACTACGAGCTATTAACCTTGAATTACCACCTTGATCTATGATTGCATAATCAAAACCAGCAAACAGACATTCCATAGAAACGAACCATTTGCCATCTTCGATTTCCGATATAATTTTTTGCATTCTCTGGCGATTATCTGGATTAGTCCAACTATTGTATAAAACAGCTTCTGTAATTATGTCAAATTCTGAGGGCGCTGGTGAGTCTTCTTGTGCTTCTATTTTCTTTCCATCTCTGTCTACTACATAACATCCAGTAATGTGGCCTATTATATCGTTTTCATTATGCATGAAATTGAATTGTTTATCTTCTGGTGTTGTTCTCGCGGCCCAAGTTTGCTGTGGATCAAACACATCATCATTTTTATTCCAACCGGTTGAAACCAATACCGACTTAAGATAATAGAGGTCGATTTGGTTTGGATTACTGGAGGCTTTAATCTTATTGATGATGCTGCGAGAAATGTCCCAAGAAGAATCTGAATCTATATTAGAAACAAGAATAGCCGGTGCGCAATAAGCCACTGAGGCTTGCGCTTTAATCTGCTCGGATAGTCCGTCTAATATTTCTTGTTGGTATATTTTCATAATGTGTGTCTCTCAAAAATAATATACACAAAAAGCAAAAAGCAATCTAAATTTCGCTATTTTGTTCAATATACACACCTATAACACTGCGTCTATATTTATCAATACTCATATTATCAATATTAATATCGCGTTCTTTTAGAGTGTGTGAAAACTCTGTTGGGGTCTTGAGATTAGCAGATAAGATAGACTTTATATCTTCTCCGGTAACTTCTTTCATAATATCTATATTTGTTAAGACATCTAGTTTAAGTTGCTCAAGATCAACGGTTTCAGCCTTTGTTAATTGTCTAAGATTTTTCTTTTTCTTCATGCCAAGAAATGCTGAATTAAGCGTTTCCGATATGGTGTCCCAAGATTCTTCTGCCCAAACAACTAACTCAGCTACTCCCGGTTGTGATCTTGGTTTGGCTACACGCTGTTTACGCGGACCTTGATCTGTAGACAATGGAGGTCTACCATTTGGGTTAGATGGGGCAGATGGTTTAGCTCCACCGCCACCAATTGGTGATGGTGCTTTGGGTTGTAATAATAGATCTTTTGGAACACTAGACTTTAAGCCAACATCCTGTGGTAATAATTTACCACTCTGTAAGCCAATCTTTTCCAAGTTCTCTTTGTGTTGAGGCGTGTGATATGGACCAGCCTTATTTGGATTCTTATCATCAGATCGATCTTCAACTTCTCTTTGTAGTCTAATTTTTTCGATTTGAGGAATCTCCTTAAATCTCTGTAGAAGTGTTTCTTGACTAATGATATCTCTATCTGCTAGTTGAATAAGTAGGTTCTTCTCAGCGGCTTCGTCGGATAGACTCATTTGATCAAACTGTATATGAGCCTTATATCTAAAGCCCATAGCCTGTCTAACGATTTCTAGCTCTTTTTCCCAAAACTTAATAAGTTGATCTCTTCCGTATTGAAGTCTTTCAACAAGCGTTTTGAGAGAGATAAAATTGTTAGTGAACCCACCGCCATTTGTAGCCATGCCAGTTAGCGTAGGTGGCACTCCAAGGCCAGCATAAATACTATTAAGTACTGCCGTATACTTTTCTGAACCCAAGAATTTGTAGACTTCGCTACTGGATTCTTTGAATGTTAATTCTGGACCCCAGACTAATTCCATTGTTCCACCACCAACATTACTAGCTAATACGTCGCGTAGCTTATTAATAGCAGCTTTATTTGGTAGAATCTTGTGTTCTAGATTGCCAAGAGTCCACAATCTAATATTTGAGATAGCCCCGTCTAAAGCTGACAAGTCTGCTAGTCTCATTTTCTCTAGCATGATAATATCGTCTAAAATAGCATAGATCATAGGATTGGCCCACTGCTGCCAATCATCCTTCTTGTAGTGAAATACGCTAAGTCTATCGACATCTAGTGGGACTTCTTTTTGTCCGCTCTTTAGGGCATTCTTGATATTTTCTGGTAAGCTATTGATAACATCATTTGGGATATCGCCATCAGTAAATCTATCAAAAAATGTACCAAGATTTATTGTGTAAGCGGGACTACCTAAGAATATGGACATCTGTCCATCTTTTAGCTTAACTGTGAGTGGATTGAAAAAGTTGTATCTCCAAGGTATAGTATTCTGGCGCATATTGGGAACTTCTACCTTAATATCAGCAGCTAGAGACTTCATGTACTGCGATAACTTTGGCGTTACATTAGCATAACTTCTATATACAATAACGTTTCCAGTTTTGTATAGGTTATTTAAGAAGCGTTCTGATCGCTCTTTGCCGTTAATGCTTCTAAACCATTGCTGATAAAACTTTTCAACACTTTTATTTTGATGAACTATTTGAATACCTTGACAGCCAAAATCACCCATAAGATCAATGATATTTCTAATAATACCAACTTTATCGTAGGCGTCCATGCACATTTTGATGGCTCGACGCTGTTGGGTTGGGACGGCTTCGTTTGGTCTGAATGCATAGTAATCTAAATGTGTGAATCCGGGTTTTACAGATCTACTTGGTTCGATATCTATGAAGTGACGATATGTGCTTCCTTGAGTTTTTGCTAAACCGCCATAAGAATCGACATTTTCGCTAAACTGTGACATAGCGTGAGCCTTACTAGACTCATTTTCATCAGACCAAGTAATCATGTCGTTATTCATTTTTTCCTCAATTGGATTGTAATCGGATTACAGTAATTAATACACATCTTTCATGCTATCAGTGAACCAACTGGGGCCAGAATACATCTTTTCGTTTTCTCCAGATGATCTATGACCACCAGTAGCAAATCCGCCATAAAAATTATAAGCCTCTTGAGTTGGCGTCCTTTGTAAAACTCTGGATGCCATATTAGCCATCAATAAGGCTGAATAGCGGTCTTTTCTCATCTTGCTCTTCTTGCCTGTTCCAACAATAACCTCTGGAGTATCCCACCTGTCTCTTCCGGCATTTGTTTGTGTCATTTGTATCATAGAAAGTTCATCTTTTAATTCTTCTATATCCATAACGCACTCTTCTAGTGTGTCAAACATTCTATGTTTAATATCGTCTTGAATATTTGATAAACCTAGGGATACGGCATCAAAGAATGGAAATAATAATACTTTATCTTCAAAGTCTTTTCTCATTCCGTGATTTGCTTCGGCTAACCATTCATGACGAGCAAATTGACACATCTCTAGAATGTGTAGACCTCTTTCGCCATCTGTATCTTTTGGCTTGTCATCATCTATCGTAGGCCATATTGGCAGTTCGCCCTCTTTAAGTTTATCATTATCATGAAGCGATTCCATAACAGCAACGCCACCGCCTTGTGCATCGATTGCTATATGAATACATGGGTAAAGAGCCATGAGATCGCGTATTTTTCTAGCACAATAAGAATAGAAATCGCTTTCTGTGGAGTAACCCTTTTTAACCTTTTCTTTATGCTCTGATCTTGTGGTTGTCCAGCAGTGTACAATCCTGCGATGGTCTGGATGCACTTCTAATACAACTATACTAAAATTATCTACTTCAGAAGCGGGGTCAACACCAAAGATATATCTTTTATTTGGATCTCCAATTAGAGATGCTTCGAAATGTATAATATTGTTTTTAGAATCAGTGATTGGATTTTCATTGTTAATAACGCATGATTCGATCAGCGATCTCTTAAAAAATCCTTGGCTATCTCTTGTAAAACAAGCCCCGTATTCCATTTGATAAATACCGGTATGAACGGTGGCTTTTGATCTTGCTACTTGGTCAGCATCCATAAAGCCTTTTGGTAAAAGTTCATATGGCATACGAATAATAGAGTACTGTGTCCAATCAAAGTTTTCTGGAGGATCGTCTCCATTGAATACTTCTTTAAGTTTAGCATAGTTACCTTGACTTTTGATGATAGACTTCCATTTCTTCCAGTATGTTGCGAAATGATTAAAGTCATAGTAAGCAGTTCCAGATAGAATAATCTGATTATCCTTTTGATCTTTTGGAACATCTTCTGCTATAATTTCAACGCCAAGCTCTTTTGCCTTGTTTTGAGCAGCTAATCTTTTAACATTTTCTACGGGGTCAGCACTAACCGCAGCAAAACCAGCGACTACGTTTTCAAAAATATCTCTAGGAATGGATGCGAATTCGTCAGCAATAATATCATTAGCGCGTTGACCTCTAATTTTTTGACCATCGCCAAGGGGAAGACATGTTATAACACTATCGTTTATTCGCATAACACATCTATCTGTATCTCTACGTGGACCGCTGTCTGAGTCGCACATATCTCTAAGCATTGGCGAGTTACGCCAAATAGTTTCCATATATTCAAAAACAACTTTACTTTGTCTGAAGGCTGCACCTACAACAACAATTTTTCTCTTTGGCAACATCAAAGCTCTAAGTACAGAATATAAAGATAACTTAAACGACTTACCAAAGCCTCGGCTAGCAATTAGCATTGGGAATTTTCTTTCCCACAATTCTTTAAGAATTAAACCCTGAGATGGTAGTAGTTGTATGTTGAGTATCTGATGTGCAAAAAATGGTAGATATTCTGGCCTACTCATTAAATAAGCTAGCTTGAGATGAAAATCTTCGTCAGAATGATGTAAGAATGTCATGGGATTGAATAGATTTGTATCTATGCAATCTAATCCTAGCCAAGCTTCATCTATCTTTTTAAGATTACTCATTCGTTATGTGCCAATCCTTGATGATTGCGTCAGCAAAACCGTAGTATACGGCTTCTTCTGCATCAAGATACCAATCGCCAGATTTGAGCTTTCTAATTAAATATTGCTTGACTTGTTTGACGCTAGGCTTTTTGCCAAATTTCTCATAGAAGAATTTACCATCTACACATCTATTGGCATAAACATTAAACATCACATCGGCTATTCTCTTTTCATAGTGAGCTTGATTCATAGCACTTAGATAATCTGTATTAATATCCGAAGAGCCATAATGACACATAAAGTGCGCGTTTGGGGTCATGTATCTATAGTCCGCAGCCTGCATAAAAATGCTGCTCATTGACTCTGCTTGTCCATATATAATCATTGTAACATATGACCTACACATTTGGATGGCGTCGTATATAGCCATGCCATCAGCCCACTCTCCACCAATACTGTGGCAATGAATGGTAATATTTGCATTATTTCGCATATCTAAGGCTCTAAGATTCTTAATGAAAGTATTGGACATTCTATATTCCACGCCCGGATTTTGATTATCTTCGGAGTGATAATGATTGTGCAAGAAGATATCTCTGGTGCCTAGATTTGCTCCATAGTCATGAAAATCTTTTAGTAGTTCTGGCTCTGCCATCACTTTTTCCTCCCTATGGTATACATCTCATTGATCCGCTTAAAAATACTACTAACTGCTAAAAATGCATTATATTTGTTGCCGCAAAACAAAACATGAATATCATTGTACAGTTGAAATTCGAACAAGCACTTTAACATATACTTTCCGGTTATCTTTACAGATGCTAGGTTTTTATTGGGTATTCTGGTTTCATCTGGAAATTTTACAAGATCCTCAAGTGAAAATTCAAGCACCAAAAACTTGTGAGGAAATTTTGTCATACGTTCTATTTCGTCTAGAAATGGATACTTTTTCTGACCCAAATTGATAGCTAATTCTTCAACACAGCCCTTTCTTTCTATACAAATCTTATCCTCTAGTCCCTGTATAGAGTAATCGCCAGTGTCGAGCTTATGTTCGACCATTCCAGCGCAGGTGTTATATTCCTTAAAGAAATATCCGTCCTGCTCTCTGGTATCTTTGATAACTATGAACGGAGGTGCTTGTTTATAGGCCACTTATTAATTCCCTAAATAAAGATTCGTAGTGTAACTCTTTTCCCTGTATGGACTTATGACATATTCGACATAAAGTAATTCCATTTGAGGTTTCATATCTTAGCGACGATGCTGAAGACCATTTTTGTATGTGATGAACTTGCAGGTTGCGTTTGGATTTACATCCCGGCATCATGCATTTTTTACCATCTCTTTTTAAGACCTCTCTTCTAAAGTCTCTATATGCTGGATCGTCATAGTTTCTTTTCATCAGCCAAGCTCGTATATTTTATCTATTCTACAGTATAATTTGATCTTCCTACACACAATTCTCATTTTAATCGATGGATCTTGATCTATAATGATTTTAATTAGTTGATTTAATACACAAAAACATGCATCATCTGGATCATTTGCAGATATAAATATTGTAGGAAATGGGCTGTTATATGATCGAAGTTTTAAGTGTCTAATATATGGATATATACTAGATATGTCGATCATTATTCTGTAATTTCTCATTGAATCTTGATTCTATCATAAGACTAACAAGGCTATCTAGATCATGCTTTGGGATCCATCCCAATACTTTGGTAGCTTTCGAACAATCTCCGCGTAGATAATCAACCTCTGCTGGCCTATAGAATTCTGGATCAACGTATACAAATTTGGACCAATCAGAAATTCCTATATGTCTAAATGCATAATTTAAAAAGTCTCTTACTTTGTATGTTTTACCTGTGCATATTACGTAATCGTCTGGTTGATCTTGCTGTAACATTAACCACATCGCTTCTACGTAATCACCGGCATAACCCCAATCTCTAAATGAGTCTAGATTTCCTAGTCTTAATTTAGGAAAACTCTCTCCAAGAACTCTACCGTAGATAAAATCGTCTGATGGATTTAAGTTATCTATATTTAGGTGATATTTTGTCATCCAGAGCTTAAAATCAACTACCCAATTTGTTATCTTCTTGGTGACAAAGTTATCTCCGCGTCTCGGACCTTCGTGATTAAATAATATACCGGCACTAGCATGTAGTCCGTATGCTTCTCTGAATAACCTAACGGCGTAATGCGCGGCGCACTTTGAAATAGCATATGGAGATTGTGGTAAAAATTTGGTATTTTCATCTTGATACTTCTCACCATCTTGACCGATAACATAAGAACTACCAAACATTTCGCTTGATGAAGCTTGATAGAATCTTGAGGCAAACATATCAAGATCCACAATTGACTGTAATATGTTAATACAACCCTTGCCAGTAATATCCCATGTAATTGCTGGTTGCTTAAATGAAGTTCCTACATGCGATTGAGCCGCTAGATTATAGATTTCATCTACATGTTCGTTAGTTTTCAATACATTTATTACGCTGCTAGAATCTGTAATATCGCCTTCGACCAATCGAAACCTAGGATTGCATAAATTGTTTTTTATTCGGGATGTGGTATCCGTACTGCTTCGTCGCATAACGCCGGTCACGTTATAATCCTTAGATAATAGTAGGTCCACTAAATGACTACCATCTTGTCCCGTCACCCCGAAAACAATCGCATTCTTCATATTTAGTCCTTTACGGTATCTGGTGTTAAAAATGGTTGGTCCACAGTCCCATCTTCATATTTATGGAACGCGCTTAAGCGTTCCTGTTCTTTCATCATTGCTAATCTCATCTTCTCCATTTCGATCCCATAAGTTTTTAGAATCTCTGGATCTTGGATCAAACTGGCTACCCAAGCGGTGAAACTTTGTTTGCTATCTTCTAGCCTCTTGATACGCTGTTCACGGGTTCCTTTCATTTCTCGGAGCATGTTAGCCTTTTTGCTTTGAAGCTCACGGTAGTCTCGGTTGAGACTTTCTTGACTAGCTCTTAGTGCTGCCATTTGTCTCTCTAGATTCATAATATAATCTTTGTCTTGCTGATCCTTGTCCATCGCTCTTTCGTCGCGTATAAGCTTTTCGATAACAGACATTTCATTAAGATTATCTTTATTACTCTTTAAGCATCTATTCATTAATATTTCTAGTTTGATAACATCTACCACTTGAAGTTCTTCTGTTGGGAAAACGTCATCTTTGAACTGGGCTATAATTCTGGCCCAATGATATTTAAATAGTTCTAATTCATCTCCGGTAAATTGGTTTGTTAGCTCATTCCAATACGGGCGATCTTCAAGACTAAAAGCAGCAGCTTCTTCATTGCTCAACCCAACACGGAGCTTGCGTTTGATAAAGCTATCAACGCTCTCAACGTCGCGGTCTAGCTTCTTGGCAATATCCTCTACTGTTAAGGAGTCAACCAAATTAGCTATTGTGCGAGCTTCGGAATTAGATATTCTGCCCTTCTTCATCTATTAAATCCTTTATTACTGCTAGTACTTCTTCTCGTCGTTTTTTTGGAACATATACGTCGTTCATAATTTTTAAGTAATCCGCCCTATAGGATGCTGGCAATTTTTGATCTATTAGTAGAGATAACTTCTTGGCATCAATGTTATCGTCATGATCGTATTCTTCATAAGGAACACTCTCTTCATGACACAAACTCTGAGGTTTTAGCACTCTCTTCTTGTCATCCTCGTCTTTTGTATAATAGTTGTCTCTTATGAAATTCTTGAGTCGATTGCTTAAGTGAACCGATAGGAAATTTTCTAACGGGCGTTTTTGGTCATATCGATCAAGGGCATCCATGCAAATAATGAACGCTTCTTGTTTTATATCATCAACGTCATAGGTTCCGAATGTATACTTGGGCGAAATGCGATCTACTACTATTTTAATTTGATCTATGACCTGTTGTTCTGTCATGTTCTTTGGTATTCGCATCAGTCATCCATCGTGTAAGTTAACTTTCTCCACTTATTGCCGTCATAGTATTTTAAGCAATCGTCGGCCTCATCATAAATGAAAGTACCCTTTTTGGTGGGAGGATTGCTCGTTGGGTTAAGCTGGTATACATGAGAAGAAATAACGCCACGTTTGCTCTTCATATTCAACTTAGAGCATCCTAAAGAAATTTGATTTTTGTAAGATGATAGGGCGTCAGAAACGGCCTCTTGGAAATCATCTACGTTGCCAAAGTCTTTTAGGCACAAAGAAACAATATTGTCTTGTAATCTAGCTAAGACAGAATTCTGATCTAATTTGACCGATTGTGGCAAAAAAGAATCAGAGGATGTTATAACGGCGTTGGTTTCGTAAAGTAATTCTATATAAGACGGAGGTATTGTGGAAGAAACTAATATAAATTCATTATCGTTATCGATTGTTAAATCATACGGGCTTCTGGATGGACTTGGTTCAACACTATCGTATAGATAATAACAAACGGGCCTAACTCGTCTAAGATAAATATCATTATCAATTTGAACTAGGTGGCCTATTCCTCTTTCTAAGACCAAGCGGGTATTGTTGTATACCTTTTCGGCGTGATAAAAGAATAAACTATCGAATCCAAAGACATTTACAAATGTATTATCTTGGGAAATAGAGTTTTGAGATAGGGCGATCCCTAAGCTTTCATTAATAAGGGATAAAGATGAGATACCCTGTAGCTTAAGATCTTTGCTTTTAGAGCATGGAAGAGCGGTTTCAATCGCTACCTTGTTCGATATCGTTAGATTCATCCGTTTCCTCTTGGTCCTTTTCTTTCTCGTTAGATATTAAGTCAGAGATGGGCCTATCGGGCTTGGATAAATCTTCTGCAATTTCGCTGCGTAAACTCGCAGTTGCCCTACATTCCAATTGTGTTTCGATTGTTTGTTTTTTAATCATATTGTTTCTCCTCAAATATAATATACACTGTATCAAGTTAAAACAGCAGATACAGAAGAATCAAAGGGGGCGATGGGGGAGGATTGGGTAATACATATAAATATTTGATTGGTATTGTGAAAGAACCACCCCACGATTTTCCCCAGTTTATCCATCTTAACATTTTGAAGATAAAACTACCGGCATTTCATTCTACCCCGCCGCAAATGACGTAAGTCCTTATGGCTATTAGACTTATGGCACACTAAAAATATTTCCAAAAATATTGGATTTTGCCCCTTGACACCGCC
>Ga0164293_10003091_pt1 | contig 14179 bp, 6 predicted proteins | sample GEODES118metaG_FD_111487 | JGI IMG/M metagenome (GOLD analysis project Ga0164293, IMG submission 111487) | Eutrophic lake water microbial communities from Lake Mendota, Wisconsin, USA - GEODES118 metaG | ecosystem: Environmental > Aquatic > Freshwater > Lake | place: USA: Lake Mendota, Wisconsin...
ATGCACTTATCAGAAATTTCAGAAAGACCGACTTCACTTCGGAATTAGCCCAAAAAGAAAACGACTTGAATTCAAAGAGAGAGGAGTATGATAGTTTGGATGCAGAGAAGTTAGAATTAGAAAATCGTAAGAGTGATTTAGAGGAACAAATTGTAAATCTATCTCAACAAATCGTTCCAATTCAAGGTAACTTAGATATTAATTCTCTAAACGCAAAAGCACAAAAGATTGTTGATGATTTGAAGACTTGGGGTGATGATAAATTCGATAAAACAATAAAACATACGGAATCCAAAGAGTTAGTTAGAGAAGCCAAAGAAATGGTTGATTCTAAAGTTACTATAAACGGAACTGATATTGGTGAAGCACAAATACAATTGAATTTAGTTAAAGGACAAATTAGAGATACCTTACATCAGATTGAATTATTAGAAAGTGCTATTGAACATAACAAAGAGAAGTTATCACACTTAGCAGAGCATGAGTATGACCCTAATTGTAATTTTTGTATGAACAATGTATTCGTAAAGGATGCAAAGGAAACGGAAACAAAATTAGAACAACAAGGTAATCAATTAGAAACCCTAAATATTTTACATGGTGCTCTTATAACTCAATTAGGTGAATTGGCTGGAGTTGAAGACCAATTCAAACAATGGAAACAATGGACTGATGAACACAAAAGATTAATAGTAGTAACAGACCGTTTGGATACTGATATTAAAACTTGCGATACTAAGATTGAATTATTACAAACTCAAAACGAAACTGTAAATGCAGATATTAAACGATATAATGATAATGTAGAAACGATTACAAAGAATCAAGCATTGGATATTCAAATTCAAAATGTTCGTAGATTGAAGCAAGGTGTTGAAAAACAAATATCCGATGTGAACAAACTTATGTTGAAATTAATGTCAGAAGTAGGTGCAACAAAAACTTACATTGACAATATGGTAGCTAAGATGGAAGAAGTAAAAGAATTGGAAACTAAAAACCAATTATATACATTCTACTTAGATGCAGTTAAGAAAGATGGAGTACCTTATGAACTAATATCCAAAGCACTTCCAGCAATTGAAAACGAAGTGAACAACATATTAGGACAAGTGGTAGACTTCTCAATATCAATGGATACTGATGGAAAGAATATTAACGCTAGAATCGTTTACGAAGACCAGGAATGGGCTTTAGAGATGTGTAGTGGTATGGAGAAGTTCATTAGTGGATTAGCGATTAGAGTGGCTCTAATTAACATATGCAACCTGCCTAGACCTAACTTCTTAGTAATAGATGAAGGGTTTGGTACATTAGATGCAGATAACCTATCATCGCTCTTTATGATGATGCAATATTTAAAAACCCAATTTGATTTTATATGGGTAATTTCTCATTTAGAACAAATGAGAGATATTGTGGATGGACTTATTGAAATTAAAAAGGTAGATGGATTTAGTAAGATTAACTTTTAATCACTGGTAATACATTTTTAGGTGTGGTCTTGTTTAAAGACTGCACCTTTTCTTTTATAAGGGTTTCTACCAACCCATTTATCTTATATCCTTTCTCTTTACAAAACTCCTTTAATGCTTGATGTATTTCAGCATCTATTTGTATCATTGCGTATTTTTTCATAACGTTTATTTAGATTTCTTTAGTTTTCTTTAGTTTTTAGTAATTATAAATATTAAACTCAATATTTATTAGTAATTAACAGGAATCATATATGGCAAGAATAAAAAAATTCGCAGATAATTTAACACAACCACTATCAATATATCAAACATTTGTTTTAGATTCTAATCCAAATTCGCAGTATTTTAGAATTACCGAATTTAAAGAATCTTTTACTGGTGGTAAAAACGGATTTCTAATTGAAGGTTCTGAACATTTAAAAGAAAGTACTGATATAAAAATAGAAATATTGGATGTGGATGGTAATCCAATTTATTTTGAGCCTGGTAATGGTGTGCCTGAATATTATGAGGGATTATCAAAAGTTATTGCTGTTTACATATACGAAGATACGCCAATTGGTAACGCAAAAATTACTGTATTAGGTGAATTAAAAACTTATATAGATACTGATGGTATAGTACAACCAATTCCTGATGAATGGGCTGGTATATATAATGTTAAGTGGGAAAGAGAATTTAAAATTAATAGATTACTTGCAAATGAAGATAAGGTAAGATTTTATCGTAGACCTGAAGTTAGTATCACCGAAATAGTTAAACCAATATTTTCAAATGTAGTTGCCCCAAAAACGCAAAGTGGAATTATAACGGGTACTGCACAAAATCCAGTGGCTGGTACTTTGCTATCAAATTATACATCACCAACTACATATATTTTAGAAACTGTTGGTAATTCATTTTGGACAGGGTCTGTAGTTGGAACATTTTTGAATATTCCTGGAATAAATTATTCACCATTAGTTACTCAAATAGTTAATTCAAGAGAAATATTAGTACAACCACCATATACTGAAAACGGGTTGGTTGCAAATATAGAATCCGAACCATATACAGCTACATTTAATTACACCGAAGGAGTTGATAATTTAAAAACAGCATTGACTGGTTCTTTTGCAAAAATAACATTATCCGATTTAACTACTTTTGTTGGTGATTGTGCTAGAGTTAAAATATTTAGAAAATCAACAACAGATTTATCTGATTTTCAATTTGTTCAAGAAATACAATTAGAATCAAATGAACTTTTAGTTGATTTAGAATCTACTACAAAAAATCAAGAAAATTATGGTTTATTTGATACTAACAATTATAAAGAATATTGGGTAACATCATCAAATAATTTAATAACTTCATTTAACCAAACGTTTTTATTTGATTCTATAAAATTAAATAGTACTGTTGGAACTCAAAAATTCTTTACAACAAAATCATTAAGTATAAGTGAAGGTATTGAATATACTTTAAATTTTAATGTTAGAAAGCAAACTTTGGGTAATACTAATAATTTTATTGAAGCGTATTTAAGTGGTTCTAAGCAAACAACTGTAAATGGTTCTCCAACTACACTTCAAGTTAAACAAAATATAGTAACAATAAATACTCAAAACGCTTTACTTGAAAAACAAATTATTACTGAAAATATAAAAGCTGAACAAATAGATAATGCTAGATTATATTTTGATGTAAACGGAAACGATTGGCATATATCCGAAGTTAGTTTAAAGGCATCTCAAGAAACAGCATTTTCTCCTGATGAAATTACATTTATACAATCAGTACCAAGAATATTACCAGTTGAAACTTTTGTATATCGTTTTGAATTTTATGATATTAATAACAATTATATTCCTGTTTTAGTTGAAGAAACAAAAACATTTAATGGGGGTAATTTACAAACAATACGAAAAGGACTTGTATTTAATCCTAGGTCATTATCATTTCAATTTGATTCTGGTTCTAGTCCAATACCACCAACAGTAGTTGGGTTTACTGTTACTAAAAATTTATTAACAGGTTCGGTAACATATACATCTCAATCTTTTGATTTTGATGGTAATGAATTATTTTATGATAATTATACCGCATCCTTTACGGGTAGAAGATATCCTGGTTTACTTAGTGATATTACATCAGATGCACCAACAATGACAGTTGGAAACTTTACGGGTTCTAGACTTGACAAGACTGTACAATTAGTTAAAATTACAGGAGAAGTTGAAGGATTTACCGATAGTGTAATATTCACCAGAGTATTGGATGGATTTGGTGGAGTTAATTATTTGATTAGACCTTATAGAGGAACTCAAATACGAAATAGTAGTACTGCTTCATTAGAAATTCAGGCCATTCGCATTGATGGTGTAAACGATATTGAATTAAGTAGTACAACCAAACCCGAAAAAGGTTGGCCTGATAAACAACTTCATATTATATCACGTTCGGCTGATGGAGCTGAGAAGTTTGTAAACTTAGAATATGCATCATCTAGCAAATATATATACGGATTAACTACGGGTTCGTTGGGAAGTGGTGAGATAAATTATAACGCAACTTTTAATCGTGATTCAATTGATTTTAGAAGAACTATATACATAATATCATCAGGCTCCGCAGCATCTGGACCTGCATATGAAACATCTGGTTCGGTTGTAGCATCTATTATATTAGAGGATTTGCAAGATGGATTGGATAGTGGTATTGTAACATATAATGCACATTCATTCACAATAAATCCAAGAACAGAATCAGAATTTAAACCAGCATTTGGATTTGCAACTGCATCTTTTGCAAAAAGAGGAACGGCTGCATCTGATATAGAAGCAGTTACGGCATCGTTTCAGGTGTATCCATCAATGTCAATAAATAGAGATTGGGTTCCTGAATATTGGATGTATTATCATACACAAAGTTTAAATCCAACAATAACAGTTGTTGCAAAAGATGATAATAAAAATATAATACCATCTCAAATAGTAAACGGAAATGTAAGAACTGCAGTAAATCAAACTAAAAACTTAACATTAACATTTACATATACTGAACCTTGGACATCGGCATCTGTTAGTTTAGATAAAACATTTACAATTGTACCTGAAGGTAAGCAAGGAGATGAAAGTATTGTATTTGAAGTAAGTCCAATAGCAATTACACTTGGTGCAAATTCGAGAGGTATAGTTAATGATTATACACCATCCATTACTGATATTAAATTAAAGCAAGGTTCTAGGTATCTTGCTTTTAGTGCTAGTGCTGGTGTTCCTAATAATTTGGATACACATGGTACGTTCCATATAGCAACTGCATCTATAATTGAAAAGGAAATTAAAGCAGGTAACGTACATTTTACATCATCATTTGGAGTACCATATACCGCATCTTTAATTGTATCCCAATCTTCAAACTTTACACAATTAAGTGGAAGTATAACATATCCATTAATAATTCATCCATACTATACATCATCAATTTATACGGCAAGTGTAGTTGTAAATTATACAAAGATATTAGAAGGAGCGCCGCCAATTCAAATAGTAGTCTCACCAACATCAGTAGCATTAACAGCAGATGAAGTTGGATACATTACTCCGGTTGGATATTCTGCAGCAAATACTACTATACAAGTAAAGGAGGGAGATGATTTTTTAAAATTAGTAACAACTGAATCTTTTGCAAATGCTGATGCTAGAAAAGGTACATACACAATTAATTCAATTGAAACAAGAGGTGGTAGTATTTGGAATATAAGAACTGGTTCATTAGCATCTTCATCTTTATCTGGATTGACTGGAACAATCAATTATAATAGATTTGATTATCCATATGTTTCAGCAAGTGCAGTTTATACAATTCAAGTATATCCTTACGCATTGGGAGCTGGGCATTTACCAACTTCATCTATTTTTACTCGTACACAAACATTTACAAAAAATGTAACTCCGCCAAAAGCTCGTAGTATTGATTTTAAAGCATCTTCGTATACGGTAAACTATGATAGGAATGGTAGAGTATCGGCGGCATCACAATCACCAATTATATTATCTGCAACAGCATTTAATACAACATCATCTGCTGACAGAGTATTTCTTACAATATCTGATATTGCTCCTGATGGCTCTGAATCTGGAGAAGTTATATTTCAGGGAGATAGTGGTACAAATCCAGTAACATTTACACTACCGGATGTAAACTATAACGATATTGGTCCTGATACAATAAAAACATATAAAGTTAAATTGACTGATGGTAATCCGTATTCATCTCCAACATTAAATCCATATAGAGCAGAAGCTCAATTAACAATATCTGGTATGAAGGCTGGGGCTGATGCATATAAGTTAGTAGCATCAAATGAAAGTACTTCTATAACCGCAGATTTATGGACAACTCAATTTGCAGGAACTGGTATGAAGATTACCACATTTAATGGTAATCAACAATTGATAAATGCAAATCCTTTACCATTACCAAATGACCCAAATGATTTGGATTTTAATAATGACCCTATTGGTGTGTTGGGATATTCATCCGCATCTATATTTTCAAAATCTGCTTGGATTGGATTAACTGGAGGAACTCCACCAAAGTTTCCATCATCGAATCCTGCTGAAATTGGAAATATAATTAGTTGGACTGCACCAGCTACAAATACATCTGGACAAATTGTATATAGAGTAGATTTTGAGGGAGATTCATCATCAACAAATACATTGGTAAGGCCATTGGCGAGACAGACTCAATTTGTAACTCAATCAATATCAGTACAATTTACACCACCTGCTCCATATGATATAAAGATGGAAAATGAAAATTCATCAGCAGTTTATAGAGTGTCTGGTGAATTAGATTTTGGTTCAACTTCAAACGTAATAAGAGTTTATAGAGGTGGTACTGAATTAGTAAATACAAACCCATTACCAGCTACTGATACTGATGCATATGGTACAACTGGATTATCAAAGGATAAATGTAGAGTTAGTATTTCTTCAATATCTCCTGTTGGAGTTATTGGATTAGCTGGTGGCTTAACCGCAGGGCAATGGGTTAGTGGTACACCAGCAACAATGCCGGCAATAACTAGTTGGACAAATCCTGAAACTGATTCGGTTGCAAGTATTGTATATCAAATACAATGTGAAGGTAGAGAAACTTTCTTTAAAACTCAATCACTTTCAATTCAATATGAAGGTAATGTAGGACCTGGTATAGTGATGAGAGGTGAATGGTCACCACTTACTGATTACATAGGTTCTCACCAAACAAGTAATTCTCGTAGAGATGCGGTAATTTATAGTCCTGTTCCTGGTACAACAAAATACTACGGAGCAATTAGTGGAAGTGGACCTAACACATATAATAAACCAACAATAGTTCCGGGTAAGGATGGTTATTATGTAGGCGCTTCCCCAGCTGCTGGATATAATTTAATTAATTATAAAGCACCAACACCTGATAGTAATAATGAATATTGGGAATTTTTAGGAAGTGAACAATTTTTTGTAGCAGCTAAATTAGCAATATTTGAAGAATCATATGTTAAGAATACAATTAACGTTGGTACTAAAGATGGTACAAGCGGATTTGCAAATATTGTGTTAGCTGGGGGAAGGCCTGACCCTTACATTGCTATTGGACAAAACTCAACGATAGGTACATCCGGCACATCTGGTACATCAAATACTGGGTCTGGTATTATTGGATACGATAGACCAGGAATATTTTTAGGAATATACGAAAATGGTTCATTTGGTACAACGGGTAGATTTTCAATAAAAACAACTGGAACATCTGGAAAAGGAATGTTTTGGGATGGTGATTCTTTAACTATTGTTGGTTCAATTAGACAAGTTGAACCTGGTGTTAGTGAAGGTTCATTAAGGGGAGCATGGACAAGTGGATTTACTTATTATACAAATGATATAGTTTCATACGGAGGACAGAGTTGGAGATGTACATCGGCGCAAGCACAAAGTTATCAACATATAGCAACAAACGATACAGCTGCATTAACTGGATATCCGGGTTCAGGTCCTTGGGCAATAGCAGCTGCGGCTGGAACGTCTGGGACTGCTGGAACTGCTGGTAGTGGTGGTGCAAATGGGGCAGCTGGAGCAGCTGGACCTGGTGTTGTTTATAGAGGGCCTTGGACTGGTAGTTTGCAATATTTCAAAACAACCGATAGAACGGATGTTGTTAGGGGAAGTGATAATCAATATTACATAGCAAAAGTAACACACACTCCAAATGTAGTAAATGCACCAATAGGTACTGCTACTAGACCAATTGATGGTGCATCTTATTCAACATATTGGCAATCTTTTGGAGCAACATTTAGTTCAGTAGCAACTGGATTATTACTTGCTGAAAATGCAACGGTAACAAAAGGACTTGTAATAGGACAGGAAGGTAGTGATGTAGGGTTTATTCGTTCTGCTGGTGCACAAAGTATTGGTGGTGGTAATGGATTTTATATGGATGCTCTTGGTAATATGAGATTTGGGGCAGATACATCTACTGAAGGTAACTACGTTTATTGGAATAATACTTTAGGAACATTAGATATAAATGGAACAATAACAGCAGATTCTGGTGAGATTGGTGGATTTACTATTGCCAATAATAAGCTAATCGCATCGGGGGCTTTATTAAGATTTGATACACAAGCACCATCGATAGAATTTTACACAAACGCAACTGGTTCTGCTAAAGTAGTATTAAATCCAAAAGCAACATTAACTGACCCAAGCGGACAAATTATATATATAAGTGGTTCACAATACGATGGTACGGATGGTAACAGAACATCAACATCTGGAACTACTAATACTACTAACGTAATTACTGAAGTATATAGTGGTTCGTTTGGTATATCAGCAAACAGTACATATTCAGGTGCAACTCTAGCCTTTAGTGAAGCTGGTAATACCAATTTTATTGTGTATATTCCAGAAACATCTTTAACTATATCAACGACTTCACCAAGTGCAGCTTCGGATTACCCACCCGACCCACCACAATATGGATACGAAACATATCAATCGGAATATGCCGCTCCGGGTAATGCATCTGCCCAATGGTATGTACAAATGTACAATTCAACTGGAACAACGTTTATATCTGAAGTTGCAATAAATGGAGCATCTACATATAGAAGTGGTACTTCAAGTAATTCCTATTATACTGCAGTAGTATCATATAGCGGATTCCCTTATTATACCGAATCATACTATTGGAATTATTCATCATACTCATCAACAGCATATTATCAGGGAAATATTCCATTTGGGTCTAAAGCAGGTCAACTGATAATACCAGCACCGGGTATATATCAATTTAGATTAGTACTAAAAGTTACAGCTGTATCGGCAGCTATATATAATTATGTTGGTGGTGGAAATACATATTATACTACAACCGGAACTTCTAATCATACAACAACTGGTGATATTACTTTTCAATTTTCTCCAAACGTAAATAAAACGGAAATAACGAATGGTGGTATTCAAGTATTATCAAATCAAAATGCTTATGTTCGTTTTAATAGAATCGAACCAAGTGCATATGGTGGGGGTTCTGCAGTTGCAGAATTTGTTGGTGGTGCGATTAATGTATCTGCATTTGGTGGATATCCAACAAGTTTGAGTAATACTGGTATCTATATGAATGGTGGATTGGTTTCAAATGGCAAAACTAATTATTTAGGTGATTATTACTTTGATGGAACTGGTACACAAGAATCACTTCGTTTAGGTGGAAGAAGTACAGCAACAGCGGCAGACCAAACGTATATAACTTCATATTCTAATTTTTTACCAGCAAGTGATAACTATTGGACAATAGGAAAGTCTGGACAAAAATGGAAACAAATATGGTCTAATACTGGAACTATACAAACATCAGATGCAAACCAAAAATTAGAAATAGAACAATCGCAATTGGGATTGGATTTTATAAATAGATTACAACCAGTTTCATATAAATTTATTTCTGGAAGTGCTATTACTGAAAAAATAGAGGATTATATAAAAACAATTAAAGAACCGGCCATTATGGATAGTGATGGGGTAGTAGTAAAAGAAGAAGTTATTGAATATATAAAAAATGAACAAATACCAAACGTAACTTGGACTCCTGGTATAAGAAAACATCATGGGTTGGTTGCACAGCATGTAAAAACAATTTTGGATGACATGGGACTTTCAACAAATGATTTTGCTGGATATATTGAAGGTGATTTAGAAAATCATTCTGATTTGGGGTTACGTTATGAAGAATTTATGGCTCCTATGATTAAAGCAATACAGGAATTATCATCAAAAGTTAATAGACTGGAAGCTGAAATAAGTAGTTCGAAAATTTAAAATCTATATATTTATATATATAAACAATAATATATTATGGCACAATTAAAAGAATCATTAAGCGCTGATGTTTTGAATAGCATCAAAGAAAAAAGAGATGAAGTATCTAATTTAGTAATGGAATTAGGTCAAATTAGCTTAAGAACTAGAGAACTTAGAAATGAATTAGCAAACCTAGACCAAATTAAAATGTCTATGGAAAGTAGATTTGATGTGGTAAATGAAGAAGTTAAAGGAATTTTAGCAGAATTAGAAGTAAAATATCCAAAAGGAGAAATAGACCTAAATGAAGGGATGGTTTATTTTGAATCAGCTGAATAAAATAAATTTGGTAGTTTAAGAATTATTTTGTATATTTGTTACAATTAATAAAACATGTCTAAAAAGAAGTTACTTTATATTGCGCCTCACTTATCTACGGGAGGACAACCACAATACCTATATAAACAGGTAAAGCATTTTATTAAAGATTTTGATATCCAAGTTGTTGAAATAAACAATAGTGGCGGAAACGCATTTGTAGTTCAAAAAAATAGAATAAAATCATTAGTAGAGGTTCATACATTAGGAGATGATAAATCTCAAATACTCAATGTAATAAATCAGTTTAAACCTGATATCATACATTTTCAGGAAATACCACAATTTGATTTAGCTCCATTTATATTAGACCAGATTTTTACAAAAGATAGAAATTATTTTATTGTAGCATCAACTCATGGTTCATTTACAAATCCATCTGAAATAAATTATCATCCTGATAGATACGTTTTAGTATCCGAATGGAGTAGACAAAGGTTTGAACATACTGGAGTTGAAACTCAATTATGGGAATATCCAATCGAAGAATATAAATTTGATAAAGAATCTGCACAAAAAGAATTAGGATTTGAATCAGATTGGAAACATATCCTTAATGTTGGATTATTTGCGCCAGGTAAAAATCAAGGTGAAATATTTGCATTAGCAACTCAATTGGAAAAATACAAAATCAAATTTCATTTCGTAGGAAATCAAGCTGGAAACTTTGAACACTATTGGGCACCATTGATGAAACATAAACCTGAAAATTGTGTTATATGGGGAGAGCGTGATGATGTGGATACATTTTATGCAGCAAGTGATATGTTTTATTTTAGTTCTAAATTGGAATTAAATCCTCTTTCAATTAAAGAAGCATTGAGTTACAAACTTCCATCTATATTTAGAAAACTCCACACATACTTAGATACATACGATAATAATCAATTGGTAACTTATATTGATGATGATTTAAAAGCAACAAAAAAAATCATATTAGATACACTTAAGCCTGAATTTAATTATATTCCCGGTTGGTTCGCATTTGATGAATTGTATAATCAATTTGTTGAAGAAGCAAAAGATGGAGATACGTTTGTGGAAGTTGGTACTTGGTTTGGAAAATCCACAAATTATTTAGTAAACAAAATAAAAGAATCTAAAAAAGATATTAAGTTTACAACAATTGATACATTTAAAGGAACTGATGATGAGGAGTTACACCAAAATATTGTAGGAGCATTTAATGGAGATATATTTTATGAATTCATAGATAACACAGTTCTATCAAACAATTATAATAAATTTGAAATAATCAAAGATACATCACACAATGCAGCTAATCAATTTACAAACAATAGTATTGATTATATAATGTTAGATGCTGGGCATAGTTATGAAGATGTAAAAAATGATATTCATTTTTGGTATAATAAAGTAAAACCGGGCGGAACTATTAGTGGTGATGATTATGGTGGAAGTTTTTTTCCCGGCGTTACTACTGCAGTTGATGAATTCTTTTACAATCAATGTACATTAGGATTCCGAAATTGGAGAAAGAAAAAACCTCGTATTCAAATAAAACATCTATTAACTAGACCGGATGATATGAGAGAGATGGTTAGTATTCAATCTCTTAAGCAATTGGAAAAATATGGAATGGTATATCAACCAATTGTAAATCAAGTGTATGAAGGATTTGCACCTGCTGAAAATTGTAGGAGACCCGAACATATAAGTAAGGATAATAAGCCGGGTGAGTTATACCCTGGTGCTGGTTTGGGTTGGATGACCGGTAGACACTATGGATGTTATTTAGCACATAGGGGAGCATTGGAAACAATAGATACTGAAAACTTTGATTATACTTTAATATTTGAAGCAGATGCATTTATCTACACTGGATTGGAAGAATTTGTAGAAATTGTACATAGAGCTTGTTTTATCTCAGAAAGAGATAATGTACCATTCATATCATTTGCAGATAACCCATCTAGAGAAAAAGAAAGAATTGATGAATTGTTTTCAAAAACAGCATTCAATCAGGATTTAGCACATTGTTATTTAATTCCAAATAGAGAGAAGCAATGGTGGATGGATAGATTGGTAGATTGTGGTTGGGATGTAGGTGACCTTTGGTTCAATCACGTTTTCTATAATAATCCAAGACCTCGTTACACAACAAACAAAATGTATAGTAAGCAAGCCGAAGGATATTCTCTTTTGGATTTAACAGTTAAAACTTGGAATACATGATATACGATAATTTAAAAAAGAATACAAATCCAATTGTGAATATTGATAATAGAGTAATCATTAATTTTGTAAAAGGTGCTTTTTTAGAAATAAAAGGAAGTAAAAAATCAGAATATAAAGTTCAATTTATTGATAATAAAACCAATCAAATTAAATTTTCTACTACAATAGGAAATAATTGCTGGTGTAAGTGTAATATTGAATATTTTGTAGAATGGAGAATTTTAATTTATGAAAATGATAAATTATGGTATGAATACATTTACAATGCAAAAGATACAAAAGTTTACATTTCATTAGATTCAAGAGCATTGGGTGATTCATTATCTTGGATTGCATATGTGGATGAGTTTAGAAAGAAACATAATTGTAAAGTAGTAACATCTACATTTATGAATGATATGTTTGAGGAAAACTATAAAGAAATTGAATTTGTAACTCCTGGTACAAACGTTATTGATTTATATGCTATGTATAGTATTGGTTTATTTTATAATGAAGATGGTACTATAAATGGTTTAAAAAATCCAATAGACCCAAAGCACCAAACAATGCAAAAAATGTGTACGGATATTTTGGGATTGGAATATACAGAAATAAAACCAAAAATAAAGAAAAGAAATCCATATATAGACCCAAATCTTAAACAAGTTTGTATTGGTGTATTTGGTACTGCACAATCTAAATTTTGGAATAATCTAAACGGATGGCAGGATGTTGTTGATTGGTTAAAAAATAAAGGTTATACTGTAAAATTACTTTCAAAAGAAGGTGATGATTATATGGGAAACAAATTACCAAATGGAATAATTCAACACCCAAACGGGCCATTGGAATTGGTTATGGATGAAATGTTAAAATCAAAAGCATTTATTGGTATTGGTAGTGGATTAAGTTGGTTGAGTTGGAGTTTAAATGTTCCGACTGTATTAATTAGTGGATTCTCATATGATTGGGCAGAAATGCAGGATTGTATCAGAATTGCAGCCCCTAAAGGAAAATGTGAGGGATGCTTTAATAGGATTAAATTGGACCCATCCGATTGGAACTGGTGTCCAGACCATAAAGGTACGGATAGACAATTTGAGTGTACAAAATCAATAACATCCGAAATGGTAATAAAAGAATTGGAAAAATTCTTATAAAAAATAAAAAATAATATACTTATATATATAAAACAACAAAAACAAAATTATGGCAGCATTAGATAGTATTCCACAAAAGCAAACAATTGAAATTGAAATTGCAAAATTGGATGAAAAAGTATTAGAAAGCATAAAAGATTTAAATCAAAAATCTGCTAACATCATCAATGAATTTGGACAAATTTACATCAGAAAGAGAGAAATTCAAGAAGAATTAATCAGATTGGATGATTTCTTATTGAAAGGTGAAGATGAACTAAAATCTACTAGTAATGAATTAAAAGAAATACTTGATGCATTGGATGATAAATATCCACAAGGTAGAATTAATTTAGAAGATGGTTCAGTTCAATACCAACCGGGAGCACCAACTAGAAAGCAACAAGCTGAACAGCTAGCTCAACCAAGTGGTATGAAAGTAGTAAAACAATAATATCGAATATTTATATAGGAACAACTATATAATGAACGAATTATCAAACTTTTTAATAGAAACAATATTGGGAGAAGCGGCTCAAATGGACAAAGTAGTTGTTGTCTATTCGGGCCGCTTTCAACCATTTCATAAGGGGCATTACGCAACTTATGAAAACTTAGTACGCAAATTCGGTAAGGATAGTGTATATATCGGAACTTCTAA
>Ga0164293_10003093_pt1 | contig 14179 bp, 21 predicted proteins | sample GEODES118metaG_FD_111487 | JGI IMG/M metagenome (GOLD analysis project Ga0164293, IMG submission 111487) | Eutrophic lake water microbial communities from Lake Mendota, Wisconsin, USA - GEODES118 metaG | ecosystem: Environmental > Aquatic > Freshwater > Lake | place: USA: Lake Mendota...
CAGGTTCTCCTCTCACAGGGTCACAAGTATCAAGAGTTCTTTACTCTGATATGAAGACACTTTCTGATTACATGAGAACAAATTTCAATTATGAGACGGGTCCTTGGGAAGGGTACAACAACGCAAACAAATCTGAGAAATTTCTCGTAAGAGCTGACTGGAACATTAACGACAAACACAAATTGACTGCTCGTTATGTTTGGCACAACTCTGACGCTGAAATCAACATCTCAAACTCTCAATCTGCAGGTGCAGGAAACAGAACTACTCAGTTCAACGCAATGTCATTCAAGAACAGTGGATACATCATTATGGACAACACTCGTTCAAGTGTATTGGAATTGAATAGTAAGTTTTCTAACACTTTACATAACAACTTGATTGTTGGTTATGACAAACAAATTGAGAACAGAGCGTATCTTTCACAAATGTTTCCAACTATTGACATTATGAATGGTAATGCAACTTACACATCAGTAGGTTTCGACCCATTTACACCAGGTAATAAGTTGGATTATAACACCTTCCACATCACAAACAACTTGACCAAGTTTATGGACAAGCACACAGTGGTTGCTGGTGTTAATTTTGAAAAATATCGTTCTAACAACTTATTCTTCCCCGCTTCAAACGGTGTGTATATCTTCAATTCACTTGCAGATTTCTACACAGCAGCTAATCAATCATTAGCAAACGGTGGAATACCTTCAACACTTGCACCAGCGAGATTTCAGTTGAGATATTCAGCTCTTCCTGGTGGTATTGAACCTATGCAAGTGTTAAAGACATCACGTCTTGACCTTTATGTTCAAGATGAGTATCAGTATACTCAAAATTTGAAACTCACTGGTGGTCTGAGAGTTGCTGTAATTGGATTTGAGAATACCGCAATTGAAAACGCTGCAGTAACTGCAATGACTTTCGCTGGTGGTGAAAAATTCAATACAGGTACACTTCCAAAGACACAACTTTTGTGGGAACCAAGATTTGGATTTAATTACAACCACAAAGGTCAGAACAAAACACAAGTAAGAGGTGGTACAGGTATTTTCACAGGTAGACCTCCTTATGTGTTTGTATCAAACCAAGTAGGAAACAACGGTGTATTGACAGGATTTATTGATGTATCAGGTGCGGCGGCGGCAAACTACGGTTTCACTGCAAATCCAAACCAATACTTCATTCCTTCAACTCCAACACTTCCTTCTACGTTTGATTTAGCTTTCACAGACCCTAACTACAAATTCCCTCAAGTATGGAAATCAAACTTGGCGGTAGACCAAAAACTACCTTATGGTTTTGTAGGTACTGTGGAACTTCTTTACAACAGATTTTTAAACGCTGTTCATTACTACAACGCAAACCTTGATGTTCCTGTGGGAACTTTACAAGGTCCTGACAAAAGAGCTCTATTCGCAAGAAACGATGCTGGTGTCAGAGTAAATGACAACGTATCTATGGCAGCTGTTTTAACAAACAGAAACGGTGCTAACTTCCGTTCAGCAACATTTGAACTTAAATACCCTGCACAAAAGGGTCTTTGGGGTTCTATGGCTTGGACAACATCTATGGCTAAAGATTACATGAGTGCGGGTTCAATCGCATCAGGTTCTTGGCAGAGTGCAAGGTCAATCAACGGAAATAACGACTTACCTCTTTCATTCTCTGATAACTGGATTCCAAACAGATTTGTTGGACTTCTCGGTTACAAGATTGAAAACGGTGCAAAGAAAGGTGCTGGTGCTACAACAATCACATTAGGTTATGTAGGACAACAAGGTAATCCTTTCGGTTATTTCGTAGCTGGTGACCTCAACGGTGATAGAGTAAACAACAACGAAATGATTTTCGTTCCTCAAAAAGGTTCTGATATCAAATTCGCATCTTTCACAGCATCAGGAGTAAGATTACCAAATGGTACTCTTGGAAGTTACACATTCACAGAAGCTGAACAACAAGCGGCTTTTGAAGCTTACATCGCTCAAGACAAATACCTCTCCACAAGAAGAGGACAATACGCTGAGAGAAACGCTTCTACAATCCCTGTTCTTCACAGATTTGACCTTTCAGTTCAACAAGATTTCGTAGTGAAAGTAAAAGGTATCAACAACAATTTCCAAATTCGTTTAGATATCCTCAACTTCGGAAACATGTTGAATAATGATTGGGGTGTTTCTCAAAGAGCAACAAACCCAGCAATCCTTAGCTATTCATCAATCAACACAGCAGGCGAACCTGTCTATAGATTATCTACACAGAGAAACTACGACGGTTCTACTTCACTTATCAAGGACACTTATCAGTGGAACTCTTCTGTGTTTGACGTATGGCAAGCACAACTTGGTTTGAGATACACATTCGGAAACTAATTTTCATTCCGCAGTTTATACAAACCCTCACCTTATGGTGGGGGTTTTATATTTATAATAAAATATATTATGAAAAAACTACTATTATTACTTGCGATGTTGGGATTAGGAACAACATCATTCACTCAGAAACTTCATAGAGGGAAAGCACTCACAATTGTTGAGGGAAAATTTGCTTTTTGTGGGGCTTCTTCTGCTAAGGCAACGGGTAAAACTATTACTGTAGAAGGTAAAAAGTTCTTGGAAGGTGTTGCAGTTTGTCCTGTTATGGATGGTCCTTCAGTTGCAAACAAAATTTTGGTTCCGAACCCTTCACTTACACCTGATGGAACAGATAAAACTGTATGGTCTTACTTTTGGTACTATGATAGTGTTCCTCAAGCACCAACTTGGGAAAATTTACCCACGGTGAATAGAACATTCGTGATATCTAAAGGACCTGAAGGTGGAATGAGTAATATGTGGTGTATGCCTTGTGTTGTATTACCTAATAAGGTTAATGGTGTAACACTTGCAGAATGTTTTGGTCCACTTAATGAATTAGCGTTTCCGATGAGAAGAGCATTACGAGCTCATCCAGGTGAAACATCTGTAACTCAGGCACCTGTGGGGTCTTCATATCCTGTAGGAACAATTATTCCTGTAAACGCACTGAGTGAACTAAAGAAAAAGAAATAAAACATAAAAAAAGACATTATGAAAAAAATTGCTAAAATTTTAATTGCTTTGGGTATTGGATTATTAGTCGCTGGTGTTATTTTATATGACTGGCACTGTAATAAACCAAATCCAACACCAACACCTTTAGTGGATACAACCAAATATACGGATGTTGTATTGATAAACGATTCTGAGCTTGATTCAGTTCAAGTATTCCTAACACTTCAGGGAAATGAGTCAATAATTGGACTTTTTGGAATGGATTCTTTAAACATTGTAACCTATTGTACTGACAGCACACCTTGTGTTGGAAGTTTTTGGGCTAAAAAAGGATTTGCATATCATTTGGGTGATACCAATACCTTATCAGGTGCTATTGTCACTTGGGGGGTTCAAAATCAGGCTTGTACAGCAGCACAAAATGCGGGATTCCAATTCGGTATAAACAACTTTGAATTTACCGTAAATACATGGTGGCAAAATGGAATAATTGAGGGTGCTAATGAGTCTGCAGACATAACTTGTGTAGATGGATTACACTCTATTTTATCAATGTCAGTAACATCAACAGGACCAAGAGCCGATTCTTTATCAACTAACTTCGGTGCTTTTTGGGACTTCGGATATACAGACTCCACAGGACTTGTTCCATTTAAGACAGTAACAAACGGCACAACGTTAGAGGGTTGTGTTAACCTACCTGGTGTTTTCCCTTATGGTTGCGATTGGGGATATAAAAGTTTCCAACCACCAACACCTTGCACAAATCCTTCCTACCCTGTGAAATGTTCTGATAAGTTTGGACAAATAAACACTTCTCAACTCAACAGACCAGGACAAGGAGGTCAAATTATTTGTAGATTTATTGGATTTACAGCTGACCCCCAACCCGCAATTAAATAATTTTTTATCAAAATCTTACTAGACCCTCACCTAACGGTGGGGGTTTTTTATTTGGGAAATATTTATTATATTAAACCTTAAATAAATTTTTATGAAAAAAATAATTTTTTCTTTCCTATTTTCGGTTTTGTTGTTTTCTTGTACAAAAGAAAATAATACAAATCTTGACCCTCAAGAAATAGAACTTTCAACTGTGGCCTCTGAAGGTGATGCCCAATCAGAACAATCCTACAGTCAAATTTTTGACGATGTTATGGGTACAAATGATGAGGTTGGTGTTTACGGTTCTGGTGTTTTCGGAAGAGGTGAAAATTTGGACACGGCTCAGAGATGTTTTACTGTAAGAGTTGAACGTATGTCTCCACCAAACCCATTTCCTGTAATGGTCGTTATTAGTTTTCCACAAACAGGTTGTATAGGACCTGATGGTAGAGTAAGACGTGGACAAATCAAAACAATTTACACAAACAGATTATTGGTCCCTGGCGCTGAAGCTACCACTACATTCATGAACTATAGCGTTGATGGAGTAACAGTGGGAGGAACACACACCATCAAAAATATTACAGAACCAATCCAAATTACAATTTTTCCTCCTCAATATAACCATAAATGGTTAGTGAAAGTAGTTGGCGGAAGATTGGGTCACCCAAATGGTAATGTTATAGAATGGAACTCACAAAAAACTATTGAACAAATTGAAGGTTCTCATACCCCACTTCCTATTGATGATATTTTCAAAATCATCGGTAATTCCAACGGAGCATCCGTTAGAAATACACTATCTACTTTTTGGAACTCTGAAACAGTCGAACCACTTTTCAAAAGATTTACTTGTCGTTGGATTGTAAAAGGTAAAATTAGAACAGTCAGAAGAAACTTGACAAACACAAGTCCTTGGGTTGGAGTATTAGACTTTGGAAACGGTCAGTGTGATAATCTCGCTTTTCTCACTGTAAATGGTCAAACTCAGACAATCACTCTAAGATAGAAGTTAAAAATAAGAGATAAACCCTCACCTCACGGTGGGGGTTTTATATTTATAGAAAAAACTATGTGGCAAGCAAACGTAACAATCAACAATAACACCGAATACAACTTAACAATTGACGGTGTTGGACCAGGTAATAATACTATAGGTCCCAACTCACAATCTTCATGGTCTTCTGAAGAAGTTCATAATACTAAATCACTACTTTTTTGGGTCACTCCAAATGTATGGTACATGCAAGGTAACTGTTCATTTGGTCCCGAAGCTGGTGTATATGTTGACAGAGGATGGATGGCTGATAACGACCAAACAATCGAAATGATTGCAGTTGCAAACGGGAAATCTTGGACTCAAACATCTAATGGCGGAGAAACACTACTTGCGTGGAATGAATTCGAACAAGGAGGAGATATCAATTTAACATTCAATAAAATATAAAAAAAGATATTATGAAAAAATTATTTAGAAGTCAGATAGATAAAAAAATTGCAGGAATTTGTGGTGGACTCGGTGAGTATACAAATACAGACTCCACACTTTGGAGATTGATATTTTTAGCTTTGATATTTGCACCAGTACCAATTATTTTCTTTTATTTCTTAGCTTGGTTGGTAATACCTAAAGATAACTCACTTATAGGGCAAAAAATATGAAAGAATTACTAAAAAATATCAAAACACTCGTTCTTAAACACAAATGGACAATTCTATGTGTTATAGTTATTATTTACTTAGTAATTGATTGGGCGGACATAAAACAAGGTGTTATAGATGGGTGGAACAACAACTAATTTTTTGTTTTAGTTGAATTATTTGCGGTTTTAGGTTATATTTCCAATACACTTTAAAATTTGAAATATGTTTATTGATTACGAATCACCAAAGACAACATCTAAGACCGTTTGGTATAACGGAGAAACTGAAGATGGTAAAAAGTTTACAATTATTGCAAATTGGGACGAATGGGACGATTGGTCTGCAGACCCTGATTCAATAATGTGGGACGACGAAGAAGGTTCTGAGGATGAAAAACAAGAAATTGTTCATAACTTTTTAGAAGAAATGAACGGATAAATAAAAACCCTCTCACGAGGGTTTTTTTTGTAACAAAAATTTTCTATATTTGTTTCATTATGAACAAGGTTGGTTCAATTATTTTTATCTTAACAGTTTATCTATTTTCTCAAGCTTTTACTTTCTATCAACTTCAAGGACATCTTTGGAGTAAGTGGATTAAGAATAATCCATTTCTAATGACTTTGATGGGTGTACCTGTCGGTTACATGGTTATTCTCGCAAGTAGAGAAATGGTAAGTCTTTATAATGGTGAAACTTGGCCCAACCGTATCATTGGATTCAGTATTGGTGTAATTGTATTCAGTATTATGGCTTGGCTCATATTGAAAGAACCTATGACAACAAAAACTTTAATTTGTTTGTCTCTAAGTTTTGTTATACTTTTGATTCAATTGTTTTGGAAATGATGGTCCTGTAGTTAAAGGGATATAACCACTGCCTTCTAAGCAGTTATTCGTGGTTCGAGTCCACGCGGGACTACAAAGGGAGATTAATATCTCCCTTTTTGTATATTTATACCATATGAAGTTTCTCGATATTTTATTGAAGGAAGGTAGAAAAGAAGACCTAAAGAAAAAATATTCCGACAAATACGACCAAGAAGACTTGGATTTTATATTGAGTATTTCCGATTTACAAGATTTCAATCACAAATATACAGATTGGGTTTTGAAACATCTACTGGAATATGCCGATGTTATCGAGGTGGCCGAGATAGCGGTACGCTTGGTCAAAGATTTTGACAAGTATCAAAAAAATTTGGAAAAAAAGGATATTAATCAATATCTCAGTATTGAAGAATTAGAAAAAGTTTTAGAATCTTTCAAAGGAAAAGAAAAGGAAAAAGAATTAGAAAGCCAAACTGAAAAAATTTACGAAGATGAAAACTTTTTGGTCTTAGTTCCAAAAACAATTGAGGCTTCTTGTAAATATGGCGCAGGAACAAAATGGTGTACAACAGTAAGAGATGCAGACCATTTCCAAAGATATACAAGAGGGAAACAAGGACTCTATTACATCATTAGAAAGAAAGGAAAACAAACTGAGCCACATTATAAAGTTGCAGTGCATTTTAATGATATTGGAAGTGAAAAATGGTGGGATGCAAAAGACCGACCTATGACCGATAGTTCCATCGAACTTTTCAAAGAATATTTTCCTCAACTATGGGAGGCAATATCAAAACATTATGAAGAAAATAAGAAAATTTCCCTAAAGGATTTAGATAGGATTTTCGAAGTCAAAGACCAATCTCTCGGCATTTACAAAAATTTTCACAATGTTGTAAATCAAGACTTAAAACTCCTAATTACAGGTTATGATGTAATTCCCAATATGGAAGGAAAGGCGATTGGTAATCTGAAAATTTATTTGAACGATGAAATACTCGATGAGTATGACGTTTTTGTAAATTACTCTTCTAGAGATAACAATAAGTGGAGTGCTTCAGTAGGTTTCAGTGAAGATTTTGACGAAGAACCAAAATACGATTTTAAACTTTGGGAAGGTTGGGGTTTTGACCTTACTATAAATTTGACGAGCGAATCAAGAATGGTCTTTGATAGGTTTGTACTTGATAGGGTTTCTAAGAAAATTCGGGAAGACCAAAATTTTGAAAAATATGTTAAAGGGATTACAGGTCCTGTATGGAAACCAAGAGTAAATTATGGATATACTTTTGGTAAGAACAAAGGTCTGATAAAAAAGTTGGTTAATTATTTGGATTCAGGTTACGACAATGGAACCAAGTTAGATTTTCTTGAATATATTGGAAAATTGAAAACTCGAGTTGTGAATGGAAAAAAAGAATACGCTCACTCTCATTCTGATGTTTATCATCCATCAAAACAATTCAGAGGACATTTTGCATCATTTTTTGCATCTGCGAAACACGCAGGAATAATTGATTACGTAAAAGAAGGTTCAAAATTTTTAATTAAACCAGGACCAAATTTTGAAGCCTTCAAGAAAGGTGAACTTAAGGCTCTTTAGATAACTTTCGAAAGTAGATATACAAACCAAAAAATAGCCCCGCAATACAATACAAAACGAAGTTCGCTTTCCATAAACTTCCTGTCAGTAATATGAGGGAATATTGAACGGCATCGAACCCAAATGGATTGAAAAACAATGCCAACATTAAAAAAACCTGTGAAAGGTTGTCTTGTAACGCACTTTTCCAAGTGCTTATTTTTCTCACCATCTGCCATTTATTACTATTTAATGTTTAGGTCCGAAGACTTATATTCATAGATAAATACTTTATCAATGAATTATAGAACGAGAAAGTTGATTAAACCCGGAGACCTTAATTCCCGGGGTACATTGTTTGGAGGTAGGGTTTTGGAGTGGATTGATGAAGAAGCTGCAATTTTTGCAATATGTCAACTAGACAACCCTAATATTGTTACTAAAGCAATGTCAGAAATAAACTTTGTATCTTCTGCAAAAGTTGGTGACGTCATTGAATTAGGAATGGAACTTGTTGAGGTAGGTAATACTTCAATCACCTTTAGTTGTGATGTAAGAAATAAAAAAACAAAAGTCTCAATTATTAGAATTGATAAAATTGTTTTTGTACATTTGGACGAATTTGGAAAACCTAAACCACACGGAAAAAAATAATTTATGCAAATAATTGCTCATCCAACTTTCACCGACCATAGAGGGTCCTATACGCCTATAGATACCAATTTATTAGATAAAAATTGGATTCAATGTTCAGTGAGTGTCAATGAAAAACCATTCACCTTCCGTGGATTACACTATCAAACTGAAAATCCCCAAACTAAATACGTAAAAGTAGTTAGAGGAAAAATTGTAGATTTCATGTTAGACTTAGAAACTCAAGAAGTTGATTTTGCAATATTAGATAGTGATAAAGCGGTTTTAATTCCTAACAACAAAGCCCACGGTTTTTTGACTTTGGAACCAAACACATTAGTGGTTTACATGATTGATGATGTTTACAATCAACAATGTGAAAAAAGTATAGTTTGGAATAAAGTTCCAAAAGTTAAAGAAGTTGTTGAGGCATATGTTGAGAATTTTGATAATTTTGTTATATCTGACAAAGATGCCATCGGAAAATGATTGATATAAAAAAAATATTGGAAGAAGATGGTCTTGTTCGTAAATTTGAGGGGTGTGCACCTGAGGGTTTCATATTAGTTCACGAAAAAACTTTAGAAGACTTAAAAGATTTTGACATTTGGAAAAGTTGGAAAAACAATGAAATATCTATCAAACATCTTAACAAGAATAATTTCGAAAATGAATAGGTTATTTTCGAAAAAAACAATTGTAACTAACGTTACTCATAAACAGTATCCCGATAGTCATAATTGGGAACAACATAACGACAACATTTCTTTTTGAAGAATCGGTGGTCATGTTGGTGTAACCGTCTGCAGCGGTGAAAGGAAGTCGACTCCGAGGTATTAATTCCACCAACCCCTGACCATCTTTTAAGCAGAAGTAGCTCATTTGGTAGAGCGACAGCCTTCCAAGCTGTAGGTAGCGGGTTCGACCCTCGTCTTCTGCTCTATGGAAAAAATAACAAAAAACCCCACATTTTTTGTGGACATTGATGGTACTATTGTTAAGTACAGAAAATTTAGTGAACTATCAACAGCAGTTCTAACTCCGATTCAGGATGTGATTGATTTTTTAAATAAATCATATGATGAAGGAGCCCACATTGTAATCACAACGGCTCGACCCCCACAATATGAACTTTTTACAAAACAAGAACTCGAAAAACTCGGAGTAAAATATCATCAGATGATTATGGGTATAGGTCGTGGTACTCGTGTTGTGTTAAACGACAAAGACCCTGAAATGCCAGATTTACCAAGGGCTTGGGGTATCAATTTCACCCGAGACAAAGGTTTACAAGATATAGAGATACCACTATTTATTAGTTCATATGAATCAATTTAAAGTATCTTATAAGAGACATCTTGCAAAAACCATAAGTTATAGAATTTTAAGTACCACCATTGGTTTTTTAGCTATGTGGTGGGCAACTGGTTCTATCAAATTAGGAGCCGCCTTTGGTGTCGCCGAACTTGTTTACAAACCAATTCAATACTATATACATGAAAGAATTTGGTATAAATTTATCAAGTTTGGTTTAGTCTCCAATCAGAAAAAAAACCAAAAAAAAGAAATATTGGATACCATCAAAGAACCCAAAAAACCTTTACCCACTCCTTCAGAGAAAAAGAAAGGGAAAAGATTGAGTTATACAAAACCGAAATAATAAAGTTTTTCCTTTTCGAAAATATTTATTTTATCATACAATGAAAAAAATACTTTCGGAAGTAAGCATCTTAGAACCAGTTCCAATTCCCCCGGGACTAAAATCAAATTTTGGAGAAAAAAGACCAGATGAAGTTCATCCCGGAGTTGACATTCCTGTGCCTGTTGGAACAAAGGTTTTAGCTCCTATGAATGGGGAAGTTGTGCTTGCGGACTTTAACTTCAATCCAAAATGTGGTGCTACTATAGATATAGATTATAAAAATGGATTTTGGAGTAGATTTTGTCACATGAGTAGAATTGATGTAAAACAGGGAGACAAGGTCGAACAAGGGCAAATTGTTGGATTGAGCGGTGGAAAAGTTGGTGAACCTGGGGCAGGAAAAACAACAGGACCCCACCTTCATTTCGCATTGAAAAAAAACAATAATTTAGTGGACCCTCTTAAATTTATCAATAAAGACTTTATTGAAGGTGACACAAACTCCGTTGAAAATGGTGGTGATGGTGATGAAGTAAAAAAAATTGTATCAAAGTTGGGTACGAAATCTCCACTTTCCTTTGATGAATATTTGAAAAATTTGGATACTGCTGAGGTTCAGAAATTGTTTCAAAAAAGTATTTTAGGTCCTTTTGCAGAAGAAGTAAAAAGAATAAAACAACTCATAAAATAAAAAAACCCATCATTTGATGGGTTTTTTTAACTCTCAGAAGAACTGAATTACTTTACTTCAGCTGGAGCTTCAACTTTTACAGTATCTACAACAAGTGCAGAATCAGCAACAACTGTAGAATCAACAGCAACCACAGCAGAATCAGCTTTCACTTCAGCCGACTCACCGTTTCCGTTACAAGCAACCATTGTAGATGCCAATAACATCAAAGCGAAAATTTTTTTCATTTTTTTTTGTTTTAGGTTAATGTTTTAAAAACGTATCATTGATAAATATATCAAAAGGTTTTGAAAGAGTCAACATGCGGAGAGTATTGGATTCGAACCAATGGGTCAATTACTCGACCACAGTTTAGCAAACTGCTCCTTTAACCGCTCAGGCAACTCTCCTTGTATCTTGTAATAGACCATAATACCCGAAACTAATAAATTGAAGGTATAATTTATGATAAGAGGGACCTCGTTCAAATCAAAACCATATAATGTACACAGAACCTCTCCGATGAACCACATTAAGAGAAACCCCCAACCTAAATCACATCGTCCATTTTTGAGGGTCCTTATTAGCTCTGGTACACCACAGAACGTTAACATCAAACTTCCTACTAATCCAATTGTCATAACTTAAATATTCAAAGTGTAAAATTAATATATTTATTGGATATGCAGAAAAAAATTTTATTGTCCGAAGTTGAATTAATTTCTTTGGTAAAAAAAATTATTAATGAAATGGAAGGTAAATCCAAAATTTTGGACGTACCTCACTATTTGCAATCGGATGATAGTACCTGTGGACCAGCTTCTCTCAGAATGATTTTTGCTTACTACGGAAAGTTTTATGATGAAGCAACAATCGCCCAAATCTGTGACCACACTTACGAAATGGGATGTAAGAGTGAAGATATGGTCTGTGCGGCAGAGACCTTAGGTTTCAATGTATTTTTGAAAAATAATTCTACAATTGATGAAATAATAAGTTATATCGATAGTGAAATCCCTGTTGTTGTAGATTGGTTCTGTGGGGACCCGCCTGAAGGACACTCTTCCGTTGTGATTGGGTATGACAACAAAAACTTATTTATTTTGGACCCTTTTTTAGAAGATATGAGAGTTGTAAACAAAGTTGATTTTACAAGGTGTTGGTTCGATTTTACTGAAGTACCAATATCACCTGAAAACATGTATGTTGGTCAAATAATTGTAATAACACCAGGAAACTTAGTTTAAGATTGTTCCAAGGAATCTCTTTCGTCTTCTACATCAATATCCGCATCGACTAAACTATCAAACTCGTCTTCTTTGGTTTCTTTTTTCTTTGATTTTTTCGCTTTGAGTTCCTCAATTTTTTTCTCAAGTTCTTTAATTTGTTTTTCCAAATCTTCAACACTCTCCATTTTTCTTTCAGTCATTTCGAATTCAGGGTCAACATCTTCTTCGATTACTGACCAATCAAATGTGTTATAACCAGCCCTCATGTGACTTTCGATTATGAACTCTTTTTCTTCGGAGGAAATTTTATTTCTTGACATGATTAATAATTTATTAATAAATATCCAAGAACCTAAACAGAGACAGACCTTGTGGACCCCCACGGGCTCGAACCGTGGACCTACTGATTATGAGTCAGTTGCTCTAACCTGCTGAGCTAGGGGTCCTTATAGGAAAGGAGAAGATGGTCGAGTGGACAACTCCTTTTATGATTGGCATTACTATGATGATTTCAACTCCGAATATACCACCACCATCATCAGGTTAACGTATATCCCTTCCCCAATCAACCTATTTGCACGTATGTTAGGACTCGAACCTAAAACAACTGGGTTTGGAAGCCAGTACTCTACCAATTGAGCTACACACGCGGGTAATCATTTAACCAAAAGATTTCCAAATTTACTATTTTTCAACAAATCATCAAAATCTTTATATCCTTGTTCTTGTGCGTGGATATCGTTTTTCTTTTTACGATATTCTTTGACTTTTTCAGGGTTTCTCATCTCTTCAACGTTTTCGAAACCGAGGTCTTTTGCACATTCATATTCACACCATTTGTGGGAACCAATTTCTATGTTTATCGGAAGGTCTGTTTCCAAAGATTCAATAAAATCCTCGAATTGACTTGCTGCAACAAACGGCATACAATAAGCGCCTTCACTAACAGCATATCCTGTATCTTCTTGTCGGTCAAATATTTCAACTCTTCCCATTCTATATCTTTCTCCAAGAAGAGAAAAAACACCATACCCAACAGTATGATAACTGAAACGACCAGGGTGACTGACACCGTGAATATCAACAAAATCAGGATTAACTTCCATATAATTTGCAAGCTTATCCACAAGAACTTCATCTGTAAGTTCTCCTGGGTCATCAACCCTTATGTTTTTCAAAAACCATGCTAGTCTATTTCTGTCAATTTTCATCTTTCAAGTTTTTTTATACATTCATCAATTTTATCTCTGAGTCTACCACCTTGTCCCCAATCTCCATCAACCTGTACATGTCTCCATTGTGGTATCTTCATCCATTTGAACTCGTTTGCTAAATTAAGGTCATCAATCGCAATCCAATTGGAAATCTTATTATCCTTTACCCACTTCACAATCTCTGCAGCTCTTTCCCAATCAATAGAGGGTCTACTCAATTTTGTCCATAAATCCTGATGAGTAGTTGTATCGATAAGGTGGTGACCTGACATACCATATCGTTCGAAGATAGTTTTCATTTGTCTGAAACTAAAATGTTTTTTCCAATCAGAACTCAAAACTAATTTAGCATTACTTTCGTCGAGAATTTTACGGAGAGCTTGGCAATCTTCTTCTACCCATGGATAAGGCATCTTGAATAGTTCGGAGCCACAGTTGAGCGTAACTTTTCCATCACCCCATGTTCCCCAAGATAAAGGACCATCAACATCTATGAAAATAATTTTCCGTCTCATGTGGAAGTAAGTGGATTCGAACCACTGGCATCTATCGTATCAGAATAGCGCTCTGACCAGCTGAGCTATACTTCCGTTGTGTGTGATTGGAGAGAATCGAACTCTCACATGAAGTACCACAAACTTCCGCCCTACCATTAGGCTACAACCACCGTGTTTGAGGTCAGAGTAGGAATCGAACCTACGTAGAAGGTTTTGCAGACCTCCGCCTAAGCCACTCGGCCACCCGACCTTGTTGTGGTAATCGTTGGTTACGCTCCAACTCCTCAGGATTTTCAGTCCTACGCTTCTACTAAGTTAGCTTGA
>Ga0164293_10003094_pt1 | contig 14175 bp, 25 predicted proteins | sample GEODES118metaG_FD_111487 | JGI IMG/M metagenome (GOLD analysis project Ga0164293, IMG submission 111487) | Eutrophic lake water microbial communities from Lake Mendota, Wisconsin, USA - GEODES118 metaG | ecosystem: Environmental > Aquatic > Freshwater > Lake | place: USA: Lake Mendota...
CCCTTACAAAAAAATGGTTCTTCCAAAAGAGCTTGCTGGGATGAAGGATGAAACTGGGAAATTAACCCCAGAAATGCTAACAACATCAGTAAATGGAGCAAAGTTTTGGCGTTGGGCTGGAATTGCTTTCAACCAAATGTTTAATGACGCTGAAAAAGCTGGCTTTAAACTGCAGAATATTGGCGATTACCGCTCTTACGAACAGCAATTAGCAATGTTCAAGGACCGCTACTCAACTACTGACGGTGGCAGAAAGCCGCAAGTGACTAGAACTTGGGACGGAAAGACTTGGTACCTAAAACCAAAGATGAGTCCATCTTCTAGCCCTGGTCGCTCAAATCATGGCCTCGGTCTAGCTATCGACATCAACGTGACAAAAGCTGAAGTACTTAACTGGCTTTGCGAGAATGCTCCAAAATACGGTTTCTATCTCCAGAGCGACGACCCAAAGTCTCCAGAATTTGAAAACTGGCATTGGCAGTATGTGTGTGGCGATGCAACTCCAGAAGCGGTAAAAACTCGATTTGAAGCAAATCAGGCCAAAAAAGCCGCAAAAGGAAAATAATCCAATGGAGGCAATAATTGTTGCTTTGATTGGCATATTTGGTGGCGTTGCTATTGCGTTGATTGAAAAAGATAGACGCTCAAGCAAAGGCAGATGGGAAGAAAACAAAGCCGACCACAACTTTGTTGTTGACAAGATTGAAAATCTCGGCAAGACGCTTGGAATATCTATTGACAGGGTAGAAAAGGGTGTCGAACGTACGGAAGCAAAAGTTGATGAACATATCCGAGACCACGCAAAAGGTGATGTCTAATGGCAAATAAACCAGCAAAGAAAAACGTAAGTAATTCCAGCGCTCCAGTTAAGAAAAAGAACGAAGGCGACATCGTCATGTACATAGGCATGACAAAGGGAATAATGAATAGTTGTCCAGTTTGTGGTGGGAAAACGAGCAAGGGCATTCTTAGGCAGTACAAAAACGAACTTTACTGCTCCAAGAGATGCGCTGTTTCGGTTATTGAAAAAGATGAAGGAAATGACTAAAAAAACAAAAAATAATATACTTAAATATTTTTCAATATCTTTAATATTGCTAGGATTGTTTTTAGTTTCAAAATCCTCAATACCAAAAAGCCTTTCCATAACCAGTACCGCTAATGCCTCTGGAACTGGTGGACCAATAGTCCTTGATGGAATGGACCCTGTCTGCCACTCCGGAGGAGAAGGAACTTGGGGATACATTGCACAAGTTCTGAAGAAAACCCACGACGGCGCAACAAATCAGAACAGTGGTGCAATTGCCATTCTTGGTGCAAACGGAGCCAGCAACTCGTGTGGCGGCAATTGGAATACTCTTCTTACTACAAAGTACCTAGGCCAGTTCACCACTGCTCCAACTGTAAACTTTTATAACTCCGCATCAGATGTAACTACGTTCTTCTCTAATATAAATACACTCAAGCCTGCTGTTATATGGATTCCAGACAACTGGGGTAGACCAGCAGCTGTTGAGTCGGTGTTCACCTCAAATGCTGAAGTTATTGCTGACTTCGTTAACTCTGGTGGTGGATTATTTGCGAACATGGGTTCGTATGGCTGGTTAACTGCACTACTGCCAAGTGCCGCCTATAACAACGGTGGATGCAATGGTGGTCCAGATGCGACCGCTGACGGCATTGCTGACTTTGGTCTTACAAATGAAAAAGTAGCTGCCTGTTGGCATGGTTATTTCACAGGAAACGTTGGAACACTCAAAACGCTTGTTGACTACCCATACCCATCTGCTTCATCAACGAGAAAAGCAGTATCAATAGGTGGTGGCTCAGTCTCTCTTCCAAGTTCATTCACTTTAGCTATTAGTCCAACAAGTCCTAACGCTGGCGAAGACTTGACGATAACCGCTACAGCTCAGACAATATCTGGCGTACCTCAGGCTGGAGTAACGGTAACCATAACCGTTAGCAGTGGCCCTGATGCTGGAAGCACCCTGACCGCTACGACTAATTCTTCTGGAGTAGCAACAATAACTGTAAGAACAAACTCTCAGGGAACTGCTGTCTATACGGCTACTGCAACGGTCAACGGTGTGGCAAAGACTGTTTCAGCAACTGTGAGCTGGAATCCTCCAGTAACTACTGTTCCACCCTTAGTAACTACAACATCAACCAGTAGTACAACAACCTCCGTACTGCAACAAACAACAACACTGCCAGAAGTTGTTCAAACAACGACAACGGCATATTCAATTTTGCCATTGCCACAAGAAGTGACAACCACCACAGAATCATCTCCAGTGCCAGACCTCGGTATATCTTCATCCCCGAAGACTACCGTCCATGACCACTCAACGCACTCGCATGGGATTCTTCCAGAAACCGGGAGCAACTCCTCGAACGGAATCAAACTTGCTCTCTTTGTCATTTTGCTTGGCTGGATAATCATGTCAATCCGTGGACTGTTTTCAGATTCCAAGAAGAACAAAAAAGGAGCCTAATATGGCTATGAAAAAAGAATTAGTAACAAATATATTAATGCGTATACTTGCTACTTTTGCTGCTTCTGGACTAGGCGTAATTGGTGCCGGTGCCATAGCTGGAGTTCAGATATGGAAGGCGGTTCTTATGGCTGGCGTTGCTGGAGTTGCCACGGTAATTGAGGGTCTATCAAGAGCTTTCCTTGACGACGGAAAACTTTCAATATCTGAGATTAATAACGTATTTAATAGATTTGATAAAAAGGGAGATGTTGAGGATTCAAAGGCACCTAGGAAGGCGACCAATCCCTCTTCCTGATTGTTGGTTTAACCATCTCCTTCTTGGCATCAACGTAGCAAGAGTGCACTGCTTTAATAATCTCTGAACTACTACTGCCGACGGCTCCGCCCCATTTGTTCCTAAACCAAGCCGAACAAAGCCACTTATTATCCATGCACTGAAGCTCAAAATCCATACCGTTTAAGTCAAACCATTTTTTGTATGATTCAACACAGCCAATCACTGGGTCCTTACCGTAACCCATATCCTTGCTATAAATAACTGACATGTGTTCCTTTATTTAGACAGGCGTACGCACATTCTACATCCAAAATGTTCTACCTTATTACATTTAAATGGTGCTAATTTATGTTCATCTCGCGTTCGAGAACGGCCTACTTTTTCTAGATTTATCTAAAGGAACTAAATGTCAGACCAGTATTGGCACAACGACGGCCACAAAATAACCTTACAAATAAATCGTGCTGAAATCGAGGTTCTCCATATTGAATGTCCAGGGGAGGATTCTGAGTGTATAACAGAAGAAAATGGATGCATAGTGAGATGGTTTATTGAGAGATTTGGAATGGAGTGCAACGCCGGCTCCTGTGCTCCAGAAGAAGTATTGGAAATCTGCTGGACAATAGTTGGAAATAAGCGCAACATAGATGCGGCACAGGTTTGGTTTATGCCAATGAAGGATGATGTATTCGCAGCGTGGATGATTTCACAGAATAGCTAATCATCACACTTTCTCAATCTGCAAGAATTCAGTAACAGAGTACTTTGTTCCAGAAACTATTGGGTTTGTCTTATGGTATATAGAAGAGTCAAACAATAAGCATGTACCAAAATTTGGTTTTATTGACATAAAAGGAACTTCGCTATCTTTGTCATTAAAGAATAATATCTCGCCGCCGACGTAGTCGTCATTCACGTAAATTACGCATCCTAAATCAACTCTTGGTTTGTTGAATTTAACCACATACGGGTCGTTTGGTTCCCAATCTCTATGTCTATCTATAAAACAATTTTTTTCATACTTCAGGACAGCTAAGCCAACGTCTTTTGTTATTTCGCAGCTATAGGAATTTTGAATTTCTTTATAAATCTGCTCTTTAATTTTACGAAGAATTGAGAAAGCCAAAGTTCCTTTCACCGGATTGCTGACGGAAAGCAAAGTATTTGACTCGGACTTACTAAATTCACTTAATGAGAATTCATGTAATAAAGAATTCAATTCTTCATGTGATAGCAAATTACTAATTATTGTAAAATTACGCATTAACCAGCCTCGTGGATAAAGTAATTTCTAAACTTACTTATTCTTGTGACGTTTGGGTCTACCCACCAATCTTCGTGGATTGTGCGAGCCACCAACGTATACCCAAGTGAGTCAAGTAGTTCTCTCTGCATGTCCCTTATTGATGCATTCTTAAAGTACATGTTTGCATCGTGCTCGAAAGTTATTACGGAAAATCTATACTGCGTCAAAGGTAGAGATACAAGACCCCAAAAACTCGTATAAGCACTTCCTACAGGACGCCCGTTTTGCTCATAGCCAGCATCAATGTCCACTTGAAGATAGTCAATTTGCTTTGGAAAATTATTTTCTTTAAAATAGTTAAGATAGTTAAATTCCAAAGCATCCCCCAAACATGGATTTGCTCTATTCTGTAGGAATTCAGCTCTTCTTGCATCAACTATTTCGAACGAGACTCCAGACCAATTGAAGTCTTTTTCCAAATAAAATGTATTGCTGCCTTCGATTGAGTGGAAAGCCCCAAGCTCAACGTACGTTCCGTTTTCTTTGTAGTCAAGAATTTCTAGAACAAACTTTTCTTGGTCTGAATTTCCGTTATATTGCAACATGCCTAGACTATAAACCAAATATAGTCTTTTTGCTACATCCCAAAACCACGAATAAGCACAGACTCAGGTCTTGCTCTACCTACCTGATACACAACCTCTATACCCTTTGGCGTGATTATCCATTCGCCAGGAGCAACATTCTTTGCGCATTCATTTCTTTCAAGAACTTTAAGCGCCTTCTCGGCGTCACTAGCTTTTCTAAAATAACCCTTAAAGCACTCGGCAATAGATTTAGAGCTTGTTGGACATTTTTTCATTTTCAAAAATGTAAGAACAACATAAGTACTTCCATAATGCTTGAATGAAACTTTTGGTCCTTCGTACTTCAGTTGAGGTTTCATGTTGTGGGCATCATATTAGAAAGGCGCGTCATCTACAACGTTTACCTTTGGTTTATTTGTCACTCTTTGCGTATCTTTAATTTCTAGTTTTTTATTTGTCAAAGATATGCACTGGAAGAAGTGTTGTATATCAGGGTGCTTGGCTACCTCTTCAGCATTTATCTCGTAAATATTTTGTCGGTTCAATTTTGTCTTTGTGATTAAGCCTCTTGAAATAAGGGTTTTAATAGTTTTGTCAATCATTGTTTCTGATAAATCTAAATAAACAGAAATTGCCCTTTGCGTCATGGACTGGTCTTCAAGTAGAGAAATCAACACCCTGCCAGCAGTAGATAGAAGGCTGACCTCCCCATCGTTGTGGTACCTGAACACCCTTTGCTTATCCAGTGCCTCAAGCACCTTTTCTGCCAAAACACTAGAGTCTCCCGGGGTGGAGCCGTCAATTGCCGCCTCTAAAGCTTTCCTAAGTTCTGCCGTTCGGTTGTCGCCCTTCATGTCGGAAATACTACACCGCGCGTCGTCCTTGGTGTAGTATCTGTGTAGAGCATATGTGGAATCTCTTGACGCCATAAATGCGGGCAAACCTACCTACGGAGGAAATGTGCTTAGAGATATTTTAAACAATATGGCTAATGGTGTTTCGCAAAAGTTTTGTAAATTTGGCGAAATTTATATGAACCTTGATAAAGATACTCAGGAAGCGCTTTCTGCAGCAATGCAAAGCGAAGCCTCAACAATGTCGTTATGCAAAGCATTAAAGGATGAAGGATACCCAATCGGCAGAGAACACCTTGGAGCCAAGCGTGAATGTTTCAAAACGAGAACAGATAGTTGCTGTATTTCGCAGCATATCAAAGGAGGCGTAAAGTGACAAAGCCAAACCTAAAGGAAAATCTTCAAAAAATTGTTTCAGAAGAATCAAAAGTTGACAGTAGGCACAAGATTCTTGGCTCGATTGCAGAGTTGTTGGAAAAAAAGAATATTGACATATCTGAAATAGGTGACATCAAGAAGGTTTCAATTTATCAATCTTTGATAAAAGATGAAAACGGCGATGCACAAATTCACGACTTAACTGCTATTCAGTTTTCGCCTTCATGGGAAGAGGGTCCGAAGTGGCCAGTTGTTCAGCAGGGACCACAAATACAACTACAAAAGACAACTACAAAACCAAAAGAGGCATCTGGCTTCAAAACATGCATAGTCGTACCTGATATACAATTTGGCTTTTATCGCAATTTTGATGGCACATTAGAGCCAACACACGACGAAAAGTGTATATCAATACTAATTTCAATGATAAAAAGCATAAAACCAGACATAGTTGTTTGCGTTGGTGACAACCTTGACCTTCCTGAGATGGGAAAGTACGTAACATATCCAGCATATGCTCAAACAACTCAGGCATCTATTGACAGAGCAACAATGTTTTGCGCTCAAATGCGCAATGCCGCACCTGATGCTCGCATTGTTTGGCTTGCTGGAAACCATGAAGAAAGAATGCCTAAGTACCTAGTGCAGAATGCTGGTGCCGCATACGGTCTCAGAAAGGGAAACACGCCAGAATCTTGGCCAGTGCTTTCCGTTCCATATCTTTGCAGGATGGACGAATATAAAATTGAATACAAGCCAGGATATCCAGCCGCCGACTTCTGGATTAATAATAAACTCAGAATCATCCATGGAGATAGAGTTAAATCTGGTGGTTCAACCGCTCACGTGTACTTAAATAACGAGAAATCATCAGTTATCTATGGACATATCCACAGAATTGAGACAGCTTTCAAGACTAGGGAAGACTTTGACGGTCCAAGAACAATCATGGCTGCTTCCCCAGGCTGTCTTGCTCGTATTGATGGAGCGATTCCTAGCACGAGAGGTGGTGTCGACCTAGACGGTCGCCCATTGACCCGCTACGAAAATTGGCAGCAAGGCGTGGGCATAGTCACATACGAAGACGATAATGAGCATAAGTTCTCATATGAAGTTTCTGCTATATATGACGGCTGGACAATGTTCAGAGGCAAGGAATACAAGGCTGAGTAATGACTACCATCGTCGGCTACCAAGGAGAGGATTTTGCTGTCATATCTGTTGACACCAGAATCTCCTCTATAGACGACAGTGGAAGCACGTACCAGATATCCACTCTGGGGCCTGGGTGTACAAAAGTTGCCCAAAACGGAAAATATTTACTGGGCGCTGCAGGAGATATGCGTGCTATAAATATTCTTCATCACATATTCCAGCCACCTACCCCTCCTCCAACCTTGAGAGGTAGAAAGCTAGATGCCTTCATAACCCAGAAATTCATACCATCTCTCATCGAGTGCTTTGACTCAACGGGGTATTCACCCCCAGAAAAAGACTCAAGCGAACATAAATCAGAACAAGGCTCAACTATTTTGGCGGTCATAAATGCGACGATATACATTATTGAGAACGATTATGCATGGATGTCAGAGGCTTCTGGCCTGTATGCAACGGGCACGGGTTCGGCTTATGCTCTGGGAGCCCTTCAAACGGTAACTGGCGGCAAGAAGACACTTACTACCCAGCAAGCCAAGAGAGCCTGCTTGAAGGCGCTAAGTACAGCTTCTAAGTACGACTCCTATACCGGAGCTCCATTCCAGACATTTATTCAAGAGACAGAGAAGCAGTCTCCTAAGACTCCTGTAAAAAAATAGATATTGTTACTTTTCTAACTACCTCTTAAATAAATTTATCCGAAAGAGCGAAGCATGACAGACACAGCATGGACATGGCTCCTCTTTTTCATGGAAGTTATCGGTGTTACCGGGATGTTCTTTATTGGGAGAATGAAGTGGTGGGGATGGGCAATTGTCCTGGCGCATAGCATTCCTTGGTTTATCTACAGCATTACCCACAATAAGCCTGGATTCATAGCCATGTCACTCATGTGGTGGACTACAAACTTCTACAACATGCGGAAATGGCGTAAGCAGAAAATGAATCTCAATCAATAAATTGATTTAAACCAGACAGAATCATCGCCATCTCTGGTGTGGCGTGTTTTATATTCATCCATTTTTTCATCGTAATTTTCTGCATAAATATTAAACGAATCAATATCTGGCGCTCCATACCATCCAAGTATTTCGCCATTCATAATTTTTGCATAAGATTCATCTTTTATTCCATTCAGAAACATCCTATTTTGCAACTGGTGTACTAGTAAATCTTTATTCTCATCGTAGTCAACATTATGGTCGTCGCAGAAAATTTGGTTATTCATGTCTTTTCCAAGAGATGACATTACAGTTTTACCGCTACTAAACATCCTGTATCCACGTGTTGAGGCGCGAATAGACGAACTTTGCATGTCTGAAAAGAACGATATACGTGGGTCGTAGGAAACTTCATATATAAAATCACTAGAGACAAGCACCTCGCCTCCCGTATACATGCAGTAATGTTCTATGAATTTCCCAATTCCTGAATCGCTGATTCTTTCATCTTCTCTTGAATTGTCCTGGACTATCTCAAACAGCCTGCTGCTATTCACCTTGAATTTGAGTGGATAACCATTCGTACTAACCATTGTCTTTTGGTGCATGCGGCTTTCGTCTAGGTAACACTCAACTGGATGACCATCAATTGATTGACTAAGCATGGGTTTCTCTATGCCGGATTTTTCTAGAATTCTGTAGTTTTCTATCATTATCTGGTCCCAATCCTTAACAAAGAAGTTATGGGCATCTATTGGGCATAGGAATTCCTCGTCTATGTGGAGTAGTGAGGCATTTAAGCGGGCTAAGTTTGCCCCCAGAGGGAAAGGACAGTATGCATTTACGTAGCGTACGTTGTCGTATGTGGAAAAGTCCTCGAATTCCTTACCTGGAGTCTTTTGGTTAAATATACCAAAGGACAGATTCTCTGGTTTTCCAGCTTTGTTAATGGCATCTTCAATAGTATCTGTAATGAATAACTCATTAAAAGCTGGGATTGTTATGAATATCGTGTCCTTGCGTTTCCACATGGCAAAACACTACAGGAAAAGCAACGAAGCACAGTGCTTTATATAAAAGCGCCCCCATTTTTGCTGTAACGGTTTGGAAGTATTGGCAAATTAGCTAAGACCTCATAGAGGAATAACTAGAGAGAGCCATAGAGACACAGAGAACATCATAATGTTTAAATATCTACTATTTGCATAGGGGAAATCCACTGTTGCGGGGATTGTTTGTGGTTAGATAAATGTACCTACAAAATAGTTCGTAAGTAGGAAAGGCACAAAATAATGCCCCAACAAAATAATGCAAAAAATAGTTCCCAACCAGAAAAAGAATTGTATATGGGTGAATCGACTTGGTTTGAACTAGCAGCCTGTAAAGGAATTGGATATTTAATGTTCCCCAAAGAACATAAGGATATTACTTATATTGCAGAAGCGAGAAAGACGTGCGCGTCGTGTCCTGTTAAACCTGAGTGTTTAGAGTATGCCCTGGAGTTTCCACCCGCAGATATGCATGGAGTGTGGGCTGGACTTACTAGTAGACAGCTTGCTGCAGAACAAAGAAGAAGGAAGATTAAACCCATTAGACCAACGCTCGCACAGATGTGGGGTAGCTGATGATTGCTTCTGGAATGATTGCCACCGGAACCATAGCCGTATTCTTAATGGTTATCTATCTGGCTATGAAGTCCCTAGACGATTAGATAACCCTTATATTGCAGTGCTTACAGAACTGCATGCCAGAAACATCTACTAACTTCATGTCGCATTGCATCTTTCCGCATGGAGTAAGGATGCCTTCGCCTCTCATATAGGCGGTTAACGTCTCTTCCATCGTAGGGATAGAGAACTGAGATGGCCCTGGAGACGGTATGCCTTTCTGATTCCTAATGAAATCAAGGACCGCATATATGACCAACTGATTAACGGATAACCCCTGCGCCTTGGCATAGTCAATTATTTCATTCTTCTGACTGCCAAGTACACGCAGGTGGATATCGCTGTACCTATTCGGGAAACGTGATTTTTCATATTTCCGAACCATTTATTAAGAAACAGTATCTCGCTCAACTAAAGCAATCAGATAGTCGGTCAAGGTAAGGTCTACCGCATTAGCCTGACTAATCAATTGCTGCTTGAATTCCCTAGACACACGAAGCGTAAGCGTCGAAAATGGCTTATCCGACAAGGTTACTGGGCGACCTGGGTTTCTTTTCATTATTGCTCCTGTTTGTGAATACTCAAAAGAGTGTTGCTGAGAGCAAAGCTAGTACAGAAACTATGACAAGTCGAGCACCAAATGGGAGATTAGAGTAGGAAACCTTCCAAATCAGAGCAATGCAGACGATGGTAAATAGAATATTCACTTAGGACCCCATTCTCCACAGAAGTCAATATCTCTAGTTTGGGGCCAAGCAACATCAATATACCCAGAAGAACCACCTACAAAAGGACGGGGAGCACGCCGATGGCAAGAACCCCAGGTGTTATCAAATGAGCGCCAGTACCTACAAGACTTGCATAGGCCATTGTCTATTTCGCCGGCGCTGATGATTACTTCCTGATATTCCATAGTCATGAGCGCCTCAAAAGGTTGAAGTACTTCCTGATTAAGCGTGCTGGGGACAAAACAACCCTGCCAGTGCGCCATGTTTTAGATGACATGACGACTGATAGCGCTTTCTCGGCTTTGGCTCGCTGATAATTGGCTTCATCTAGCTCTGCGCGAAGGCCAAAAGACTCTCGGCGTAGGGCCATCATTTCTTCCATAGTTACTGAAAGAGGGTCGAAATGCTTGAAATGCTTGCGCCTGTCCGGCATTTCAGGAAATTTTGTATTTGTGTCTGTCAAGTTCTTCTACTACTTTCTCGTAGACGCGCAAAAAAGCCTCACGGTCTCCGTTCGTGTGCATGCTGAAAGCAGAGTCACCTAGGTGCTCCAAAGTTTTTTGCAGTGCTTCTGGTCTGGGTTTTTCTGTTTGGGTACCAAAATTGGCATCTTTTTGTATGGTCATAAAAATACCCCAAGCGGAATACCCATCTAAATGTGGGGTTGTTTCTGTTTGGGTATCTATTGTTGCGCGCCTGATGTCCCCTGGCCTTGGCATGAACTTGCTGTATACGGCTATGTTTAGGAACACCTTGCGAGTCTCTTCGTAGTCGAGGTCCTCTAGCAGCGCATACCATGCTGCGTAGATTGTCCTCTTGTCCATCTCGTACAGCACGTTGTTGTACGTTCCATAGACCTGGTCTACTAAATCCTTAAGTTCTTCTTTAGTCATAGTTTCGCGCCGGCTCTTTCATATAGATTTATCTGAATCAGAATGGTTCTTTGTTGCGCTCTTCCACCACCGTAGAATTACCATCGGGTAGGAAACCGAGAAATCTTTCTACGTGTTCAGCATCTCTCAAGATGAGCTCGATTTCGTTATACACCTTTTGAGATGCGTTGCGGCCCATGTGAAAGTCTGAGTGGGTACAACCAATAATTGCGTCTTTGCAGTTATCTACACCGAAAAAGTGAATAGCGTTACCTATAGCTATGTATCTCTTTTTGTCTAGCGCGCAGACTCTCTTCTTAAAGGTCTGAACCCAAAAATCGAATACTTCAATTATTTGTTCTTCCGGAACTTTTTTTGAGTTCTCTATTTTCTCGTTGCTTGAAATACTTTTTCCTCTTCCCATAAATACTGATACTACATTCATCTGAATGAAAAAGCAACAGAAGTATTATTGGATAGGTAACGAGAATAAATAAGACAGAAGATAGTCTTTCTGAATACCCCCCTTGGGAGGGGGTCTGGGGGAACCTTTTGCGATAGAACTCGGAAAAGGAGCAGCCCAAACTAGACCTAAGGATTTCTCGGTCGTAGGAACTAAGTGTTTGTTGGGCCCACTAAGTTGTGACGTCACCATAGCAGCCTCTTCCACCACCGTCAACCTACAAGAGAAGTTTTTTTATTTTTTTTCTCGCAGCTGATGGAGGTATCTATATAAATCTATCCGGAGTTGCGTCGTCGTGGCGCGGGGCTATGGTACTTTTATATTGCCTATAAGGGTACCCCTTTCCCCTTACAGGTAAAATCCCGGGTTAGAGCTTGGGCGCGTTTTGTAGGTGGCGCGCTTTGAGCTCCCCGGGATTTTTATTTACCCGGGTCCATCCCGCGGGTCGATAAATAATAATTAAAAAATGATTTTTTTCGTCGTTCTTCTTGCCGGAGAATGATTAATCAAAATCAACTGGAAATATATGTTTGTGGCCGGCGCCTGATGTCTTTGTATTTTGCTGCTCTTTGAGCTGCTCGAATACTTTTCTGGTCAAGTCGTCGCTCAGGATGTCTTCAGTCTCTTCTTTCCATGAGTCGAGAGCTCGGTGCGTAATAAAAACATTTATTCCTTTAATTATTCCGCTGCCTATAACAACAATTGTTGCTCCCGCGATGGCATTCCAATATTCCACATCAAATGAACGCATGCGTCCGGTGTACTGGTTTGTTGAAAAAAGCGCGAAAACGTCAGTGGCCCACCAAATGAGTGTTCCGATTCCAAAGATTGTTGCGATAACACCTGCAATTAGGATTAGGTACTTTTTCATTATTCCTCCTGGCCGCGGCCTGTTAATTAAATAAAATAGTTAATTAAATTAAACGCCGGCGGGTCTTCCGCCACCGTGAATGTGTCTGTACGTTATATCAGCTGCGGGTCTGCTTCATGCATCGCAACAGCTTTTGTCAGGAGGTTGTTCATCAACCGCTCCCACATCTCGTCCGCGAGCTCTTCGAGGCCGGCGTCTTCGAGTGTTTTGCACAATAAATTTTGTTTTTCAATATAATCTACCGAAACAGCTGCCAGGATAGATATCTTGTCGGCAGATGGCAGCAGCATCATTGTCTCGCCTTTGCCCAGCACGCTATTGGGCACCCAAATTATGGTTACCGCGTATTCGCCGTCGGTTCCTACCATTAGAATGTTTTCTGTATTATCAGTGACAGACTTCAGCTCCTCGGACAGGCTCCTGGCTAAGGCTGGATTTTTGTCGTAGACCTTTTCCATGGCGCTAATCATGTTCTCGGCGATGTCGCCTTTGTTGTCGTCATTAAATAGCACGGGTTCTCTCTTTCCGCCATTCTCTCTGGGGGCAGCAACTTTTGTTATTTTAGCACGAGTCGGAAATTTAACAACCTCGAGTGGGAATTTGTCCTCCCGCATAAAATTAATATTTCTTAGTTTCTGGTAATTATGACAAAATGAATTATTATCTCGACTATGGACAATAGCTCTAGGTTTGATATGTACAAGGATGCGATTATAGAATTTTCTAAAAGAGAAGGTCATTGCCTTATTCCTGCAGTTCATGTTGAGGTAATTAATGGAAAAGAAATATTTCTGGGAGCCTGGGTCGGGTACGCCAGGCAAAGAAAAAAGAAAAATCAAATTTCTAGCAGCAGAGCTCTGGAGCTTGAAAGTATTCCAGGTTGGACATGGGGTCCCTTGAAGCCGGGCCCAACAACTGATAAAAATAGAAATAGTAATATTTTAAAGATGCGCGCGGCCGGACATTCTCTTCGTCAAATAGCTGATGAGTTCGAATTAAGTCGCCAGAGAATACACCAGATTGTAAAGGAAAAAAATGTCTAAGAAAATTCCCAAGAACTCGATAAGTAATAATAGTTATGACCCTTTCTCGTCGGAGCTCGATATTTTAGAAAAGAAATTTAAGGAAGAAAAGCGCGCAGCTGGAGCTGAAAAAGCTGGAGCGTTTGTGGCCGGCGTAATAATTACTATTTTAATTTCTGCCATCACAGCAGCTTTCCTCATGTTGATAATCGATGTCTTCCACCACCGCTCGATTACAAGCGGTTCTCTCGGTTACTGGGACGCGCTAAAAATAATTATTTTTGCACGCGCGGCCTGGATGGTCGAGCGCGCCTTTAATCGCTCTGCGCGCTAGGGCTCGCCAGGCGCAGTGTCGGCCTGGGTTTGTGTGAAGTGGGGTGCCCTCGCATTGAGTCGATGCGAGACTCATGCTTCTCCCTGTCCTCCACTGGGACAAGCTTGAATGTCTTGGCCTTACCTTTTCGAGACATTTGATTCCTTTTCAGTAGACGTAATAGAAAAATTCGCCGGCGTCCTAACTCCATAGTGACGCCGGCGAATCCACCGGTAGAGCGCTAGCGGATACGAGGCCACTAGCGAGTCTACTGGTGTTCCTCGCTCATCCACGAAAGGG
>Ga0164293_10003096_pt1 | contig 14171 bp, 17 predicted proteins | sample GEODES118metaG_FD_111487 | JGI IMG/M metagenome (GOLD analysis project Ga0164293, IMG submission 111487) | Eutrophic lake water microbial communities from Lake Mendota, Wisconsin, USA - GEODES118 metaG | ecosystem: Environmental > Aquatic > Freshwater > Lake | place: USA: Lake Mendota...
GCCGACCAGCCGAGCAGGTGTCAACTCGGCATTCCCCTCTACGAACTCGAATCCGACTCCCAGCGCACCGGCGATGGCGCGCAGAAGAGTGGACTTGCCGGTTCCCGGGGGGCCCTCGAGAACCACGTGTCGATGTGCGGCGAGAGCCGCGAGCGTGAGTTCGAGTTCTCGACGGCGCCCGACGACTGCGGAGTGCTGCGAAGTCAACTCGGCGATGAGTCGCCCCGCCTCCGTCACGGTGTACTCAGCTGTAGACCATGACGCCGCGGATGTTCTTGCCGCCGCGCATGTCGTCGTAGCCGTCGTTCACACCGTCGAGTGTGTAGGTCTTGGTGACGAGGCCGTCGAGGTCGAGTTGGCCTTCGCGATAGAGACCGAGCAACTTCGGGATGTCGGCACGCGGGTTGCCGGAACCGAAGAGCGAACCGACGACCTGCTTCTCCATGAGTGTCATGTCGAGCAGACTGATGTTGGCGCTGAACTCCATGGCCGGATGGATGTTGGTGACGACGACGCGACCACGCTTGGCGGTGAGCGCGAGCGCTTCGTGCATCACGGCTCCGCTGCCGACACCCATGGTCATGATGACCTTGTTGGCCATGGTCCCCCAGGTGACTTCCTGCAAGAGCGGCAGAGCCTCGGCCATCGAGGCCGCGGTGTGTGTGGCGCCGAACTGCATGGCTTTCTCGCGCTTGAACTCGACCGGGTCGACGGCGACCACGCGCTTGGCACCGGCGAGCTTGGCACCCTGGACTGCGTTGGCACCGATACCACCGATACCGACGACGACAACTGTGTCACCGGGCTCGACCTCGGCCGCGTAGACGCTGCTTCCCCAACCGGTGACGACACCGCAACCGAGGAGGCACGCCTTGTCGAGAGGAACGTCCTTTTCGATCTTGATGCACGACGCTTCGTTGACCACCGTGTGGTGAGCGAACGTACCGAGGAGACACATGGTGCCGACATCCTGGCCACGCGCATGGTGTCGCGAGGTCTGGTCGGCGATCTGCTTGCCGGTACCGAGATACGCACCGAGGTCACAGAGGTTCGAGTGTCCGGTGCTGCAGCTGACGCAACGTCCGCAGGACGGAATGAAGCCGAAGACCACATGGTCACCGGGAGCGAGCCAGCTGACTCCGGCTCCGACCTGTTCGACCACACCGGCACCTTCGTGACCGCCGATGATGGGCAACGCGAAGGGCAGGTCACCGGTGACGAGATGCTCGTCGCTGTGGCACATGCCCGATGCGGCGATCTTGACGAGGACTTCACCCGGACCCGGCGGGTCGAGGTCGATCTCTTCGACCGACCACGGCGTGTTGAGCTCCCAGAGAATGGCGGCTTTGGTCTTCATGACTCCCCCTCTGATCTCGAAACGATGATCTCGACACGACCACCGTCTTGCAGGTGAAAAGGACGATAGCCCACGCACCGGACGTGTTCGACACGGTACGCTCGGAACATGGCACCTGCTCCCGACTCCGCAGTTCTCGAACAGCCCGCTGTCGACACGTTTGCCACAGGCAAGAAGTCGGCGCCAGGCTCCGATCGCACCGAAGACATGCTTCTGGTGGAGGATCTCCTCGTCGAGGAAATCTCCATCGACGGCATGTGCGGCGTGTACTGATCTTTTCTCAGACCGCCCCTTCTTGGATCGTCCCGGCATGTCCGCCCTCACGCTCGACTCCGCGTGCACCTTGCATCCGCAGGTGGCCCTGCGTCCCGAGCCGTTCGGGGCACTCGCTTATCACTACGGCAACCGTCGCCTCATTTTCCTGAAGCACCCTGACGTCGTTGCGGTGGTCAAGGCACTCGGTGAACACCCGTCCGTCGGCGAGACGTTCCGCGCCTGTGGCATCGACGAAACCCGCCAACCCACATTTCTCGCAGCCCTCGAGCAACTCACGAAGTCGGAGATATTGAGTGTCCGCTAGCAGTCTCGTCCAGCAAATGAAGCGCGGGCTCGACGCCCCCATCTGTCTCACCTGGGAACTCACCTACGCCTGCAACCTGCAGTGCGTGCATTGCCTCTCGAGCAGCGGTCAACGCGACCCACGCGAACTCACGACGGCACAGGCCCTCACCGTGCTCGACGAACTGCGAGACCTGCAGGTCTTCTACATCAACATCGGCGGAGGAGAGCCGATGGTGCGCCGTGACTTCTTCGAGATCGTCGAATACGCGGTGGCCAACGGCATCGGTGTGAAGTTCTCCACCAACGGAGCTTTCATCGACGAAAAGAATGCCCGTCGCCTCGCCGCACTCGACTACCTCGACATCCAGATCAGCCTCGACGGCGCCGATGCGGCCACCAACGATCCCGTACGCGGCGAAGGCTCGTACGCCACCGCCATTCGGGCAATGGACAACCTCGCGGCCGCCGGCTTCGGGCCGTTCAAGATCTCGGTGGTGGTGACACGTCACAACGTGTCGCAACTCGATCGGTTCAAGGCTCTCGCCGATTCGTACGGCGCACAGTTGCGGATCACCCGCCTGCGCCCGGCCGGTCGTGGCGCCGACACGTGGCACCAGCTGCATCCGACGAACGAACAGCAGGTCGAGGTCTACAACTGGTTGCTCGCCCATGGCGAGAACGTCCTCACCGGCGATTCGTTCTTCCACCTGAATGCGCTGGGTGAGTCGCTGCCCGGACTCAACATGTGCGGCGCAGGCCGCGTGGTGTGCCTCATCGACCCACTCGGCGACGTCTACGCGTGTCCATTCGTTCTGCACGACGAGTTCAAGGCCGGCAGCGTGCTCGATCAGGGCGGTTTCACCTCGGTGTGGCGCGAGAGCGACCTGTTCCTGTCCCTGCGTGAGCCCGAGTCAGCCGGTGCATGTTCATCGTGTGGCAGCTACGACGCCTGTCAGGGTGGCTGCATGGCGGCGAAGTTCTTCACCGGACTTCCCCTCGACGGCCCCGACCCCGAGTGCGTCACGGGACACGGCGCAGAACTGCTGGCTCAACGCCAGTCGGCGGGCCTGGCCATCACGCCGAAGCCCAGTCAGAACCACACGAAGCCGGTGACTCTCACCCGCAAAACGATCGACGCCTGATCCGATCACGGGCGGCCGATGTTCGGCTTCTTATGCTGAGGACGTGCACTACGTGGTCGTCGCCGGCGCAGTTGTCGTGGCGTATTTCCTCGGCACGTTCCCGAGCGCGATCATCGTGGCACGCGCCAACGGCATCGACGTCACCGCCGCAGGCTCCGGAAATCCGGGGGCCTCGAACGTCACTCGACTCCTCGGCTGGAAGAAGGGCGTGTGGGTCTACGTCCTCGACGCGTCGAAGGGCGTGCTCGCAGTGGCGGTGGGACGCATCGTTGCGGGCGACGCAGGCGGATACCTCTGTGCAGCGGGAGCGTTGCTCGGCCACATCTACCCGGTGACCCGACGCTTCAGTGGCGGCAAGGGTGTGGCCACGGGATCAGGGGCCATGTTCGTGCTGCAGCCTGCTGTCAGCGCCGTGCTCGCGGTGCTGTGGTTCACCGTCATCAAGTTCACGAGGAAAGCATCGCTTGCCTCGCTCGCCGTCACGATCGCACTACCGATCGGAATGGTCATCGCCGGGTCGCCGGCATGGGAAGTTCTGGCAATGATCGGCCTCGGAGCACTCGTCGTGATCCGCCACCTGCCGAATCTCCGGCGACTTCGTTCGGGGAGCGAACACACACTTCGCCACGACGCACCCTAGAGTTGGGCGATGGCCGCAGCCTTGAGTTCGATCTTCGACGGCCTGCGAGACCTTTCCGACTCCCCCACCTTCTACGCCATCATCTTCGTGATCGCGGTGCTCGACTCCGTGTTCCCCGTGGTGCCGAGCGAAACCATGGTGATCATCGGCGGCGTCTCGGCCGGTATCGGTGAACTCGACATTTTTCTCGTGATGATCTGCGGAGCACTCGGCGCATTCGTCGGCGACAACATGTCGTACCTGATCGGCCGACGAGCCAGCGCCCGCATCGATCGCCGGTACCGAAGAACGAAAAAAGGCGCGGATCGGCTGGACTGGGCGCACGAACAGATCGAAGAGCGTGGTGGATTGTTGCTGATCACTGCCCGCTTCGTTCCCGGCGGGCGCACGGTTCTCACCCTCACCTGCGGCATCACCCACCAACACCACCGCTGGTTCATCAAGTGGACGGCCGCGGCCGCGGTCATCTGGGCAACATACGCCAGCCTGCTCGGATTTTTCGGCGGCAAGACCTTCGAGGACAACCACACGCTTGCCTTCATCGTGGCCTTCACGTCGGCCATGTCGGTCACGGCGATCATCGAGATCGTTCGGCACTTCCGCAAGAAGCGCGCGAACGCATCCGCCGTGTCGCAACCGAAGGGATAGGCAGGGCATGCGCTTCACGGTCGACTCCACCTGGCGGCGACCTCTCGAAGGTGACGTGGTCATTGCCGGATCCCCGTTGCGTATCTTCACTCTCACGAAGGCGGGACGCACGGTCGCCGAGCGCATCGAGAAGGGTCTCGAGATCTCGCAGAGCGCAGCCGTGCTGGTGGAGAAGTTCGTCGACGCGGGAGCAGTCCATCCTCTTGCCGACACGGATTCGTCTTCGACCCCCGGCATCGACGACATCACGGCCGTCATCCCCGCACATCTCACCGAAACCAAGGACGTCGACCAACTCCTGCACTTGATCGAGCAACTCGACGGCGTGGCCGAGATCATCGTGGTCGACGACACCTCGCCACTGTCGGTGCCACCGATCGAACTCCCTTCGGTGAAGGTTCTCCGGCGAGCGGTGAACGGCGGCCCCGGCGCGGCACGCAACACCGGCCTCGCCGAAGTTCGCACCAACCACGTCGTCTTCATCGATGCCGACGTGGAATGCACTGCACACGACGTCGCGTCTCTTGCCCGGTGGTGGATCCATCCACGCACTGCATTGCTGGCACCGCGTGTGCGCACCCGCGAGTGGTTCACCGACAGATCCATGATCGCGGCGTACGAAGCCGCACGTTCGGCTCTCGACATGGGCGACGCACCCGCACGCGTCCGAGCGGGAAGCCGCGTCAGTTACGTCCCCGCCGCAATGTTGTTGTGCAGCGTCGACGCCGTTCGAGAAGCAGGTGGTTTCGACGAATCGTTGCGAACCGGAGAAGACGTCGACTTGGTGTGGCGACTCGACAGGGCCGGTCATCTCTGCCGCTACGAACCAGCCGTCGAAGTGTTCCACCGGCCACGGGCGAGTCTCGGCGAGTTCGCCCGGCAACGCCATGGCTACGGGCGCTCCGCCGCCGGACTTGCCGACGAGCACGGCAACGCCGTGTCACCGTTACGGGTGAGTTGGTGGAGCGCCGGAGTGTGGGCATCGCTTCTCGCCGGCCTCCCCGCACTTGCCGCGGGCCTGTCGGTGACCACCATCGTCCTGTTGGCACGCAAACTGCGCTTCGTTCCCTCCGCCACGAAAGAAGCAGCGCGCCTTGCCGGACTCGGGCACGTCCACGCGGGGAAGTTTCTTGCCGGTGCCATCACCCGCGTGTGGTGGCCGATCGCCGTGCTTCTCGCTCTCGTGTCGAAACGCGCCCGTGTCGCATTGATCGCCGCGGTGATGGCACCTGCTGCGTTCGAGTGGGTCACGAAGAAGCCGAACATCGATCCCGTTCGCTACACGGCGATGCGGGTCCTCGATGATGTTGCCTACGGAAGTGGTGTGTGGAGAGGTGTCGTCGAGAGACGCAACCTCGGCCCTGTCACACCTGACGTGACGAGTTGGCCGTCGAACGCGCGGCCGTAGAACGCAACGCGATGTTGTTGCATTCTTCGCACACGTCCTTCGGCACGACTCCGATGCGCATCAACCAACCGAATGCAATGCATCCGAGACACACGGCGAAGAAGCTCTCGAGCGAAGCAGCCACCACGAGACCGGCGATCACCAACTGAGCCGCGCCGAGATTGCCCGTCGCCCACAGCACCGACGCAACCGTGCTGAACACCACGCCGACTCCCTGAGCGAAGCGCTTCGGCGGGCCCGCGACGTAGCGATGCTCGACATGGAGACGCGGCGTCACGACCTGGGTGGCGATTCGACCGAGCGGGCTGATCGTTGGTCCGGCGAGAACGCGGGCCCAAAAGCCGTAGGTCAGCGGCACCAGCACCCAGCCGTTGCCCAGGACGAGAAAAGCGAGCCCCATCAACACCACTCCGCCGGCGACGATGCGTGCAGAGGTCTCGTTCACAGGGTTCGGGAAGGAGAAGAACGACATGCCGTCACACTACGGGGCGAAACCCGACCAAACAACTCAGGATTAGGTCGGCGATACCGTTGGGGCATGTCCCTGCGCCTGACCGTTCGTCGCGACGCCTACCTGGGTCACCTCCGTCGGATCGTCGGGACCACGGCACATCTGGTTCCGGTCGTGAAAGGGAATGGTTACGGCCTCGGCCGGGACACCCTCATGGGACTCGTCGACGAGCTCCTCGGGCCGGACTGCAAGGTGGCCGTCGGCACCGTTCACGAACTCGCCGAGATCAACGCCTCCCACCCCGTGCAGATCATGACCCCCCTCGGGGATCTCGACCGTTCGACCAGCCTCCCCGCCAGGGCCATTCCCACGGTTGCATCCGCCCGGGATCTCGCCATCCTGCACGATCTCGGCTGGCGCGGACATGTCACGGTGAAGCTCGCCTCGTCGATGCGTCGCTTCGGGGTGAGCCATGACGAGTTCGCCGCCCTCGTTCAAGAAATCAGCCTCGCCGGCTGCCTCATCGACTCGTGCAGCATTCATCTGCCCACGGCCGCAAGCGAGGCCGAACGCCTTGCCGAACTGCGGACGTGGATTCCCTCGATCCCGGGCTGCGTCACCCTCTCGGCCAGCCACATCACCCCCGCCATCGCTGCTCAACTCATGAGCGAGGATCCGAAGCGTGCGATCGAAACACGCATGGGCACTCAGTTGTGGCACGGCACGAAGGAACACTTCAGCCTGCACGCCGAAGTACTGGCAGTGCATCAGTGCAGTGCCGGCGAAACGGTCGGATACCGCGCCACCACGGTTCCCGGCGACGGTCGACTCGTGGTCATCGCCGCCGGAACAGCGCAGGGCGTGTCACCACTGCCGAACGGCGACAGCCCGTTTCACTTTGCACGGACACGCATGACGCTGGTGGAACACCCGTACATGCACAGCGCACTCACGTTCGTTCCGGAGGGACAGTCGTGTCCGGAGGTGGGTGACGTGGTCGACGTACAACGCCCGCTCACCATGGTTCACGCCGATGTCGTCGAGTGGCTCTGACGTGACCATCGACAACGTGAAGACCCGCAGTGGGCTGGATCGCGATCCGTCGCTCGACGTGATCCGCGCGGTCGCCCTGCTCGGCATCATCATCCTCAACTACCACGGATACCTGAACGGGACAGGTGCCGTCGGCGCGTTCCACGACAACTGGTTCGTACGCATCATGGATGCCTGGAACGGAGTTCTCGCACCCAGCCCCGTGATCTTCGTGATGGTCGCCGGCATCAGTTGCGCGTTGTTGACCTCGGGAACATCCGGCAAGTCGGGCGCAGAGTTCGACCGCTGGGTGTTGATCCGTCGCGGCGTGTTCCTCTTCACCATCGGCTCGATGTTCGAGTGGGTGTGGCGTGGCACGATCCTTCCCTACTTCGGTGTCTACTTCGTCATTGCCGCTTTCATCTTCCGATGGAGTCGCCGGAACATTGCACTTCTCGCCGGAGCCTGCACGTTCGTCGCGGCAGGCATTGCGTGGTGGCGTTTCGTTCGCGAAGAAAACGGCCACTTCACCGGGTGGATGAACCCGTTCGAACCGAACACACCGCGCAATCTGTTGCTGCGTACCTTCGTCGACTACACGCACCCCGTGTTCCCCTGGTTCGCCTTTTTCTGCGTCGGCCTCCTCATCGGCAAGTCCTACTCCCGTTTCCGCGAAGTGCGCACCAAGCTGATCGCACCGGGCATCGTGGCCCTCGTGGTGATCTACGGCATCTCCCAGTCGGTGCAGAAGAACAGCGACGGCCTGTGGCAGACGCTCACCAGTACCGATCCCTTCGATCGCGGCGTTCTGGCCACAGCCGGAGTCACCGTGTCGTCGGTGCTCGTCATCGCACTCGTCTCCCTCGCCACGGATCGCTTCGTCGACTCACCCGTGATCGACGTACTCGGCCGCGCCGGACAACTCTCTCTGTCGCTGTATCTCGCCCACGGCTTCATCTTCAACGCGGTCGTGAACTGGTGGAGCTGGGTCACACCCACCGGACTCGATGCGGCCCTCGCCCTGTCGTTCGTCGTCTGGGTGATCCTGGTCGGATTCGGCGCATGGTGGCAACGCTTCCTCGGACGCGGACCCATCGAGCGCGTCTACCGCAGTTTCGGTGGTTGAACGACAGCTGACGGAACGTCAGCGTGAACGATTGAGGCCGCGCAAACCCACGGCGGCGGCACCGATCAACGAGCCGTCGTCACCCAAACGGGTCGGCACGATGCGTGCGCCTTTCGCGAACTCGAGACCGCACAGGTCGTCGAGCGTCGCCTGCGCTGCCTGGAAGAACGGTTGGCCGAAACCCAAGGCGACGCTTCCGCCCACGACGGCGAGTTTCAGGTCGAGCAGGTTGCACACCGAGGCGATGCCCCGGCCCACGAGTCTTCCGGTTCGCTGAATGGTTTCGTAGGTCGGCTGCGTGGGAGGACGTCCGGTGATGGCCTCGATGGCCGGACCGGATGCTTCGGCTTCGAGACATCCGCGAGCTCCGCACGGACACCGACGACCACTCGGCTCGACAATGACATGGCCGATGTGACCGGCGTTGCCGCTGTCGCCCTCGAGCAACTTGCCGTTGAGCACGATGCCACCGCCGACACCAGTGGACACCACCATCGCGAGAAAACTGTCGTGACCGCGTGCTGCGCCCTTCCATCCCTCACCCAGTGCTAGTGCCTTGGCATCACCGTCACCGAAGGTCGGCAGACCCGTGAGATCGCGCAGACGTGGCGTCAGGGGGAAATCACGCCAACACGGAATGTTGAGCGGCGACACCGTCTCGGCATTCGGCGACAATGGTCCTGCCGTGCCGACACCGACGGCAATGGGCTGTGCACCGTGCTGACCGCGCGCCCGCACCAAGAGGTCCGACACCATGCCAGCGAGATCCGAGAAGAGCCCATCGGCGCTCTGGTCGGCATTGACCCTGATACGCGCTCGGTCGACGATGGCACCGTCGCGGGTCACCAGACCGGCGGCAAACTTGGTGCCTCCCAAATCCAATGCAACGAGTACGTCCATGCCGACGTACTTTCTACATGACACGAACGCGATTCGAAGTTATTTTCAGTTGACAGATTTCCCTCTATGCCCACCGATTGGAATCCCCACCTCCGCGCGGAGTTCGACCAGCCCTACTGGCACGAACTGCAGGCATTCGTGCGCGCGGAACGAGAACGCGGACCGGTGTTTCCGCCGGAAGCCAACGTGTTCCGTGCGCTCCACGCAACGTCCCTCGCCGATACCAAGGTGGTGATCCTCGGCCAGGATCCGTACCACGGCCCCGGCCAGGCCACCGGTCTCAGTTTCTCCGTCGGGCCGGGTGTCAAACCACCACCGTCACTCGTGAACATCATGAAAGAGATGCACGATGACATCGGTGCTCCGATTCCGGCCCACGGCACACTCGACGCGTGGACAGCAGGAGGCGTGTTGCTCTTGAACACCACACTGACGGTGCGCGGCGGCGAGGCTGCCTCTCATCAGGGCAAGGGATGGGAAGCTTTCACCGACAAGGTGATCGGTCTGGTTGCATCCAAGCCCGACCATGTCGTGTTCGTTCTGTGGGGCGCTCACGCTCGCAAGAAGAAGGCGTTGATCACCGCTGCGTCACAGGGCACGGCCCACACCGTCATCGAATCTGCTCACCCCTCACCGCTGTCGGCCCACAACGGTTTCTTCGGCAGCAAGCCGTTTTCCCGCACGAATGAGGCTTTGCTCCACCACCAACAACAGCCCATTGACTGGACGCTGTAAGGTTTCCACATGGGTTCTGTCAGACGGTCTGCCATATTGAACGCCCCCGCCGACGAGGTCTGGGGCGTCATCGGCCGTCCCGAGGCCCTGCACGAATGGTTTCCCACCACCGCGACGCGCATGGAGGGCACCACCCGGTGGGTGACACTCCCCACCGGAATCGTCTTCGAAGAAGACGTGATCCTGGTCGACAACGATCTGCGACGTCTGCAGTACCGCATCGTCAACAATCCGCTCATCACGCAACACCTCGGCATGTACGACGTGATCGCGCTCTCCCCCACTTCGTGCATCGTGATCTACAGCACCGACATGGTGCCAGACGTACTGGCACTCACGGTCGGCGCGGCTGCCGGCGAAGGCCTGCGCCACCTCGAGGAACGTTTCGGTCGCGCACACATCGGAGGAGAACAACCATGAGCTCGACACGTCGACGTCGCATCCTCTTCGTCACCACCGACCAGCAGCGCTACGACGGGCTCGGCTTCAACGGGGGGCGCATCGCGCGCACTCCGGTGATCGATGCTCTCGCGGCAGAAGGCATCCGCTACGAACGCGCCCTCCCGTCGAACGTGGTGTGCATGCCGTCGCGCAGCACCATGCTCACCGGCCAGCACGTGTCGACACACGGCGTCTGGATGAACGGCGTTCCACTGCCCGTCGACGCACCCAGCATCGCCGCCGACCTGCATCGTCACGGAATGCGCACGGCCCTCATCGGCAAGGCGCACTTCGAGCCCTTCCTCGACCCGTTCGCGTTGTTCACCGAGAACACTCTGGCCTCCTCCGGCGAGGAGACCCGCTACCACGTGTCGGCTGACGGCACGTCGCAGCCACATCGCGGATTCGATCACCTCGAGTTCTCCACCCACACCGGAACGGGACCGTTGCACTACCCGAAGTGGCTGCGCGAGAACCATCCCGAAGCGGTGTCGATGCTCTACCCCATCCTCGACAACCAGCTGCAGGTCAACGCCGAAGGCGGAGGCGACACCGGCGCTCCGCAGGTGAAACACAATCCGATGCCACGCGAGTGGTACCACACCGATTGGGTCGCGAATCGCACGATCGACTGGCTGTCGTCACAGAGCGACGACGACGACTGGTTCTGCTGGATGAGCTTCCCCGACCCGCACCACGCGTGGGACCCGCCGATGTCGGAACTGCACCGCGTGAACTGGCGGGACCTCGATCTTCCCCCTGGCTACATCGCCGATGCGGCGGAGCGTGAACGCATTCTGTCGGAGAAGCCGGCGCACTGGATGCGTTGGTATGACGGCACGTTCATTTCGAACTTCGAAGCGCCGGCGAAGTGGGTGCCGGCCACGCTGACCGCGGATCAGGTGCGCGAGATCAACGCAATGGTGCACATCCAGAACGAGCTGATCGACGAAGCGCTTGGTCGCGTCGTTGCCACGCCGAAGACACGCGGATGGTGGGACGACGTCGACGTGGTGTTCACCACCGATCACGGCGAATTCCAGGGCGACTTCGGTTTGTTGTTCAAGGGTCCGTACCACGTCGATTCGCTGATGCGACTGCCGTTGGTGTGGCGCCCCGCACCGAATCGCACCACGGTCACCCCCACATCGGTGTCGACACCCGTCGGTTTGGTGTCGCTCGCGGCCACCTTCGCCCACATCGCAGGACTCCCGCAGCCCGATTACGTGGAAGCGTCCCGCCTGCCGACGAACGACACAGAGGCGGCGGCTCTTGGTCACGAACGCGTGCTCACCGAGTGGGACAGCGTGCTCTTCGGCAAGATCGTGTCGTTGCGCACGATCACCCGGGGGACGTGGGTCTGCACGGCCACACTGCCCGGCACCGTTCACGACGGCACGGAAGGCGAGCTGTACAACCTGGTTGACGACCCACTGCAGCACCGCAACCTGTGGAACGACCCGGCCCACCGTGCGACTCGTGACGATCTTCTCGACGACATGTGGCGTCATTTCCCCGTCACGAGCACGGAGCGGCGCGCTTGCGACGCACCAGTGTGATCGCAGCGCTGAACTAGAGCGACTTCACCCAGGCGAGCGATTGCTCCAACAAGGCGATCTGTGCATCGACCCTGTTGATCGGGGGCACGTCGCCCGTCAACAACTTGTTGGCCATCGTCGACAACGAGACCCACGTCGGGTTCGTCTCTTTCCACGCGGCAACTTCGGGTTCGAGCACCTCGCGACCGCGCTGCAGATGCACCACGGCATCCGTGGGGAAAGCGTCGACGCTACGACCCTGCGCCACCAGTTCTTCGCGCAGGATGCCGAGCGAGTTCTGCACACGTGGGCCGGTGGTGCCAAAGATGTAGCCGTCGCCCATGCGGGCGGCGCGACGCACCGACGGTTCGGCGGAACCACCGAACCACACCGGGATCTGCCGGTTGGGCAACGGCCAGATGCCGGCGCGATCGATGCGGTGATACTTGCCGGCGAAGTCGACCACCTGTTCGGTCCACAACAGACGCATGACCTCGACCTGTTCCTCCATCCGACGGGCTCGCGTCTTGTAGTCGGTTCCGAGAGATTCGTACTCCACGTAGTTCCATCCGGTGCCGATGCCGAGAATCAGGCGCTCGTTCGAGAGCATGTCGAGATCCGCGGCCTGCTTGGCCAACAGCGCCGCCTGGCGCTGCGGAGCAATCACGACTCCGGTGACGAGTTCGACATCCGTGGTGATGGCCGCAAGGAAACTGAAGAGCACCATCGGTTCGTGGAACTCGTCGAACTCGGTGTACGGACCCCACAGAGCCGGTTCGCGATTCGCATGCACGGCGCCGAGAACGTGGTCGTAGGCCACGATCCGCTCGAAACCCAGATCGACCACAGCCGCCGTCCAGGCCCGGATCGCACCGGGGTCCTTGCCGATTTCCGTGGTGGGGAACACTGCTCCGTAACGCATGGCGTCACCTTATTCATTGTCGCCTGCCCTCTCGGCAGGCGGAACATAATCATCGTCGCCTGCCCTCTCGGCAGGCAGACGAATCAGCCGAGAGCGGCTTCGATCGCGGCAGTCACCTTCGGGTCGTCAGGAGCGGTGCGCGGGTCGAAACGGGCGATGACGTTCCCGTCGCGACCGACGAGGAACTTCTCGAAGTTCCAGCGAATGTCGCCGGAATATCCTTCGCCGTCGAGGACGGCGTTCAGCTGCGCGTAGAGCGAGTGTTGGCCGGCGCCGTTCACTTCGATCTTCTCGGTGAGCGGAAAGGTCACACCGTAGGTGGTGCTGCAGAAGGTCTGGATCTCTTCGGCCGTGCCGGGCTCTTGTCCCATGAACTGGTTGCACGGCACGCCGACCACACTGAAACCACGGTCCGCGTACTTCTTCTGCAGGTCTTCGAGGGCGGAGTACTGCGGGGTGAGGCCGCACTTCGATGCGACGTTGACGACGAGGGTCACCTTGCCGTTCAGTTCGGCGAAAGGATTCGCTGCGCCGGTGAGCGACGCGATGTTGGTGGAGTACACGGAGGTCATCGGGTGATTGTGCCACCGTCTGCCACGCTGGTGCCATGCCTGCCCGCACCTCGTCGTCTCCAGATCGGTCGTCTCCAGATCGTTTCGATGACGCCTATTACCGACGGTTCTACGGCGAACGCAGCGTGCACAGCGCCGAACAGGTGCATCTGCTCGCCTCGGCCGTACACCAGTTGTGTGCGTGGTGGGGTCTCGCCATCTCTTCGGTGCTCGACGTCGGCGCCGGCCCCGGCTTCTGGCGCGACTGGTATCGCGGCACGCATCCGAAGGTTCGGGTTCTCTCCACCGACGTCAGCCCCCACGCTTGTACGACCTACGGCCACGAGCTCGCCGATATCTGCACGTGGACGCCGCCCCGCCGCTTCGATCTCGTGGTCTGTCACAGCGTGCTGCAGTACCCCGACAACGCCGCAACGATTGCAGCGATCGCCAATCTCGGAGCCGCCACCAAACACTTCATGTATCTCGAGGTTCCGACCACGCGCGACTACGACGAGACGGTCGACCCGCGCTCGACCGACATGGACGTCCACCGGCGCAGCGCAACGTGGTACCGCCGCGAACTGTCCAAACATTTCCGGCAGGTCGGCGGTGGTCTCTGGCAATCTCGTACCAGTGACATACCGATGTACGACCTGGAGATGGCTCAGCGCGCCTGACCGCGCGCCACGTCATCGAGCAACACGTCACTGATCCAA
>Ga0164293_10003097_pt1 | contig 14170 bp, 12 predicted proteins | sample GEODES118metaG_FD_111487 | JGI IMG/M metagenome (GOLD analysis project Ga0164293, IMG submission 111487) | Eutrophic lake water microbial communities from Lake Mendota, Wisconsin, USA - GEODES118 metaG | ecosystem: Environmental > Aquatic > Freshwater > Lake | place: USA: Lake Mendota...
GGCAGGCACCGCCACGGCCGTGAGCTGGGATGAGTTCGTCAAGGAGGTGAAGGGGGGGAACGTCTCGGAGGTGCGGATCTCCGGCAACTCCCTCGAGGGGCAGTTCAAGACCCCGCCCGGCGGCACCGCCGAGGTGGGAGGCGCTGCCCCACGAGCCTTCCACATCGAGATCTCCCCCTACCTCGGCGAGGGGCTCAACGAGATGCTCCTCGAGCATGGCGTACGGACCACCGTCCGGCAGCCCTCCGACGGCACCGGCCTCCTCCTCGGCCTTTACATGCTCGTGCCGCTCCTCCTCATGGCAGGCTTCTGGATGACCCTCCGCCGGGCCCGCGATCCCCTCGGCGGATCCGGCTTCCTCGGCGGCTTCAGCAAGTCACCGGCCAAGCGCTACGGCTCGAGCGACAAGCAGGTGACCTTCGCCGACGTCGCCGGCCTCGAGCAGGTCAAGGAAGATCTCAAGGAGATCGTCGACTTCCTCAAAGACCCGCGCCGCTTCCAGCGGCTCGGCGGCCGCGTCCCCAAGGGGGTGCTCCTGATGGGCCCGCCGGGCACCGGCAAGACGCTCCTCGCCCGCGCCGTCGCCGGCGAGGCGGGGGTGCCGTTCTTCGCGATCTCCGGCAGCGAGTTCATCCAGATGTTCGTCGGTGTCGGCGCCTCGCGCGTCCGCGACCTCTTCAAGACCGCCAAGGACGCCTCCCCGGCGATCCTGTTCATCGACGAGATCGACGCCGTCGGCCGGCACCGTGGCACGGGGTTGGGCGGCGGGCACGACGAACGCGAGCAGACCCTCAACCAGATCCTCTCCGAGATGGACGGCTTCAGCCCGTCGGAGGCGGTGATCGTCCTCGCTGCCACCAACCGGCCCGACGTCCTCGACCCGGCCCTCCTCCGCCCCGGTCGCTTCGACAGGCACGTCACCGTCGACCGGCCCAATCACAAGGCACGGCTGGCACTGTTCCGCGTCCACACCAGGAAAGTGCCGCTCGCCGACGACGTCGATCTCGACCGGCTCGCCAGCGGCACCGTCGGCCTCACCGGCGCCGACATCCGCAATCTCGTCAACGAGGCGGCCCTGTGGGCGACACGGCACGACAAGGACGCCGTCGATTCCTCCGACTTCGACCACGCCCGCGACAAGGTGCTGATGGGGCCGAAGCGCGAGGAGGTGCTCGTCGGCCGAGAGAAGAAGATGACCGCCTATCACGAGGCGGGCCACGCGCTGGCCGCCTGGCTCCTGCCGGAGGTGGACAAGGTCCACAAGGTGACGATCATCCCCCGCGGCCGGGCCTTGGGCGTGACGCAACTGGTGCCGGAGGAGGACCGGCTCAACTTCGGCGAGACGGCGCTACGCAACCGGCTCGTGATGGGCCTCGCCGGGCGGGCCGCTGAAAAGCTCGTGTTCGGGGAGTACTCCGCCGGCGCCGAGAACGATCTCGTGCAGGCGACGCGCATCGCCCGACGGATGGTGGCCCACTGGGGCATGAGCGAGAAGGTCGGGCCGGTCGCCTGCCACGGCTCCAACGAACACCCCTTCCTCGGCCGCGACGTCTACGAGCAGCGGGAGTTCAGCGACCACACCGCGCGGGTGATCGACGACGAGGTGACGCGGATCCTCGGGGAAGCGGCGGAGCGGGCCACGAAGCTCCTCTCCGACAACCGCGACAAACTCGACCGGCTCTCGGCCGCCCTCGAGGAGCGCGAGATGCTCGATGACACCGATCTCGTCGGGATCATCGGCCCCGCCGCCCCGCGCCGCCCTGACGATCCCTCTCAGGCAGCCGTCGCTCCGCCGCCTCTCCCCGGCGAAGTCCACGCCGTACGGGAGTGACGTCGCCGCGGATCCCATCGCTCTTCCCGCTTCGTCCGCGTCCCCCGTTCTCCCCCCGCCATGCTCGCCCACTCGGTTTTTTTCAGGCTCAAGGATCGCTCCCCGGCCGCCGTCGAGCGGCTCGTCAACGGCTGCCGTGAACATCTTTCCGGCCACCCCGGCGAGGTCGTCTTCGCCGTCGGCACCTGTGCGGCTCTCGACCGCCACGTCAACGACCGCGACTGGCAGGTGGCCCTCCATATCGTGTTCGAGTCGCACGCCGCCCACGACGCCTATCAACAGGCCGAGCGGCACGAGATCTTCATCGCCGCGCATGCCGACAGCTGGGAGCAGGTCCGCGTGTTCGATGCCGATCTCAGCGTCTGCACGACCTGACGCCGCCGTCACACGACGCGGCAGCGCGACAAAGCGATCGCCCCACCGAAGCAAATGGCGACGTCGTGACCGGCGCGGCGGGGGCGCTCGTGGTAGTTGGCGGCCCACAGCCACCCCGCCGGCGTCTCGTCGAACGCAAGCGCGAACGGCGACGGATCGACGGCGCACTCGATGATCGGCGGATCCTGCCCCGCATGCCCCTCGGCGACCGTGGCCGGATCGGGAAGATTGACGTTCCAGAACTCTCCCGGCTCGAGCGCGAGCGGGGCGACACGGGCGAGCACCGTCGCGACCCAGCGGCTCGCCCGCTCCCAGTCGATCGCGGCGCTCCGGCCGCGGTATTGCGACACGGCAAGCGCCCGCCGGCCATGGAGCGCCGCTTCCCGGGCGGCGGCGACGGTGCCGGACAGGTGGACATCGACGCCGAGATTCCCGCCGGCGTTGATCCCGGAGAGGACGAAGCCGACATCAGGGCAGAGCGTCGACAGGGCCAGCCGCGTGCAGTCGGCCGGCGTGCCTTCGATCGCGAACCGACCCGGCGCGAGCGAGCGGACCGGCACCGGACGGTGCGTCGTCACCCGATGGCCGCCACCGGAATGGCATTCGGCCGGCGCCGCGACGATCACCTCCGCGCCGAACCCCGCCACGGCACGCTCGAGCGCCTCGAGCCCCGGCGCGTCGTAGCCGTCGTCGTTGGTGAGGAGGATCTTTCCGATCGATCTTTCAGGATGATGCATCGTCGTTCTCCCAGCCATCGTCGGGACCGTGCTCCCCCGCCACGTCGGCGGCGAGCGCCTCGATCACACCCCAGATCGCATCGGCCCCCCCGGCGGCGAGCCGGCAGACGTCGTCGGCGTCGGTCTCCTCCGGGGCATCGGGATTGGCGACGTTGGTGATCACCGAAATGGCGAGGACCTCGACACCGAGCCTGCGGGCCGCGACGACCTCCGGGATCGTCGACATCCCCGCCGCATCGGCGCCGAGCCGGAGGAGCATCCGGTACTCCGCTCGCGTCTCGTAGGTCGGGCCGAGGAGACGAGCATAGACGCCGGCGCGGGCCTTGGCCCCCATGCGCCGGGCCGCCGCCAGAGCCAGCGCTACGAGCCGGGAGGAATAGAGCGCGGAGCGATCGCGGCCGGGCGCGGTCAGCGCCGCGCTTCCGGGGCGACGGACGAGATCGAGGTGGTCGTCGAGGACGAGCAATTCCCCCCCCGTCATCCCCGACCGCAATCCGCCGGAGGCATTCGTCACCAGGAGCGTACGGACGCCGAGCGCCACGAGCACGTCGATCCCCCGGGTGATCGTGGCGTCGTCAAAGCCCTCGTAGGCGTGGACCCGCCCCTGGAGAGCGATCACCGGGCAGGCCCCCACCCGACCACAGACGATTCGGCCGGCATGCCCGGTGGCGGTCGAGGAGGCGAGCCAGCCGGAGACACTCGCCGGCAGGCAGACCGCAGCGTCGAACCGGCAGGCGAGATCCCCGAGGCCTGTGCCGAGCACGATCCCCAGGGGTGCCGGGCGGCCACCGGCGGCGACGATCCGCGCGGCTGCCGCCACCGCCTCCCCGCGCAGCCCAGCGTTACCGTCCATGACCACTCCCTCCGCCGACCGCGCCGATCCCTTTGCCGACCGGCGCGGAAACGCGTATTCTCGCCGGTTCGCTCGGGGGCGCACACCCCCGCCGCAGGCCTGCACGAGCGCCTGCTTCAAAAAACCCCGAGACCCCTTCGATGCCGAGCCCCGCCGTGAAGCCCACCCGAGCCGAGAGATTTGCCGGACTGTCGGTGGCCATCGTGACTCCATTCCGCGACGGGAAGATCGACTCGGCCCGCCTCCGCCAGCAGATCGAAGCCCAGGTGGCGGCGGGTGTGACCTGTATCTGCCCGGTCGGCACCACCGGTGAATCCCCGACGCTCTCCCACGACGAGCACGAGCGTGTCATCGCCGAGAGCATCCAGGCCGCGGCCGGACGGGTCCTTGTCATGCCGGGCACGGGGAGCAACGCCACCGCCGAGGCGGTGCGGCTCACGAAGCACGCCGTCAAGGAGGGGGCCAACGCGGCCCTCGTCGTCGGTCCCTACTACAACCGCCCCACGCAGCAGGGGATCTACGAGCACTTCAAGGCCCTCGCCGAAGCGGTCGACATCCCGATCTGCGTCTACAACATCCCCGGCCGCACCGGCCGCAACATCGAACCGGAGACGATCATCCGCCTCGCCGAACTCCCCGGCATCGCCATGGTGAAGGAGGCGACCGGCGTGATGGATCAGGCGTCGCAGATCATCGGGGCCACCGATCTGACCGTCCTCTCCGGCGACGACAGCATGACCCTTCCCCTGCTCGCGGTCGGTGGCCGCGGCGTGGTGAGCGTCGTCGGCAACCTCGTGCCCGGCGACATGATCTCCCTCCTCGGGGCCTTCGAGGCCGGCGACCTCACGGGCGCCCGTGCATGGCACCACCGCCTCTTCGGCCTGTGCCGCGACCTCCTCGGCCTCGCGAGCAATCCGGTGCCGATCAAGGCGGCGATGGCGATGCTCGGCCGCGACAGCGGCGACGTGCGTCTTCCGCTCGTGCCCCTCGAGCCGGCTCAGGCCGACAAACTCCGTGGCGTGCTCCGCGCTTACGGCCTGCCCGTCGGCTGATGCCCTGCAACGAGGACGGCGGGAATGGATCTCTTCCTTGACGCGATCATCGCTGACGACGGCGCCGGCGATCGCGTGACGCTCGTCGCCCGTGGCCGGATCGACGCCGAGACCGCCGCCGAACTCGAGGCCGCCGTCGAGGAGCAATTGCGACTCGGCCGGCACACGATCCGCCTCGATCTCGCCGCCGTCGGATTCCTGTCTTCGGCCGGGATCCGGGCGCTGTTCAACGCCCACCGCGGCGCCAAGGCCGCCGGTGGAAGCTGTCTGGTGTCGCACGCCAGCGAACCGATCGACCGCGTCCTCACCCTCTCGCGCCTCAGCCCGATCCTCATGGAACCCGGGGCCGCGGGCCGGGCCCTTGATCCCAGGGCGGCCGATCCCAGGGCCCCCGATGCCGGGCCGACCACCGCCCCGGTGCCGGCCGGCGCCGCGCTCCGCACCGAGCAGGTGGGGGAGATCGTCCTCGTCGGCTACGACGCCTCGGCCGCCGCCCCGCTCACCGGCGTGGTCGTCGGAGCGCCGTCGCGGACCGCGGGCATCGGCACGATCGACGAGACACCCCGCAACGTTCCCCGCGAAGCCTTCGGGATCGGCATCGGAGCCTTGGCCGACGACGGCCCGGCGGTGACCTGCGGCGGAGAACTCCTCGCCGCCTGCGGGAACGTGTTCGTCCGCCCCCCACGGCCGTTCGGCGTCCCCGACTCGCTCGTCGGCAGCGGTGATCTCGTGCCGTCGGTGCGCATGGCGAGCGGGCTTTTCTGGGAGGGGATCCCACGCGGCCACACCGCCTTCGAGGCCGGCGCCGACGGCGCTGCAGTCGCGCTCGACGCGCTCCTCGGCCTGCTCCTCGAGCGGTCGGGCGCCGAGGCGATCGCCGTGCTCGTCGTCGGCGAAGTGCTCGGGCTTGTCGGCGCCGAATTGATCCGCCCGCTCGCCGAAGCGACGGCCGACGATCACCCCGCCGCCGGCCGGCAGGAGGTCGCGGCCCGCTGGCTGTCGTTCTCGCGCGAGCCCTGCCATGCCGGCCGGACGGCGCTCGTCGTCGGCGTCGCCACACGGGCCGGGCACGGAGTGCTCGCGCCGTTCGTCCGCCCGTTCGGGGCCGTGACCGCGCACCTCCACGCCGCCGTCTTCCCCCACCGCCCCCTCCGCCGCGGTGCCACCGATCCGGGCGGCGTCGTCGCCGGTCTCGGCGGCACCTCACCGCTCGCCGTGATGCACTTGGTCGCCGATCCGTCACCGGTGATCGGCAGCGGTCGGCCGGAACTGGTGCGCGGGGCCTGCTGGTTCGCACCGCTCGACGTCCGGGGGAGCCACGGATGATCACCCTCCTCACCGCCTGGACATTCGGCGTCACGCTCGCCTTCGTGGCCCTCGGCGTGTTCGTCAGCTACCGACTGTTCTCCTTCCCCGACATCACCACCGACGGCTCCTTCACCCTCGGTGCCGTGACGACGACTGTCCTCCTCGTGTCGGGGTACGATCCGGTCGTCGCCACCCTCGGCGGCACCTGCGCGGGCGCTGCCGCCGGCGCCTGCACAGGCCTGCTTCACGCCATCCTCGGCATCCCGCCGCTCCTCTCCGGGATCCTCGTGACGACGGCGCTGTCGAGCGTGAATCTCGTCGTCCTCGGCAGGAGCAACGTGCCGCTGTCGGGCACGCCCACGCTCCTCGACCGGGCCGAGGGGGTGTTCCTTCCGATCACCGCCGCGGCCCGCTTCGGCGACGCCGCACCGGAGGCGGCGCGGCTGCTTTCGATGCTCGCCGCGGTCGCCGTCGCCGTCCTCGTCCTGTGGGTCTTCTTCCGCACGAACCTCGGCACCGCGATGCGGGCCGGCGGCGACACCGCGACGATGGCCCGAGCCCTGGGGCGGAACACCGGCCTCCTCACCGTCGCCGGCCTGGGAATCGCCAACGCCCTGACGGCGCTGTCCGGCGCGCTCGTCGCGCAGGTGCAGGGGTTCGCCGACGTGCAGATGGGGATCGGCATGGTGGTGTGGGGGATGGCAAGCGTGTTCCTCGGGGCGGCGCTCGTCGGCCAGGTGCGACTCGGCGGCGCGCTCGTGGCCACCGTGGCCGGCAGCGTCACCTTCCGCCTCCTCGTCGCCTCCGCCCTCCGGGCCGGTCTCCCCACCGATTGGCTCAAGGCCGCCACCGCGGTGGTGGTCCTCGCGGCGCTCGTGGCGCCGAGGCTCCTTACCCGTCGCCCGCAGGCCTCCGCGGCCCGCTGACCGTCCTTTCCCGAAAGCCTCCGCCTTCGATGCTCGATGTCCGCCACGCCGTCGTCGCCTTCTCCGCCCCCGGTGGCCCGCTCGTGCGCGCCGTTGACGACGTCAGCGTCACGATCCCGACAGGGACGTTCGTCGTGGTGGTCGGCACCAACGGCTCGGGAAAGAGCACGCTCCTGGGTTCGATCGCCGGCACCGTCCGCCTCGATTCGGGATCGATTCACGTCGCCGGCCGCGACCTGACCGGCTGGTCGGAGAACCGTCGGGCACGGTACGTTGGGCGCGTCTTCCAGGACCCGCGCGCCGGCACCGCGTCGAGCCTCACGGTTCTCGAGAACATCGCCGTCGCCGCCTGCCGCGGCCGGCCGGCGGGGCTCGGCTGGGCCACCGGCCGGCAGCTCCGCGACGAGGCCGCCGAGCGGCTCGCGCGGATCCAACCGGGGCTCGAGACCAGGCTCGATCAACCGATCGGCTCGATGTCTGGTGGCCAGCGACAGATCGTGGCGCTCGTGATGGCCACCTGGCACCGCCCCGATCTCCTCCTCCTCGACGAGCACACCGCCGCGCTCGATCCGGCCTCCGCCGATCGCGTCGTGCAGGCCACCGCCCGCCTCGTCCGCGACCAGAAGCTGACGGCGCTGATGGTCACCCATTCACTCGAACAGGCCGCCGGTCTCGGCGACCGGCTGCTGCTCGTCCACCGTGGCCGGATCGTGCTCGATGCCGAGGGGGTCGCCAAGCGACGCTTGTCCGCGGAGGACATCGCCGGCCGCTTCGACCGGCTCCGCCGCGCCGATCAGCTCGACGATCAGGCCGCCCGCACCCTCCGTGATCTCTACGTCTGACCCGAGGCCCTGGTCACTCCCTGCCGACGCTTCCCGATGCTCCTCTCCACGCTCCGCCGTTGCCTCCCCACGCTCCTCCTGCTCGGCGGCGCGTCGGCCCTCCTCCTCCTCACCGACCGGGCCCGTTCGGCCCGCGCGCTCCCCGCGGTGGCGGTGCTCCAGCAGACCAGCTCGACGGTCCTCGACGACGCCGTCACCGGGATGCTCGCCGGGCTCGCCGAGCGCGGCTTCAAGGAGGGGGAAACGGTCACGGTGCGCCGGTTCAACGCCCAAGGGGACATGGCGCAGGGGAACGCGATCGCCCACGAGATCGTCGAAGGGCCGTTCGACCTCGTCCTCACCTCGAGCACGCCGTCGCTCCAGCAGATCGCCAACGCCAATCCGCGCATCCGGATGCGGCACGTGTTCGCCGCGGTCGCCGATCCGTTCTCGGCCGGTGTCGGGCTCGATCGGGCCGACCCGATGTCCCACCCCGCCTGGCTCGTCGGCTACGGGAGCCTCGCCCCGGTCGACTTCACCTTCGGGATCGCCAAGCGTTTGAACCCCGGGCTGAAGCGGGTCGGCGTCGCCCACAACAACGCCGAGAGCAACTCGCGCCGGTTCATGGATCTCGCCCGGGCGAGCTGCCGGAATCGTGGCATCGAGCTCTTCGAAGTGCCCGTGGAGAACTCCTCCGGCGTGATCGAGGCGGTGCAGTCGACGATCTCGCGCGGTGCCGAGGCGATCTTCTGCCCCGGCGACACCACCGTCATCTCGGCGATCGATTCGGTGATCGCCACCGCCTCGAAGGCGGGGATCCCGGTGTTCACGGTCAACCCCGGCAAGCCCGATCGGGGGACGCTGTTCGACGTCGGCTTCAACTTCCTCGAGGTCGGGCTCGTGGCCGGACGGCTGGCTGGCGACATCCTCGCCGGCACCGATCCGGCGACGGTGCCGATCCGCGAGACCGCCGGCGAGATTCCCCCCTACCTGTCGCTCAATCGGGTGGCCAAGGGGATCGACAGGAACGTCTGGCGGATCCCCGAAGACCTCGCCTCCCAGGCCCGGTGGATCACTGACGACGAAGGCGCCCGCGAAAACCCCGGCGCCGTCCTCGAAGGACCGTTCGACGAACCGGCCGACGGCACCGAAGCCCCGCCGGGCGCTCCGTCCGCAGCGGTCACGAAAGAGGCCACAGCCGAGCCCCCGAGTCGTTGAAGCGAACGACGGCGATGTCGTGCGTCCGATCGAGGCCGTCGGCCGCGAGCGCCCCGGCCACCGCCTCCGCTTCCTCGTGCGATGCGGCGCAGGCGAGCACCGCCGGCCCCCACGAGCTCTGCGCCGCGCCGCGCACCCCCAGGGCCGCAAGCCGCCCGAGCAGAGCCTCGATCGAGCGATGGAACGGGAGCGTGCACGACGCGGCGGCGAAGGGCACACCCGCCAGCCTCCCATACGCGCCGAAGGCGGCGGCGAAGGGGTCGAACCGCCCTTCGAGCGCCGCCGGCACGAGCTCCAACAGGGCGATCCGGGCAAGCTCGGCGGTGACGCCACGATCGACCGGCGGAAGCGCCAGGAACGCACGGCGTTCGGCGTCGCCATGGAGCCCTTCGGCCCCGCGCTCGACGACGAGCACGCCGCGCCACGCCCCCGGCAGACCGGCGCGGGCCACGAGCGGCGAAGCCTCGAGCGGTGCGGCGAGCTTGTCGGCCCCGAGCCTCCCCGCCTCGACGAGGAGCCCACCGGAGGCGAAGCCCTGCGCGCCGACACTCGACCGCCGGCCACGACCGGCCGCATGCGCAAGCGCCAGGCTCTCGCCCGGGTCGAACCCCCGTTCACGCGTGGCCGGCCGCACCGCGAGCCCTTCGATCCCTGCCGCCACGGCCAGCGCCAGTTGCGTGCCGCTTCCGAGGCCGACATGGGATCGCGGCGCGGAGACGACATCGACCTCGAAGGCCTCGCCGGCGGGGAGCTTCCAGGCCGCGGCACAGGAGCGGGCGAACGCCACGGCGCGGTCCCCGTGCGGACCGCCGCTGCGGAACGTCTCGGCGCGGCGGACCTGCACGATCACACCGGGTTCGTCGAGCATCAGCCCCGTGCCACCGAAGCTGCGGGAGGCCGGGTCACCGAACGAGAACATCCCCAGATGGAAACGGGCGGGGGTGCGCACCTCGACGGCGACCGGGGGGGATGGCGCGGGGATCGCCCGGGCGACGCGCTCGGCGAGGATCGCGAAGGCCTCATGCTCCTCGGGGCCACCGGTCTTCTCGACGAGCGTGCGGAGCTCGGCAAACCGCGTCGCCACCTCGGCGGCCGGGATCATGTGGAGGCGGGTGACGAGAATCGCCGCCTCGACGACCGCATGGCGGGCGCGGACATGCCCGAGGAACGGCCGCCCCTCGTGGATCCGCTCGACCCTGGCGACGAGCCGCTGCCTCTCCCCGCTCCGGTCGGCCGATTCCACCCGAAACTCGAGCGCCAGCGCCGCCTCGCGCAACCGCCACCCGTCGATCGCGACCGCGGGGACGACGTCGGGGCTCGGCCCCGAGCCGGCCACGGTGCGGGCGAGGAGGAGGACGTCATCGGTGACCTGAAACACCCCGGCCGGTGTGGCGGCAAGGTTCCTGGCCGTCTGGCTCGTGGCGAACGGCTTGAGGACGAGCGACTCGATCCGGCCGCGCCGCATCTCCGCCGGATCGACCTCCGGGCCCATCGCCGCCAGATGCGGCCGGCCATCGGGGGAACGGGTGATGATCAGCCCTTCGAGGATCATGGGGAAGAGTGTAGCCCGACATCGCCCCCCCTGCCCCGACCTGGAGATTGACAACGCCCCCCCGGGGCTGGCATCACACTCTCTCTGGACACGAGGACACCCACCGGAAGCCCGCCATGAAGCCTTTCGCCCCCTCCACCCCGATTCCCTCCCGCATGCTCCGACTCGTCTTCGCCGTGGCGACCCTGTCGGCCATCGTCGCCGGACGCGACACCGTCACGCTGGCCGACGACCCCGCCCCGGCGATCGACCCCGAAGCGGTCAAGAATCTCGAAGCGGCCTATCCGCCGCCGGCCGCCGGAAAGACGCGGCATGTGATCCTCCTTGAGCAGGAGGAGCGCGGCGAGGAGGACGACCTCAAGGTCGAGATCGTGGCCGGCCGGACGATCGACACCGATGGGGTGAATCAGGTCCGCTTCGGTGGGGAGTTCCGCGAGAAGGACATTCCCGGTTGGGGGTTTTCCTATTTCGAGATCGATGCCCTCGCCGGGCCGCTCTCCACGCGAATCGCCCCCGCTCCGGGCACGCCGACCGAGAAGCGGTTCGTGCCCGGCCCACGGATGCTCGTGCGCTACAACAGCCGGCTGCCGTTGGTCGTCTACACACCAGAGGGGACGGAAGTCCGCTATCGGCTGTGGCGGGCCGACGATGCCCTCGCCCCGGCAGAGACGCGGTGACGCGTCCCCCGCTCACTTCCAGGTGGAATAGTCGGTCGGCGTGAGGAACTCGGAGAGGACGCCGTCCTTCGCCTCGGTGAGCGATCCACCGGCCTTCTCCTCGGAGGCCTTGCGGGCGGCGGTCCAGTCGGGGTCCTGACGGAAGCGGTCGAACGAGGCCTTCGCCGCGTCGACCGAGTCATGGGCGAGGAGATAGACGAGCATTCGGTCGGCGTGCGGCTGTCCCTCGGCGTGGTGCCAGTAGACGAGATTCGTCATGCCGTGCTTGCCGAACAGCTTGACGGTGTGATCGCGGAACCGGGCGTCGAGGTGGGGAAGGTTGTTGGGGGTCGCCGTGTAGGTGCGGAGCTCGAACACCCGCCCTGGCTTGGCCATCTTGACGTCGACCGTGGGGGAGTAGTCGGTGGCGGTGAGAAACGTCTCGGTCGCCTTCTCGACGAGCTTTCCGTCCTTCTCGGAAGCGGCATAGGCAGCCTTCCACTCCGGGTCGTTGACGAAGGCCGCCCACGAAGCATCGCGCGCCTTGCGGTCGGGGTAGGAGAGGAAATAGACGAGCTTCCGCTCCGGATTGTCGCCGACGGGGACGAAGTAGCCTTCGTTCTTCATGCCGTGCTTTTCGAAGAGCTTCGTCGTATGGTCGCGGAATCGGGCATGAAGGGCATCGAGCTTGCCGGGAGGAGCCCAGTAGACGCGCATCTCGTAGAGCCGGGTATCGGGCTCGGCAGCGGAGGCCACGGCCATGCCGAGAAGGGACAGCACGAGGCTCGCAAGCAGGATGCGGATCATCGGGGAAGGTCCTCTGGGATTCGGAAGAAGTGGGTGCGCTGAGAATCTACCGTCCCGCAGGCCGGAATGGGAATTGCCGAGAGAGCCTGAAGACCACGGTCGTCAGTCGAACGGCCGCCGCGGAGAAGCCCTTTCGACCGACGGAGTTTGTGTTGCCCCGGCCTCCGCCGGGGGCTGCGCGCCAGGGGGCGGCGGCGTGATGACGGCCACGGGGCGCTCCGGCCCGACGCGCTCGATCCGGAAGCTCATCCGATACCGCGGCCAACGGTGCGACATGATCTCGTGTCGAAGCGAACCGACATGCTCGGCTTGCGATTCCAGAATCGTCACCTTCACGACACCCGTTTCCCCGGCTGCCAGAGCGCCTGCGTGGACCGCTGCCGCGGCGAGGTTGGAGTCGATGGTGTAGACGTCGGTTCCCCAGATGATGCCCCGATTCGCCCCGGTGATCGTGAAGAGATGGGTGTCGCCGATCTTCGTCGCCAGCCGGGTGAGCGAATCGGGACCGGGCGGTGCCGCCGTCGACGGTTGGGCCGCCGAAGCAGCGACGACGTCAGCCTCGCGTTGCAATCCGCGGATCGCCTCCCGAACAGCCAGCGCCTCGTCGAGCCGAGCGGCGCGGCAATGCTCATCCTGGAGCTTTTGGAGGCGCTCTATCGTCTCGGCCAGGAGCTTGCCCCGCGCGGCACGGACGCGGGTCTCGAGCCTTCCGACGTCTGCCGCATGCCCCTCGAGGATCGTGGCCAGCCGGCCGTCGGCCTGATCGGGAGCTTCGGCAACCGCCGGTGGGACCGACTGCGCCGCCGCGAGCGTCGCCAGCGAACCGACGGCGGCGGCAGCCGACATCAAGGTCGAAACGACCACGACGATCCCCCGGCATTTCCTCGAGACGCCCATCATCCCCTCCCCCTCCGTTGACTCCCCGGCCCCTTGGGTCAGGCACCAGAATAGCCTCCCTCCCGCTCCCGGCGGCAGGGGGACCGCTTCCGCATCGAGCTATTCGTCGTGCGGGTAGACTGGAAGAAATCCCGTTCCCTCCCCCCATGCTCCGGCCGTGACCGCTTCCCGCGAACGCCTTCATCCCCGCGAGCGGATCCATTTCGTCACCGGCCGGCTCGCGGAGCCGTCGCTGCGGGAGGTGCTCGATCGGCTCGCGCCCAAGGTCGGGTTCGAGCCGACCGTCCAGGTGATGAACATCACCGTCGCCGCTCTCATGACCACCCCCTGGATCGCCAAACGCCTCGAGGTGCCGCCGGGGACCGACCGGGTGATCCTTCCCGGTGCCACCAGCGGCCCGCTCGACGCCGTGCAGGCGGTGAGTGCGGCGCCGGTCGAACGCGGTCCTGAGGATCTCCGCCGCCTCGACGAATACTTCGGCCAGTCCCGTGCCGATCTGGCCGACTACGGTGGCCACTCGATCGAGATCATCGCCGAGATCAACCACGCCCCCCGGCTGACCGCCGACGGAATCCTCGCCGAGGCCCGGCGGATGCGCGGCGACGGGGCCGATCGCATCGACCTCGGTTGCGATCCCGAGGGGGGCTGGAGCGGCGTCGCCGACGTCGTCAAGCGGCTCGTCGACGACGGCCACACCGTCTCGATCGACAGTTTCGATCCGCGCGAGGTCCGCGCCGCGGTCAAGGCCGGGGCGACGCTCGTCCTCTCGGTGAACGGCTCGAACGCCGCGCACGCGGCCGACTGGGGCTGCGAGGTGGTGGCGATACCCGACGTCCCCTCCACGCTCGCCGGGTTCGACGCCACGATCGACACACTCGACCGGGCGGGCGTCCTCTACCGGCTCGACCCGGTCCTCGAGCCGATCGGCTTCGGTTTCGCCGCGAGCCTCGGTCGGTATCTCGACATCCGCAGACGCTACCCGCAGGCCGCGATGATGATGGGGATCGGCAATCTCACCGAACTCACCGACGTCGATTCCGCCGGGATGAACGTCTGCCTGCTCGGCTTCTGCGCGGAGGTGGGGATCGGGTCGATCCTCACGACGGAAGTGATCCACTGGGCGGCGAGCAGCGTGAA
>Ga0164293_10003098_pt1 | contig 14169 bp, 2 predicted proteins | sample GEODES118metaG_FD_111487 | JGI IMG/M metagenome (GOLD analysis project Ga0164293, IMG submission 111487) | Eutrophic lake water microbial communities from Lake Mendota, Wisconsin, USA - GEODES118 metaG | ecosystem: Environmental > Aquatic > Freshwater > Lake | place: USA: Lake Mendota, Wisconsin...
AATGGTCAAATACAACAAGCGCATTGCTCTAGTGATACCGACATAGAACAATCTGCGTTCTTCAGCCAAGCCACCGACCTCTTCAAAAGATCTCATGTGTGGCAAAGTTCCCTGCTCTAAACCTGCGATGAAGACGACCGGATATTCCAAACCTTTAGCAGTATGCAAAGTCATCAGTGATACCTGCCCTGAACCGTCATCAATCTCATCGGCTGCTGCAGCCAAAGTAATCTCAGCGAGATAGTCCGCCAAAGTAGCCTCCGGGTTACGCAGCTGGTACTCAACTACCTGACCGACAAGAGCATCAAGGTTTTCCACCCTTGCCTCATCCTGAGGGTCACGACTCATCTCTAGGGCATATCTATAGCCAGATCTAACCAAGGCTTCAATCAAGACATCACTGATCTTTGTGGTGTGTGACATCTGCTCTAGAGAATCAAGAAGATTAGCAAACTTCGTGATTGCCTCAGTGAGCTTTGGCCCAAGACCTAATTCAGTTGAGTAAGACAGTGCTTCTCTGAAGCTGATGTTGTTGTTTCTAGCCAGCTGAGCAATCTTTAGTTCAGTCTTATCGCCAATACCTCGACCAGGCTCATTGATAACTCTGCGAACGGCCTCATCGTTACGACCATTAGAAACAGCGGTCAGATAAGCCAGAGCATCTTTTATTTCTTTACGCTCATAGAACTTCAAACCACCAATAACCGCATAAGGAACTCTTTGAGACTTGAGCTCTGCTTCAATGCTTGGAGTTAGCGCGTTAGTTCTATAAAGAATTGCCATCTGTGAATAGGCAACACCATCACCATGGTGCTCTTTGATTTGATCAACAATAAAGCCAGCTTCATGTCTTTCATCAACTGCTGTGAACTGAACAATCTTTTCGCCTGCTCCAGCATCGGTCCAAAGATTCTTATCCGGTCGGTCAAAGTTCTTAGCAATAACTGCGTTGGCTGCAGAAAGAATATTCTGTGTTGAACGGTAGTTCTGCTCAAGCAAGATTGTGTGAGCACCTCTAAAGTCTTTGCTGAATTCAGAAATGTTTCTAATGTCCGCCCCGCGGAAAGCATAAATAGATTGGTCGCTGTCACCAACAACGGTTAGTGATGCAGGACCAACTAGCTCTCCTGTTTTTGGATCAGGAGTATTGAACAAAGGATCAACACCTTTAGTTAGTTCACGAATCAGAGCGTATTGAGCATGGTTGGTGTCTTGATACTCGTCAACCAACACATGTCTGAACTTCCTCTGGTAGTTAGCTGCCACCTCAGGGAATGCTCTAAGTAAGAAAACAGTCTCGCCGATTAGATCATCAAAGTCGAAAGCGTTGTTGCGCTTCTTCTCCGCTTCATAAGCCAAGAAGATTTCGGCAATAGCTTGAGACTTAGGGTTCTTGGTATCAATGTTGGCTGCGAAATCTTCAGCTGTTTGTAATTCGTTCTTGGCCTTGCTAATTACTGAGGCAACCACCTGGGCTTTGAGGCTATCTATGTCATGGCCGCCAGCCTTGATTAGCCTCTTGATTAGAGCCCTTGAGTCCCCTGTGTCATAGACAGTGAAGTTTGAGTTATGCCCTAGACGCTCGGCTTCTCTTCTAAGTATTTGCAGGCAAGCAGAGTGAAAAGTCCTGATCCACATACCCTCAGGGTCGCCAACCAGGTGCTTGATACGCTCACGCATCTCAGCCGCAGCCTTGTTAGTAAAGGTAATTGCCAGGATCTGGGAAGGCCAAGCTTCTCGTTGCTCCATGAGATGAGCAATGCGATGGGTCAGCACCTTGGTCTTACCTGAACCTGCTCCAGCCACAATCAATAGAGCCGGACCTCTATATAGGACGGCTTCGGCTTGCTGAGGGTTTAGCCCTTCAAGCAGCTTTGATGGGTTTGCAGATTCAATCCAAGTCATGACTTAGCCATTTTAGGTTGAAGAACTGACAGATTAGCCACGCTCGTCCAACACACGCCGCAAAAGATCCGGCTGGTCAGCAAATATGCCATCAACTCCCGTTTGAATGAGTTCCTCATAGTAAGCCTCGATGGTGGTGGTTGCATTCTCGGCTCTAGCTGTATAGACCCAGACTTCTAGTCCTAGCTCATGACAGGATTCAACCCAAGTATCAGTTGAGAGCAGCATGTGGGTTGCAATGGATAGACCATCAAACTCTTTTGCTAACTGCACTAAATCAACATCAACGATTTTTGTTGAATCGATTGCGAAGAAATACAGAGCCAGAATTCCTTTTTCTTCAAATTGTTTTTTTGCATCAAGAAGAATTTCTAGGTCGAATGATTCGACAACTAGAGAAACTGATTTAGATAGAACATTTGAGTCAACAATCTCGTTTGCAGTTAATTCACCAATGGTTCTTTTGAGAACTGAAAGGTGAGTTCCTCGCTTTAATTCAACAACAAGAATCTTGCCTTCAATAAAAGATGAATCAAAAATCTCTCGAAGAGTTGGGATTTCAAATTCACTGTCAAACTTCGCACTACCAGGACGTATATCTGGCATGCGTTCAACAGCTCTAAGCGCTTTTACCTGCTCGAGACTCAGATCTTCTGTGAACCAATCGCTGATTTCTCTTTCTTCAACAACTCCAGATCTTCTAAGGTTTGCAAACTCATTCCTTTTATTAACGTCTGTTGTGCCCGACAAGGCATTTTCATGCCTAATAACCAGGGCGGAGTCAGCAGTATTTACAACATCAAACTCGATCCCGTCTGCCCCTTGCTGAAGACCTAGTTCGAAGGCAGCAAGGGTGTTTTCAGGGCGATCTCCGCTAGCTCCTCTATGAGCGATAACTCTTGGCTTCAAAATATTCGCCTTTCCGAAGTATTTCCAAATCTTTCCCAATAACCCTCATTTGCACGTTCGTTTATGCGAAATATTCCGATTGGCACTCAGACTACATTTATAAAATTTGGCTTGATTGCAGGGAATTAAGAATCATTTGGACTCTCTCAATCTAACCCAACTACAAGAAAGCCTGTATCTCGATGAAGCAGACACGCCTCTTTTCTATGTTCACAACCCTGCTACTTTCAGCTGGATTGCTCACCTTTATACCAGTGGTAGAAGCTGAAGCAAATGCCAACTGTGTGGGTGCAAACTGTAGCCAGACCTTCACCTTCACAGGGGCTGTTCAAACTTTTACTCCTCCCCAGGCTGGAATTGCTCTGACAATAACCCTTAATGGTGGTGCAGGTGGTACAGGTGGTAACGACGCGGGCACTAGAGGTGGTGCAGGTTTCGGTGGATCTCGTGTTGTCTTTACTCACACTCCTACAACAACTAGCCCGCTATACCTTTACATAGGTCGTACAGGAAACCCTGGTGGTTCAGCAGTCGCCTGTGGTGGTGGAGCTGCTGCTGGTACTAACCCTTGGGCCTCATACAACGGTGGTTGGGGTGGTAACGCTGGATGTTCAGGTACTTCAGGTGCTGGTGCTAGCGGTGGTGCAGCAACAGTTATCTCTACAGGTGTTCAAACCGGAGTTATCGGTGTAGCCGGTGGTGGAGGTGGTGGAGGTGGTGCTTCACTATGGGGTAACGGTACTGCCGCAGCTGCTGACACTGGTGCACAAAACGGTGCTTCTACTATTGGTGCAAACGGTGCATCTTGGGGTGGAGACGGAGCCGGTGGTGGAGGTGGTGGTGGTGGTTTCACTGGTGGATCTGGTGGAGCTGCTGCAGATGACTCTTGGAACCCAGGTGGTAAAGGTGGTGTCTCAGGTCGATCCTTCCCAACTGCTTCTCCTGCTGTTGTAACATCAAACGCTAACGCAGGTAATGGTTCTATCACTATCACTTGGGCAAACGGTCCAGGTCTAACAACCCTTCCATCATTTTCAGACTCTTCAATTGCGCGTGTAGGTCAGGTTCTTACCCCTACAGTTGGTGCCTACACTCCTTCAGGTGGAACACTCACAACTGGCAACCAACGTTGGCAAATCTCAAATGATGGTGTGACTTTCACTGACATTAGCCCTGTTGTTAGCGGAAACTACACACTTCAAGAAGGCGACATCGGTAAGTATGTGCGTTTTGCGGAAGATGCAACCGATGCAAACAGCACTAAGACATTCGCGTCCTCTGCCTCTCTTCAGATCACTGGAGCTCCAGTATTCGATGCAGAGAACCCAACTGGTGGTTCTGCTGGTGCAGTTATAAACACTCCCCTCACTGCTTACACGTTCACAGCCAGTGGCTATAGAAATGTCTTCACAATTTCAGATGGAGCTCTTCCGCCTGGAATAACAATTAATTCTTCAACTGGTGTGCTCTCTGGCACATCAACTATGAGTGGGACCTACACTTACAAAGTTAAGGTAACCAACGAAGCAGGAAGCGATGAGACTGCAACCCTAACAATGACCATTGGTCGTGTTCCTGTCTTTACAAGCGATGACTCAATTCTTCAAGCAGTAACCAGAGTCAACAACCCTGTTCGTGTTGGCACTGCTATCTCTGACTTCGTGTTCACAACAGCTGCATTCCCTGCTGCAACCTACGAACTAGTTAGCGATGTTGCCTCTATCCCTGCATGTGGAACTCCACCTAACTGTGCTTACAGCTACGAAACTCGTGGACTACCGGATGGCCTAAGTTTCGACCCTGCAACTGCAACTCTTAGTGGTAACCCAACTACCAGAGGTCTATACGTATTTGGTATTAAGGCAACCAACTCTGTTGGTAGCGCAATTGATGTGATCCACATGAGTATTGCAGCAAGAGCTCCTTCAGCTTTTGCTCTTTCTTCAGATAAGAACGCTGTAACTATCGTTCAGAACACAACAGTAACTGCACTAATCACAGCTACCGGTGGTGATGGTAACGGTGCATACAGCTTTGCGGTTGACACTTCATCTTCAGCTATCTGTTCTGTTGCTAGAACTTCAGCTAACACAGCAACCATGACTGTTCTTGCAGCAGGTTCTTGTCGTATCAATGGAACTAAGGCAGCAGACGCTGGCTTTGCTGCTTCTAGAACTTCAATCACTATTCCTGTAAACAGAGCTCCTCAGACTGCTCCTCTTGTAGTAACAGCTGACACCTCACCTCTCACCGTTCCAGGCAACTCAACGTGGCTTCGAGGCACTGGAGGTAATGGAACTGGTGCATTTACATGGGCTCTCGACCCTAGTTCAGTTGGAATATGTATCCTCGGCACAAACATCAGCGGCAACAACATGTACATGAACTATGTGACCGCAGGTCGCTGCACATACATAGCAACCAAGTCTGGTGATGGATTCTTCCTGCCGGAGTCAATCAGATTCTCAATCGACATCTTGAAGGGCACACAAGCTCCGCTCACTGTAGTCAACAACGGTGCTTCAAACTGGAACGCAACAAGCCCAGTCACTTATAACCTAAGCACCTCAGGTGGAACTGGAACTGGAGCAGTCACATACACTCTTGATCCTGCAAGCGCTGCTACCTGTTCAATCAATGGCACAGTTCTAACTGCTAGAAGTGCTGGAACCTGTAACGTCACTGCAACTAAAGCTGGCGATGTAAGTTACTTACCAACAACCTCAGCTACCCTGACTTGGACAATCAACTCCATCAACCAGCCAGCATTGACCATCAACATGGCAACACCTTCAGGAACTGTCATTCCATGGAATGGTGGCACAACTTATGCTGCCAACCCGAACATCCTGATTGTGATGACCGTTACCGGTGGTGGTGGTACAGGTGCTTTCACTTACACATCAACTGGAACATCTGGTTGTGTGGTTCAAGGTGCTGGGTCTGTAGCGTACGTTTACACTCCTGCAACTGGAACTGGAACTGGTTCATGTTTTGTTACTGTAACCAAGCTTGGTGATGGTAACTTCAACGCTGCAACTGCTAACACCCAGTTCAGCTTCTCTGCTGCAAACCAAATGCCACTAGTGGCAACTCCTGAGAGAACAAGTATCGACTTTGTTGCAACAACTCTGACTGATGCTTCAACTGCAGCCAAGACTCAGATCACTGTTACCGGTGGTTCAGGAACCGGTGCTGTTACCTACGCTGTAGCTGGTGGAAGCGCTTCTGTCTGTACTGTTAGCTCAACTGGTTTAGTAACAAACAGAACCGCTGGTTCCTGTGTTGTTAACGTAAGTAAGGCTGCAGATGCTAACTACCTTATTCAGAACACTTCAACAACAATTACTTTCAATAAGTTGAACCAGGCTGAACTTGTTGCAGTTCCTGCAGATGAATCCGAACCTTTCGTATTCTCTCCTAGAGCGACCAACCAGATCACAACTACTGGTGGAACTGGAACAGGTGCGATTACCTACGCCGTTGACCCAGCAAGTTCAACTGTTTGTTCAGTAAACGCAAGCACCGGTCTGATCACAGACATCACTGCTGGAACTTGTGTCGTTATTGTCACTAGAGCTGCTGACACTAACTACAACGTTGCAACCGACAGAGTAACTGTGATCTTTACCAAGATTGACCCGCCTGCAATTACTTTGACTCCAGCACCTACCTCTCTTGTCTACACAACTGCAGTGAACAAGAACCAGAGCTGGTTCACCATCTCTGGTGGAGCTAACTCGACCGGAGCAAACAGCTTCTTCATCGACCCAATGACTGAAGAGAACTGTTCTATCGCTGCTGTTGAAGCAACCAGAATGTTGATCAACGCTAACCTTGCTGGCTTGTGTTTAGTCACAGTAGTAAAGGCAGCTGATGTTAACTTCAACGAGGCAAGAACCTTTGCAGCTCTTACCATCACCAAGATGGTCCAGACTATTGGTGCAACTTCATCTGCAGGAGCGTCTCCTTGGTTCAAGGTCTCCCCAGATGTGACAACCACAATCAACGTAACTGGTCAACAGGGCACTGGCACAACCAGATTCGTAGTTGACCCAGCAAACAGCACAAGCAACTGTGTAGTCGATCAAGCAACTGGAAACGTAACTTCTCCTAACGTTGGAACCTGTCGAATCACAGTCTCTCGTGATGGTGATGACAACGTCCAGGCATCAAACTCTGTTGTCTTGAACCTAACTATTCAGAAAATCAACCAAGCTGCAATCACTGTGACTCCTGCGGCTGATTTCAAGCTAGCTGCTGTTGGTTCACCTGCTGCGACTTCAGATCTAACTCTTGGTCTGAACTACACAGGTACAGGTAACTTCACAAGAATCGTTAGCACTACTCCTCTGGTGTGTACTATCACCGGTGGTGGAGACAGCACACTTTCTACACCTACATTCACAGCTACTGCTACCCCATCACTTGTTGTTACAGCTGTGAACGATGGAACCTGTACTTTGCAGTACACCAAGCTTGGTGACACAAACTTCAACGTTGCAACTAACGCAACTGCGAGCTTCACTATTGGTAAGGCAACTCAGGCTGAAGTTACAGCATCAATTACTGCAGGTTCGGCTAGCATGCCATACGTTGCTTCTCCTAAGGCAACTGCAACTGTTACTGGTGCAGGTGGTTCAGGAACTGGTGCTTTGAACTACACAGTTGACCCAACAAGCTCAACTGTTTGTTCAGTGAACGCAACTACCGGTGTTGTTACAAACATCAACGCTGGTACCTGTTCAATCATCGTCAAGCGTCTTACTGACAATGACTATGCAGAGTCTGCTCCAAGAACTATCGTGATTACCTTCACAAAGGTTGATCAGGCAGCTTTCACCCTAAGTGCAGCGAAGCTTGCTCTTAGAGCAACTACTGCTTTGGATGCAACAACACTGTCAGTGACAGGTGGTTCAGGAACTGGAGCAGTAACTTACTCAATCGCTGCTGACAGCCTTGCTGTATGTTCACTATCTGGAACTACTGTGACAGGTATCGGTCCTGGTGACTGTAACTTGATCGCAACTAAGGCAGCTGATGCAAACTTCAACGTTGCAACAGCAACTGTAAAGGTTACTGTCACTAAGGGAACTCAGGCGGCTCTTGCTGTAACCCCTTACTGGGCAACTATTGGTTATGTACCTCCAACATCAGCAGACGCTTCATTAGTGAACGCATTTGTTTGGTCAGGAGGAACTGGTCCAGGTGAACTGGTCTTCACAATTGACCCTGCTTCAGCAGATGTTTGTAACCGAGCAGGCATGCGTCCAGGTGTGCCATCACACATCCAAGTCTTCGCAGTCGGTTCAGGTACTTGTACCATCAGTGTTTACAAGTCAGGTGGTAACGCTTGGGAAAACTCAAACACTGTTGTCTCAAGCTTCACCATCACAAAGATTGCTCAAGCAGGTATCACTGCTACAGCATCAAAGACAAGCGTTCCTTTCTTTGACGCTCCAGCAAACACCTTCACCGTTGCAGTAACCGGTGGTTCAGGTGATGGTCTTACCAGCGTAAGCATCAACCCTTCATCAGCTGCTATTTGTAGTGATGCAACAGTTGCAGGTGGAGTTATCACTGTTAGAACACTTGGAGTAGGAAACTGTCTACTCTCAGGTGTGAAGGCTGCATCTGCTGGTTACACCCAAGTAACTTCACCACAGATCACTGTTACCATCACTAAGGGAACTCAAGCCCCTATCGTGATGAGTGCATCTCCTTCACCGTTCACATTCCAGGCATCACCTCGTGCAACGTCAACACTTACTGTTGCTGGTGGATCAGGAAATGGTGCACTTACTATCGCTGTTGACACTGGTTCAACTGCTGTTTGTAGCTACAACGACACAACTAAGTTGATTACTGCCCTACAGGCAGGTCGTTGTGATCTAACTGCAACTAAGGCAGCTGGAGCAGATGGCTTGTTCAACGCAGCAACTGGGAAGTTGTCTGTAACAATCAACAAGATTGCTCAGACACCATTGGTTCTTACACCAGTGAATTCATTCCTACAGTTCTCTGAGTCACCTAAGTCCACAACAGTTGTGAACCTAACCGGTGGTACTGGAACTGGTGCAGTTACCTACTCTGTAGATCCAGGTAGCTCAAGTGTTTGTACCGTAGCTGTGGTCAACCAGGCTGTAACAGTTACTGCTAACTACTTCGGTTACTGTGTCATCAACGCCACTAAGGCCGGAGATGTTAACTTCGCAGATGCAACAACCAGTGCAACTATTCGTATCTCACAGCCAGGAACTGATATCACGGCAACTGTCCCTAAGAACGAGGTGCCTTTCGTATCCGCTCCAACAGTTGTGAACACTGTTTATGTTGATGGCTCTAAAGAAGGAGACATTCTTAGCTACTCAGTCGACCCAGCAAGCAGGGACATCTGTCGTGTGACCGGTAACGGTGCAACCGCGACTGTTACAGCTCTTGCTCAAGGTGTGTGTAGCGTCTTAGCTATCAACGTCTCTAGAGCTCCAGATGGAACTTTGATTGCGTCTAGCTCTGTTGCTACTTTCACTATTAGTAGAAGCAGTCAGACCGATGTAGTACTAACCCACTCTCCATCACCTGTTTACTATGCAGAGCCAGCGGCTACAACCGTAATCACTGTTGCTGGTGGCGTTCCAGGTTCAGCTATCACTGCAACAGTTGATCCAGCAAGTGCTGAGAACTGTTCAGTAACTGTATCTGGCGACAAGATCACCATGACAGCTCTTCAAGTTGGTGAGTGTCTGATCAACGTGAACAAGGCTGGTAACGCTGGTTTTGCTCCTTATGAGACAAGCTACACAGTTACTATCTTGAAGACTAAGCAGGCAGATATAACTGTTACTGCCAGCCCAAGTGCTCTAACTTACTCACCTACAGATGTTGTCACAACAACCCTGACTACCGTTGGTGGTTCTGGTGAAGGTGCCATCAGCTACGCAGTAGCCGAAGGTTCAGCAACTATCTGTTCTGTTCAAGGAAATGTCGTAACAGTAATTACCGGTGGTGACTGTGTTATTACAGCCACTAAGGAAGGCGACGTTAACTTCGCACCTGCAACTGATGATGTAACTATCAAGATTGCTAAGGGTGCTCAGTCAGCACTTTCTGTGACAGCTGCTGATGAGAGTTTGCAGTATGTATTAGGCGAAACCGTTCAAACTGAACTATCAACAACAGGTGGTTCAGGTGATGGTGAAATCACATACAGCATCGCTGAAGAAAGTGCTGCTATCTGTGCACTTGATGGAAACAACGTTGTTGTTCTAAAAGCTGGTACCTGTAAGGTAAACGCTGAAAAGGCAACTGACCCTTACTTCAACTCAGCAGCAGCGAGTGTAACAATCATCATTGCTAAGGGTGTTCAAGCAGAATTCTCACTATCAACTGCTGATGAAGTTCTGCAGTATGACGTTGATGATGTTGTTAGAGCTGCTTTGCTACCAGAAGGTGGATCAGGTCTTGGTGCAGTTAGCTACACCGTAGCCGCATCAAGCCTTCTAGTCTGTGCTTTGCAGAACAACAACATCGTGGCCCTGCGTGCAGGTTTCTGTACCATCGATGCGGTTAAGGCAAGCGATAGCGACTTCCTGGCTGCCAACGCCTCAGTAACCATTGAAATCATCAAGGCTGATCAAGCTCCACTTGTTCTAGCTTCAGAAGATGCAACCCTTGCTTATCTAGAAGGTGTAACTGTTAGAACTCGTCTGTCTGTAACCGGTGGTTCAGGTAATGGTGCAGTTAGCTACGCGGTAGCTTCTGGTAGTGCTTCTGTTTGTTCACTAGCAGGCAATGTTGTTACTGCTCTAACTAGCGGTGACTGTGAACTTGTTGCAACTAAGGCAGAAGATGCTAACCACTTTGCAGCTACCGATTCCCTAGTGCTAACAATCACTAAGGGTATTCAGGCAGCTCTAAATGTAACTGCAGCTAACCCAACCCTTACCTACACAAGCACTAACCCTGCTTCAACCACTCTGTCAACAACAGGTGGTTCTGGTGAAGGTGAAATCACTTATGAACTAGCTGAGGAATCAGTTGGTATCTGTGAACTTGAAGGCAATGTTGTAACCGTTATCACCGGTGGTGACTGTGTTGTTATTGCCACCAAGGCAGGCGACAGCAAGTTCGAGCCAATTACTGGTGAAACCACAATCATTATCGAAAAGGGTGACCAGGCTGCTCTAGTTGTAACCGCAGATGAGCAGTCACTACCGTTTGACAAGAACGAGCCTGCAAAGGTCGAGCTTGACACAACTGGTGGTTCTGGAGATGGTCAGGTTGAATACACCGTCTCACCTTCAAGTGCTGCAATCTGTGAGATCGATGGCGACTTTGTTATAGCTCTTAGAGCTGGAACATGTGTTGTTGTTGCAACTAAGGATGCAGATCCATTCTTCAATGCTGCCTCAGCAAATGTGACAATCACATTCACCAAGGCAGCTCAGGATGCTCTGATTGCAAGAGTCGCACCTGGACATGTTGCTTCTCCTCAGTGGAACGGAACAAAGACAACTCAGTTCATCATCACTGGTGGTGATGGCTTTGGAGCACACATCCTTGAAGGTCTATCACCAAGCATCTGTGCTGTTGAACTAGTCGGTCAAAGAGTTCATGTGACTGCTATTGCTGCAGGTAACTGTGAGTTCCGTGTCAGCAAAGACGGAGATTACAACTTCCTAGATGCAACGCCGCTATCACACACAATCATTGTTGGCAGTGCTTCAACTGATCTAGCTGTAAACATTGATGCAGCTGCTGATCTTGTTGCAGGTGCAACTGGAACTATTGATATCACTGTTTCAAACATTGGTGATGCAGCAGCGGCTGGTGCAACAGTTGAATACACTCTTCCAACTGGATTCAGTGCAGTAGCTCCACTACCAGCAGGGTGCTCACTTGTTAGTAGCAACCTAGTTCGTTGTGTAACTACAGCAGTTATTCCAGCGGATGGAGAAGTGAAGTTCTCAATTCGCGTTTCAGTGCCTGGTTCTGTTGTTGGTGGAAGCATGAGCGAAGGTGGAAGCCTAGTTCTAACTTCTGCTACCCCAGATTCAAGTGTTGAAAACAACGCTGTAACTGGTGAAGATGCTAACTTCATGATGACTAAGGCACCAACTGGTTTCAACAAGACCACTTTGGAGCCTATGCAAACTGGCTCTGACTTCTCTGACGTAATTGAAGCTGTTGGTTTCCCTGCTGTTACATACGCTGTGACAGCTGGAACTCTTCCTGCAGGATTAGTGCTTGACAGAGAAACAGGAGAGATCACAGGTACTCCTACCGGTGTTGGTGCATACAGTTTCACTATTACTGCATCTAACTCTGCTGGTTCGCTTTCTAGAGTGTTCTCAGGTTCGATTTCACCAATCCCAGTTGTTACTGAGCCAGGCTTTGGTATCTCAACAAACACTGTTCCAGCTGGAACAACAGTGACCATTGTTGGTACCGATCTGAATCTTGTAACAAGCGCAATCATTGGTGGCAGAAACGCAAACATCGTATCTAAGACCGCAACTCAGATTGTCTTGGCTGTTCCAAATGCTAGCGCTGCTGGTTACGCCACAATTAGCCTGATTTACCCTCAGGGTATTTTGGAAGCTGGTGTGTTCACATACACCGGTGTGGACAGGCTAAATGTTGAGATCGAAGTAGATGCGGGTGCTCTAACTGCTGGAGCAGCAGGTCCTGTCAGAACACTGTCATCGACAGTAACAACTCCTGGTTTGGCCGCTGTGTTGACTCTGCCAGTTACCTACCTATCTAGAACCACAAGTGTCTGTACTGTTACAGGAAACCAACTAACCTTCTTGGCTGTTGGTACTTGTAGAGTTGCTGCCACTACAGCTGTTACTACAACATTCAATGCTGGAACTAGTGAAGATGTAGTGATCACAGTAACCAAGTCTGACCAGACTGTAAACATCGTGCTCCCACAGAACACTGTGCCTCCAACAAAGACAACAGACTCTGCTGATGGCTTTGAACTTACTGCTTCAGCAAGTTCAGGTCTGCCAGTTGTCTTTAGAGGAACAACACCTGCAATCTGTGATGTGACTGAAGATGGTTTCGTCACCGGCATCAAGCTAGGTCTGTGTATTGTGACAGTTTCTCAAGCTGGTAACGCGCGCTTCAATGCTGCTGCTCCAGGCCGAATGGAATTCACAATCACTAAAGCACCTTCTGGACCAACAGTTGATCTAGGTGACCCAAGCAAGCCAACAAGCCTTGCTGCTGGTGGCCTAACGAAAATGGGAGATGCTGGATTCACTTGGAACAAGGCCCAGGGTGCTCTACGTGTAGAGACCTACGGTATATGGATCGGTCGAATTACCGCTGTTAGCGAGTTCAAAATCGCTGGCAAGACTCACAGATGTACAGTGAACTTCGGAACGCTAAAGGCAATGCCTTCTAAGACTGCTGCCCAAAAGAAAGCTGCTCTAGCCAAGAAGACATTCAAGGCAACTGTGCCATTCTGTAACGCTAAAACTGAAGCCGCTGCTTTCAAAGCACTAAAGGCTGGCTTCAATGGTCTGCAGGTGAAGGTAACTATCACCCGATTCAGGATGTATCCAACCACATACAAGCCAATCAATGCTGTGACCAAGAAGCCAATCACAACTTCAGTTAGAAATGTGTATATAACTCTTGGTTAGTAACTGATGGTAAAACTAATGCCGCCTGAATCTTCAGGCGGCATTAGCTTTTAAGTTTTGTTATTCCCACTCAATGGTGCCAGGCGGCTTACTGGTGACATCTAGCACCACTCTGTTTACCCCTGCTACTTCGTTAGTAATTCTGTTTGAAATCTTTGCTAGTAGGTCATAAGGAATTCTTGACCAGTCAGCTGTCATAGCGTCTTCACTTGAAACAGGACGAAGAACTATTGGATGGCCATAGCTTCTACCATCGCCTTGAACACCAACAGATCTAACATCGGCCAGGAGAACTACCGGACACTGCCAGATCTCCCCATCCATTCCAGCAGCACTTAGCTCTGCTCTTACGATGGCATCTGCTTGACGAAGTAGGTCGAGACGTTCTTTGGTAACTTCACCAACGATACGAATACCGAGACCTGGGCCTGGGAAAGGCTGTCTAGAAACTATTTCTTTAGGAAGACCAAGTTCATAACCAATGGCTCTAACTTCATCTTTGAAGAGTGTTCTCAAAGGTTCAACCAGTTCAAACTGAAGGTCTTCAGGTAGTCCACCTACGTTGTGGTGGCTCTTGATGCCTGCTGTGACCCCACCACCCGATTCAACAACATCTGGGTATAGGGTTCCTTGAACTAGGAACTTGATTGGGCGGTCATCAGCCTTAGATTCAGCAATCAGCTGAGCCTGAGCTTCTTCG
>Ga0164293_10003099_pt1 | contig 14169 bp, 11 predicted proteins | sample GEODES118metaG_FD_111487 | JGI IMG/M metagenome (GOLD analysis project Ga0164293, IMG submission 111487) | Eutrophic lake water microbial communities from Lake Mendota, Wisconsin, USA - GEODES118 metaG | ecosystem: Environmental > Aquatic > Freshwater > Lake | place: USA: Lake Mendota...
ACCAAGACCGGGCCATCGGGCGTCGGCAAGGAAGCCTATTCGTGGTTCCTGAAGAACGTGCAGCTTTCCCCCAACAGCTGGGAAGATGAAGTCGCCATCCTGCACCGCGAACTCGGCCGCGCCCATGCCGCACTGCGGCTGGAGGAGCATCGCAACCGGGCGCTGCCGCCACTGGTAGGGGCGCAATCGACAGCCGAATATGACGCCTTGCAGAAACGCAGTGTCGACGAGTTCGTGGCGTTTGTCGGCAACAAGGAGGTGCTGACCGTCGAGGATTACATGATCCCCGCGCTGATGGCGCAGGCCGGCACCTACAAGCCACCGGAGCAACAGGACTTCTTCCAGATCGTGAAAACCCGCGCGCCCAAAACGCTCTACACCCATTTCTATCACTGGTGGGATCTGGCCCGCGAAGCGAAGCGCCCCAATGTCTCCCCGATCCGGCGCGATCCCCTGCTCTACAATATCTGGCTGAGCAGGGCCGAAGGCCAGGCCACCGCCTTTGAAGAGGCCATGCTGCACGCCGGCCTGTTCGACGATGAACCGCGGGCGCGCGAAATCGTCTGGATCATGCAGGCCCAGCGCGCCGCGCGCGGCCTCGCTTCGCTTTATGCCCAGGCCAACATGATCGATCTGGATGCCGCGATGAAGATGCAGGTGGAGCGCACACCCAACGGCTACATGTCGCCCACGCTGCCCCTGCTGGCGGGGGAACAGCAGACCTATCTGCGCCTGCCCGGCTATGGCCCCAGCTACATCACCGGCAAGGCCATGATCGACAAATTGTTCGCCGAACTGGCCGAGAAGCGTGGGAAGGATTTCCGGGTGAAGGACTTCTACGACGAATTCAACCGCTTCGGCATGATCCCGGTGCCGCTGATCCGCTGGGAATGGCTGGGCGCTGACGATGAGGCCAAGGCGATGGGCCTCAGGATGTAAGGCCGCACTCCTGCGCTACCCACGCCGCAACCTGCGCGTGAGTGGCAAACCACACCTGGCCTTTCGCGCGCTCGATCAACGCCTCCAGCAGCCAGATGCGGCTGCGATAACCGATCACGAACGGGTGCATCACCAACTGGAACAGGCCGCCCTCCGCGATGGCGGCATCCAGTTCGCGGGCGAAGATGGCAAACACCTCGTCGGGCGTTGCATAGGGCCGCGTTGCTGGGTTGCGGTTGAACATCAGGTAGACGGCATCATCGCGCAGCCATTCCACCGGGATTTCCACCACGCCGCTGGGCTGCCCATCGAGCAGCAGCTCATAAGGCGCTTCATCGGCCATCAGCGAGCTGTCGTATGTGAAGCCGAGATCGGCGACGATGCGGCAGGTGTGGGGCGACAGATCCCAATTGGCCGATCGGAAGCCAACCGGCCGCTCCCCGATCAACGGCGTCAACGTATCGATGGATCGCTGCACCAGATCGCGCTCCGTCGCTTCATCAAGCAGGCTGTTGTTCTCGTGCAGCCAGCCGTGGACGCCCACTTCATGCCCGGCGCCCACGATGCGGCGGGTTTCATCGGGATCCAGCCGGGCGCACATGGCGGGCATGAAAAAACTGGCGGGTACATCATGGCGCCCCAGCACATCCAGGATGCGCGGCACGCCCACCCGCCTTCCATATTCCCCCCAGGCCAGCCGGCCGATGGCGCGGCCGCCGCCGCCCAGTTCGAATGTTTCATGATCACAATCGAACGACAGCGCCACGGCTGCGCGGGCGCCGCCGGGCCAGTGCGACGGCGCCAGCGACCGCCCGGCGCGCACCCGGCCGAGCAGGGCGCGCACCTCGTCTTCCGCCATCATCCAGGGTTGTTCCGCCATCAAATCCCCCCGCTTCTGCTCTGGTGCAAGATGTTCGCCTGTTATACGCTTGTTCGCAAAACAGCATAGGGGGATGACATGCGACACTGGATGGGCGCACTGGCGGTGGCGGCGATCGTGGCGGCGGCACCGGCGATGGCCGCCACCCACGCCGATCTTGTCCGCCTCTACGATGGCTTCCGCACGGCCGTCGAAATGCCGGTGAAGAACGGCGTGCCGGATCATGGCAACGCCGTCATGGCCGCGCGGGCCGCTACGGCAGACAAGATGGTGGCCGATCTGCTGGCCATCGACAGCAGCGCCTGGCCGGTGGCGCAGCGCGCCGATCACCTGCTGGTGCTGTCGGAAGCGCGCAGCGTGCAGTTCCAGCACAAGGTGCTGCGGCAGTGGCAGCGTGATCCGAGCTGGTGGGCCACGCTCGACATCGGCTGGGGCCCGAAGATCAACACCGCCTTCGAACTGCCGGAACTGCCCTTGAAGTCGCCCGCCGACCGCACCGCGCTGGCCGCCCGGCTGGCCACGGTGCCGGCCACGCTGGCCGCCGCCCGCGCCAGCCTCACCGATCTGCGCCGCGATCTGCAGACGCTGGGCGTCGCGCATCACGCCATTGAAGCGCGGCTTTACGCCCGCATGGCGGCAGACCTGGCGAAAGCCGGCGAACGCGGCTTGGCCAAGCAGGCCGAGGCCGCCGCTGCCGCCAGCCGCAGCTTTGGTACTTGGCTGGCCGCCCAGCAAACCAGCGCGCCATCGGGCATCGGGCAGCCGGCCTATGAATGGTATCTGCGCTACGTGCTGCTCTATCCCTTCAGCTTTGCCGACATGAAGGCAATCGGGGAGCGGGAATGGGAACGCACCATGTCGTTCCTGAAGATGGAGGAGCATGAGCATCGCGATACGCCGATGCTGCCCACCGTCACCGATCTTGCCGGTTTCGAGGCGCTGCGCCGCCAATCCGACGTCGAGCTGCTCGCCTTCCTGAAAAACCGCCGCATCATGACGGTGCCTGACTGGCTGACCGTGCCATCGCCCGAAGGACCGTATGTGATGCCGATGAACCGCGATCCGGCAGCACCGGGCCTGTTCACGCCGGAAGGCCGCAATTTCTTCCGCGAGGCCGAAGACCGCGATCCGCGCACGTTGCGCGCCCACAATCTGCCCGGCCATATCTTTGATTCCGCGTATCGCCGCCGCGACATCCGCCCCATCCGCCGCGACCCGCGGCTGAACTTCACCGATTCCCAGCGGTTTGAAGGCTGGGCCTTCTATCTGGAGGAGATGGTGGTGCAGGCCGGCTGGCTCGACGACAAGCCAAAGGGGCGCGAAATCCACTATATCCTTATGGCCAACCGCGCCGCGCGGCTGCTGCCGGAACTGAAGCTGCACGCCAATGAATGGGATTTCGATCAGGCGCTGACCTCGCTCACCACCCGCACGCCCTACTGGATGGAAAAGGCCGACGACACCGCGCTGTATGACATGGCGCTGTATCTGCGGCAGCCGGGGCTGGGCCTGAATTACTATTTCGGCAAGATCCAGCTGGAACAGTTGCTGGCCGAAGTGGCGTTGAAGGAAGGCCGCAGTTTCGACCTGATGCGCTTCCACGATCGCTTCATCGCCAGCGGTATCATGCCGATCACGCTGACCCGCTGGGAAATGACCGGCAATGACGATCAGGTGCGCGGGATGTGGCAGGCCCCGCCGATCCCGTGAGGGCTAACGCGTCGCCGGTTCGAACTTGCGGCGCGCCAGCCAGAAGCCCAGGCCTTGCGGCAGCGTGGCGTTCGGATCGGGATGGCCGAGTTCGAGCGCGGCACTGTACACGAAATTGGCGTCTGCCAGCAGCTGCCGACCAACGGCGACCAGATCAGCCTGGCCGTTCGCGATGATGGCATTGGCCAGCGTGCCATCCATGATCAGGCCAACCGCCATGGCCTTGATGCCTGCTTCACGGCCGATCTGTTCGGCATAAGGCACCAGATAGCCCGGCGATGGCGGCCGCGACGCCACGCCGGACGGGCCGGAAACGCCGCCGGTGGAACAATCGACCAGATCAATGCCGGCTGCGTGCAACTGGCGGGCCAGCGCCACATTGTCGGCAACCTCGATCCCGCCGGGAACGCCATCAACCGACGACAGGCGGTAGAAGACGGGCATGATTTCCGGCACAGCCGCACGAACCGCCCGCGCCACCTCCACCGCGAACTGGAAGCGATGGTCGCCGCCCCAATCATCGTCACGGGTGTTGCTGATCGGCGAGACGAAGCTATTGATCAGATAGCCGTGAGCGCCGTGGATCTCGACAAAATCAAAGCCGGCCGCGACCGCGCGCCGCGCTGCATCGGCAAAGCCCGTGATGACGTGGGCGATACCCGCCTCATCCAGCGCCTGCGGGGTCTGCCAGCCGGGGCCAAAGGCGATGGCGCTGGGCGCCACGCTTTCCCACGCGCGCGGATCGTCATGGCTGAGCGGCTGCGCGCCTTCGAACGGCGTGGCGGCAGAGGCCTTGCGCCCGGCATGCGCCAGTTGGATGCCAACCGGCGTGCCTTCCTCGTGATAGACAGCGGTGAGTTCAGCCAAGCCGGCGATATGATCATCAGACCAGATGCCAAGGCAGCCCGGCGTGATCCGGCCTTCCCGCAGCACCGCCGTGGCTTCCAGCATCGCACCGCCCAGGCCGCCCAGCGCCAGCCGGCCATGGTGGCTGCGATGCCAGCGGCCAACTAAGCCGTCCTGTGCCCGATATTGGCACATGGGCGACAGCATCACACGGTTGCGGAAGGTCAGTCCGCGAATGGTGAGCGGGGTAAAGAGCGGGATGTCGGTCATTTCAGGCGCCCATAATCAGGCAGCATGCTTGCGACTGTCGGCGGTGCGGCTGTCAATTTCCGTCACAGCCGCGTCAATCTCGTCGAACACGGCCAGAATCTGCTTCAGCTTGGTGCGGCCTTCATCGCCCAGGCTGGCGAACTTGGTCAGCGGTGCCCGCACGTCGCCCACCGGATAGCCGCGCGCGCCGGCCAACGCCTTGGAATAGCATTGGTGGCCATAGGTCGGGTGGCCTTCGGCGATGATCTTGTCGAACTTGTGCACCAGCGCCTGGATGTGCGCCGCGTCGTTGATGCGGCCTTCGACCAGCAGATCCCACATCCGCCGCGTGGCATAGGGCAGATAATTGCCATAGGGGTTCACATAGCCAACCGCGCCGAGCAGGAAGCTTTCCACCGGGCGTTCGCCGGCAAACACGTTCATCACGCCGCCGGTGGTCTCCACGATGTCATACACCCGGGCCACGTCCATGCTGGCCTCCTTGATGTAGCGCACCTGGTCGAATGCGGCCGTGAGCCGTGCCACCAGTGCCGCAGACATGTCGCGGTTGGACGTGACCGGGTTGTTGTACAGCATGATCGGAATGGTGACGGCGTCGCAGATCGCTCGATAATAGTCGAAAATCTCGTCATCCGTGGGCGTGTAATAATAAGGCGGGATGATCATCAGGCCATCGGCGCCCAGATCCTGCGCTTCGCGGCTGTAGCGCACCGCGTTGGGCGTATAGGCGTTCATCGTGCCGACCATCACCTGATAGCGGCCACCCGAATGGCGCGCGGTCGCATCAACCAGCAGGCGGCGCTCTTCGTCGCTGATGGTCAGGAACTCGCCGGTGGTGCCCAGCACGATGACGCCGGGCACGCCCGATTCCACCTGCCAATCCAGAAAGGCGTTCAACCGGCCGACGTCGATGCTGCTGCCGTCATCATTGAAGGGTGTGACGGTAACGGTGTGGCTGCCCCGGAAATCTTTTGTCATCATTCTGCCCTTGATTCTTGCCCGCTTTTCTTGAAGGCCAAATGTCGCTCTTGTTGATAGCATCGAACTTATGCGATGTGCGAACAAATGTCAGCATAGCGCCCACATTGGCCTCAGCAAGTGGGGCCGTATGCGTTTTGGGGAGTAGTGGTGCAGCCTGATGTGATTGTCATCGGCGGCGGGATCGCCGGCTGCGCCACTGCGCTGGAACTGGCGCGCGCCGGGATGGCCGTCACCATCGTGGAGGCCGGCCCGGTGGGGGCGCAGGCTTCCTCCGCCAATGCCGGCAGCCTGCACGCCCAGATCCCGCACGATCCGTTCCGCAACCTGGGCGAAGCCTGGGCGCGCGGCTATCAACCGGCCATCAGCCTGCTGATCGCCTCGCTCGGCATCTGGAAAGGGCTGGAAGCCGATCTGGGCGCTGATCTGGAGATCAAGTTCGGCGGCGGGCTGCTGGTCGCCACCACCGAAGCCGAGATGGCCGAAATCGAAGTGAAGGCCGCCATCGAACGCGAAACTGGCCTGGCCGTCGAGGTGATTGGCCGGAACGCCATTCGGGAGCGCGCGCCTTATCTCGCAGAGCAGGCCATTGGCGGGGCCTTTGCACCGGCCGAGGGCAAGGCCAATCCGCTGCTGGTGGCACCCGCCTACGCCAGGGCGGCGCGCGCCGCGGGCGTGGTCATCAACGCCAACACCGGCCCGGCCAGCGTGCGGCGGGATGGGGAAGCCTATGTCGTGGAGGCCGGCGCCAGCCAGTGGCGCGCACCGCGCATGGTGATCGCCGCCGGATCGCGCAGCGGCGAACTGGCGGCGCAGCTGGGCACGCCGCTTGCCATCGAAGCGGTGCCCATTCAGGTCAGCGTGACCGAACCGGCCGCGCCGCTGATCCCGCACCTGGTCTATTGCGCCGGCCAGAAACTCACCCTGAAACAGAGCCGCCATGGCAGCCTGCTGATCGGCGGCGGCTGGGATGCCGCGCTCGACGATCAGGGCCGCCCGCAGGTCGATCCCGCCAATCTTGCGGCCAATCTGCGCGTGGCGCTTGCGATGGTGCCGGCCATAGGCAGCCTCAACATCGTGCGCAGCTGGGCCGCGTTCGTGAACGGCACCGATGATTGGCTGCCGATTATCGGTGCCCTGCCGGGCCATGCACAGGCGTTCGTGTGCTTCGTGCCGTGGGTTGGCTTTACGGGCAGTCCGGCGGCGGCGCGGTTGACAGCGGACATGGTGCTGGGGCGGCCGCAGTCGTTTGACGTGCCGCTGGCTCCGTTTGCGCCAACCTAACCGATTAACCCACCATCGATGATGTGGGTCTGGCCGGTGGTGTAGCTGGCCTCATCCGACGCGAGATAGACGGCCAGCGCCGCCACCTCCTCGGCCCTGCCCAGCCGGCCGGTCGGCTGGTTGGCCAGGAAACGCGCCCGCACGGCATCAGGGTCGGGCTGGCCGGCAATCCGGCTTGCCAGCGAGGGTGTTTCAATTGGGCCGGGGCAGATGGCGTTGGCCCTGATGCCGCGGTCAGCAAAATCGGCGGCAACCGATTTGGTGAGGCCGATCACCGCCGCCTTGGTGACGCCATAGGCGCAGCGGTTGGGCCAGGCGCGGATGGAGGAGGCCACCGAAGCGATGTTGATGATATTGCCGCTGCCGCGCGCCAGCATCCCGGGCAGCGCGGCGCGGATTGTGCGCATCATCGACGTGACGTTCAGATCCCAGGTGAACTCCCAATCAGCGTCGGTGATTTCGAGGATGTTGCCCTGATGAACAAAGCCGGCGCAGTTGAAGAGCACGTCGGGCGCAGCGCCTGACAGCGCCGCCGTCACCGCCGCTGCGTCGCGCACGTCCAGCCGGGCAATGGTGATCGACGGCGCTTCGGCCTTCAGCGAGGCCAGCGCGTCCATGTCGATATCGGTGGCCGTCACCACGGCGCCTTCGCGGGCAAAGGCCAGCGCGGTGGCCCGCCCGATCCCGACGCCGGCGGCGGTGATGAAGGCCTGCTTGCCTGCCAATCTGCCCATATCGTTCAAACCCCTAATGGCGGATGATCGCCTGCATGAAGCTTTTCGTACGCGCTTGCGTTGGCGTTTTGAAGATCGCGGCAGGGCTGCCCTGCTCCACCACCCGGCCCGCATCCATCATCACCACCTTGGTGGAAATCTCGCGCACGAAGGCCATTTCGTGGCTGACCAGCAACATGGTGATCCCAGTGCTGGCGAGGCTGCGGATCGTTTCCAGCACCTCCCCCACCCGTTCCGGATCAAGCGCGGAGGTGACTTCATCGAGCAGCAAGATCTCGGGCTGCATGGCCAGCGCGCGGGCGATGGCCACGCGCTGCTGCTGCCCACCTGAAAGCTGATCGGGATAGCTGCCGGCCTTGTCGGCCAGGCCCACATTGGCCAGCAGATCGCGGGCGCGGGCTTCGGCTTCGGCCCGGGCGACACCCAGCGTGCGCACCGGCGCGAGCGTCAGATTGTCCAGCACGCTCATGTTCTGGAACAGGTTGAACTGCTGGAACACGATGCTCATGCGCCGGCGCAGGGATTTCAGCCCGGCCTTGTCGGCATAGCTGATCGCTTCGCCGCCGATGCGCACGGTGCCGCCGGTGGGCGGCGTGAGCCCGATCAGCACGCGCAGCAGGGTCGATTTGCCGGAACCCGATGGCCCGATCAGGCTGACCACGTCGCCGCGCTCGGCGCTCAGGCTGAGGCCATCAAGGATGGTCTTGCCGCCGTAACCGGCGCTGAGATTATCGATGTCGAGAAGCGGCAAGGCGGCTCTCCAGATAAGTGGCGATGCGGCTCAAGGGCCAACTGATCAGGGCATAGAGCACAAGAACCGCGCCAAAGCCCACCAGCGGCGAGAAGCCCTTGTTGACGAGGATCTTGCCGGCAAACGCCAGTTCGACAACGCCAAGATGGCTGGCCAGCGCGGTGTCCTTCACGAACATCACCATGAAGGCGGCGGCCGGCGGCAGGATCACGCTCCAGGCTTGCGGCAGCACGACATGGCGCAGCGTGTCGAACGCCGACAGCCCCAGCACTTCGGCGCTTTCGATCTGCGGGCGCGGCACCGCATCCAGGCCGGCGCCGACAATCTCGGTGAGATAGGCGGTGGCGGCCAGAGTGACAGCGATAGTGGCGATGCCCAGCAGCGACAGATCGGGCGCAAAGGCCTGCACCGAAAACAGCACGAGGATGAGGATGACGAGGAAGGGGATGCGCCGGAAGGTTTCGACATAGAGCGCCGCCGCCCAGCGCAGCGGCGCCAGCAACGGCGCGCGCGTGCGGCGCAGGATGGCCAGCCCCATGCCGATCACGAAGCCGATCGTGCAGCCCAGGACCGTCATCCACAAGGTGCGGCCCAGCGCAGCGGCCAGGAAGGCCAGCGTTTCCGGGCTGAACAGATCGCCGTTCATGCGCGCCGCACCCCGAACATATAACGCCCGGCCAGGGCCAGCAGCGCCGAAGCAATCAGGGTAAGCCCGATGTAGATCAGGCCGGTGACCGCAAATGTCTCGATGGTGCGCAGATTGGCGGTGGAAATGTTGATGGCCCGCCCCGTCAATTCCTCCACCCCGAACAGCGCCGCCATCGAACTGCCAAGCACCAGCACGATAAAGAAATTGGCAAGCGGGCGATAGACGGTGCGCACGATGTGGGGGAGCATGACGTGCCGCAACTTGTCCAGCCGCGACAGGCCCAGCACTTCGGCGGCATCCAGTTCGGATTGGCGGACGGAGGTGATGCCGCCGCGCAAGATGTCGGACAGATAGGCCCCGGCGTTGAGCGTGAGGCCGAGCGTGACCGCCACGAACGCCGGCAGCATCACGCCGATTTCAGGCAGCGCGTAATAGAGCAGGAAGATCTGCACCAGCGCCGGCGTGCTGGTAACGGCAGACACATAGGAACCCGCCACCCGCCGGGCGATCGGCGAACCGTTCAGGCGGGCGAGTGCAGCGGCGAGGCCGATCACGGCGCCGGCCCAGAAGGCGATGAGGGCAATCTGCAGGCTAATGACGGCACCGCCGGCCAGATAGGGCAGCGCCGTGATCACCGGCTGCCAATCGAAACGATAGCCGGTCTGCGTGCTGGCGGCGGTGCGCTTGAGCTGGTTCTCGCTCACCGGCACTGTCATGGCGGCGCCATAGGCATCGCGCCACAGCCGATCGACACTGCCATCGCGGTGCATGGCGGTCAGCGCGGCGTCGACGGCGACGCGCAGCGGCTCGTTGCCCTTGGCGAGGCCAATTCCGCACCAGGCGGTGAAGATCGGTTCCGGCAGCACGCGCCAGCGCACGTCCGGATAATTCCTGGTGAAGCCGATGAAGAAATCGACATTCTCCACCAGCGCATCGGCGCGGCCTTGCGCGATGGCGCGGATGGTATCGGCATTGCCATCCACCAGCAGGCGCTGCGGCAAGGGCAGTTTTTCGGCCAGCACGCTGACCGATTGGTTGCCGCGCATGTTGACCAGCGTGATGTCCGCCCGGTTCAGCTCCCGCCAGTCACGCACCGGCAATCGGCTGGTGGTGATCACGCCCATGGCTTCGCTATGCAGCGGCACTGAAAAATCGATCAGCGCGCGGCGTTCCGGCGTGATGGTGAGCGCGCCCAGCGACAGATCGATCCGGCCCGAGACCAGAAACGGCACGCGGCTGGCAGCTTCGGTGGGCACAAGTTCAACCCGCACGCCCAGCCGCCGCCCAAGTTCGCGGGCGACATTCACATCAAAGCCCTGCAGCGTGCCGCCGTCGCCATAGCTGCTCATCGGCGGAAAGTTGGGGTTCACGCCCACGCGCAGCACGCCGGATTGGCGGATGGCATCCAGATCGCGTGCCACCACAGGGCCAGCCCACAGCAGCACTAGAGTGAGAAGGAGGCGCAGCAGCATCATGGCTCCGCACCCGCGGCCAGTTCGGCGATGCTCAGCGGCTTGAACGGCGGCCGCGGGGCAAACAGATCGCCCTCCCCTGCCGCGCGTTCGCCCGCCAGCCGCGCCGCCAACAACGGGCCACAATAACGCCCCTGGCAGCGGCCCATGCCCAGCCGCGTCGCGCGCTTGATGCTGCCGGGATCGTGCGTGCCCGCCGCCAGCAGCGCATCCACATCGCCAAAACGCACGCCTTCGCAGCGACACAGCAGCGTTTCCGGCGTGTGGACGGTGGGCGTGGGGTACGCCGGGGCAAACAGCTGCCACAGGCCGGCCTGAAAGCCCCGCGCCGTGGCCAACGCCCGGCGTTGCGCTTGGCTCTGGGCCAATTGCACAGTGCTGAGCCCGCCTTTCACATCGGCAACCACCGCCAGACCAGCCAGCGTGCCCTGCGCCAGCGCCGCCCTTGCTCCACCGAGCCCGCCGCCATCGCCAGCGACAAACACATTGCCAAGCGACGTGCGCCCATCATCTTCGCGCACAACCGCCATGGCACCATCAGTCCACGCCAGCCGGCAGCCCAGCGCGCGGGCCAGCTCGGCCTGCGGCTGAAAGCCGGCACCGATGCACAGGGCATCAATATCAAAGCCGCGTTCTGGCCCCAGCGTGCCATCAGGGCGCGTGGCGGCAACGAAGGCACGCTCCACCTGGCCCTCGCCCTCGGCGCGGCAGACAACGTGGCCGAACAGCAACGGCACGCCCGCATGGCGCAGTCGCGCCAGTTGGCGCACGCCTTGCACGGCAAGCCCGGCGCCGTGCCGGGCCATCGCCAACGCACTGGTTGCCCGCGCCAGGCCGGGTCGCGGCGCCTGTTCGACAACGGCAGCCACCGTCACGCCCGCGTTCAGCAGTTCGTTGGCGAGCTGGATGTTGAGCGGGCCATTGCCCGCCACCAGCACGCGTTTGCCCGGCGACACGGCGCCTGAGCGCAGCAGGGTTTGCGCCGCACCCGTGGTCATCACGCCCGGCAGGGTCCAGCCCGGCATAGGCCACGGTTTTTCCGTCGCCCCGGTGGCGATGATCAGGCGCGCTGCGCTGATCCGCGCCGGCCCTTCCGGGCCCGAGGTTTCCACCACGATGTGCTGGCCATCCCGCCGGGCAGACCAGGCAATACGGCCCGCCATCAGTTGCGCGGGCGATGCTGCCACATCGGCAATCAGCGCCGCGCCTTCGCGGAACTGGGCATCCAGCGCGGCCGGCGTGATCGCGAAACCCTTGCCCGGCTGCTTGAAATATTGGCCACCCGGCTTTCTGCGTTCATCGATGATGATCACCGACAGGCCAGTGGCAGCCTCGGCGGCAGCAAGCCCGGCCGGCCCGGCACCGATGATCAGCAGATCGCAGGCCAACACCTGTGCCGGCGCGGCGGCGGGTGCATCAGGCGTCGCCACCACCCGGCGCGGCATCGGCTCCACCACCATGCCGGGCGCGGCGGCCACCATGCAGGCACGCTGGCTGCGGCCATCCACCAGCACCGTGCACTCGCCGCAGGCGCCCATGCCGCAGAAAACGCCGCGGCGCTCGTCAGGGCCATTGGTGGAAAGCGCCAGCTGGCCGGCGCTCGTCAATGCAGCGGCGAGCGTTTCACCGGGCCAGGCCGCCAGTTCGTGGCCGGCAAAGCGAAAGCGGAAGCCGGGGCCGCTCCGCGCGATGCCGGGCAGGGAAACGCGCATCAGCGGACGTAGCTTGCGCCATTCACGTCGATCGTGGCGCCTGACATCTGGGGCACGGCACCAGACGCCAGAAAGGCCACCAGATTGCCCAGTTCCGCAGGTGAAACCCACTTGCCAGTGGCCAGCGTCGCGGAAATCTGGTCCTCGCCGCCCTGGGTCGCCGCGAACTGTTCTGAAAGCCGGGTGCGCACCACGCCGGGGGTGACGATATAGGCTAGGATATTGTCGCGCGCGTACGCCCGCGCGATGGATTGGGTCGCGGACCGCACAGCGGCCTTGGACGCGCCATAGGCAATGGTCGCCGGGTTGGTCACGCCGCGCTGGGCGGCCCAGCTGCTGATGGTGATGATAGCGCCGCCGCCATGTTCAAGATAATGATTGACCGCGTTGCGCATCAGCCGCGCTGGCGCCTTCACGTTCACATCGAGCGCCTGGTCCCACACCCGGTCCCAAGTTTCCAGCGGGGCGGCGAAACTGCCGGAAAAATCCATCACCGCCGCATTGTTGACCAGCACGTCGATGCGCCCGCGCCAGGCCAGCGCCTCGCTCCACAAACGCTCCACCGCATCCAGATCGGCCAGATCGGCCTGTACCAGCAAAAGCCGTTCGGGCGGGATGGCGGCGGTGGCGGCTTCGGCGCCTTCGCGATCGCTCCCATAATGCGCCACCACATGCGCGCCGGCCTCCCCCAATATGGCAGCGGTGGCCGCACCAATGCCCTTGGACGCGCCGGTGAGCAGGATGGTCTTCCCCGAAAGATCAATCGCAATCGCCATGGCCTTGGTCTGGCATATTGCTTGGGTCTCGCAAAGTCGAAAAACGCCGCCTAGCGAACAAGCGTTCGCTTTGTGGTTAAATGCGGCTATGCTGTGCCGGCGTCCAGCAGGGGAGGACCTATTATGCGTGGAATCGTGCGGGCATTGACGGCAGCAACGATCAGCCTGGCGGCTGCCAGCATGAGCCTGGCCCAAACACCGCCAGACCCGGCCCTGGCCCAGGTTTTCAGCGATTATCAGGCCTGGCAGCGTGGCATGGCCGGCGATTATGGCCCGGCCGCCATGGCCCGGCAGACCACAGCGCTGACCGCCCTGCAACAGCGGCTGGCGGGCATCAAGGTTGCCGGCTGGTCACGCGAGGCCAAGGTGGATTGGCTGGTGGTTCGATCGGAGATGGATCGCGCCGAATTCACGCTGAAGGTGACGCGGCCATGGGCGCGCGATCCGGGCTTCTATCTGGACCCCTTGCAGCGCCTGGCCTTCACGCCGCTGCCCAATGCCGCCCTCGCCGGCCGCGTGCGGGCGATCCCGGCGCAATTGCAAGCCGCGCGCTTCACATTGGACGCGATGGCGGCCGATCATGTCGATCTGGCGATCCGCTCGCTGGACCAGTCAGACGGCGTGGAAGATGGCTTTCCGCAGCGCGCCGTGCCGCCGGCCGGCGGCATCGGCTGGTATCGCGATCTGCGCGGCCGGGCGGTGCGCGAGCAGCCGGAACTGGTGCCCGATATCGACCGGGCGATCGCGGCGCTCACCGACTATCGCGACTGGCTGAAATCGGCGCGGCCCGGCGTCAAGGCACGGGCCGGCGTCGGCAAGGCGCGGCTCGATTGGTATCTGCGCCACGCCCTGCAAATGCCCTATGACAGTGATGCCGCGCGCACATTGGGCCAGCGCGAACTGGAGCGCATGTGGTCGTTCCTGGCCATTGCCGAACACAAGAACCGGGCGGTGCCGGCGATCACCATGGCGGGCAATGATGCCGATTATCGCCAGCGCGTCGCCAATACCGATGCCCGCATCCGCAAATTCCTGGTGAGCAGCGATTTCATGACCATCCCGGCGGGGATTCCAGCGACGCTGAGCGGGATGGCGGTGCCGCCGACCTATCTTGAACCCTATAACGTGCCCTTCATCCGCCGCGCGACGCCGCCCAATTACTGGGAAC
>Ga0164293_10003101_pt1 | contig 14166 bp, 9 predicted proteins | sample GEODES118metaG_FD_111487 | JGI IMG/M metagenome (GOLD analysis project Ga0164293, IMG submission 111487) | Eutrophic lake water microbial communities from Lake Mendota, Wisconsin, USA - GEODES118 metaG | ecosystem: Environmental > Aquatic > Freshwater > Lake | place: USA: Lake Mendota, Wisconsin...
CCAAAGGTATCTTAAAAACTGCTGAGGCTGAGTTAAAAGGTTTGGAAACAAAAGAAGAATTGTTACAAACTCAATTGGACAAAGTAGAAGAAGATATTGAAAAATATTTTGAAAACGAAGAAACAATTCAAAGTAATAAAGAGTTAGAAAAACAAATCAAAGAATTAGAAATAGAGAAAAAGGAAATTGAGTCGGACATTAAAGATATTACTAAACAAATAGCTACTACAAATGGGTCTATATCATCATTACAGACTTATATAGATGGTATCAAACAAAAGATGAGTGATGTTAAGGAATTAGAAGAAAAGAACCGATTATACACCTATTATTTAGATGCTGTAAAGAGAGATGGTATTCCATATGAATTAATTTCAAAAGCATTACCTGTTATTGAGAATGAGGTGAACAATATCCTTGCACAAGTTGTAGACTTTGGTGTTACAATGGAAATGGATGGTAAATCAATTAATGCAAAAATAGTTTATGAAGACCAGGAATGGCCTTTAGAGATGTGTAGTGGAATGGAGAAGTTTGTTAGTGGACTTGCTATTAGAGTTGCACTTATCAATGTGTGTAACTTACCTCGGCCAAATTTCTTAGTAGTAGACGAAGGATTTGGAACATTGGACGCAGATAACCTATCATCTTTATTTATGATGATGCAGTATCTTAAAACTCAATTTGATTTTATTTGGGTTATTTCTCACTTAGAACAAATGAGAGATATCGTAGATGGATTGATAGAAATAAAAAAAGTAAATGGATTTAGTAAGATTGATTTCTAAGAACGACCTTATCAGCCTTCAACACACTAGATTGTGGTTTTGAGACACCTATGTGTTTCTTGATTAGATTTTCAACTAGACTTCCCATTTTAAACCCGTGTTCTTCACAATATTCTTTGAGAAGTTCATGGGTTTCTTTTTTTAATTGTAGCATTGCGTATTTCATAACTTATTTAGTTTTCTTTAGTTAATTAAAGAGTTTATTAGTTTTCTTTATATAAATATGACATAATTCTTTTTTTGGAGATATTTATTTAAAAAGATTAAATGGCTGTTATAAAGAAAACATTATTTCCAAAGAATTTAGAAAAGTTTGGAGTATTAGTAAATGATACTCAATCAGATAGTAAATATTTTAAAATAACAGAACTACCTAATAGTTTTACAGGTGGAAAGAATGCATTTCTGATTGCGGGTTCCGAATATTTGGTTCCAGATACAAAAATACAAATTGAATTAAAAGATTCGGCCGGTAACATAATTTATCACGAACCAGGTGAGGGTATGATTAATACCAATATAAGTGGTTCTACCAATACATCGATAATTACGGAATACTATGAGGGTGTTTCCAAAGTAGTTTCGGTGTATGTTTATCCGGATACTGCATATGGTATATGTACACTTACTATATTGGGTGAATTGAGTGAATATCAAGATGCAAATGGTGTTACACTTCCTGTTCCGTTGGATTGGGAAAATAAATACAATGTAAAGTGGCAAAAACAAATTGATGTAAATCCATCCCTTGCAAATACTACTAAGATTAGATTTTACAAAAGACCGACAGTAACCATTTCGGAATTATTAGACCCGGTATACAGAATAGATACAACTACCGGAATAAAAGTAAATACGGGAATAAATCAATCTTTTGCAAACATAAAAATATCAAATTTAGAAACATTTGCAGGTGATGTAAAAAGGGTGAAGGTTTTTAGAACATCTTTGGGTGACATTTCTGATTATGATTTGATACAAGATATATTAGTTGAGTCAAAAGAATTATTAACTACATTTGGATTGAGTGGTAGTGTTATTGGAAATACTGGAACATTTACATCCGAAACTCTTAAAAACTATTGGATTACGGGTTCTTTGATGGCATACTTAACATCTAGTAGAGTTGAAAGTGGTGTCGCATTAAGAAATAGTGGAAATTTTATACATAGTGCATCTTTGGATATAAAAAGTGCAAATACATATGAATTAAATTTAGATGCATTTTATTCATCATCTACTTCAAGTAATTTAGGAATATATTTAAGTTATGTTTCTCAATCAACAACATTTACAAGTAGTATAGCAACGTTGGTAGGAACACAACCAACTAAAAACTTATTAGATACAGTAATACCATTTAAGACGGATAGAGATTATCCATCTGCATCCTTATATTTTTCACAATCACAAGGTGAGTGGCATTTAGGAAATATCAGTTTACGATTATCACAAGATACGGCATTTTCACCAGATGAAATTTCTTTTATTACAACAATGCCTACGGTAGTTGGTAATGAAGATTTTAATTTTAAGTTTGAATTTTACGATGTAAATAATAATTATGTTCCTGTATTGGTTACGGGTAGTGCAAACTTCACAGGAGGTTCTAATACTATTACAAAATTATTAACATTTGAATCAGATAGAACCGCATTTAGATTTTCAACCGGGTCTTTTGCAAATCCACCAATTCAATTCGTAAAATTTAAAACAGCAAAAACAAATTTTACAGGTTCAATAACATATGCGTCATCCGCATTTGATGTTGGTGGTACTTATATTGAACCATCTTCGTATGCAGGAACGTATCCAGGTTGGTTTACATCTCAAAATGATAATGGTGCACTTTTAAGTATAGATAGTTTTAAAGGTCAATTAAGTAGTTCGATAATGGTTGGGTCGATTGTTTATACCGCATCTTGTGAAGGCCTTGAAGAATATGAAACAATTTATAGATTTGAAGATGGTGATAATGCACCTGGAGTTTTTGTAACATCTAATACAAATCAATTTATTTATAAAGCAACCGATTTATCATTAAACCCATCAGGCCAAATTATTACAATAGAAGCTAAACGTAAAAACTTAGCATCGACCACAGGTTCATTGACTGTAAGTTCTGGAAGTGGTAAACCACCATTAACATTAGTCTCTACAAACCCAACAAATGGTGTAGATACATATACCATATCTGGTACATCGTATCAATTTGGAACCGGTGAAACGATTTATTCTATTTCTGGTTCCGACCAATTTGGAAATATATTTTCAGATGCAATTAAAATATCTCCTGTAAAAATATTAGACGGATTTTCTGTTGCAACGAGTAATGAAAATACATCATTTCCTGCGTTATCAACAGGAGCAGTGGTGGGTGGATTCGCGGCAAGTAGTGGTTCTATAACAGTTAAAGTTGGTAATGAAACGATAAATTATTCATCATTATTTGTAACCAATTCATTTAGTGCAAGTATTTCCGCTTTTAGTGGTTTAACTCCAAATACATTTAATGGAACAAGTTATTCAATAAACGATTTGAGTGCAGATAGTGGTTCTTTGACGTTATTGGTAAAATATAAAGATGGTGGTGGGACAATAATAAGTTCTTCAAAAGATATTACATATTCAAAAGCTAAAAAAGCAGTTCCAAATATTCTTATCTCTGCAACACCACAATCACAAACAGTAGTTGCAAATTCAACAGGTGGCCAGACTGGAACACTATCCAATGTAACAATTTCTGCATTAGAAGGAACAACGAATAGATTTACATCTATGGTGATTGCATCTACAACCGGGTTTTCAACACTACCAACCGTTAGTAGTAATACACTAACAATGGCGGCGGCTGTTATGAATGCCGATGAAGCATCGGTAACGTTAATAGTAACTCACACCGATAGTGAAGGAACAACGGGTCAAACCCAAACTATAATAATACGATGTACAAAAGTAAGTGTTGGACAGGATGGAAATAATGGTTCGGATGGTACAAACGCAAAAACCGTTGCTATAAGTGCCGATAGTTATGTAGTAACATATGATGGAAATGGTAGTCTATCACCTGGTAGTCAAACTATAATATTAACGGCATCGGCTCAAAATTTTACTAATCCTTTTTATCAATTTACAAAAAATGGAACAGAAGTTAGTGCATATTCTACAACTGCAACATATACAATAACGACACTACCAACGGCCGGAAATTCCGATTTATATCAAGTAAATGTTAAAGAGGGAAATGTTGGTTCGGTTGCAGCATTTGATAATACTGATATATTTGGTGTAAAAGCCGGTACCGATTCTTATACAATATTTTTAACAAACGAATCACACACATTGCCCGCTGCCACAGATGGAACAGTTTCATCTTTTGTTGGTAGTGGTACTTCTATTATAGTTTATAAAGGTGCAACGGAATTAAATGGTATAACCTCAGGAACACCAACAACCGGACAATTTAAAGTGACAGCAACTGTTACAACCGGAACCATTACAATTGGTTCACAAACATCGGCAGGAAATCCTATCGTTTTTGCAGACCATAGTGTTATGACAACCGATTTGGCTACAATAACATATAGTATAAATGTTGAAAATTTAATAACAGTTGTAAAACTTCAAAGTTTATCAAAATCTAAAAAAGGAGATACTGGTAATGATGGTGCGGATGGTAATGATGGTGCAACCGGTGCCGATGGAAGAAGAACGGCAACGGGTATGGTATTTTATCAACCATCTGCAGCAAGTGCGCCGGCAACACCATCGGCAACTTCTTATACGTTTTCAAGTAATTCATTTGGTTCACTTACTACAAACTGGGGAATCGGTGCACCAACATATGCAGCAGGAAATAGTAACAAATATTGGTACTCAACATATACTGCAGTAGAAACTACTGCCGGTGGTGGTACGGCCGTTCCAACATTTAGTGCACCTGCACAAGCTATTAACTTTACGGGGTTAGTAACCTTTACTTCTGCAAATAATATTAGTGATGGAACACTTAGTTCTAATATAGTAGAACCAGGTTCCGTTGCAAATCATATCGGTGGTACAAATGTTACAACAATCGAAGGTGGAAAAATATCAACCGGTGTAATAACATCTACTGGATACATACTTCCGCCCGGTCAGTCATTGGCAACGGGTACATATACTAGTGCAGGCACAATATTTAATTTAGATAATGGTTCTTTAAGGAGTAAAAACTTTTATATAAATTCTGCCGGTGATGCATTTTTTAAAGGAACATTGACCGTTGGTGGTACCGACTTAACTGCTGCAAATACTTTAAATACTCAAGCAAATATTGAGGCCGGTCTTGGTTATATACCTACTACTGCTGGAGCAGCTGCAACTGCGGCAAATTCGGCAGCTAAAACCGCGGGGACGGTTGGTGGGTGGACGATTGCAAGTAATGCAATATTTAGTGGAACAAATCAACAAACCGATGGATATCAAGCGTCTGGCGTTACATTTGCATCTAATGGAGCAATTCATTCTAAAAACTTTTTTGTAAATACCGATGGCACGGCCGGGTTCAAAGGAACACTGACGGTTGGGGGTACGGATTTAACTACTACAAATACTTTAAATGAAAATACAACAAAATCACAAGTTGGTTTAGCTAATGTAGAAAATTTAAGTGCACAGAATCAAGCTCAAACGGGTCTTATAGCCGGTACTACAATTACCGGTGGTGGTATAACATTAAATGGTGGTGGTAATATTAAAGGTGGACAAACTGATTATAATACAGGAACAGGATTCTTTTTAGGTTATCATGGTTCGGCATATAAATTTTCAATTGGAAATGCGTCGTCAAAAGGTATAACTTGGGATGGTGGTACGTTATCCATCGGTGGTGATGTCAGTATTGGTGCAAACTTAGCATCGGCATTAACAACAACCACTGCATTAACCAACGGATTGGGTACTAAAATAAGTACAGGTGGTGCAGCGGGTGATGTAAATAGTGGTGTTACAAAAATAAGTGGTGGACAAATCGTGGCTGATAGTATAAGTGCAAATCAAATTTCATCACTTTCATTTTCAGGTAAAACTGCAACATTCGACCAGGGTTCGGTTGGTGGTTGGACAATGGATGGTACCGGTTTATATAAAACAACAGGAGCATATACATTAAGATTGGGTGCAAATGCACAAAGAATTTCAATTTCACAAACAAATGTAGTTGATAGTATTGATAGAGTTAGATTCGATTCATCTTTGGATATTCCGACAATTACTGTGTCCGACACAGGTTCACTTTATTGGAGTGCTGCCGGGCAACACCTTCTAACAGTTTATGATAATGGTAGTCCTAATTCTGGAGAAATTAATACCGACTTTGATACACCGGATGGAAGTCCTACTCATCCGCCTGTCTCCTTTGTGTATGGTATAATTGGGTTGGTATATGCATCGGAGGAAATATTTGTAGAATCGGAAGGATTTCCAAATATAGATAATACAATCATTGGCCAAAGTGATTTTGCAGCAAATGCTGAAGTAAGTGGTTATTATAATGTAACGTTAAGAGTAAGAAAGTTCCCAACCTCTAACGATGCATTGAATCAAACAAATGCGGACGCTGTGTATGGTGATAAACAAGTATTAGTGGCATACAAAGAATTTAGACACAACCAATTAAATAGTGATAGAAATATAGATAAAGTACAAATTTATGGTGCAACGCTACCGGCCGATGGGCCAGGTGGGATAAATACTCCTGCACCAGGTGGTGCAGGAAATTGGTATAGAGTAGAATTAAGACAAATCTGGAATATAACGGCATATTCACCAACACCCCCTGAATTCGGTGGGGGTTCTATTAGTGCATACAGACCTGCTTCCGACATATTTGTTAAATTTGGTAGGGTAACAAATGGTTATTCGGTATTCTCACCTGGTGGATTACAAGTGTATCAAGGTGTTAGAAACTATCTGAACGCATCGTTACCATCGGGTTCAGTTGGGGATTCGGCTAACTTTTTTATAGTAAAAGGTAAATCTCAAATTATTGGTTCATTGGATGTTACATCTGGATTTAGTGCAAATAGTAAACAATTTAAAATTGAACATCCACTCAATGAAAATAAATGGTTATATCATACTTCAATGGAGTCACCTAGAGCAGATTTGATTTATAGAGGAACATTACAATTACAAAATGGTGCAGGTAGTGCAAGTATAGATTTGGTATCAAATATGACAAATGGGACATTTAATGTATTGACAAAAAATGCACAATTGTTCTTACAAAATAATGAATCATTTGATAGAATAAAAGGATATGTTCAAAGTGGTAGTGTTTATGTTTTATCTGAAAATCAAAATTCAACTGCATCCATTGATTGGTCTGTTATAGCCGAAAGACAAGATACTGAAATATTAAAATCACCGTTATATGATAGAAATGGTAATTACAAAACTGAAAATTATAAAGGTGAGTATTTGGAAAAAATGAGGGCAGAAAGACTTGCAAAATTTGAAGAGATATGATAGTATTCATAACAACAGGTTACGGAAAAAATGTTATTGGTGGTGCGGATTTGTGGTGTAATAACTTTATAGAAAATGTTTTACCATTAGTAAAAGAAGATTACAAAATCATAATTGATGGCAGGCCTTTGATTAAAGAATTTGGTGCAATCTATACTTACGAAAACGAAAAAGAAGTTGATAAAATACTGAATGAATGTGATAAAATTATTTTCTTACACCATTCTTACAAATCAAATCCTATCATTAAAAATTATTTACATAAAACTTATCTTACATTTGTCCACGCTTTTATTCCCGATATGTTGGGATTGAATTCTGATTATGAAAATATAATGACAAAAGTAGATTGGGAATGGCAAAAAGAAATATTAGATAATTCGGCCAATATAGTTTGGATAGGTTATGAAAAAGATACAATACATAATGAATATCCAAAAACAAAAACGATTACAAATTATTATGAATGGAAACACAATAAACCATTCACAGGAATAATAAGTAATAAAATTGGATATGCTGCACGATGTGAAACCAGAAAGAATGCACATTATTTGGATTACATTCCATCAATTATATTTTCAAATAAGTATGATTACAAAAGAATGTTAGAAGGGTCAAAAACCAATTCCGACTATCATAGGTTTATGGAATTTGATTATACATTTCATAATAAATTTTTTGAAGGAAATTTTCAAATATTTCATGGATGTTATACAAAAGAACCATTTGGATATGCAATTTTTGATGCAGTAGATAGTGGTAAAGTTCCAATTATACACACCGATTGGATGAAACATATTGATTACAAATATAGAGCAAATAGTAAAGGAGAATTTCATCAAAGATATTTAGAAATACAAGAGGATGGATTTGAAAAAGTGAATTTAGAATTTTGTAAATTAAGAAAAGGACTAACAAAATATACGAATAAACAAAATTGGATTAAAAAAATAATAGAAGTTATATGAAAAAATTTGTAGGACAGGAAGGTTTATTTTATGCAATATTTTCGGAAAATAATATAAAAGTTATAAATACATTACATAATTTAAAATATTACGATACACCGGAAACCAAACCACGTATTATGGAATTGGAAATTGATATAAATGGCAATAAAGAAAGTGCAGAATTATACATATGTCCCATGCCAACTTCTGCATTACATTCAAACCCAACAACCAAATTAACCGATTTAGAGTTTGATTTTTATATGAATCCACCTGAAAACTCCATTGTTATATATGATAGATGGATATTTGAAAGGTATTTAGATTTTATATTTAAACAATATGGTATAAAAGAATTTAATAAATTAATAGACAAATATAAAGAAAGAAATATAAAAGTAGTTTTTAACTTTGCATTCTTTGAACCAAATGAATATGAAAGTATGGGATACTTTTTAATTAATTATAATTATGGCTTCGATTGTATTAAGATAACTGACTATGAATTATTTGATGGTAATAGTGAATTTATTTTTTCAAAAATATTTAATATATTTCATATAGTTGCAGATTTAATGAGTTTTAAGGCTGGTGAGTTTTTTAGAAAAAATGATGTGTTGCCTATTAATAGGTTATTTGATGTAGAAGAAATTGAAACACCGGAAAAAATATACTCCCACTTGACTTTGAAACCAAGACCACACAGAATGAATGTAATAAACAAATTATATGATTTGGATATAGTTGATTGTGGATATTGTACATTAAATAAAATAATGTATGATGAGTACGATGAAAGAAAAAAAACTGGTATGGTGTATTCCACCGATAATTGTTTGATGCAAAGCAAATGGTTATATGAACATTTTAAAGATATTGATTATAGAGGATATGATTACTATTCAAAAAAAATGCCAGATGTATTGGGTAATAATTTTTGGTCACATTTAAGACATTATTTAGAACACAAAGAATATAAAAAAAGTTATATAGATGTTATAGGTGAAACGCACATTTTATTCGATACTATGTTTTCATATTTTTCTGAAAAGTCGTATTATCCAATTTTAACCGAAAAGTTTTTTATAATCTATGGTGCAAATAGATTTTATGAAATGTTAGAAGAATTGCATTGTTATAATTCTTTAGATTTATTTGGATTGGATAATTCTTATTATAAAATAGAAAGTCCATATGAACAAGGTGATATTATAACTAAAAAATTAAAAGAGTTGATTGATAAAATTAATTCAGGAGAATTTGATATAGAAAAATATTATAAAGAAAATAGATACAAATTAATTGAAACCAAAGAAAAGATACTTTCAAAATATACAAATGGAATGATTGACGTACAAAATTTTATTTTTAAATAATGAGAAAAAACATATTAATAGTTGGGTGTTCATTTTCGCATCATATTACGGATGGAGATGGTGTAAAACAAAATAGTTGGGTTGATTGGTTAAACGAAGAATTTTTGGATAGTTTATATGTCCAGAATATTAGTATACCTGGTGCAAGTAATGAACTTATAAAAAGAATAGTTACTAAAAAAACATTAGAAAAAAAGTGGGATTATGTAATTATTCAATGGAGTACAATCGACAGATGGGATTATCCAATTTGTGTTAATGATTCACCAACTCTTGTTAGATATTGGCCTAATGGAAGCAATTTAGGAGGTAAAAATGAACATTTTTATAAACACTACTATTCTACATATGGTGCAATAATTGATACATTGGAAAACATATTATTTACTCAACAATTATTGGATTCGGAAAATGTTCCATATAGTATGATTACAATTGGTAACTTATTTACATTATCAACAACAATTGAACAAATAAAAAAGTTAATGCAATCACTTGGTGATTATTATGGATTGCAAGAAAATGTTTTAGAAAAAATGGAAAAAATGCAAATGCCTTTTGAAGATAGTGATGGTTTACCATTTTTATTAAAAAAAATAAATTATGAAAAATTTATATTTACCGATGATGAAAGAAATCCAATGGGTGGTGGGATGTTGGAATGGTTGTATAAAGAAAAAAATGACTATCCAAAAACAAATTGGCATTTTGATGGTGAACAATCATACGATTTTCTAAATGAATTTATAAAACCAAAAATATTAATTGCAAATGGACTTATTTAATAAAGAATACATAAAACAATATCTTACCAACAATCATACAATTGATGAAAATGATAATATGATATTGGAACCTGTAAAATATCGTTGGACACATGGTGCAACCGATTTACACCTGGGTGATGGTCTTTTGATATACTCTTTCATTCAATTTATTAGAGCAAAGGTATGCGTATGTATTGGGTCAGGAGGGGGTTTTATTCCAAGACTAATGACACAAGCTAGAATGGATTTACACTCACAGGGAATATTTAAAGGTAACGGACAAAATGAATGGGGTGATATTGGTACGACTATAATAATAGATGCTGCAAATAGTGTTGGTGGATTTACTGATTGGACAAATGAAAATAGTTTTTTGAGACAACACTTTCAACCACAAGTTATTTTAGAAACATCCGAAAGAGCATTTTATGATTTTTTTGTAAGACAAGATATTAAGATTGATTATCTACACATTGACGGAGACCACTCATACGAAGGTGTAAAAAAAGATTTTGAATTATATTCAACTATAATGTCTGAAAATGGTATGATAACTATACATGATGTAGATAAGAATTATCATGATACATTTTTAGTTACCGAAAATGCAAAGCAAGATTTTGTACCTTTTGATGGCCCGGCAAAATATATTAAAGAATTAGAAAAAAATAGTGGTTGGAATTTGGTAAATTTAAAAAATTTTCGTATGTTAGATGTAAATTGTTCAAGTACTGGTTTAGCACTGCTAACAAGAAAACTTTAAAAAAGATTAATAAAAAAGTAAATGAATAAACTAAGATTAGTTACTGTTACTGGTAGTAGAGTCGATACTTTGTGGCATATGCTGAATCATTATAAAGATTTGGTAGACGAAATGTATGTTGTAGTTTATGAGTGGGAAGGTTCAAGTACTTATAATGAAGTTTTAAAAATAACAAAAGAATTTAATTCAGCTAAAATTGTAGAAAGAGTAACAAAAGAAAAATTTAATTGGGAATATGTTACTCAACTATATAATGAAACCAAAATGTTATTTCCTAATGATTGGTGGATAGTTTCGGATGATGACGAATTTCACATTTATTCAAAACCACTAAATGAAATCATATCAGCTTGTGAAAGAAATGGTTGGGAATTGGTAAGAGGTGGATTTATTGATAGAGTTGGCCAAACAGGAGATTTCCCTAAAATAAATAAGAAAGAAAATATATTTGACCAATTTCCAGTTGCAGGATTTTTTAGATATCCAATGAGTGGCGCATGTCCTAATAAAATTTGTATAATGAAAGGTTATATAGAAATAACACCAGGACAACATTACGCAAAAATAGATGGACAAACAACATGGAGATGGCAGGGTTGGAATCACCCATTGATTGCACCCATTGATGAATACAATGTTCAGGTACATCATTTTAAATGGGATTCGACTTGTGTAGAAAGAATTAAACAAGTTGCAGATATTAAAAAAGATTATTCATTTTCAGACGAATATTTAAAAATGTATAAAGCTTTAAGAAATAATAACTTTGAAGTGGATGTTACAAATGAAGAATATATGTTTGAATATATTAGTAATAATGATTACAAACATTGGAATAAATTAATAAAAAAAATAATATCAATTTAATTTGGTAGTATGAAAAAAATAAGTTATATTTATAAAAATTAATAAGTTATGGCAACAACTAAAAAACAAGAAACAACCGAACAACAAAATGATTTGTTATTATTAGAACAAAGAAAAGTAAAAGCTTTAGAAAAAATAGCTAACTCAGTAGACGCACTTACAATGTGGTTTGAAGAAATTGAAAAAGATGAATGGAGTGCAAGACTTCAATGGTATTTATCTGAATTTCATAAATTAGTTCCAAAAGAAGAACAAACACCAGATGCATAAACTTGGTGTAATCGTTCCATATAGAAATCGTTACGAACATTTAGAAGAATTTAAAACAAAAATAGTTCAGTATTTAGAATCTAAAAACATAGATTTTGAAATAATAATTATTGAACAAGATGATGCTAAATTGTTTAACAGAGGCATGCTCCTTAATATAGGATTTAAGTATGCAAAAGATATGGGATGTGATTATGTTGTATTTCACGATGTTGATATGATACCAATCGATGTAGATTATTCATATACGGATATACCATTACATCTATCGACTAAATTTGAAATAGAAGAAGGGGAAACCGAAAGGACTATATTTGATGAATATTTTGGTGGTGTAACTATATTTCCCGTTAATGTATTTGAATCAATTAATGGTTATTCAAATAAATATTGGGGATGGGGTTATGAAGATAACGATTTGTTATTAAGATGCGATGAAAAGAGTGTAAGGTTAGATTCACTTAAATTAAAAAATTTAGGTAAAAATAAACAAAGTTTAAAATTCAATGGAATAAATGCATTTGTTAAATCAAAAAATGTTATTGATTTAAAAACATCAAGCTTTACTATATTTGTATCATTTTATCCTGATAAGTTAGAATTAAATCATAAAAAAGATTCAGACGAATTTACAGTATTTAGTATACCTGGATATGACTTCGCAATCAGTTATACTTCTTTTGCAAGATATAATTTTTGTGCATTTGATAACAACCTCAAACCACATTTTGTTAATTCAAATATTAAACCAAATTATAAAACCAATATGGTAATAACTTATGATTCTTTGGATAAAAGAATTAAAGTTTATCAAGATGGAATATTATTAGATGAAACATCTAAAATAAATAAATTTTATAAAAAGTATACTATTGAAAAATATTTTTATTTAGGTGTAGGTAGTCCTGATAGAGATGTTATACCTAATTTTTTTAAAGGATTTATAGATTCATTTGCTTATTTTGATGTAATATTATCCGATGCTGAAATATTTGAAATATCAAATAATAATTTAGAATTATTAAATAAAAATTTTGGAAAATATCATTCATCGGCATTTTTAAAAACATATTATGATACAGAGTTTATAAAAGATTACAAATTAACAGACTTATCACTAAATCACAACGATGGTGAAATAATAAATTGTGAAATTGTAAATCTAACATTGGATGATTATACATGTGTAAACATACCACATAGAAGGCCCGGATTATTTAAATCACTTAAACATGAAGAGAATGGATTTTTGGGAAATAAATGGAAAGATAAATCAACAAGGTGGAATCAACTTAGATTTCAAAATGAGGTTTCCAAACATATATCTCTACTAAATAGAGATGGTTTATCTACATTAGAATTCTATGAGTATGGTTGTACTAAGGAAAATAAAATTACTAAAATAAATGTAGCAATATAATGAAATTAGGAGTATGCGTACCATATAGAAATAGAGAAGAACACATGAATATATTTGTTCCTCATGTTACAAAATTTTTAGAAGAAAGAGGAATTGAACATACAATCTATTTGGCACACCAATGTGATGATAAACTTTTTAATAGAGGTTTAATGAAAAACATTGCAGCTAAACATGCATTTGACGATGGGTGTGATTATATAGTTTGGCATGATATTGATATGGTGCCTGAGGATGAAAGTTGCGACTATTCATTTCCAATTAATAACCCACAACACATCGCAGTTCGTATTTCACAATCGGATTATCAACTAAAATATGAAGAATACTTTGGTGGTGCAGTTTTATTTTCAAAAGAACAAGTAGAAAAAACTAATGGTTATTCAAATGGTTACTGGGATTGGGGGATGGAAGATGATGATTTATTTTGGAGATGTGTAATGGAAGGTTAC
>Ga0164293_10003104_pt1 | contig 14161 bp, 14 predicted proteins | sample GEODES118metaG_FD_111487 | JGI IMG/M metagenome (GOLD analysis project Ga0164293, IMG submission 111487) | Eutrophic lake water microbial communities from Lake Mendota, Wisconsin, USA - GEODES118 metaG | ecosystem: Environmental > Aquatic > Freshwater > Lake | place: USA: Lake Mendota...
GACACCCTGGCTCTCAAATCTTTCAACGCGTCTGTTGTCATGATTTCCTCTAAATGGTTAAAAATTAATTAAAAAGTTTGCAAAGGTAGGCAGAAATGATGGCAAATGGAAGTTTGGAATAAATAATTGTTGACTCAAAAATACACTTATCCATATTATAGTATATATTTGTATGCATAAAAGTAAATATAAAATGAAAACAACGATTGATTTACCAGACGAGTTAATAGAAAAAGCCATGTTAGCCACTTCTTCAAAAACTAAAATTGAGGCTATTAAAAAAGCGTTGATCAACATAATAGAATTGGAGGAGAGAAAAAAACTCATAAATTTTCGAGGTAAAGTGAATTTAGATATTGATTTGGACATATTAAGGGACAGAAAAGCATTATTATGATATTGGTTGATAGCTCTGTTTGGATTGATTATTTTAAAGGTAGCGAAAGAACAAAAACACTTGATTTGTTTATTGAACTTGATCTTGTAGCGACCAATGAACTTATTTTAACTGAATTACTTCCTTTTCTAAGACTTCGTAATGAAAAAGGAATATTTTCAATACTCAGTATTCTGCCAAGAATTGAATTAGAAATTTTTTGGGAAGGTATTCGAGAAATTCAAAAACTAAATCTTAAAAGAGGGGTAAACAACGTAGGCATTCCTGATTTAATCATAGCACAACAATGCGTAGATAAAAACCTAGAATTATGGACATTTGATAAGCATTTCAAACTGATGTCTGAGTATTTAGAATTAAAAATATACTCGTAGTAAATCAAATCCTTAATTATTTAATCCAAAGGGAATCAAATAATTTATAAAGATGAAACCAAAATCCATATTTAGTGATTCATTTTTACCATTACCTCTCAAGCTCAATCCACCGGCTTATAAGTATATCTACTTTCCTCAAAACAAAATCCAATGATATTGGTAGTATTTTTTTCATTGAAAACCAACCTATGGGTCCACAATGCTTTGTTGCAAGATGGTCTGAACTCAATGGCATGCTCAGTAGAATTTGTCTAATTTCTATCACGTCATATTTTCCACCACACCGCAAAACTCCCCTAACTTGGTCTATATTTGAATATTAACATTCTCAAATAGCCATAAATTATGTTATTACCCCATCTTTGACTTTCCTTAAAACAGAAGCGTTCCCTAGGCTAATGCAAGTTTCAAATAGTTGCCATTCTCCTAAAATGTAATCTCTTTTGACAAAAACCATGTCATCCTTTTTTGAATTACAAGAAGCAAGGCAAAATAATAAAAAAACGAGACTACGTATAAGGTTTTAGAATTATATGACTCCGAAACCACTAGATTGATTGCAAACCATCATTAACAAAAAAACCTCCCATTTGCATGAGAGGTTTTTTAAAACTGCTATCAGAATATTATTTTTTCCAAAGTTTTACCTTCAAACGCTCATTGATATAGTACATACACGGTACAATCACCAAAGTAAGAATTGTTGAAAAAGTTAATCCATAAATAATAGTCCAGGCCAAGATATTCCAAAATACCGCACTATCGCCACCTGTATGCACCACTGGATTGAGGTCTACAAACATGGCACCGAAGTCTACTGTGAGACCCAAAGCAAGCGGAATAAGACCCAGAACAGCTGAGGCTGCCGTTAGTAAAACTGGAGTAAGACGGGTAGAACCTGCTTCTATGATTGCTTCTTTCAGCTCATATCCTCTCCCTATGAGTTCGTCGGTAAATTCTATCAGCAAAATGCCGTTCTTAACAACTATACCAGCCAAGGCAATGATACCAACCCCAGACATGATCACAGAAAATGTTTTACCAAACAACATAAAACCTAGAAGAACTCCAATTAAACTCAAAAGAATCGTCACAAAGATAATCAATGGCTTAATAATGGAATTAAACTGAGCCGCCAAAATCAAATAAATCAATATCAAAGAAACTCCAAAAGCTCCTCCTAAAAATGCCATTGATTCTGCTTGCTCTTCTTGCTCTCCGCCTTGACGAATCACATAGCCGGCTGGCATTGTTATTCCGCTGATTGCATTGAATATCTCCTTGTTTACTTCTGTTGGATTGTAAGGCAAAATCACATCAGACGAAAGGGTAATAATACGCTCGTTGTCCTTACGGTTGATTTGTGAAAACGTAGACGTATAACTGATATCGGCTACAGACGACAACGGCACATTTCTTAACACGCCTCCCATGTTCATGTCGCGGTAGGTTACGTTCATGCTCAAGAGCTTCTCAATCTGATTACGATCCTCTTGTTTAAGACGCAACTGTATTGGATACTCATCTTCGGTATCCCTGAATTTCGAAATTTCTGTACCAAAAAGTGCAGTACGAATGGCCATAGCAATTGTAGCCGAACTTATGCCCTCTCTTGACGCCTTCTCACGGTCAACATTGACAATAATCTCCGGTTTGTTGGTAACCAAGTCTGACTTAAGTTCTTCAATACCTTTAATTCCGGCCTCTTCAATTTTTTTTCTTACTTCTTTCTCAATTCGAATCATTTCGTCGAATTCCTTACCCACGATTTCAATTGCAATTGGCTTACCGGTTGGAGGTCCATTAGATTCTCGTTGCACTGAAATTTCGGCTCCAGGAATTCCCATCGTTTTTTCCCTAACCTTGTTAAGTATTTCTTCCGAAGAAATACCACCTCGCTCGCCTTTTTTTACAAAGGCAATGGTCACTTTAGACTTATGCGGAGTTGCCGTTCTGTCTGGGTTCATAGGATCCCCAGCGTTTTTTCCCACATTGGATATCACCGAATTCACTGCTAATTCAGCTTTGTTTTCCGTAATAACCTCAAAAACCCTTCTCTCTATTTCCTTGGTCACTTCATCGGTTTTTGTGGCATCTGTACCCACTGGCAGAACGTTGTAAACATAGATATAATCAGGCTCGGCACTTGGGAAGAATATTACCTCTGGCTTAACGATGCCCATCATAATAATGGTAAAAATCAACAATCCAAACATACTTATTACGGCCCAAATAGGCTTACTGCCCGAAATCAACCAAGAAATAAGCAATTTGTAATTATTCTTAAGTTTTGGCAATAGCTTATCTTGAAAAGGCAAAATAAGTTTTGGAGTAAGTATGAAATGATTGAAAATGTAAAGGATAATTATCAAAACAGTAAAGTTCGCAACTCCTCTGAAAACCGTATTTCCACCAAATGAAATCATATATGAAAGAGCGGCAACTGCTCCAAGAACAATCAGCGGAGTTTTTAGGGATTTCCAGCCTTTATCAATTTTATGCTCTTCTTCATCGCGTTTCATAAATGAAATAGCAAATATTGGGTTCATTACATAAGCTACTATCAATGAGGCCAATAATGTAAAAATTAACGTATATGGCAAATATTTCATGAATTCGCCCACAATACCGTCCCAAAATAACAAAGGAAAAAATGGTGCAATCGTAGTTAAAGTACCCGAAAGTACAGGAACAAACACCTCTGAAGCAGCCAATTTCACAGCCTCGGTAATGGTCAAATGCTTGTGCATATTAAAAAGTCTGTGGGAGTTTTCGATAACTACAATGGCGTCATCCACCACAATACCCAAGCCCAAAAGGAATGCAAAAAGTACCATTGTATTGAGCGTAAAGCCCATCAAAAGCAATGGATAAAATGCCAATAAGGCGGAAAGTGGTACTGAAAGTCCAACGAAAATGGCATCACGAACACCCATAAAGAACATCAGTACAAACACCACAAACAAGAAACCAAGAACCACCGTGTTGATCAAGTCGTCAAGATCGGCTTTTGTTCTCTCGCTGGAGTCCGCTGTGATGGTTATTTTCAAACCCTCCGGCATATCGCCTGACTTAAATTCAACTAATATTTCCTCGATTTTTTCAGAAGCTATTACAAGGTTTTCACCTCCACGTTTAATTACGTTCAAGGTTACTACCGACTTGTTGTCTAATCTCGCAAAATCCTGACGCTCAGCATTAGAATCCACCACATCGGCTACATCGCCAAGCTTTACGATAGCTCCTTGCCCTGAACGGATTATTACATTCTTAATTTGATCTACCGACTTAAATTCTCCTGCTACTCTGAGCGAGCGTCTAACGTCTTGCACATTAAGCTCACCGCCAGATATGTTCACGTTTTCACCTTGGATAGCCGACTGAATATCATAAAATGCAATCCCATAGGCTTTCATTTTATTAATGTCCAAATTGATCTGTATCTCTCTGGTCAAAGCACCAACGATATCCACTCGGGTGATTTCAGACATGGCCTCTATCTTATCTTGCAGCTGCTCGCCATAAGATTTGAGTTTTTCCAATGGAAAATTACCCGAAATATTGATATTCATAATCGGAAACTCCGAGAAGTTAACCTCAACTGCAGACGGGTCTTGTGTCAAATCCTTCGGCAAGTCTCTTTTTGCTCTTTCAATAGCACTTTTGCATCGTTCTTTGGCTACTACCACATCTACGTCAGTTTCAAATTCAACAATGATAACCGACACGTCCTGAAGAGCATTAGATTTTATTTTCTTTACTCCTTTCTCAGATTTTAGCTGTTTTTCTAATGGCTTGTTTATGAGGTTTTCTATATCCACCGGAGTGGTTCCTGCATACACCGTTTGTACAACCACCTGAGGTACAACGATTTCTGGAAACTGTTCCTTTGGTAGGCCATTGAAGATAAAATAGCCGGCTATGGTTACCAAAAAAGTTATTAAATAGACCGTAGTTTTGTTTCTAGCCAAACCTCCAATCATATTATATATAAACCCTTTGGCTTCAGGAAGCTTAGATTCATGTATATTTTTTTCGTTCATTTTAATGTTATTTTTGGTATCAATAATTGATCAATTGGCCATCCACAATCTCTTGATAACCTTGGGTAATCAACAATTCGCCCGTAGAAAGGCCCGAGATTATTTCAATTTTTCCATCATACGATAAACCTGTCTTTACCACTTTAGCCCTTGCAATTTTCTTGTTGCCTTCGGTTTCTGCCACATAAACTATAGCACCTTGCTCCGTATTTTGTACAAAACTCTCCGTTATTACTATTGCGGCACCTTTAGACTGATCGTTTACGTTCATAATTGCCGTAAGGTTTGGCTTAAGTGCTTTATCAAAATTCGGCACCTTGGCCTCCACAGCAAATGTTCTCGAAACCTGGTTGATGGTTTGGCTCACGTAAGATAATTTGGCAGAGATTTCTTTTTGAAGGTCGGGGAATTTGATTTTTACCACGTCTCCTTTTGAAATTGTCCCGGCGTAAGTATCCGGCACATTGGCAACCACTTTAAGGTCGCTGAAGTTTACGATTCTTACAATGCCTATACCTGGAGCAGCTATTTCACCAGCTTTTAGTCTTACCTCGTCTACAACTCCTGCAATTGGCGAAACCACCACATTAAGTCCATCTTGTGATTTTAGGGTATTGATTCTTCTTTCCAAAGATTCTACAGATGATTTTGCCTGTATATATTGAACCTCGGTGCCAATTTTTTGATCCCAAAGATTTTTTTGTCTTTCAAAAATCGTTTTGGCTGTTTCCAACTGAATTTCTACTTCCTGAATTGAATTTCTCAAAATAGAATTATCAATCGTGGCAATTTTCTGGCCTTTGGTTACGTAATCACCAATTTTTACAAAAACCCTCGTTAAGGCTCCACCCGTTTGTGGGCTTACAAATACGTTGTTTTCAGCTTCTAATCTTCCTGTGGCTTCCACAAAATGTTGGAAGTTTTCAGTAATGATAGGCGATACTGAAACAGTTTTGACCTTCTGCTCCTTGTTAGGTTCTAGTTTATCTATTTCACTCTGTAATTTTTGAATTTCATCTGTGAGTTTGCTTGCTTCTTTTTGAAGAGTGGCCAATTGTGCCTTTTTGCCTGCTAAAGAGTTGTCTTCTTTTTTGCCACATGAAACAGTGACAAAAACCATCAAACTCATTAATAGTATGCTAGTGAATGCTTTTTTCATTTTATTATTAGATATATTTTTTTACTGTTTAATTAATTTTCCTTGTGCTTTGTCCAAGTCTACTTTGGCTATAAGCACATCATATAATGCACTGAAATAGTTGTTCTGTGCTTGTTTTAAGTCTGACTCGGCGTTTACCACTTCAAGGTTAGAACCCACACCTTGTAAATATTTTATTTTTGAAACTTTGAGTACTTCTTGTGCTAAATCCATGTTTCTAGACTGAACATCTAAGCTCTCAAAACCGTTTTTGAGGTTGGTCTTAGCTTGTTCATTTTGCAGCCTAAATGATTCCTTTAACATTTCAACACCGTTGTCAAGCTTGATTAAGTTTAGTCGTTGTCTTTCCACTTGTACTTTTCTTACACCAGAATCATAAATCGGAATTCTAACTGCCAACGTTAACGCTGAAGAGGGGAACCACCTTTCAAAGGGATTGAAAACTGGGTTACCATGACCTGCACCCAAAGATCCGTTAAAGGCTACAGATGGGAAAATCCCTTTTTGAATTCTTTCAATATTCAAGGAAGTCAGTTTCCTTGAAGTTTCTATTTGGGAGAACTCTATTCTGTTGGATGGGTTTACGTCATCTACTACTACAGACCTCAACAATTTAACGGTGTCAATATTAAGCTTGTCCCTCAAGGAAAGTTTTTGTTCTATAGGGTACGACATTTGAAATTTCAACAATTGATAAGTAAGTTGAATAAGATTATTTATCTTTTGCTTTTCTGTTACTAAATTGTTTCTTTGAACATTTAACCTATCGATATCAATTTTTTCTACAAAACCTTGCTTAAAATATTGCTCCGTTTGCATTATGGCCGTATCCAATCTTTCTATATTCAAATCAAAAATGAGGGCACGTTGCTCTGCCACCAAAACAGAATAATAAGCTTTTTTTACATTCTCGGCTATATCTACCTTAGACTTTTCCATTTCTTGTGCTGCCATTTTACGATAAGTATCCGCTGCACGCAGTCCAACAAGCCAAGTTGCATCAAAAATTAATTGATTAATTCCTACTCCAGCCTGACCACCCCAGGGAACGCCAAATCTCACTTTGGTGATTTCGCCTTCAGGTGCCTGAGGGTTGAAAGTATTGGCAGGCAAAACCGAGGTTGGAACAATGGCATTATAAGTGAAAGCAAACTGCCCGTTGATTTGCGGCATACCAGCATACTTTATCTCTTTAATTTGCAGCTCTGCGTCTTGCATGCCCACCAATGCGTTTTTAACACTAGCATGGTTTTTAATGGCATAGTCAACAGCTTCTTCCATCGAAAAGGCCGATTGAGCTCGGGCATTGGTTACAATCCATGCTGCAATAAATGCCAGAAGTAATAATTTTGTTTTTTTCATAAATATTAAATTGCTAAACGTGTTTTTTCGTAAATCTCTAAACCTTTTGTCGTGACTATTCCTCTTATAAAATGATCGATACTCTCCAGCTGTACTTTGAGTATATTGTATAAGTTGGGCGGGAAAAGCTCCATATTAAACGCCATGTCAATGGTTTCAACTCTGAGTTTTGACATCACCTCCACGTCAATCTCAGACCTGTAGAGCTTTTGTGAGATGCCCTCATTCAGATTTTTCTTAACTATATCAAGGTGTACCGTTTTGAAATCCATATACTTTTTCCACGAATTTGGATGATATTTTTTCATATCAAAAAAAAGCACCACGTTTACATTCTCCAGCATTTCTCGCATCATTTTGGTCGAAAATATCAACTCCTCAATTGGATTTTTCGACGCGTCGATAATCATACATGTCTTTGTCATCTGATTAGACATGGCATTTTCGGTCACTTTCTCTACCAGGTTATCTTTGTCAGCGAAATAATGGTAAATGGTTTTTTTGGAAATACCTAGCTCCTTAGCAATGTCGTCCATGGTAACGCTCCGAATTCCGAAACGAAAAAACATAGACTCTGCCGTATCAATTATTCTTTGCTGCATATCGTTGAAAACTCAGGAAACTTTCAAAAGGTTCAAAGTTTTTATTGTTTTTTTTAGATAAGACTATCGTTCAATTTTATGTTTAGAACTTTCGGAGAAAATTAAAAAATACATAAAAGTCTCATTTTCAGATACCAACGAACGTACCTTTTAAAATTGTCAGAAATCCCGATATTTACTAAATAGCACTATTTTAAGATATTATTAAATATATCTTTTAAATAAATATAGAAAAACAACGCAGATTAGTTCCATTTGCCATTACCACGATTTAGAATTAATTTTGTCTATTAAACCATTCTAAAGCCTTGTCTTTATACAAAAATCTCGTTTTCCCTCTTCTTACCAAGTTTGACCCAGAGCGAATTCATTATTTCGCAATGGATTGTCTAAAATTTGCTTGTTCGATCCCAGGCGTTAAATACCTCATTAAAAATAATTTAGAAGTAAAATCAGACAGTTTGCACCGCAGTTTTCTCGGCCTAGATTTTAAAAATCCAGTAGGATTAGCGGCTGGTTTTGACAAAAACGCTCTGTGGATAGATGAATTAGACTGTTTGGGTTTTGGATTTATAGAAATCGGCACCGTTACTCCAAAGCCGCAAGATGGCAACCCCAAACCGCGTTTGTTTCGACTAAAAAAAGACGAGGCACTTATAAATCGCATGGGTTTTAACAATGCCGGCATAAAGGAAGTAGTTAAAAATCTAAAAAAGCGAAATTCTAAAATAATCGTTGGTGGAAATATTGGCAAAAACAAATTGACCGAAAACGATGATGCCCTCAGCGATTATATGATTGCTTTCAAAGGTTTGGCCGAATATGTAGACTACTTTGTGGTGAATGTTTCGTCGCCGAATACACCCGGTCTGCGGGATTTACAGGAAAAAGAACCACTCAAAAAAATACTCGCTGCACTACAAATAGAAAACCAAAAGCACAAAAAACCCGTTTTACTTAAAATAGCTCCAGATCTTACAGACTTTCAGCTTGACGACATCGTGGAAATAGTAACCGAAACAGGAATAGCTGGCGTAATAGCCACCAATACCACCTTGTCAAGGGCAGATTTACAAACAGACGACAAGGAAGTGGAAAAAATTGGTGCAGGCGGACTTTCTGGCAAACCGCTTAAAGACCGCTCAACTGAGGTAATCAAATATTTGAGTCAAAAAAGCGATGGAAAGTTTGGCATAATTGGTGCAGGAGGAATATACAATGCCCAAGACGCTAAAGAAAAATTAGAAGCAGGAGCGAGCCTGGTTCAAGTTTACTCAGGATTTATCTATGAAGGGCCAGCGATAGCAAAAAATATCAATAAAGAACTAATATAATGAGTGTAGTACCCTACAAAGACAGTAGTGACAGCAAAAAAGAACAAGTGGCGGATATGTTTGACAGCATAGCCGTTAAATACGACTTTCTGAATAGATTGCTGAGCGGTGGAGTTGATATTTATTGGAGAAAAAAAGCCTTGGGAATGATCAAGGATAGAAACAATGACTTGGTGCTAGACATCGCCACAGGCACGGGCGACTTGGCCATTGAAGCCAACAAAATCTTGAAAGTCAAAAAAATTATTGGTATAGATATATCCGAAGGCATGCTTAATGTGGGCAAAGAAAAAATAAAAAAACTTGGCCTAACAGATAAAATAGAACTTCAGATGGGCGATTCTGAGAAATTGCTCTTCAATGACAATACTTTTGACACGGTTATCGTTTCTTTTGGTGTCCGCAATTTCGAGAATTTACTCAAAGGACTCACCGACATGTGCAGGGTTTTGAAGCCCGGCGGAACGTGTTTGGTGGTAGAATTCTCAAAACCAGCAAGTTTTCCATTTAAACAATTCTATTGGTTTTACTCTACAAAGATTTTACCTATAATCGGCAAGTTGGTGTCCAAAGACAGCTCGGCATACAGTTATTTGCCCGAGTCTGTTAAAGCATTTCCCGATGGTAGAGCCTTCTTAGATGTTTTCGAACTGGCAGGTTTTAGAGAAACCTCCGTAAAAACCCTTACATTTGGCATATGCTCAATCTATTTAGGAAAAAAATAACATTCGTATTAACTCTGATTTTTGTTGCAAACATGTCCATCGCACAAATCCGCACCAAATTTCAGCCGAACTACGACAACAAAAAAGTACATTTTGGGTATTTTTTAGGCTTGGCAAACACCAAGTACAACATAAAGTTCAATAATTCGTACCTAGCAGACGTAAACAATGGAAAGGTTTACGCCATCAGCTCGCCAACTTCCACGGGTATAAAAGCCGGAGGTTTGGTAAATGTTTATATAAACGACTACCTAGACTTTAGGTTTTCTCCGCTTTCAGTATCTATTTATTCAAGAAAACTGCTCGAAAATGACAGCATTGCCCACAATCAAGAGGATAAGGCTTGGTTTGAGATTCCAGTTCAGTTAAAATACAAGTCGGAGCGAAGACATAATTCTAGAATGTTTGTTTTTGCAGGATTGAAGTATGGTTTCGAAACCAATGTGGTCAACAAAAGAAACAATGCAACTCTAGTAAGCAACTTTACAACCAAAACGAGCGATTTCTCGGTTGAATATGGTATGGGTCTAGAGCTTTTCAGAGAGTATTTTAAAATCACCCCAGAGTTACATTTTTCTCATGGAATCAAAAACATGGTAAATCCTGGCGGAAATCGGTCGAGTTTTTTGAGTTATGTAGATAAACTCAAAACGCACTCCGTTACGCTTTTTATAGTTTTTCAATAGCCACCTTAGCTAGTCTTATCATTTCCATATCTGCTTCCATGTTCATAAATTCGTCTGCGGCTTTTGAGCCCATATTTATATTGGGGTTTCTAAAATTCATCAAACTGGGATAATTCATTTTGGCCGAACAATGAAAAGCGTCAACATTTGCCGCGGCTATTTGGGGAATATTCTGGGAATTCACCCCACTGCCGGCCATAATATTTATTCTATTTGCGGCTATATCCTTAAAGGCCTTAAGGTTTTCGATGGCCTCTGGGGCTGTTTGAAACTGCCCTGAAGTCAGAATGTTTTCAATACCCAAACTAACGAGCTGTTCTATAGCCAATTCAGGATTTCTACACATGTCGAATGCCCGATGAAAAGTCACCGGAAAATCGCCAATAGCATCCAATAGACGTTGGTTGCCCACCATGTCAATGTCTCCATCGGCCGTAAGCATGCCTATAACAAAACCAGCAGGTCGGTAATTTTTGAGGAGTTGTATATCTTCTAACATAACTTGGATTTCGTCCTCGTTATACAAAAAATCTCCTCCACGAGGGCGAATCATAAGGTAGGCAGGAATTTGAACTTGCTCAATAACTGACCTTACCAGACCAACGCTGGGTGTAGTGCCTCCTTCTAAAAAACCTCCACAAAGTTCAATTCTATCCGCACCGCCCATTTCGGCATTTTTGCAAGATTTTAGGCTAAAACAACATATTTCTAATAGTTTTTTTTTGGTCAAATTGGTCATTATGTAAAAATTAAAGTACTGAAAATAAAGCAAATAGCCCTAAACAGGTTTTTTTTTGGGAATTTATGACAATTTTTTCTTTTAATTGCGTTTTACTGTCAAAGTTTTTTATACTTTTGCAGCCAAATTTAAAAGATTTTTAACTAAAACGAGTGGGATTATGTACTGGACACTAGAACTTGTTTCTTATTTGGAAGACGCCCCATGGCCAGCAACTAAAGACGAATTGATAGATTTTTCTATAAGGTCAGGAGCTCCAAATGAAGTGATTGAGAATTTGTCAGAATTGGAAGACGACGGTCAACCCTACGAAAACATCGAGGAGATTTGGCCAGATTATCCAACCAAAGAAGACTTTTTCTTCAATGAAGATGAATATTAAAAGTATTCACTGATTTAATAAAATAAACACCTCCAAGTCGGGGTGTTTTTTTTGTGCTTTCTATATTGTATATTTGACCAATAGAGCATACAATATCATGACTATAACTAAAAACTTCGAAAGACCCGAGCTAAAGGACTTAAGGCAACTGGTAAGGCAAGGCGAAGGTCAACAGCTAGAGTTTAAGCTCAAAAGCAACCACCCTGACAAAATTATGAAGGAAGTCGTTGCATTTGCTAACTCAGAGGGCGGAAAACTGCTGATAGGAGTAGCTGACAACAAAGAGCTAATAGGACTGAAATATCCCGACGAAGACGAGTACATCATATCGAAAAGTATTGAAAAATTTATCTTCCCAGAGGTAAACTATAAGCTTCAAAAAATTAGGCTCGATAATGAAAAAGAAATACTGATTTACGATATTCTGGCAAGTGAAAACAAACCTCATTGTCTTGACTTAAAGGGAATTCCCGACGAACGCAAGATATTCGTAAGAAGTGCCGATAAGTCCATACAAGCGAGCAAGGAGGTTAAAGAAATACTCAAAGGCAATAAAAAGGACAAAGGCTATAAGTTTGCCTATGGCGAAAAAGAGAACCTTTTGATGAAATACTTAGACTCAAACAAAGAAATAACCGTAACAAAGTTTTCAGAAATCGCCGAAATACCTAAAAAAATAGCCAGCCGCACTTTGGTTTTACTGGTATTGGCCGGCGTACTAAAAGTTAATCCCAGCGAAATAGAAGATACTTTTTCGGTTGTTTGAAGAATAAATTCACCCCAAAGTCCTCAAATATTAATATAAAGTTAACAATTTCATAACATTGATAATTTAATGTTCACATTAAATATTGTGAATTTTGCAGCAGAATTTTAAAAAGTTAGTCATTAACAATTTACAATTCTCGGATTATATCCGTAAAAATTACCAATAGAATCAATGAGAAAAACAGTATTCGCGACAATTTTTGTCGCTATGTCTGCTTATGCTTTAGCACAGACAAAACCCGCAGAAACTTTACCAAAAAAATGGTTTGAAAAAATTAGTTTAAGAGGCTACACTCAACTTCGATATAATCGCCTCTTGGAAACTAACCCGGCTCTAAAATGTGAACAATGCGACAGGTCATTGGGAGAAAATGGCGGTTTTTTCATTAGAAGAGGTCGCTTGATTCTTTCTGGTGATATCACAGACAGGCTTTACATTTACATTCAGCCCGACTTTGCCTCTAATCCGAGTTCCACCTTTCAACATAGTTTTCAGATAAGAGATGCCTATTTTGACCTAGCCCTAGAGAAAGAAAAAGAATTTAGGATAAGATTTGGTCAGAGCAAAGTGCCTTATGGATTTGAAAACATGCAATCCTCACAAAATAGGATTGCCTTAGATAGAAATGATGCATTAAATAGTGCAGTAGCCAACGAACGGGACTTAGGTGCGTTTTTCTATTATGCCCCAAAAGAAATCAGAAGTAGATTCAGCTATTTGGTAAATAGTGGTCTAAAAGGAAGTGGAGATTATGGAGTCTTTGGTTTTGGGTTTTATAATGGTCAAACCGCAAACAGAGAAGAATTAAACAATAACCTTCACAAGGTTGCAAGACTAACCTACCCATTCAAAACGAAATCAGGGCAATTTATAGAAGCAAGTATTCAGGCTATTTCTGGCGAATATACCATAGCTACTTCAACAGGCAACAAACTGGCCTCCAATACTTTTGACGACAAACGAATAGCAGGGAGTTTTGTGATTTACCCACAACCCTTGGGTTTTCAGGCAGAATATAACGTAGGAAAAGGACCAGAATTTGACCCCATAGCCAAAACAACAACCTTACAAAACCTAAGAGGTGGGTACATACAAACCATGTACAGAATCAAAACAGAGAAAAGAGAAATTATACCTTTCGTTAAATATCAATACTATAAAGGAGGTAAAAAGTTTGAAATAGATGCTCGAAAGTACCTCGTGAAGGATTTTGAGTTTGGTGTTGAATATCAAATCAAAAACTATTTTGAGTTGGTAGCATTGTACATGATTTCTGACCGAACTTTTGAGGACTATGCCAAGCCTGTGAATCATCAAAAAGGAAATACTTTGAGATTACAAGCTCAGTTTAATTTCTAAAAAACAGGTGTTTACAATTTAGAAAACCGACAGAACTATAGTTTCTGTGGGTTTTTTCCTTTTTAAATAAATTTTCGAAGTTTCTTGCCATTCGGCTAGCCGAATTTTCAACGGCAGCTGATATGTTCGTCTTAAAATTGTTAACGCTATGCAAAAGACACTTTTAGGTATAGTTTTATTTAAGCCATTCTATCGTTTATTTCAAATGAAACATTCATAAATTGGTC
>Ga0164293_10003105_pt1 | contig 14159 bp, 31 predicted proteins | sample GEODES118metaG_FD_111487 | JGI IMG/M metagenome (GOLD analysis project Ga0164293, IMG submission 111487) | Eutrophic lake water microbial communities from Lake Mendota, Wisconsin, USA - GEODES118 metaG | ecosystem: Environmental > Aquatic > Freshwater > Lake | place: USA: Lake Mendota...
AGACAACAACGGCAACGGCAACGGAGCCTGAGCTACTGGCAACGGACCGTTGTGATAGTTGTGGCGCGCAAGCAATGGTTCGCGTCACGTTCTTGACGGGCATGCTTTTATTTTGCAGGCATCACGCTCGTAAGAATCACGAAGGTCTGGCTAGGCAAGGCGTCTCGATCTTCGACCCTGACGGGTCACTTGTTGGCTAGCCTGCTGGCACCTTAGCTCGAGAACAAGACGGGCGTACTTTCCAACCTGTTATAATTAGCCTTACCAAACGACGAAGGGATGCAAAATGGACCAAGAAAAAGACGACATCGTAATTTTTGACTCATCTTTGACGACGGATCAATTGAGACAGATGTGGGGCAATGGAGACGAAGCAGGGTTCGTGGAATACACGAAAGAAGAAATCGACCAATTGGCTGAAGACATTAACGACGCAATTCATAACGTCATCGAAGATTTCCTAAACCACAGATCATAAATTAGGAAATTAGAATAGGAGCGCTTTGGCGTTCCTGCCTGTTATAATTAACCTATAACGAAATACGTTGTAAATGGATTGGAGTCCAAATGAAATTAGAATTCGACATTGTGACAGACGAAATCTCACTAAACGAAACTGTCAATAAACTTAAAAAAACGAATGGCGTTATTCAAGTACAGATTATTTCGAAAAAGAACTCAGGTAATGGCTGGCCTACTCTAGGTGTGATTGCTCAACCAACAGTTGAGTTTATAAAAATTATGGATGAGATGTTTGATGGCGAGTGGGAGGACTACGTTTTATAACGTAGTTATTTTCCTGCTTCAAACCTGCCTGATATAATTATCCTATCAACACGCTAAGAGATTGGAAATCTAAATGAATAAAAATAACGAAGTAGCGAGCAATATTGTTGCATGGTTCGAAAACTACGCATCAGTTTACGAATTCGATACTCGAATCCAATTCGAAGACTTCTCAAAAGAAGACCTCGAATCATGCGACCTCGAAACTGTATGGTCGATAGTCGGCCCAAAGGTAAAGGAGCTCGTCGCCAGCTATCTCGAAGGCGGAATCGAAGACCACGAGTAATTGGTAATGGCAGGGACGCCGAAAGGCGTTCCTGCTCCAAACCTGCCTGATATAATTATCCTATAACGAACACCCACTGAATTGGAGAAATAAATGGATACAAAAAATCTAGGGAGCCAATTGGCTCACGACGTAATCGAAATCGCAACTCGCCATCACATTATCTCAGAGATAATTGCGGAGCGCCTGTTCGAAGATTTTGACGCAGCTGGAATTCTTGCTCTGGACAAAGAGCTAATTATTGAAGGAGCGCTCGCGGAGTTCCGCGAAACATTCGCAAAGGAACTCGACGAAGTTCTAGAAAACTGCGCCGAAGACGAAGAGTAGGGCGTAAGGGTTGGGGCGCCGCGAGGCGCTCCAATTCCTGCCAACTAACCTACCTGATATAATTATCCTTATACGCGGAGGACAGGCGCTGGTCACCTGAACGACTATAACTTGCAAGGGTCGGAAACAATACGCCGCTCCGCGTATCTAACTTTAAGGCGATGGTGGGGGAGGGGAGAGGGTTGTGGGACCCTCTCCTCTTCAATAACCTACCTGATATAATTATCCTAACAACTTAATATCGAACCCAACGACGCACGACGAAAAGGAAACCAAATGCAAAAGAAATGGTGTCTATTAAAAACCAGCGATGGTGAACGCGGTACTAATGGAAAGCAAAAAGTCTACGAAGTAATCGTAGATGGCACGAAGGTAATCACAGTGTGGGGAATGGCTGAGAAGACTCAGCGCCAGACTGCGGTAAAGCAAGTATACAGTGAATCGTATGCTCGCCAGCTCGCCTTCATCAAGGTTCAAGAAAAAATTGACAAGGGCTACGAACTAGCCTACGCTGTCTAAAAAGTTCTGCGGCGTACTCCAATCCGCCGCAGACCTGGACTGGAGCTCTCGGATACTGGGAGCTCCAGTTCTCATTTCCTACCTGATATAATTATCCCATAACGACGAAAGGACAAATCATGGCAAGCAACTACCCACCAGGCGTCACAGGATTTGAACCCCAGATTGCGGGTTACGACTCAAGCGAGGACATCGACCATCGCGAGGCTTCATGCCAAAACGATGAGTGCGTTGAGTTTGATAAGCTTGAAGAACGTGAAATCGTTTTAAGAAAAGAGTACGCTGGTTCTGTAGTCTTCGAGTATTGGACTTATACCTGCCCTGTCTGTAAGACAAGTGCGGACTTTGAGTCTGAGTACGAAGATGATGGATACGATGGTTGAGTGGAAAGGAACACACTATGACTCTAACTAACCTACAAATTGTAAATGCCGACTACCACCGAAATGGTGTTGCGGGAATGCCGTTCCGTGTTGCGCTCGTTGACGACCCAAATGAGGGTGACACAAAACTCGTCATCATGTTCGAAGCTGAAGGACACACTGCGGTGTTGTCACTCGACAAACTTCTTGAAAGTGAAGACATCTCTTTCGGTTCTAACTCGTTTCGCGGAGATCGTTATGAAGAAGCTCTTAGAGATGAGCTCTGGTCTGATGAGTGACAAACAAGAAAAGGTTATGGCATCTATCTGGTGTCGCGGTCCAGGAGTTCCCTGGTCGACTCTGACTGGTCACGAACGTCTGTCAATTGTGTTTCGTAAGAGCGCCGAGGAAGAGGGTAGAGGTCTACTTGAAGATCTAGCTCTTAATTTTGGTGAGTGCGGTCTTCAACTTGTTAAGCTTGACATGTCAAACCCAGACGACATCTATCCTACTGAATGTTCTATCTGCAAGACAGATATGAACTGGGACATGCAAGGATTCTACAAAATGTACCCACAGTACAAAAATCCAGATTTGGAGTACTAATGACTGTAACTCGTTTGCCGCTAGCTTCCAAAGGTATTGCAGATCCATACAAAGCTTTCGGCCAATGCTTGATTCAGTCAAGCGAGTATGCGGAGAAACATAAGCTAGGTTTGATTCGAGTTACAGGATACAACTATCCAGGTAGAGAACACTGGGCAGTCTACGAGAGCATAGGCGAAGATAGCAGAGGCCGATACTTTACTGATGAGCCTGAGTGGGGAAACGTGATTGATCTCACTGCGCGGCAGTTCGTTACCACTGTCCCAGCGAGATATGAAGATGACTGCCTTGCCTGGGTTGAGAGTGCTTGCGGTTGGCTCAATGACTCGCTGGTATACGAGATCTATCTGACACACGATTCACAAGCAACACCTGACCACGTAGGTGAGTTACACAGGGATGACAGCAACAACTACAAAGGCGTAACCTATGCGGCGTTCGCCAAGGAACCTTCCTAACCTACCTGATATAATTAGCCTAACGACAACCCCTAAGGAGGGACAAAATGACGCTAACACTAGAGGCAGTTAAGGCTGCCATCGAAAGTGGTGAGTTGGACAATGACCTTGGAGCACTGAACACCTCGGTTGAGTCTCGACTTGCGGCACTCCGTTCTACTAAAAAAGCTACCGACTTCGGTATTGGTGACAGAGTTCGATTCAACAACAGTTGCGGTACCCGCTATCTCGTGGGTGAGTACGCACGAGTTACCGGTATGAAGAGAACCAAGATTGTGGTTCAGTTGGAAAAGCCTATGGGTAGATTCGCAAGATATACCCCAACAGGCACAGAGTCTGCCAACATAACAGTTCCAATCTCCATAGTCGACCCAGCATAACTTTGATAGGTTGTTCCTAACCCTACCGCCATGTGCGGTAGGTTTAGGATACAATTAAACTCAACGTTTGGGAGAACCTCTTGACAACACTTGCGGCGTTCCAAGGCAATGGCTGGGCAGTCATTGGTTGTGATTCACGTGCAAGCGACGAAGGTGGTCGCGCAATGGATCTTGCAACTCCAAAGGTTGTTGCCAATGGCGAATACCTTATTGCAGTCTCCGGTGCATCACGCGGTGGGAACATCTCGCAATTTGGTTGGACACCACCAACACCACCAAAGAACGTAACGCAAGATGGTCTCGATAAGTTTATGACTCGCTCCTTCATACCTTCTTTGCGTAGTGCATTTCAAGATGCTGGCTATGATGCAAAGGACGATGGCGATGCGGCGTTTCAAGATTCGAACTTACTTATAATTGTTCGCGGTGTTATCTATCCAATCTTTGAGGATTACTCGTGGGATAGGGAAGTGCGTAACATCTACTATGGTGGTTCAGGTGGCGATGTAGCTCTTGGAGCTTTGGTTGCCCTTGGAATCGAGAAGCTAAAGGACAACCCGGAGAAAGCCGAAAAGGTTATTGAAAAATCAGTTGCGGTTGCCTGTGAGTGGGACGTCTACACTAAGGCTCCCATCATTACTCGAATCCAATACGGAAAGAAGCTAAAATGAGCTACATTCATCTATACAGTGCCGACGACACATGGATTGGCCAATTTCGTTCGGTTGATGCCGTTGAGATGTATCTTGATGACAAGGGCGAGGACATCAACGACTATAAGCTTGTGATTGGCGCTTCTAAATACCCACCTGCCTGATATAATTGTCCTAAGAAACTACGAAAGGACAACGTATGGCACTCATAGATGAAACATATGTGGTGGAGACACCAACCTGTTCTTGGTGCAACAAGGGTGGAGTAGTTGAGGTCCCAGCGGTGGGATTCTTTGCTCGCCAACTTGGTGCGGCAATCCAAGATGCTTACCCAGACTTAGATAAGTCTCTACGTGAGCAACTAATGACTGGTTATCATCCAACATGCTGGACAGAGATGTTTGGAGAACACAAATGATAGGTGTAGTCATTGTAGTTGCTGCTGCTATTGCACTGTTCCTTGCAGTGCTTGAGTTTGATCACCGAGTAAACAAAAACGACCCAGAGGTTCGTTGGTGAGTACTCTTTACGAAATGGTGAACGTGTTCCTGCCTAGCGGAGTCTGGGCGGGACAGTTCACCGATGAGGATGCCGCCAAGAGCTGGCTGAAGTCCCAGGGGATAAAACCAGACCAGTGTGAAATCTCAAGGCGCCGCCCCGAATTCAAGCGCCGTGGAGAACCTACCTGATATAATTATTCCAACAACGACGTACTACGAAAGGTACAAAAATGAAGACATGCAAAACATATAAGTGCGAGAGCACAGAGCTAGTGTACTCAGGGACAGACGCATTCATGCTTGGTGGAATCCAGACTGAAACCTGGTGCTACAACTGTGCGAATGCCTACAACCAAATCTCCCGCGACATGGAAGCATTGCGCGAACAACAAGAAAGATCTTCGTACCTAACAGCATTCGGAGTAACAAGCGACTAGTCGCACCTACCTGATATAATTATCCCAAGCCCAGGAACCTGGGTAAATGACGAAAGGACTTCCCAAATGAAAATAAACAAGTTTCGTGGATACCGTTACCGCCGCTATGGCGCAGCACTAATCGTAGCAGCAGTTGCCTGGTTCCCATACGCAGCTCACACGTTTTTCATCTTTCCCAGCTTACTCTCACTTGTTGCGGCAATAGTTCTCGTACTTGGTGGATGTATTCCACTTCTAGTATTTGCACTTCACTGCTTCAACGTTGCCGATGACGAATTTAACTCAAAGAGAAAAGGAAAATAACTATGGAACTAGTAATTGAAAACTGGGAGCTAGGTCTCTATATTCCCAACACAATCGAACTATATCTTCGCCTGTGGGTACTTGCCACTGTTGCAGTAGTACTTATAGCTTACAAGATCTACAAGTTCAAGAAGGATGAAGTAAAGGTTCAGCCACTATTAGGTGTTGCCTATAAGCCAGGTAGCCGAAAGCTAGACATCTAACTTGAAGTTTATAGCAAAGGACCAGAGGGTTCCTCGTCGTAGAGACGATAACACCTTTGAGATCTGTATCTCCTGTGGGCACTACATCTACAATCCACAGGAGATTCAGTACGTGCCGCTAGGCTCGAAGGCTAGAGGCAACCTTAAGATGTCCGCCCGTCACGTTGATTACATCGACTGTCAGGTGTCCATCAACATTGGGCTGCCTTCCAGCCAATTTGGCCCAAGGCGACAAAGAGTTTTGGATAGCGGTTTACAAGATTAGGTAGACAGGATAAAGTTCTACCAAACAGGAGGATGCAATGACGCGAGGTACGATTCAGAAAGATCAGGTATACGTTTACGGAACATGTGAACGCTGCCAAGAATCTCAAGTACTTGTTTATGAGTGCGGCGAACGATTGCTGTGCGCCGAACACTCACGTCAATACGCACATTCGCATCCATTAAAACCCTACTGCGATAGGTGTGGCAAACAAGAAAAGGTTTTCCGTGACCCGTCGCATCGACGCAACGAATATCTCTGCATGAGCTGTCACGCTGATGATGGATTCCTTATCCGGGATTCCGTTACTGGTCGTGCTGTCCTTGAGACTCTCAAGCTGGAAGAAAAATAGTTTTGGGTAGCTCGCAGCTGCGGTTACTCAAGGAGGCCGAGGAACTTCATAGGAAGTCCCGAGCCTGGCTAGAGGCAGAACCTCCAGCCGAATTAAAAGAAACACCGACGAAAGGTACTGAAATGACAGAAGCAACGCCGCAAGCGGCAGCTCAGCTTTACAGCCAAGGCAAGCCGGTAGTTGAGGTAGCCAAGGAGCTAGGAATTACCTATGGTAAGGCCCGCAAGCTCATCGACGCATCAGGAACTACCATTCGGGATGGCTCCAGCCGTCTCAAGGGCCGAACACGCCCAGTCAAGTAGGAATCATGCCAAACTGGATTACTAGACTCCAAGAGCTGGTATGGCCTGCGGTATTGGCGTTGGCATTTGCCGTGCTCTCCGTGGGAGTAGCCCTCATTTCCCCTGAGAGCCTCTCTAAGGTGGTTTCCTTGGGTATGGCAGGCATAACTATGGCACTGTTGGCTCAAAGGGCGTAGCCTCTCGCTCCTTTCCTGGCCCTACCTGATATAATTAACCTATCAAGAGGACCCCAGGAAAGGAGCCCAACATGTTCCACGGATTAGTACCAGACAGCCCGATACTTTACGCAGGAGTTAAGATGACAAAGAAAGCACGCCGTAAAGCCAAGAAGGACGTTGGGTTCTTTACCCCAGAGTTCAAGGCTCGCTTCTCAAAGCTTATTGATGACCTCGATGAGTGGTCAAAGGTAAAGTATGAAGAAGCTAAACAGAAAAGAGACGCGCGATGACCCAAATGACTCTTCCAATCGTGAAGGATGCCGCTAGCGAAAAGCAGGTAGCCTTCATTGATTCACTACTTACCGAGCGCGAGCTTGATGCGATTCAAGTTTCTAGCTTCCGCTCGATGCTTCCAACGCTGACTAAGAAGCAAGCTTCCAGCACGATTGATCTTCTTCTCCGTCTGCCTCAGAAAGCTACAAAGGTTCCAGGAGCTACCAAATCACTTCTTCAGGAAGCACTTTCAAGTGCGCCTAAAAGCAAGTACGCGATACCTACCAGCGAGCTGGACATCTCACTCGAAGGCACACCGTTAACTGGTGACCTCTTGTTCATTGAGGTTAAGGAATATATGGGTAACCTATACATGCGCCGACTAACTGGCTCAGTAGGCGGATTTACGCGTCATCGTGTGCCTTCACAGGACTCAATCACGATTATGAACGTAATCAGCCAGGACCCATACAAGTACGCAAAGATCTTTGGGCAACACTACAGCTGCTGTGGTAGCTGTGGGGCCGAGCTAACAGATCCGGTTTCAAGGGATCTTCAGCTTGGGCCTGAATGCCGCAAGAAGTTCGGAAGGTAGGCGATACTATGGCACCTATGGAAGATGTAGCAAAGTACTATAAGCTGAACATCACGAACAGTGATGGCTCACCTTACATGACACTCTACGTTGCGGGTGACAAGATGCGCAAGGCCAAACACATGTATTCCTTTGACGAGGGATACCAGGTTGAGGCTGAGGCAATGGATCAACTACCCGAAGGAGTAGAACTAGACATCGCTTAGCGGTTCTAGTTCACAAACAACCATGAAGCAAAAAGGTTCTATTTCTGTCCCTTTTTGTTTCCAAAAAACAGCGTCTGATGTTATTATTGGACGCATGACGAAAGGACGTAATACTGATGTGGATATTTACTGAGACTGGATTCGTGTCTGCTGTTCAACACAGAGACAACCCTGAATACCTGATGGTCCGTGCACGTGACCGTGAATCACTCGAGGCGCTAGCTACAATGCTAAGTATCGAGATCAAGTCAACGCCAGATGCCGACTACCCATACCGCCTTGTGGCGAGTAAGGAAGATGTCAAGAGCTGGATGAATGACTCAATAGATTTCCTTGGATACAGCAACTTCAAAAACCAAGTTGCTATTACCCGAGGAAAGGAATACGCCTACGCGTTGGGAAGCGTGTGGTCGACGATGCATGAGGTTGAGGACGAGGAAGCTCGTTCAAGACTTCGCGAATATGAATCGTCGTTGGGGTTTAACTAACTCTAGCGCATTCCGCCAAGCCTGCGGGCTTGGTTGTCCCTGTCCCCTAACAAAGGAGGCTAACTAGCATGCGAGTTTCGAAGATGAAATTAGCAGTGACGTCAGTAGCTTACGCGGTGACACTGATTGCAGTCGCAATGACTGCGTCGTCGCAATTCAATCCTGACCCAAAGGCAGTCGCCAGCGAGTCAGAACAACTAAATAGCAAGCTGGAACCAAAGGTCATACCTGAAGTTTCAGCATCAGTTCGTACTTCAGCTGAGGTATTTGCTTCCTACCGGAACAGCAAGATACCTCTATCTGGTGGCCAACTCTCAGAGCTTCTTTCAGCTGTGGGCTTTGAAGGTCAGGCACATAAGACTGCCTGGGGTATAGCAATGCGGGAATCAAACGCCCGTCCGCTAGCTCTTAATAAGAGTACAAGAACTGGTGACAGCTCATACGGCATATACCAAATCAACATGATCTACGATTTAGGACCAGAACGTCGCAAGAAGTTCGGGCTTACTTCCAATGAGCAGTTATTTGACCCAGTACTTAATGTACAGGTCATGTACCTGATGACAGGCGGAGGTAAGGACTTTGGCTCTTGGGGCATAGGTCCTAACGCATATCGTTCAGGTGCGGGTATGTCTACATTAAAGAGGCTTAACGAATACCCTGGTGTCGTTAAGGTCACTTTACCAGAGTAAGGATATATTTAACCTATGAGCGAAAACGAAGATAACTACCAGCCCTATGCGGCTGGTGTCCCTATGGACGAGCCTAAGGCTACAGAGGAACCGCTGTATGAGTTTAACTCAGCAACGTTTACCTCTGGAGAACCTGCGGTAGAGGTTGAGGCTATCGAGCCTGAGCCAACACCTGAGCCTGAACCTGAACCAGCGCCAGCCCCAAAGGCTAAGGCAAAGGAGCGGGTTGAGGATACGGAGGCTACCCACGTGGTAGGCCTTGGTGATAAGGACGAGGTACTCCTTGCCCAATGTGTATACAAGAACATCTATGCACGTAAGTCACTAACCGTACATCACCTACAGCGCCGCCTTGCGGAGCTAGGATACGGCGATGCCTCAGCAGATCTTGACGGCTGGTACGGTGACCTAACCAAGGAATCCGTAAGGCAATACCAGGGAGATAATAAGCTAGAGGCAACAGGCGTCATGGACGCTGATACCTTTAAGCGTATCTTCAAGGGCGACCCAAACGTAATGGTCGTCGTCCCAGAATAACAGTTAACAATAGCAAGAGGCCTGACTATATGTCAGGTCTCTTTCTATTTCTGTAGGTATAAGCACTTGACCTATAGGCTAGCTCACAGCACAAAGGCTGGCAGGTCTGCTCGTTACTCGTAAGTAATCTAAGTTCCACTCAGATGTTCTGTCTGCTAGCTGCTAGCCTCTAGCTCACTAGCTCTGTCTGTCTACACACAAGACATAGACACTACAACTATAAAAATAAATCTAAACTACTTATAGATAGTGTAGACAGGCATATCTACACATTATTTATCTATGTCACTTTACAGCCTTTTTGCTACAAAAACTTATGAAGGACAGGCACAGGCAGGTGCCTGCTGCTATTTTTTCTACTTCTCGGTAGAAAAATCTTTTTATAAAAAAATTGTTGGAGACACTTCTAAGTTACTCCCGAGTATACAACCTCGGTCTCTCACGCCCAAGGCAATTAGCCTTAATGTACTACTTATTACTCGTCAGTACACAAGTATTCCGCCCTGGTTCTAGAGCGCACGATAACATGTTATAATATACACATGACAAAACATACTAAGCAAGGACACGTTCTTCCGCAGGAGGTACTTGATACCTTCACCGCGCTTTCTGCTAGAACCACCAGCAACGAGCTCGAGCGCTATGCCTACATAAAGGCACTTCGCGAGCGCGGCTGGACGCTTGAATCAATTGGAATCGCCGTCGGCGTCACCCGTGAGCGTATTCGTCAGATTGCAGTTGCCGTCCCAATGAGTGAGGCAATTCGTGTCGCCGCAAATGGGTATCCAATCCCTGAGCCGCCAAAGATCGTTGAGAAATCTTCACCGCAGTTTGTTGAACCATCCGAGGAAACGCTAAAGCGCTTACTTGAGCTTCAACCATATGCGCAACAGGTACGTTCATATGGAAAGGCTTATCGCAAGGAGGCTGAGGAATACACCTGGTTGGTTAACTATGCCCACACCGTTGAGGGTGTGACTCTGTACCGTCTTGCAAAGCGTCTTGGTGTTACGCACGGCGCTCTTCGTTTTCGTCTTGCACGTTACGGATACAAGGCTCCCGTTTCAGGTGCGTCAAAGGCGTACACTCCAATCCTAGAAGAAAATCGCATCAACCTTCGTCCTACAGAATAAGGTAGTAACATGGCAGAGTCAATGGCAGAAAAAATCGCCAAACTACCTCCCGAGCAAAAGGCTATGGCGCTTCAAGGATTTGATCCTGAGCGCTTACAGTGGGACTGGTCGTTTTGGGGTCGTCCCGAGCAGCAACGCCCTGAAGGCGATGACTGGAATATCTGGCTCTATCTTGCAGGTCGCGGTGCTGGAAAGACTCGCACCGCCGCGGAGTGGATAAGAGAAGAAGCAAAGTACACGAATAAGGGGCAAATACGTTTCGCGCTTGTTGCTCGTACTGCCGCTGACGTTCGTGACGTTATCGTTGAAGGTGAATCAGGAATCATCAACGTGACGCCTCCAAGTGAGCGCCCGCTGTATGAACCATCAAAGAGACGTTTGACTTGGCCCAATGGAAACACGGCTACTTGCTTCACCGCAGATGAGCCGGATTCACTTCGTGGTCCACAATTTACACATGCCTGGGGTGATGAGGTTGCCGCCTGGCGTCAAACTCCTGACGCGGCAGGTATGACCGCGTTTGATAACTTACGTGTTGGTACCCGTCTTGGATCTAATCCTAAGATCGTTGTTACCACAACTCCAAAGAGAGTTCCTCTTCTTTACGCGTTGATGGCCGAGGCTGAAAAAACTGGAAAGGTTATCATTACCCGTGGTTCAACTATGGATAACCAGGGAAACCTTTCTAACGCGTATCTAGACGCCATCAAGGGCGTGTATGAAGGAACTCGACTAGCGCAGCAGGAACTATACGGCGAGATGCTATCGGACGTAGAAGGTGCGCTCTGGACGCCAGATCTTATTGACCGTGGCCGTGAATCACAGCTTCCAATGGGAACACCGTTGCGCGTTGTTGCCGTTGACCCGTCAGTTGCAGAGAATCCTCGTGATGAATGTGGAATTGTAGTTTGTGCGTCAACTGGCGAGCGCGATTTGTATAAGCGCAACTCTTGGGTATTAGAAGACGCAACTGTTCACGGCTCTCCTGACGTGTGGGCAAACAAGGTAGTTCAAATGGCGCGCAAGTGGGGTTGCCCTGTGGTCGCGGAAGTTAACCAAGGCGGTGCGCTCGTTCGCAACGCGATTAACACCATTGATCCAAGCATTAAGGTTTTAGAGGTTCACTCCAAGTATGGCAAGGCTTTACGCGCAGAGCCAATTACGCTCGCGTATGAGCAAGGTCGTGTTCACCACGTTGGATATCTCGCAGACCTTGAGTCACAGATGATCTCGTGGATTCCTGGTGAAGGTAAGTCTCCAGACCGCGTTGACGCTTTAGTACACGCATTAACCGCGCTCCTCATTAAACCTCCTGCTGGTTTCGTTGGTGGAAAGATCACCGCGCGCTCAATGGCAGGTCGCAAGATTCCAAGCGATAGAACCGGCGGTGTTTTTAAAGTTCGCTAGTGTACACAACATGTTATCGTGTACGTTATGGAAGAGAAGCGTCGTCCCGCACGTAAGCAGGAGCTACCAGCGTCTGAGGTTCAGCTTCTTTCTACTTTATTTCACAAGGAGTTCTACACCCGCGTAGGACAGTTGTTCGAGGCAGGTTGGCCTCTTCAAAGTATAGGTAACGCCTGTAATCCTCCGCGTAGACGTTCTACGGTTAAGTTTTGGGTTACCCGTAAACACGAGTATTCTCCTCTTGATGTACCAGTTCCTCTACCTAAGCTTAAGACAGGACCTCGCGGTTACGTATCACGACGCCCAGTCTCTCCAGGAATAAGTGAAGCAGAACGCGCACGTATCGAGCAGTTGTCTCCGCTGGCTCGTCGCTACCGTTCAAAGATGACAGGCTTCTCTCCGCAGGCTGCAGCCAATGAAGAACTTACAGCTATCTGCACTCGTCTTTACGAGTCAAACGTCCCAGTTCGCGAGCTTGCCGAGGCGGCAGGCGTTACATATCGCGCAATGGCAAGAAGGTTGGGCAAATGAAGATTGTTCACGATGTGTTTCCCGCGTTTGTTGGAGTTGCCCAGCCAGACCTCGTTCCTACGCTACAGGACCTACACTCCGCGCCAATTACAGTTGGCGCCTATCAGGTAACAAAGGCTCGTATCGTTGTGACCGACGAGGTGGTAATGGTTGCGGTTGACGGAAATGAAGGGCCAATGATTATCTTCCGTGAACGGTACACCGAACATCACAAGTCAAATGTTAGAACCGAGGATTCATATATCCTTACCGAGACGGGCAAGATGCTCGCCTACAAGAAGGACGAGAACTGCGGTTGCGGTTCGCGTTTACGCTCGTGGAATCCGTATCGCCACGTGTACTCAGACCAAGATCCAACCGAATGAAAGGAATAAACTATGGAAATCGCCTTTGGTAATTTCATCATATTAGCACTTGCAGTCTACCGCGCTAGCCGTCTTATCATCGAGGACACAGTTCTTGATAAGTTCCGCAAGAAGGTCTGGAAGAAGTATAAGCCAGCCGATGGAGGTATCGGTTACCTCCTTACTTGCTACTGGTGTGTGTCATTTTGGATCTCATCACTAGTTATAGTTTCCTATATTATAGTACCTATACCTACGATTGCCGTGTGCGCTGTTTTTGCGCTATCAGCAGCCGCAGGAGTAATAACCGCGTGGCTGGAAAAGTAATGCCCAGCTGTTCCGTTAACAAGGACGAGGAGTAATAAGTGGCAGTATTCAGCCGTGACTCAAACGGCAACAGATCACAGCGCCCTAGGTCGGCTGCAGCTACTCGTCGTGCAATTAACTCACCTGCTCTTTCCCTTAGCTCGATAGCAACCATTCCTGGTTTTGCATCACCTGTCGCATACTCAGCTCCTCGTGGACTTACTGCAGCAGCATCTCAACTTCGTCTTAATGACAAAGGCGAGGCCGAGCAATTCCGTAGTCGCAGAACATCAGGATCAAATGCCTGGCAGTCTGAGGCGTGGGAATACTACGACGCAATCGGTGAAATTAAATATGCCTTCAGTCTAGTTGGCTCGGTAATATCTCGTATTCGTATCTTTGCGGCAGTAATTGATAATCCTGCAGAGCCTCCACTTCCAGTTCGCAACAGTCCTCTCATTGATGAGCGTCTTGCCTCAGCGGCAGAGCGTGCAATCGTGCGTCTTGACTCAGCATACGGCGGTCAGGCTGGTCTTCTCCGTGATGCAGCACTCAACCTTGCAGTAGCTGGCGAGTGCTACCTTGTTCAAATTCCAGAGCGTCAAGGTCAAGGACTTCCTGAGACATGGGATATCCGTTCAGTTGATGAGATTCAGATTGACCAAAAGGGCGCGTACACAATTATTCCTCGACGTGAAACAGGTTCCTACACAGGACAAAAACAACCTGGTCAAATTATACTTCCAAACA
>Ga0164293_10003107_pt1 | contig 14154 bp, 6 predicted proteins | sample GEODES118metaG_FD_111487 | JGI IMG/M metagenome (GOLD analysis project Ga0164293, IMG submission 111487) | Eutrophic lake water microbial communities from Lake Mendota, Wisconsin, USA - GEODES118 metaG | ecosystem: Environmental > Aquatic > Freshwater > Lake | place: USA: Lake Mendota, Wisconsin...
ACTGGCGGCCACTATCCGGCACCTCCCGCCATCCTCCGCACGATTCTCGCAGGGGCCTCCGTCGATGCCGCGGCGGCGTCGCGGATCGAATCGGAGGCGTTCGCAAAACTCGCCGCGACACCAGTCGCCCGAAACCTGCTCCGCGTGTTCGCAATCGGCGAGCGGAATCGCCGCGACTCCGGGGTCGACACGACCGCGTGCGGCGAACCAGCGCTGGCAGTCGCGCCGGCAGTCGTGGGCGCTGGGATCATGGGAGCCGGGATCGCCGCGAGCCACCTCCGGGCTGGCCAGCCCGTCACCGTCGTCGACATAAACCCCGACGCCCTTGCCGCGAGCGTGCCGGGCATTCTCGCGGAAGCAGCGTGGGATCGCCTGGCGAAGCGGCCCGACGAGGCGCGTGCGCTCCAACTCACGGGTCACCTGCGGACCGCCACGAGCCTCGCCGCCCTCGCCGCGGCCGACATCGTGATGGAGAGCGTGACGGAGCGGCCCGACGTCAAGCAGCAGGTGCTCGCCGAGATCGAACGCATGGTGGGCCCCGGCACTGTGATCACCACCAACACCTCGACCAATCCGATCGGCCGCCTGGCCGCGGGCCTCGCCGATCCCACCAGGTTCTGCGGTCTGCACTTCTTCAACCCGGTGCGGCGGATGACGCTCGTCGAGGTGGTGCGTGGGCCGGCGACGAGCGATGCCACGGTGGCGTGTGCCGTCGCCCACGCCAAGCGGCTCGGCAAGTGCCCGGTCGTCGTCAACGACAGCCCGGGCTTCCTCGTCAACCGCGTCCTGATGCCCTACCTGCACGAGGCGGGAGAACTGCTCCGCGAGGGCGTGCCCGCCGAGCGACTCGACCGCGTTGCCCGCGGGTTTGGCATGCCGATGGGCCCGATCGAACTCTACGACATGATCGGGCTCGACACCGCCTTCTACGCGGGCCTCGTGCTGAGCGCCGCGTATGGCGACCGGATCGAAGCCTCGCCCGTGATCCCAGCGCTCGTGAAGGCCGGCAAACTCGGTCGCAAGACGGCCGCGGGCTTCTACCGGTATTCGGAAGCGGGGCCGCACGGCCGGATCGTGGGCCGCGAGGACAAGGCCGCCGAGGTGATCTCCCGCTACGCCTACGCTCCCCGCGAGTCGAGCGATCGCACGATCGTGGACCGCCTCTTCCTGCCGATGCTGCTCGAGGCCCTCCGCGGCCTCGACGAGAATCTCGTCCGCGACAGCCGCGACATCGACCTCGCCGTGATCCACGCCCTCGGTTTCCCGGCATTTCGGGGCGGGTTGCTCGCCTGGGGCGACTCGCTCGGCGCCGCCGAGGTCGTCCGCCGGCTCGAACCGCTTGCCGAACTCGGAGCACGGATGAAGCCCACCGAACGGCTGCTCGCTCACGCCTCGAGCGGCCGGCCGTTCACCGAATGAAGTCTCGCCCATGACCGCGCACGCCTCAGCCACCGTTCGTGACGCAGCCTCGACACCAGTCGTGGCCGGCTGCTGCCGCACCGCGATCGGCCGGGCGCATGCGACGAAGGGAATCTTCCGCAACGTCCGCGGCGACGAACTCGCCGCTGCGGTGGTGCGGGCGGTCGTTGAGCGGAGCGGAGTCGCCCCGGAGACAATCGAAGACGTCGTCCTCGGGGCCACGCAGCAGCGGGGCGAACTCGGGGGCAACGTGGCCCGCACCGTGGCGCTGATGGCGGGCCTGCCGTTCACGACGGCCGCCACGACGGTCAATCGGCTCTGTGGCTCGTCGCTTCAGGCGCTTGCCCAGGCCTGCCATGCGATCGCCGCGGGCGCGGAGAACGTGCAGGTGGTCGGTGGCGTGGAGCACATGCACCACCTGCCGATGGAGTCGGCCGTCGACATTCACCCGCAGGCCTTCGCCCGTACGAGCCGCGGCATGCTCTCGATGGGCCTCACGGCCGAGCAGCTCGCATCGGCACACGGCATCGAACGGCGGCGGCAGGAGGAGTTTGCCTTGGCCAGCCACGAGAAGGCCGCGCGGGCCGATGAGGGGGGCTTGTTCGACGACGAGATCGTCCGCGTGGTGGGCCACGACGAGGCAGGGGCCGTGATGGAGGCTGTGGAAGACCAGTCAATTCGTCGCGACACGACCCTCGAGGCGATGGCAACGCTCGAGCCGGTGTTTCTGCCGAAGCTCGGCACGATCACGGCGGCGACCAGCGCGCCTTTGAGCGATGGCGCCGCGGCGCTCGTGGTGATGAGCGAGGCCGAGGCTCTGCGGCAGTCGCTCGAGCCACTAGCCCGCGTCGTGGCAACCGCCGTGGTCGGCGTGTCGCCGGCGGCGATGGGCACCGGCCCGATCCACGCCACGAGAAAACTGCTCGCTCGGGTCGCTGGCCGCGGAATCAGCCTGGCCGACATCGATCTCATCGAACTCAACGAGGCCTTCGCGGCTCAGGCCCTGCACTGCATCGACGAACTCGGCCTCGATCCAACGCGGGTCAACGTCCGCGGCGGCTCGCTCGCCATCGGCCACCCGCTCGGCGCCAGCGGCACGAGGATCACCACCACGCTTCTCCATGCACTCCGCGACGGTGGCGGCCGTTACGGTCTGGCGACGATGTGCATCGGCCTTGGCCAGGGGATCGCAGTCCTCTTCGAGCGGGTTGGCCGATGAATCCCGTTGTGACGATGCAGCGCGAGGCTCCTCCAGCGCCGGGCGGCCAGGCAGTGGCGTCGCTCGTCGATCTCGTGGCCGCGCGGGCGAGCGATGCCTTTGACCGCCCCGCCATCATCGACGGCCTTGCGGCCCGCCACGCCGGCAAAGCCTGCTCGTGGATGTGGGGCGAGCTTATCGCTGCGGCAGTGGAACTCGCCGACGCGGTCATCGCGGCGGGTCTCAATCGCGGTGATCGCGTCGCCCACGTCGGCCCACACGCGCCCGACTGGATTCTCGTCGACCTTGCCTGCCTGCTGGCCGGCGTCGTCCATGTCCCGCTGCACGCCGATGCATCGCGTGATGACAACCAGGCCCACCTCGACTGGCTGGCTCCGCGGGGCGTCATCTTCTCCGGTGCCATCGGGTCCCTCACGCCCCGGGATGTGGCCGGCAGAATCACGATCGATGTCACTCCGGGTGGGCCCATGGCCGCGGCTGGGCTCGGCGGTGATAGCTGGCGTCGGCTGGCCGCGACTCCCGCCGGCGTCCGTGACCGGGTCCAAGGATTCGCACGGCTGTGCGATCCGGAGGCCTGCTGCGCGATCCTGCTCTCCTCGGGCACGACGGGCGTGCCGCACGGCGTGATGCACTCGCAGCGGTCGCTCGCCGCCAATGCCGTCGCGGCAGCCGAGGTGTTTCTCGACGCTCCGCGAGACACGCGGCTCTCATGGCTGCCGCTGAGCCACTCGCTCGCGCTCACCGGCGACCTCGGCACGGCGCTTGTTCGTGGGGGCTGCCTCAACGTGGTTCGCGAGCGTGGCCGCGTGCTCGATGCCTGCCTCGCCGCACCTCCGACCGTGATTCTCGGCGTGCCGGCGTTCTTCGAGCGGCTGGAGCGGGCGGCAGCAACCGGGCGCTTCACCGACCTTACCGCGGCCCTCGGCGGCGAGGTGCGGGTCTGCATCTCCGGAGGGGCGCCGCTCCGCCACCGGACGGCTGAGTTCTTCGCGTCGCGTGGTGTGCCGCTCGTCGAGGGCTATGGGCTCGCCGAGGCAGGGCCGGTGGTCGCGCTGGCAAATCCGCGAATCGCGAAGGTCGGCACCGTGGGGCCGCCGGTGCCCGGTGTCGAGGTCCGCATCGACGATCGTGCGGCGACGCGGGGCCAGCTCCTCGTGAAGACGCCGAGCCGGGCGATCGGCGTGGTGGCTCCCCGCGATGATTCGGCCCGGCCCTTTACCGCCGATTCCGGCGACTGGCTCGAAACCGGAGACCTCGCCGAAATCGACGCCGATGGTCACGTGCAGATCAGCGGTCGGCTTGGTGACGTGATCGTGCTTGCCAACGGCGTGAAACTACCGCCGGCCGCCGTGGAGGCGGCCCTCGCCGAGGACGACGCGGTGGCGCAGGTGTGCGTGGTGGGGGCGGGTCAGCGGCGGCCAGCGGCGATCGTGGTGCCAGAGCCCGCCGTGCTCCGGGCCGCGATTCGGCGAATGGGGCTCATGGTCTTGAGTCGCCGTCAGGCAGTCTCCCATCCGCGGGTGCGGGCATGGCTCGCCCGGCGGCTCGCCCGACGTCAGTCGGTGCTGCCGCGGTCGTGGAGGGTGAAGGCGTTTGTGATCGCAGACCGCGCGTTTGACGCGGTTCATGGCGAGGCAACCCCCTCGCTCAAGCTGAAGCGGGGCGTGATCGAGCGGCATTACCATGACCGGGTGCTTCAGGCGGTGGAGGCGATCCAGCGACCGGAACGCAGGGAGACTCGCGGCACCGTGAACGGCTCCATGCACAAGGATGCGGCAGCGGGTCAGCGGCGGTCGTGGGTCATGTCGGCACTCTGGCATGGTGGCGACGGTGGTTTCGCATCGGCCATGGCGGCTGCGGCCGAGCCGCTGCCGGATCGGATCGAGGCGGTGCTCGAGCGTGCGGAATCCGAGATCGCGAGGCTCCGTGCGGAGCGGAGGCTCTACGAGCCGCTCGCCGCGGCGCAGTACCAGCCGGCCCCACTTGCCGATGCGCCAGCTCCTCCCTCGGGCGTGTTTTCCAGGGAGGCCGAGGAGGCCCTCGGCGACACCGGCCTGTGGGGGCTCGCCGTTCCGGAGGCATTTGGTGGCAGCGGCGGTTCGATGCTCGACCTCGCCAGGGCGACCACGCGACTCGCGGCAAACGTGCCAACGGCGGCCGGCACGCTCGCCGTGCACTCATCGATTGGCGCCGTCTCCGCGATCACGGGTTTCGGTTCGGCCGAGCAGCAGGCGCGGCTGCTGCCGGACCTTGCGGCGGGGCGGCCGCTCTCCATCTTCGCCGCCACGGAGCCCGACGCCGGCTGCGACCTGGCGCGGATCGCAAGCGTGCTGGAGCGCCGCGACGGCCGACTGCTGCTCACGGGCACGAAGATGTTCATCACGGGCGCGACCTACGGGCGGCTCGTGAAGGTGTTGGCTGTGAGCGAGGGCAAGCCCGCCGTGGTGGTCGTTCGCCTGCCCGATGCTGACACACCGGAGTTTTGTCTCCGTCGGTATCCGCTTCATCCGCTCAAGCACGCCCACAACGCCGCCCTCGAGTTCACCCGCTTCGAGGTTGATCCCCGCAACGTGCTCGATCCAGGGATGGCGGGCGATGCGATGCGGATCATCTGGCACGGCCTCAACCGCGGCCGCGTCACGCTCGCTGCGCAGGCGGCCGGCACGCTGCGGCTCCTGCTCGCGCAGGCCCGCGAGCATGCCGCGCGACGGGTCACCTGGAACCAGCCGATCGCGTCGCGGCAGCTGATCCAGGGAAGGCTCGGCCGGATCACCGCGTCGATCGTGGCCTGCGATGCGCTGGCCGCATGGGCGGCGGCGGCGATCGACGGGGGCCAGAGCGGCGAGTGGGAGGCAATCACGGCGAAGGTGCTGGCCAGCCACTGCGTCCGCGATGCGGCGATCGACGCCCTCGGCGTGCACGGCGGCCGGGCCTTCCTCGTGGGCCACCCGCTCGGCGATTCGCTGCACGACCACTTCGCGGTCACGGTCTACGAGGGTGAAAGCGACCTACTCGGCTTGGCGCTCTTCAAGGGGATCGCCAAGCACCATCCGCTCGCGGCATCGCGCGATGCTGCGGTGTGGCAGCGGGCGGGATCATGGCTTGCCTGGCGGGTGTCGACCGCGGCCGGCGGCACTCGTCGCGACGCCACGATTCTCGACCGTCGGCTCCGCGACCACGCCAGGCGGGCCCGCCGGCGGCTGTCGCGGCTGGCCGTCGCCATTGATCGGGCGATCCGCCGGCACGGCCGGTCGCTCGCCCAAAGGCAACTCGAGGTGGGGGCCCTCTCGGCGGCGGTCCGCGACGCAGTGAGCACGCTGGCGGTCGCCCACCATGCCGACGCCTCGGGCGACGACGCGGTGCTTGCCCCCGCAGACGCCTGGTGCCGGCTCGCCCTGGCCCGAGCCGCCGGCCGCACGCCGTCGGCCGACGACCTCACGGCCGTCGCAGCAGTGGGATAAGCCGTATTCTCGCGGTAGGCTGTTAGCAGGTGGGTGAGGCGAAACCTTTCGAGTTCGTCACCGTTCAACTGATACGGATCGCATATGAACCGCGTGGTATTGAAAAGCCGACCGGCCGTGAGGCCGCGGGCGAATCACGCCGGACGCGGTGTCTGGTGGTGGGTCGCCCCACGCCTTACGGCGTTGGGCTTGGACGGTGTTTTGTGAAAGCCGACCGGCCGTGAGGCCGCGGGCGTTCCCTCACGCAGGGCTTTTCGCGGAGTGACCGACGAGGTTGATGCCATGATCGGGCTACGAAGGACACGATCGAGCCTCGCCGTGGCCATGGCTGCGGTGGCGTTCACCGGCGCATGCTTGGCAGCCAACCGCGCGAAGCCCGCCCGGGCGGCGCCGAGGTCCGGTCTGCCGGCCGCGGTGACGACACCGCCTACCGGGCCCGTGATGAAGGTGGCGGCGGTCGACGCCGGTCGCCGCAGTCGAGTGCATGCCGAGGCGGCCGAAATCGACGTACATCTCGCCGCTCGCTGGCAGGAGCATGCCGTCGAGCCGTCGCCGCCCCTCGACGACGCCCAGTTCGTCCGCCGGATCCACCTCGAACTCGCCGGCCGGATTCCCACGTACGAGGAGACGGTGGCGTTTCTTCGCGACACCGCCTCCGACAAACGCGACCAACTGATCGAGCGTCTGCTCGCGAGCTCCGACTACGTCAGCCACTTCTACAACTACTGGGCCGACGTGCTGCGTCTCTCCGAGCGGCCCCAGAAGAACCTCCTCTTCGAGCCCTACCTGGCGTGGGTCAAGGACTCGATTCGCACGAATCGTCACTACGACGATTGGGTGCACGAGATGCTCACCGCCGACGGCCGCCTCTGGGAGAACCCCGCCGTGGGCTTCCAACTCCGCGACGACGGCATGCCGCTGCCCTATGTAGACAACACCGTCCGCGTGCTGCTCGGCACGCAGATCGGCTGTGCCCAGTGCCACGACCATCCGTTTGATCACTGGACGCAGCACCAGTTCTACGAACTCGCGGCCTTCACCGCGGGCACCCGGACGCGGCTCGGCGGCGCGGTGAAGTCGGCGAAACCCGGCGCGGAGGCAAAGCCGGTCCCGCCGCCAGCCGTGCGCACGCTCGTCAAGGAAGCTCGCGACTCGAAGGGCAAGAAGGCCGGGGCCCTGGTGCAGTTCATTCAGGCCAACGCTACCTCGGTGAGTTTCCGCGACACCGCGCTGAAACTCCCCCACGACTACCAGTATGACGACGCGAAGCCGTCTGCTCCGGTGGAGCGGGAACTGCTCTGGGGCAAGGTGCCCGCCGGCGTCCGCAACGCCGGCGGCCGCGAGCAGCTTGCCGGGTGGATGGTGTCGCGGACGAATCGCCAGTTCGCCCGGACGATCGCGAACCGCTTCTGGAAGAAAGTCATGGGTGTGGGGCTCGTCGAGCCCATCGACGATTTTCGCGAGGAGAATCCCGCGAGCGATCCGGAACTGCTCGAGCACCTCACCGATCTCATGCTCCGCCTCGACTTCGATCTCCGCGAGTATGTCCGCGTGCTCGTCTCGACCTCCGCCTACCAGCGGCGGGCGGTGATTCACGACACCACGGACGAGCAGCCGTTCCGCTACCCGGGGCCAGCCCTTCGGCGGATGACGGCTGAGCAGGTCTGGGATTCCATCGTGGGTCTCATTGCCCTCAATCCCTGGAGCGTGCAGCGGCCGACGGCGGTGGAGATTGCAAACGTGGCCGGCGTCGACCTCCGCACCGCCACAATCGACGACGTCGAGCAGCAGTTCGACCGGTTCGTGAAGGAGTATGGCCCCGGGGCCTACCAGCGGCGGCTCAACAAGGTCTGCGGGTATCGGGGGCAGTGGCTGCTCAAGGCGAGCGAGATGCCGGCGCCGCTGCCGCTGGGCCACTTCCTCCGGCAGTTCGGCCAGAGCGACCGGGAGACGATCGAGGGCGGGCGGACTGTTCCGACCATTCCGCAGACCCTGGCGATGTTCAACGGCCCGATCACTCACGCGATGCTCGAGGAAGGCTCCGTGGTGTATGAGACCGTGATGGAACACGATGCCGACGAGACCATCGACATCGTCTTTCTCACGGTGCTGTCGCACGAGCCGTCTCCGGAGGATCGGCAGGCCGCCATCGACGAACTGACGGCCGCCGATCCCGCCACCGGTTGCGGCAACCTGATCTGGGCCCTGCTCAACACCCGCGAGTTCCTCTTCATTCAGTAGGACGCCATGCGATTCTCACCCGCGATCAGCGATGACCGGCTCGCCCGCCGCACGTTCCTTGGCAAGGCCGCGCGGGCCGCGTTTGGTCTCACGCTCCTGGAATCCGTCACAGGGCGAGCATCGGCCGCAGCCGACACGGCCGCCGGTGGCGTGAACGTCATCACGCTGATGATGCGTGGGGCGATGAGCCACATCGACACCTTCGATCCGAAGCCCGGCCGCGAGGAGCAGGGGGAGACCGGTTCGATCGCCACGAAGCTTTCGGGCATCCGGTTCGGCGAGCACCTGCCGCGGCTGGCCGGGCTCGCCGACCGGCTCGCCATCATCCGCTCGCTCACCACCGAGACCGGGGCCCACGAGCAGGGCACCTACCTCATGCGGACGAGTTACCCGCAGCTCAACAGCATCCGTCATCCGTCGTTCGGCTCGTGGGCCGTGCACGCGCTCGGCAAGCGGAGCGGCGACCTGCCGGGCTACGTGCTGGTAGGCAATGGCAACGAGCACCCAGGCTGCGGCTTTCTCGACCCCGCCGTCACGCCGGTGCCGCTCGCCGATCCCGCGCGTGGCCTGGAGAACATCACCCGCCCTGGCTACCTGACGCAGGCAAACTTCGAGCGACGGCTGGCGCTCGCCGACCGGATCGACCACGACTTCAAGCAGCGGTACGCCGGCCGGCAGATCGAGGCCTACGACCGGATGTATGCCGATGCCGTTCGCCTGATGGGCAGCGGCGACCTCGCCGCCTTCGACATCGCCCGCGAGGACGACAAGACCCGCGAACGATATGGCCGTTCGCGGCTCGGCCAGGGCTGCCTGCTCGCGCGGCGGCTCGTCGAGAGTGGCGTCCGCTGCGTGGAGGTGGAGATGAGGGGCTGGGACATGCACCGCGACCTGTGGGAGGACCTGCCCGGGAAGGTCGGCGAACTCGACACCGCCATGGCGACCCTACTCGAGGACCTCGACGCCCGTGGCCTTCTTGGCTCAACGCTCGTGGTGCTCGCCACGGAGTTTGGCCGTTCGCCCAAGATCAACGAGAACGCCGGCCGCGACCATCACCCGGCGGTCTTCTCGGCCGTGCTGGCCGGCGCCGGGGTGAAGCCGGGCGTGGTGCATGGCGCCAGCGACGCCGGCGGCCGCCTACCCGACCGCGATGCTGTGAGCGTGGCCGACTTCAACGCCACGATCGCGGCGGCCTGCGGACTTCCATGGGAGAAGGAGTTCGTCGCTCCCAACGGCCGTCCGTTCAAGATCGCCAACGACGGCAAGCCCATCGCCGCCGTGCTCACCGGCTAACGTCGCCAGTAGCACAGGTTTTCAACCTGTGGCGCCCCACGCCGTCCTCCGCCGTAGCACAGGTTGGCAACCTGTGGCGCCCCTTACCTACTCGCTTCGCGCTCGCTCGGGGCTGCCCATGCCCCGTCGCCGGACGTTCGCTACGGGCATCCTGCCCTTCACTCACTCGATGCCGGCTGCGCTTCGGCATCCTGCCTGCGCTGGCCGCCAACGCCGGCTCCCGGGGCACGGGCAGCCCCTCGCCGTCTGTCGCCGTAGCACAGGTTGTCAACCTGTGGCGCCTCTCACTGTCTTCCGTAGCACAGGTTGTCAACCTGTGCCCCCCTTACCTACTCGCTTCGCACGAGGGCGGGGAGCCAGCTGCAGAGATACCAGCCTCGCGGCGTGGTGAGTTCCGCGATCGCGGCGAGATCGACCCGGCCCGTCGGGGAAGCCCCGCCGAGCACCTCGTCGAGCAGCCCCTTCGGCTTCGAATACTTCACGACGCGGGCCTTCTCTGCGGTGAGTCCGGCAAGTTCCACCGCGCGGTCGATCGCGTCTTCTAGAAACCCGATCCGGTCAACGAGACCAGCCTCGAGCGCCTGTCGTGCGGTGAAGATCTGCCCCGTGGCCACCCCGTCGACCGCGGCGTCGTCGAGCTTCGGCCGGCCGGCCTTCACGATCTCCTTGAACCGGCGAAACATGTCGTCCACCAGTTCCTGGATGAGCCTTCGCTCCTTCTCGGCGAGTTCCGGCGTGCGGTCCTTCGAGACGCTGAGCATCTCCTTGAGCGGTCCGCTGGCGATCGAGTCGTCGCGGATGTCGTACTTCCGCAGCGCCTGCGAGATGTCGAAGTGCGGGATGATCACACCGATGGATCCGGTGAGCGTCGCCGGCTCCGCAAAGATCACGTCGTCTTTTCCACGGTTCGCCATGGCCACGTAGTAGCCGCCGCTGGCTGCGATGCCCCCCATGCTCACCACGATGGGCAGGTCCCGCTTCTCAATCAACTTGGTGATGCGGTGGTGGATCTCGTCGCTGCCGCTGACCGTCCCGCCAGGCGAGTCGACCCGCAGCACGATCGCCTTGACGGCTTCATCCTCCTCCACCTTGTCGAGCTGCGCCCGCACGAAGCCGTCGCCCCCCAGAATGGCGCCGGTGACGCTGACCACGGCCACCTTGTCGGCCGCAAGCTTGGAGAGCGAATACCACTTCTCCACCACGCGGCTGTCCCGCTGGAAATACTGCGAGAAGGCGCCGGCGCTGCCGACGGCCGAGAGCACCGCAATGCCGGCCACGATCCAGCCCGCCCGGGCGAACCAGCGGCCCCAGGGGTTTGCGTGCTCGAGAATCACCCGTGTCGGTGGCTGCTGCGATTCGATCTGCATGGAGGAAGGCTTCGCCTGGGGTCGAGGTGGTGCGTCGTGACGCGATTGTACGCCACGCCGCGCCGCAGCGCGCGGTGGAGGTTGCCAGTTTCCGCGGACTACCGCTACCCTTGCGAGGTCTTGGCTGCGATCGCCCCGCCCGGCGGCGGCGTCCGGCCTGTGTCCCGACCATTCCCGTCAGGAGTCTCGCCACGTGTTCGTTTGCGTCAGCACGGAATGCCTGCCCGACATGCCGTTGGCCGCTGCCATGGAGCGGCTCGCCGAACTTGAGTTCACGGCGGTCGAACTGGACGTGCACGAGCAGGGGGGCCACCTGCAGCCCGCCGCCGTGGCGGCGAATCCCGAGGCCGCGATCGCCCAGTGCAGCGATCTCCAGAGGCTGCGTCCGGTCGCCGTGTCGTTCGCGGCATCTGAGACGCCGGCCATCTACGACCAGTTCACCGCCTGCTGCAGGCTCGCCAAGTCACTCGGCGTGGTCACCCTCGTTGTGGAGTCGTCGGAACTCGGCACACCGTTCAACGGCGAGATCGAGCGACTCAGGAAACTCGTGGCGATCGGCTCGGGGCTCGGGGCCGTGGTGGCCGTGAAGACATCCGCCGGACGAATGACGCAGGATGCCGAGACCACGGCATCGCTGTGCCGCAACGTGCCCGGCCTCGGCGTGACGCTCGATCCCACGCACTTCATCTTTGGCCACAAGAAGCCGGCGTCGTGGGAGCCGATCCTCAAGTACGTCGCCCATGTCCACCTCCGCGACACGAAGGCGGACGCGTTTCAGGTGCGGGTCGGGCAGGGCAACGTCGAGTACGGCAAGATCGTGTCGCAACTCGAGCGCGCAGGCTACAAGCGGGCGCTGTGCGCCCACATGCCGCCGCTCGAGGGCGTGGATCAGGTGGCCGAACTCCGCAAGATGCGGCTGCTGCTGGAAAGTTTGCTTTAGGCGCGCCGCTCGGGGCTGCCAATGCCCCGTCGCCGGACGTTCGCGTCGGGCATCGTGCCCGACGCTCACTGCATGTCCGCTGCGCTTCGCCATCCTGGCTGCGCTTGCTCCCATAGCCCGGCTCTCGGGGCACTGGCAGCCCCTCGCTGCCTCTTCTCGTAGCACAGGTTTTCAACCTGTGTGTCTTCCCGGTTTGCATTGGGCTCGCGGCATCATCGCTTGCATGTGCGATTCCGGAAGGGGGAGCAGCCGGTTGCGGCTTACCGGATCGTGCCGGTGGCCTCGGCGCGGCTCGCCATTTCGGCGTAGTTCTTCGACTGCTGGTCGTCGCCCTCTTCGGCGTACATCGTCGCGAGGTTGCCATAGGCCACGGCGAGGGCCCGTTCCTCGAGTTGGCTCTTGTCCACCGCGGCCACCATCAGATCAACGCCGCGGCGGCTGAGGGTGACGGCGTCTTCGCGACGGCCGACCTGCCAGTAGGAGATCGCCATGCTCACGTACGACTCGCCGAGCCGCCCGAGTTCACCTTCGCGGTCAAAACGGTCGTTGTCGTCCCAGAGTGGGATCGCCCGGTCGAACCAGGTGACGGCCGTGGGGTGATCGCCCCGTTGGAGGCTGTGCATGATGCCGATGCGAAACATGAGTTCGCCAAGGCCCTTCCGTTCGGCGGCCGTCAGTTCGCGGTGCTCCGAGCCCCGTTCGAGGTAAGCGGCGGTGAGCGTGGCGTTGTCGAGCATGTCGGTCGCGTCGCCCCGCTTCTGAGCAGCCGTGAGCGCGTCGGCGAGCGCCTGGCCCACGTCCCAGTCCATCTGCCGCCGACGCCACGGGTCGCCGATCCCGTCGCCCATGGTGTCGCGGAGTTCGAGGAGCCGCTTCACCCACGGCAACGGTTCGATGGCCTCGTTCGAGCCCGCCGACACGGCGAGCGCCCCACGGCAGAGCTGCAGTTCCAACACCTGCCGCTCCTGCTCGTCGCCTGTGAATTCCTTGACCACCGCGTCGGCCCGGCTGACCCACTTGGGAATCACGCGGCTCTTCTGCTGCCACGTCCCCTTGGCGATCGCCAAGGCCGTGCCGAGGTGGGCATCGAGCAACACTTCCCGGGCAGCCGCCTGCAGGGCCGGCGACTGCTTCGTGAGCAAAGGTGACGCCCGTCGGATCGCCTCGCCAAACTGGTCGACGGCCTTCTGGTAGTCGGGGCTCTTCTGCGCCAGGTGGATCCGGCCCGACAGGCGGGCGGTCTGGGCGAGCACCAGCGGCGACGAGGATGCCAGCGCCGTCGCGCGATCGAGCACCACCCGGGCTTCCTCGGGCCGATTGAGGGCCACCAGCACGCCGGCGTGCTTCAGCTTCGTCCAGACGTCGTCGGGATCGAGGCGGCCGGCCGATTCGGCGAGCCGTAGCGCCTGCCGCCACTTCCCTTGGTCGCTGGTCATGGCGAGCAGCAGCCGCTGCGCCCGGACATGCTGCGGGTCGATCTGGATCGCGTACTGCAGGTCGGCCACCGCATAGGCGGAGCACTTGTCGATCTCTCCCTCGGCGCGGAGCACGAAGGAATCGGCATCGAGGGGCTCGATGAGGATCGCCGTGGCGTTGGATGTGCCTGGCTCCACGCTGATGATCACGCCCCGCTCGGGGTAGACCTCACCGATTCGGATGTCCTGGTCGTCCTTCACCGCGACGGTCCGAAGGTCGGCGATTTCAAGTTGGCGGGCGAGGTCGCCGAGCGGGACCGGCTCGGCGAGCTTGATGCTGATGGACGAGGCGACTTCGCCCTCGAGTCTCACCTCGACGCGTTCGAAAGGCTCGATCGTCCAGGCGAGACCGGCCGCACCATCTTCGCTGGTGAACGCCTCGCCAGCCCCCCACGCCGTCTCGATTTCCTGACGGGTCGTCTTGCCTGGAAGCGCCCCGCGGAAACTCGCGGGATCGATCGACAGGGTCGGCATCTCGTCGGGCGTGACCGCGATCGGAGCGGTGACAGACGGCTGCGGCTCCGCGACCGGCTGGCCGGCCGTTGGTTCCGCCGGGGTCGTGGAGGCCGACGGTTCGGTGGGTTTGGGCAGCACGGCGACCCGCTCGTTGATCCAGCGGCGGAAGCCGCTCGTCGATCCGCTGGCCGGGGCCGGTGTCGTCGGCTTGGCAACGGGAGCCGCGACGGGGGTGACATGGCTCCAATCGGCGGCCGGTTTGGTGCCTGCCTTGGCGGCGATG